>FWWL01001644.1_pt1 | contig 51632 bp, 44 predicted proteins | sample 2228331 | NCBI WGS metagenome assembly FWWL01 (sample SAMEA103939775, study PRJEB20133) | metagenome | reverse complement strand
AATCGTCGCGCCTCTTGGGGAGTCATCGAGGGGTTCTTGAATGAAATCCCCATCAGTTTGAGCATCTTGTAGAAGGCGTCGGTGTTGCGAACCAGCCCGTGAAACTCCTCGCGTCCCGGACCGATGGCAGTAATCCAGACATAGTCCTGAGTGTGGGCGGTGCCGTTCCAGCCGATGGCGTTGTAGTTGCTCATCACCATCCCCATCAGCCCCGACAGATTGCGCTGGGAGCGCGCCCAAATAGGGGGCAATTGACCGCGCACACCGCTCAACACTGCTCCCGCCTCTTCTTTGGAGACTTCGATGCCGATGTGGGTCTTGAGGAGGTCTTGCACATCGTCCGCGCTGTTCGCTTGGCGGAGGTGGGTGGGCAATAACTCGTAAGAACATTTTGACAGCGCCACGCGTTCCAAGCCCTTCGTCGAGTCGGCATATTCCCCGCCCATCCCGACCAAGCCGGGGTTCGAGTTTCCGTGGTCGCTGGTGATGATTATGAGCGTGTCGTCGCGTCGGGAGGCGAACTCGTGAGCGACGACGACCGCATCATCGAACGCCAGCTGGTCCCACAGGATAGCGGCGGCGTCGTTGGCGTGCGCAGCATGGTCGACGCGCCCGCCCTCCACTTGCAGGAGGAAGCCGTTCGGCGACTGGCTCAAGATTTCCAACGCCTTGCGTGTCATTTCGGCAAGGGTCGGCACATTGCGCTTGAGTTCGTCGGAGTGGATGTGGTCGACAGTATAGGGCACATGGCTCCCATAGAACAGCCCCAACACCTTGTCGGGGCGTTCGCCACTCACGACTTGGTCGCGCTTATCCCAGTAGGCATAGCCTTTGTTGCGATAATCGGCAATCAGGTCGCGCCCATCTCGGCGTTGATTGGGAGCAAATTGGCGCAGACCACCGCCCATCAGCACATCGACCACATCGAGATATTGCGGGGCAATCTCCTCTTCGTCGTCGCGCCGAAGTTGAACTGCTGCGAACCCTGCTGGAGTTGCGTGGGTGATTCGGGTCGTGGTCACCAGCCCTACTTTTTTGCCTGCTTGTTTCATTACATGGGCGATTGGGGTTAGGCGTGTGCCGTCAGGCAGGATATTGATGACGCCGTTGAACACTCGGCTCCCTGTTCCCCACGCACTGGACGCCGCGGCTGAGTCGGTGACCAACGAGCTCAGGGAATGGGTTTCGAAAAATCCGAGTGTGGCGTCGGGGTCTTGCAGGAGTTGATACCAGAATGCGCCCTTGCCCCGCACCATCTTGGAAAACTCATCCGCGAGCGACGGTACGCCTGCGCTCATCCCATCCGAGACCATAAAGATGATATTCTTCACGCGCCCATTCGCCCGATTTGTGGCTTGCGCAGGAGCCAGTTTGCTCAGCGCCAACCCCGCCGCGCCTGCCAAGCCAAGCTGGAGAACCTCTCTTCTTGTGATTAGACTCTTCATCGCCAACCTCCATAACAAGGATACCTTCTACACGGTTAAGAGGAGGTTAAGGACAGATAGTTGCAGGAATCGAGTCTTTTGTAGAGAAGCTTGCTGTGGGTGAGCATATGGGGCGAGTAAGTCTTCTGATGGGGAACGCGAACGCCAAGCGTCCACTTCAGTGGGAACGAGGGCGCGCCCTGACCCTCGTAATAGGTGGCTTGGCGTTGGTACTATTGGTGGGATTGTGTGTGTTTTATAATATCCCCCCTAAACATCAGTTTCTGAAGCCCGGCGATAATCTGAGGATGGCGTTGGTGCGCGCTCCTGAGGGAGGCGTCATCCACCTTGCTGAAGGAGAGTATGTTATCGACTCATATCTCCATATAGATAAACCTCTGACCTTGAAGGGAGCGGGTAAAGACCGAACACGCATCCTCGTGACCGCACCCGATACACAAGAGAAGGTCCGCTTCCTTACCCAAAGCGCTCGGTTCCCTATCATCATAGAGGACATCTCTTGGGAATATCAAGGCACTGCAGAGGGACCGCTCCTCTGCGTTTCAGGCTTTGAAGAAGTTGGCTCGGTAGAGGTACGCCGATGTCGTTTTACTGGTGCAAAGGGTAAGAAAACAGGCAGTGGCGGTGGCATTGCTCTGTTTGTTTTTTCTATTGACAGTTTAAAGGTCGAGGATTGTGAGTTTGAGAATAATCAGGGGATTGCTCTTTGTGTTTTTGATGCCGAGTTGAAGGTTCAGCATACAATTTTTCAACATAATGGTGCTGGTATGATGGCGCACAGTAAGACAAAAAGCATCGTGGTAGACCGATGTGAGTTCAAGAACCATCGTGAATGGGGAGCTTGGATTACAGGGGAAGACAAGAACTCGCTTATCAGGGAATGCACCTTTTCTAAAAACAACTATTCTTTACTCATAGAAGGTTCATTTGTAATAGAAAAGAATATAATAGAAGATAGCAGTTCATATGGTCTTTGGATTAGTGATTTGGGAAGACAAGGTGAGGTACGCAATAATCAGTTCGTACGCAATCAGTGTGGGATTAATGCTTCTGTATTCACGCCGAACTCTGTATTGGTCATCGAGAACAATCTACTAAGTGAGAACAAGGAGGGCATTTCGATATGGGGTAAGGATACCTCTCAGGTCGAGGTGCGGGATAATATAGTACGAAACTGCCTTGTCGGGATAGATGTGAGGTTTGTTAATGCGGTCGTGGAGGGGAACTGTTGTGAGGGCAATCGTGTGGGGATTAGCACTGGAGGCTACAATCAGAGCAAATTCATCCAAAACACACTTCGCAATAATGAAGTAGGGTTACTCATCACACCTTGGACAAATCCAATTGTGCAAGGAAACCGTTTTTCGGGCAACAAGCAGGATGTAGCTCGTAGGGATTGGAGGGTTGGAGAGTTTGGGGAAGGGTTTTGAGTAGAAGGTGTGGTGCCCAGGGCGGGATTCGAACCCGCACGGGTTGCCCCAGAGGATTTTAAGTCCCCCGCGTCTACCGTTCCGCCACCTGGGCAAGCAGTCGAAATTGTACCCAAAAACCGCTGGCTCAGTAAAGGAGGACGCTATCGGTTCGTTGCTACCTGTGAGACAAAATCGGCAGGACTTATAATTCGTATGCCTTGATATTCACGGAGCGGTAGCAGATGCCTTCTATCACCAGACACGATGTAATCGGCGTTTCCGTTCACAGCACAGGCTACTACGACATCGTCTTCGGGATCTTCAGTGTCACTGGGAACCAAAGCAGATAGCGTGACGAGCACAGTGAAGCTTAGGATATCTTGAATTACATCAGCAGCGATCTCAGGTGTAAAGTCAAGCTTTTGTACTAGCTTCTCAGTGAGTTTACGCAGGATTTCCTCGCAGGAAAGGCTAATCACTTGAGGCTGGCGTGCTAACTCCACGCATCGATAAGCGTTTCCATACCAACCCACCCAAGAGAACAGCACATTCACATCGAACACAACACGCACTGGAAAGTTCATCACTCATGAAGGAGTTCGTCGACAAATTGCTCGCGCATCGCTTCAGACATCGTATCCCAATCGAGTCCGCGCTGGGAGGCGAGAGACCGTAGGCGTTCCTCAGCGAAGGCACGGTGCTTCTCAACTCGTTCATGCGCCTGTTGAGCCAGCTGAAATAGGAGTTGCAAGCGTTCTTCTGGCTCCAGCTGCTGAACCAGCTCCACCAACTGCTCGGTTCCGATTTTCAACAGAGGCACGGCGTCTAACCTCCTACGGCTATTATACCGCTTTCAGTGCGCACTGTTGTGGTTCCCATTCAAGGGGTGTTTGCCAAAGTGCTAACTCATCATATCTGCCAGCTTCCAGCCCCCCAGTAGCCCCAAGAAGACCAAGTTGCCCCCGAACAGGAGCGTGTAGAGCCAATCGTGAGGGTAGAGCAGGGCAAAGACGACCGTCATCGCGCCCACCACCCCAAACACCCGCGAAACCGAAGCATTCAGCCCGCCCTGTACCAGCGTGAGCAAGAGATATAACAGCGCAGAGAGGGGGAAACTGATGAGGCTCAAGCCGACCATCATCGCCCCTGCCGAGACCTTATTGCGCCCACGCCCCCACGGAAAGGCATCCACTAACGGCAAAATCCACTGGCTAATCTTCATCAGGAACCCGACCAGCAAGCCCGAAAGCCCCATGTAGAGCATCAAGTTCGCGCTCCAGCCGAAAGTCGCCAGCAGGCGCAGGGGTTCGCCTGGAATCGCCCACGCCAACATCATCAGAAACAGCACCGTTCCCCAGCCGACCGATTGCCCTACGAACAGCTTCCACTCGGTGGGCAGGTGAAGTACGGGCAGGTGGCGTGTGGTGGGCGTTGGGGCAGACGCACGCTGACGCTGGCTATGCTCCACCAATCGGTCGAACTTGCGCTGGAGGTTCGGGTTGTTCGGGTCTAACTGCAGGGCGTAGGTGTAGGCGTTGAGTGCATCGTCGAACAGTCCCTGACGCACATAGATGTCGCCCAAGATTTCGTGGCTTTTGGGGTGGCGGGGTTGGAGCCGACGCGCTTGCCGTGCCCAGTGGAGCGCATCCATCAGCCTGCCCTGAATGAAGGCGCGCTCGGCGTTCAGAATCGCTTGGCGTGTTTCGGGGCGCAGTCCGTCGGGAGCGGTGGTCGCTTGGCGCGCTTGGCTCGGCTGGCTGGGGCGACTCTGAGGGCGCGAGGGTGGGGTAGAGGGCTGTGGTGGCGTTGGTTGCGCGCCCAATCGCAACAGCGCATCGTAATGCCGACGACGCTCGGGGTCCGAAAGCACTTGATAGGCTTCCTGAATCTGTAGGAACCGTTCCTTTGCATCGGGCGCAGGGTTCACATCGGGGTGGTAGCGTCGTACCAGCTCGCGGTACCGCTTGCGTATCTGCTCGGCGGTCGCGCTCATTGGCAGACCCAGCACCTCGTAGTGATTTCTTCTCAAGGTACATCTACCTCGCGCATAATCCCGCTGAAGTAGCCTGCGTAGAACTGAAGCACGATGATTGCCACATAGATGGCGACGCCCAGAAAGACCAGCACGCCCAGAATGTAGCCCGCTTGGTGGGAGCGCAGTTTGCCCTCTTCCTCGTAGTACTCGGCGACCTTGTCCATCATCTGCCCGATGGAGCCTGTGTTCTCGCCTGTGGCGACCATATCCAGCACCATCGCAGGTAACACGCGCGCTTGGGCAAGGCTCTCGGCAATCCCGCGCCCTGCCTCAAGATTGCTGGCGGTCGGTTTGAGCCGTTGGGTGAGATAGTCGTTGCCACAGGCGTCGGCAGCGTAGCGTATCGCTTGGGAAAGCGGTAGCCCCGACTCGTAGAGTGTGCTGAGCGCACGGGCGAACCGTGCTAACGCCAGCTGGCGAAAAGTGAACCCCACCCACGGAATCGACACCAGAAACACTCCCCACGCATAACGCAGGGTTGCGCTCTGCATCGCAACTCGGAACCCCGCCCAAATCAGGAACACGAAGCCGAGTATCTTGGCGTAGGTCAGCACAATCCCAAGCAACACTTCGCCCACAGGCTGACCGCCTTGACCCCCGAAAATCGTGATGAAGGCGGGGATAAGACCCGGAATGAGAATCGCAAAGAACAGCACCATCTTGGGGTAGAAAGTCACTCGGCTGAGCAGGCGTCGCAGTTCCAGCTCGTCTTCCATATATTTGGCGATACGGCGGAGTACCTCTTCCAGCGCGCCTCCCGTTTCGCCCACGCGTATCATTGAGCGCACAATCGGTGAGAAGATATGCGGGTATCGGTCGAAGGCGTCGCTGAGCCGTTCGCCTGCAAGCAGGCTATCGCGGATTTCGCGCAAGGTGCGTCGCAGGCGTGGGTGAACGCGCTGATTGGCAAGGGTGTCCAACGCCTGATAGAGGGGTACGCCTGCGCCAATCATCGTGGCTAACTGGCGGAAAAAGAGGGCTTGCGCTTTGATAGGCACTCCACCGAACAGGGGGCGCATTACCTTGGTGTTGGCTTCGCTGAGGGGTGTGCGTATGGGCGTCTCGGCGTAGAGTTCCAAGAGCCAGTAGCCCTCCTTGCGAAGGGTATCGGTCGCCTCCAAGCGTGAGGACGCTTCGATCGTGCCCCGCACCTCGCGCCCGTCTTGTGTCTGTGCCACATACCGAAAGGTCGCCATCGCCTTAATATTTTAGCCGAAATCGGTCGACAGGTATACTCGGTAGTATGAGCAAGGCGCGCTACAAAGCACTACTGCTGATTGCCGACGGGATGGGCGACCGTCCTGTGCCTGAGTTGGACGATAAAACCCCGCTGGAATACGCCCAAACGCCCACGCTCGATCGCTTGGCACGCGAGGGCGAGTGCGGCATCATGGACCCGATTGCGCCCGGCATTCGCGCAGGTTCCGACACCGCCCACTTGGCAATCTTGGGTTATGACCCCTATAAAGTCTATCAGGGGCGCGGTCCGTTCGAGGCGCTGGGGATTGGGATGGAGGTGCGTGGGGGCGATATTGCCCTGCGATGCAACTTTAGTACGGTGGACGAATCGATGCGCGTGATCGACCGACGCGCTGGGCGTATCACCGAAGGCACACGCGAACTCGCCGAAGCGGTGAACGGCGTCGAAATCGAGGGCGTACAGTGCTTTTTCAAAGAGTCGGTCGCACACAGGGGCGCGTTGGTGTTGCGGGGAGAAAACCTTAGCCCGCATATCTCCGATGCTGACCCGCACACTGAGGGTGAACCCGTTCACGAGAGCCATGCGCTAAACCCCGACGACCGCAACGCCGAGCGCACCGCCCGAATCGTGAACGCTTTTGTGAAGCTCTCTTATGAACGGCTCAAAGACCATCCCGTGAACCAGCGTCGGCGTGAGCAGGGCTTACCGCCTGCTAATATCATTCTCCCGCGTGGGGCGGGGATTGCACCTGTGCTGGAGCCATTCCCTAAACGCCACGGGATGAGTGCGGTCGCTGTGGTAGAGACAGGGCTGATACGCGGGATTGCCCGATTCGTCGGGATGGATACGATGGACGCGCCCGGCGCCACAGGCGGAACCGATACCGATATGCTGAGCATCGCCGACACACTAGCGGAAGCACTGGCTCGGTACGATTTCGTGCTGTGTAATGTGAAAGCGCCCGACCTGTGTGGGCACGACGGCAACGCTCGGCTAAAGGCGGAGGTCATCGAACGATTCGACAGCTTGGTGGCGCGCTTGCTGGAACGCTACACCGAGCCGTTCTATCTGATGGTCACGGCGGACCACTCCACGCCTTGCTCGGTGCGCGACCATTCGGGCGACCCTGTGCCCGTGCTGTTGTATGGTCCTGATTTGCGCGGGGATGAAGTGCTGAAATATCACGAATACGCCTGTGCGCGGGGCGGAATGGGACGTCTACGCGGGGGCGACCTAGTGCCTATCTTAACCCAGCTGATGGGTGTGCAGGAGAAGTTTGGGGCGTAAGGGTAGCAGGGTATTAGGGCAGTAGGCAGTGGGCAGTTGTAGCACGGGCGTCTCGCCTGTGGCTCCCCTCTCCCGAAGCGTCGGGAGAGGGGCAGGGGGTGAGGGCTTCTATCTAAGCCACGAATGGTAAAATTGATGCGGTGATTAATCGATGAGCCAGTTAGAGCAGATGATTCGTGAGTTGCCACCTGAGGCACGGCAGAGCGTACAGGAGTTTGTTGAATATCTCCACACGAAATACGCCACGCGCAAGCGTGCAAAACCGCGCTTTGAGTGGCAGGGCGCTTTAGAATCTCTACGCGAGCAGTACACTTCGGTGGAACTCCAACACGAAATACTCAAAGAATGGAACGGCTGAAGCATCTTCTGGACACCAATATCCTCCTCGAAATCCTGCTCAACCAATCCCGTGCCTCTGAAGTGAAGACTTTTCTCAGTCGTGCCTCTGCGGAGGAAGTTGCTGTGAGCGATTTCACGCTCTACTCTGTGGGCATTCGTCTCTTTCGGCACGGTCTTCACTCAACTTTTGAGCAAATAGTCCAAGACCTCTTTGTGAATGCTGGCTTTACACTCCTAAGGCTTCCTCTGGAAGCAGTTCCCGTGCTGATACAAGCGTCTGTCCAATACGGCTTAGACTTTGACGACGCTTACCAGTACGCTCTTGCAGAACATTACGATTTAGTGATTGTGAGTTTTGACAGTGATTTTGACCGTACACCTCGTGGACGCAGAGAGCCAAACCCGCTTTAGTAGTCCCTCACATGAGCTAGGCAACTGTGGGATTGTGGGCAGAGATTCTTCGCTTCGCTCAGAATGACGAGTCGAGGCAGTGGGCAGTAGGCAGTGGGCAGTTGTAGCACGGGCGTCTCGCCTGTGGCTCCCCTCTCCCGAAGCGTCGGGCGAGGGGCAGGGGGTGAGGGCTTGTCTCGGTTTAACTGAGAATGACGCCCTTCTCTCAAATCATCCACACAATCGGCTTGTAAACGCGTTTTGCTTCGGCGTCGGCAAAGGCGGTGGGTAGCTTCTCACGGGAATAGAACCGAAAGAGGGGGTCTAACTGCAGGCGTCGGAGGTGTAATAGCTCAAGGCTCTGCTCCCATGCGTGGTTGCTGGAGCGCGAGCCGATAATCGTGAGTTCCTTGACCAGAATCTGATACCAATCGACCTGTACGGGCTGGGAGCGGTAGCCGAACACAATCACGCGCCCCGCCTTGCGTGCCGACTCGATGCAAGTTTGGGCAGCGTTGGGCGAACCTGCCGAGTCGATGACGACATGTGCCCCACGCCCGTCCGTGAGTTCCATCAGGGGCTGGAGGTCGTCGGGCGAGCAGGTGGTGGTGGCACCAAGTTGCTCGGCAAGGGCGCGCCGTTCGGGCAGGGGGTCGATCCCAACCGTGCAGGTCACGCCCCAAAGCCGTGCTAACTGCAGGTAGACCTGCCCGAAGAAGCCCAGCCCGACCACAGCAACCGTCTCGTCGGGGCGCGGATTTGCCAGGTTCATCCCTGCCACGCAGGTCGCAACGGGTTCGGCAAGGGCGTAGTATCCGCACGATTCGGGCGTCACTTCAGGGGGCAGGAAATAGAGATTACGCAAGGGCACGGCAAGGTAGTCAGCGAACCCGCCGTCGATGCTCAGCCCGATATGTTCCAAGTGGTCGCATAGGTTGAGCCGTCCGCGTCGGCAGTAGAAGCAGGTTCCGCACACAATCTGGGGGTCGATGACGACGAGGCGCGTGCTACTCCCCTCTCCCCAAGCTTCGGGAGAGGGGGTGGGGGTGAGGGTAAGTGGGTAAGGGCTAACCACCTCTCCCACAATCTCATGTCCCAGTGTGAGCGGGCTTCCACGCCAATAGTCATGCCCTTGTGCTTTCAGGTGCAGGTCGGTGCCACATACGCCACACGCCAGCACCCGAACCAGCACTTCACCCTGTGCAGGCGTCGGGTCGGGCACCTCCTGCCACGCCAGATTGCCAGGCGCAACGAGTCGGTAGGCGTGCATTATGCCATCATCTTCCTCAGTACCATCGGCAGAATTCCGCCGTGGCGGTAGTACTCCACCTCTACGGGCGTATCTACACGCGCCACCACTTGGAAAGTGCGCTCGGAGCCGTCGGTTTTGACCACACGCACCGTCAGCACCTTGCGCGGGCTGAGCGTGTTGATGCCCTCGATGTGGAACACCTCTTCGCCTGTCAGCCCCAGCGTCTGCACATTCTCGCCGGGCATAAACTGCAAGGGGAGTACGCCCATTCCGACAAGGTTGCCTCTGTGGATGCGCTCGAAGCTCTCGGCAATCACGGCGCGCACACCGAGCAGTGCCGTGCCCTTCGCCGCCCAGTCGCGCGAACTGCCCGAACCATACTCCTTGCCCGCCAGCACGACCAGCGGAGTGCCCGACGCCTGGTAGCGCTGGCACGCCTCGTAGATGGTGGTACGCTCGCCCGTATCCCAGTGGATGGTGTAGCCCCCTTCCACGCTGGGCAGGAGCAGGTTCTTGATGCGGATGTTGGCGAAGGTTCCGCGTATCATCACTTCGTGATTGCCCCGTCGTGAGCCGTAGGTGTTGAAGTCGCGCGGGTCGACGCCCTTGCTGACGAGATACTGACCTGCAGGGCTATCGACGGGGATACTGCCTGCGGGCGAGATGTGGTCGGTGGTGATACTATCGCCGAAGATTGCCAGCACGCGCGCGCCCGTGATGTTTTGGAGTGGGGCGGGGGCATCGGGCATCCCGTCAAAGTAAGGTGGACGCTGAATGTAAGTGCTTTCGGAGTCCCACTTATAGACCTGCGATTCGGGCACGGGCAGACTCTGCCAGTGTTCATCGCCGTCGAACACCTGAGCGTAGCGGTGCTTGAACATCTCCGATTGGAGCGCACGGGCAATCGTTTCGCGCACCTCTTTCGGGCTGGGCCAGAGGTCGCGCAGGTAGACGGGCTGACCGTTCGGGTCGTGCCCAATGGGTTCGTTCAGCAGGTCGATATCGACCGTGCCAGCGAGTGCATAGGCGACTACAAGTGGAGGCGACGCCAGATAGTTCGCCTTCACCTGCGGGTTAATGCGCGCTTCGAAGTTGCGGTTGCCCGACAGCACCGCCGAGACCACCAAGTCGCCCTCCTTCACCGCCCTCGAGATCGTCTCAGGCAGAGGACCGCTGTTGCCGATACAGGTGGTGCAGCCGTAGCCGACCACATGGAAGCGCAGAGCCTCCAAGTAGGGCAACAGTCCGGCGTTTTGCAGGTAGTCGGTCACCACTCGGCTACCGGGCGCAAGGCTCGTTTTTACCCACGGCTTCACTGTCAGCCCGCGCTCGACCGCCTTCTTGGCAAGCAGTCCCGCAGCGACCATCACCGCGGGGTTGGAGGTGTTTGTGCAGGAGGTTATTGCGGCGATGACCACATCCCCGTGCTTGAGTGCCACTTCCTCGCCCTCAATCCAAGTTGGCACACCCACAAGCCCGCGCTCAGCTGGGGTCTCTTCTACGGGCGACTCGTCATCCCACTGGGTCGGTTGGGGTTCCACCAAGCCGAACCCACCCTCGCGAATGGGCGTGTAGAGTGCCTTGCGGAAGGATTGCTTCATCTCGCGCAGGGGCACGCGGTCGTGGGGGCGTTTGGGACCCGCAAGGCTCGGCTCGACCGTGCTGAGGTCTAACTCCAGCGTGTCGCTGTAGACGGGGTCGGGCATCTCGTCGGTGCGGAACAGAGCGTTCTCCTTGCAGTAGGCTTCCACCAAGCGCACAAGGCTCTCGTGGCGTCCTGTGAAGCGCAGATAGTCCAGCGTGCGCTGATCGACGGGGAAAAAGCCCATCGTCGCGCCGTACTCAGGCGCCATGTTCGCAATCGTAGCGCGGTCTTCCACCGTCAGACTGCTCAGTCCGGGTCCGTAGAACTCCACGAACTTCTCCACAACGCCCTTCTTGCGAAGCATCTGCGTGACGGTCAGCACCAGGTCGGTGGCGGTTGCACCTTCGGGCAGTTCGCCTGTGAGTTTGAAGCCGACCACCTGTGGGATGAGCATATAGTAGGGCTGACCGAGCATCACCGCCTCCGCCTCGATACCGCCCACGCCCCAGCCGAGAATGCCGAGCGCATTAATCATCGTGGTGTGGCTATCGGTTCCTACCAGCGAGTCGGGGTAGGCAACCACATCGCCATTCACTGGGCGCGCCTGAACCACTTTGCCAAGATACTCCAAGTTCACTTGGTGAACGATTCCTGTGCCCGGCGGGACAACGCGGAAGTTATCGAAGGCGCGTTGTGCCCAGCGCAGGAGCAGATAGCGTTCGCGGTTGCGTTCGAACTCTTTCTCTACATTCAGGAAGAAAGCGTACTGTGTGCCGAAGAAGTCCACCTGCACCGAGTGGTCAATCACCAAGTCCACAGGAACAACGGGATTGATTTTTTGGGGGTCTTTTCCGCGCTCTTGCATCGCGTTGCGCATCGCCACGAGGTCGACCACGCAGGGCACGCCCGTGAAGTCTTGCAGGATGACCCGTGCAGGCATGAGGGGAATCTCGCGCATTTCGGGTTGGGGTTGCCAGTTCGCGAGCGCGCGTATCACCGCGTTGCGCTCCTCGCCCAGCAGAATCTCCCCTTCGGGCGATTCGGCAAGGCGGAGCATGTTCTCAAGAAGCACACGAATCGAAAAGGGCAAGCGGTCAATCGTTCCGAAGCCTTGCTTCTCCACCTCTGGCAAACTGTAGAGAATATAATCCTGTCCGTCGACATTGAGTGTGGTTCGGGTGGTCATCGTTGTCTCCTCCACCTGTGATTGTACCTGATTGGGGGTAGCGCATGCGGTGTGCTCACAAATATCTGTGGCACACTTGTTGTGCGGGCAGGACGCCCGCACGACGCTCTATATACTAATTCGGTGGAGGTGGGAAGTCCAGCACGACCACAGGCACTTCCACACTCAGACCGCTCTGAGCGTCCATAATTACCAGCTGAGTCGTGCCCCTTGAAACCCCGCGCACGACGCCCGAACTGCTCACCTGTGCGATGTTCGGATTGCGCGTCGACCATGTGAAGGTTGCGCTCACGGGGTTGTTGTTCTGGTCGCGCATCGACGCCGCAACTTGAACCGTCTCACCGACCCACACCTCCACTGCCTCTGGGTTCGTGACGATACGATACTGGTCTAAGTTGTATTCAATCTGATTACGGCTCCCTGCCACAATTGTGAAAGTCTGTGCGACGACCTGTCCATTCGAAAGAGTGGTTTCCACACGAATGGTGTGCGTGCCTGGGGGCAACTCGATGCGGTTAGGGTTCGGTTGTTCCACCCCATTCACGAACACCTTCACATTGCTCGGCGTGCCTTGTACAACGACCGAGAAAGTGGTTGTGCCCACTCCACCACCGCCTCCTCCTCCACTACAAGCGAGCAGGCTCAGGGCAAAGAGCAGTCCCAATCCAAATAGCCACTGTTTCGCTCTCATCGCTTTCCCTCTGTTAGACGATTCTCAGAACTCGGCGCTACCTGGCGTGCGCGGGAACGGGATGACATCGCGAATGTTCTTCATTCCCGTGATATACATCATCATCCGCTCGAATCCCAGCCCAAAGCCAGAGTGGGGCGCACTGCCATAACGACGCAGGTCTAAATACCACCAATAGTCTTGCTCGTTCAGTCCGTTTTCGCGTATCCGTTCGAGCAGTACATCATACCGTTCTTCGCGCTGGCTCCCGCCGATAATCTCTCCGACGCGAGGCACCAGCACATCCATCGCACGCACCGTGCGCTCATCATCATTCAGGCGCATATAGAACGCCTTGATTTCACGCGGGTAGTCGGTGACAATCACGGGCTTTTTGAACGCCTCTTCCGTCAGGTAGCGCTCGTGTTCGGTCTGGAGGTCGTTGCCCCAGACGGGCGGGAACTCCCAATCCCGTTCTGCCTTCTGTAAAATTTGGATGGCTTCGGTGTAGGTAATTTGCTCGAAGGGGCTGGTCGCCACATGTTCCAGCGTCTCCAGCACCGTGTTATCGATGCGCTGGTGGAAGAACTCCAAATCTTCCTGGCAGTGGTTCAGCACATACCGAATGATGTATTGGAGGAACTCTTGGGCGAGTTGGGCGTTGTCTTCCAGCTCATAGAACGCCATTTCTGGCTCAATCATCCAGAACTCGGCGAGGTGGCGGGGCGTGTTGCTGTTTTCAGCGCGGAAGGTCGGTCCGAAGGTGTAGACTTTGCCGAACGCCAGCGCGAAAATTTCGGCTTCGAGCTGACCGCTCACAGTGAGATAGGTCGGCTTGCCGAAGAAGTCTTGGCTCCAATCGATGCGTCCATCGGGTGTTCGGGGGGGGTTCTCTAAGTCGAGGGTCGTGACGCGGAACATCGCGCCTGCACCTTCACAATCGGAGGCGGTGATGATGGGCGTGTGGATGTAGAGGAAGTCGCGCTCTTGGAAGAACTGGTGAATGGCATAGGCGAGGGCGTTGCGCACGCGGAACACTGCGCCAAAGGTGTTGCCCCGCACGCGCATATGGGCAATCTCGCGCAGATATTCGAACGAGTGCCCTTTCTTCTGCATCGGGTAGGTTTCAGGGTCTGCCGTGCCATAGATGTGAAGCGATTCCAACTGTAGTTCCACAGGTTGTTTCGGTGCAGGCGATTCGACCAGCGTGCCTGTGGCGGAGATGCACGCGCCCGTGGTGACTTGATGCAGCATTTCTTCAGGAAGCGTTCCAGCAGGCGCGACAATCTGCAGGCTTTTGAAGCGTGAGCCGTCGTTGAGCTCGATGAAAGAGACGCCCTTTGAGTCGCGCCGTGAGCGTACCCAACCGCGCACGGTGATTTTGCTTCCAATAGGCATTTCGTAGGCTTGTTTGACCGAGACAACTCGTGGTTCCATTCGTTATTGCCTCCGCTTCAGTGAGTGTAGTATACCTCTCTGAGCGTTCTTATTGCTTTCCCAGAATGGCGCGCCCCATCACCAGATAGTCTGCTCCCCAGCGTAAGGCATCTTCAGGTGTGGCAGTGCGCTTCTGGTCGCCTGTGGCGGTTCCTGCGGGGCGGATGCCGGGCGTGACAATTAGGAAGGTCGGGGGCAATCGCTTGCGCAGGGGCTGAATTTCAAGTGGGGAGGCGACCACGCCATCTAAGCCCGATTGGTGGGCGAGTTGTGCCAGCCGAAGCACTTGGGCACGAGGGGAACGGGGGAAACCAACGGCGCGCAGGGAATCAGCATCCAAGCTGGTCAGCACCGTCACCCCCATCAGCAGGGGACGATTGGGCAGCTCGGCGACCGCCTCCACTGCTGAGCGCATCATCGCTTCGCCTCCGCTCGTGTGGAGCGTGAGCATCCAGACGCCATGTTCTGCTGCGGTTCGCACAGCAAGCGCAACGGCGTGGGGGATGTCGTGGAACTTCATGTCCAAAAAGATTCGCTCGGCGCCACGCTGGCGCAGGGTCTCTATCACCTTCAGCCCGTGCTGAAGCACCAGCGCGCCCCCAACTTTGAAAGCGTGCACTTGGGAGTGGAACTGCTCCACCCAAGCGCACGCTTGGTCTAAATCAGGAGTGTCAAGCGCAACGATAACGCGCTTGAGAACTGCCTCTGACATTAGCGATTGGCTCGCTTCGCCTCGCGGATGGCTTTCTGCAGTTCGTCCTCTAACTTGTCCGCCACGCCCGGACCGTACCCAATCTGCTCAAAGGCGATGCGTCCGCGTGCGTCCACAATCACGAAGTGGGGAATGCCTCGCACACCGAACGCTTGCCCGACCTTACCTTCAGTATCCATCGGCACGGTGAAGGTGTAGCCGTTTTGATTCATGAAGGCACGCACGGTCTCAGGGTCTTCACGCAGGTTGACTGCCAACACATGGGCGTCATCTTTGTACTTCTTAGAGAGTTCCTCGGTGTGGGGTAGGGCTTGTCGGCAGGGTCCGCACCAAGTTGCCCAGAAGTCGAGCAGGACGGGCTTCCCGCGCAATTCGCGCATGTTGACCTTCTTGCCGTCCAGCGTGGTCAGCTCGAAGTTCGGAGCGGGCGAGCCGACTCGACTCGGACGGTCTTGCAGGAACGCAAACGCCCCAATCGCCAACACCACGCTCAAAGCGACAATCATCAGCCGATATTTTCTCATCGTATTCACCTCATAGGCAGTATACCTTATATGACGATGGAACGGGGCTACTGTTCTGAAAAGGGCAAGTGTCGCCCGTCCGAATTAAGCCAGCTTTCCTGTTGATACCGATGAGAGTGCCATAAAGGGAAGGTGTACTCAGGCGAAATAGCACCCCCATCCGTCACCTTGAGCGAAGCGAAGGGTCTTCATCCCCCTCTCTGCTTGCGGCTTACTGCACGACACTTTTTTGAGGGAGAAACGAAAAGGGGCGCACACGGGGGTGTGCCCCTACACCACCGCCTTGCCTGTAGGGGCAGACCCCCGTGTCTGCCCTTCTAACCCGTGTCTGCCCTGCCAAACAGAAGCCCACCTTAGGCACAAGTACGAAAAACTGTCGTGCAGTAAGCTGCTTGCGGAGAGGGGGGCTGGGAGGTGAGGTTGAGATTCTTCGCCTTCGGCTCAGAATGACGAAAGAAGGCGCACTCAGAATGATGGAGAGGGGCAGCAGGAAAGTTGGGTTATAATTAGCTTGATGAAGCGGTTATTGGCTCTGGTGTATGGGCGTGTTCAAGGGGTGGGCTACCGAATATTCGTTCGGGACATCGCCACACGACTGGGGATAGTGGGCTATGTTCGCAATCTGCCCGACGGCTCGGTGGAGGTCGAAGCGCAAGGTACACCTGAAGCGCTTGAAACTCTGGTGGCTCGGCTTCACGAGGGTCCTATGGGCGCGGTTGTGCGTGAAGTGGTTCTGCACTGGCTGGAACCGACCGATGCCTATGACCGCTTCGAGATTCGGCGATGAGGTACAGCGCGCTCGTCTTGTTCCTGTTTCTCAATTTCGCTTGGGCGAGCGCGGAGCTGCGCTTGGTAGTGATTCTGCTCCACGAATCGCGCACTCCCAGCGACGATTGGGGTGAAGTGCCTCATCAAGTGGGCTGGGTGCTTTGGAGTGCACCAACTCCTGCGCTGGCATTTGCAACGGGCACAACAGAACCCTTTCCTAATGACCTGCTTGAGTTCAGGCTTGCCGAAACCCGATTGAACGAGGGTACGTCACGGCGCGTCTTTCGGCGTCGAAACGGATGGCTTCCCCCACCCAACACACTCCTTGCGCTAAGTGCAGGGCGTTTATCGGAGTTGGGCATTCTCAACAGGACAGTTGCAAGCAGAGCGGAGGGAGCCAAAGTACTCTACGCACGCGTGCCCCTATCGCCCGAACCCAGCCCCTTCGCCCTTGTTGCCATTTGTCAGGAAGGCTATGTGCCCGTGCGAGAGTTCGAAGACCTTGAACTGATGCGCGTGGCGCTTTTTGAATCGGATTACGAATGGACTGTGCTGGAGTTGACGCGCTGGGACTATGAGGGGCTGGAACTGTTGATAGCCGAAGGAGTTGAAACTTGGATCATCTGCCTGCCTTCCGAGAAAGCACCTGACCAGAGCCTGCTGACGACTGTGGTTCGATACTCGGCGCGGGAGCCGAAAGGACTGCTTACCTCGCCCAGCACGCGCTGGACAGGTGTGGTGCGCGAAATCGACTTCGTGCCGACCTTTATGCGTGCCCTGAGTGGGGGCTGGGAAGATGGCACTCAAGGCGCACCGATTGTGGAAGCGCGCCAGTTCGATTGGCATCGCTTCTGGAACGGATTACTGCCCCGAACGCTCCTACAACGGGCGACGACACCGATTGGAATTGAGTTGCCACGCGGTGCCCTGAGCCGAGTGCAGACTCACTGGAACCTCCAGCGCGAGCTGAACCCGATGGTGTTGCGCTGGGTGGGGGGTGTTGCTTTGGGGTGGACACTCGCTGGGCTAATCCTGTACCGATTGCACTGGCTCCCCTATCGCTTGAGACGGGTCTATGTGGTGGGGCTGTCGGTGTTCGGGATGTTTCCTGCAGTGGCAATCTGGCACGCCTATTGCCCGTTCGAACTCTGGACGGGCGACCGTCAGGCGGACCTCTCTCTGCTTGCGAGTTGGCTGGTGCTGGGCTGGGTGCTGATGGCGTTGATAATGGCGGGTATAGCGCGCTTGGGGGATACGACTCCACTCTGGAGTATGGCAGTGGTGGTCCTATGTGTCTACCTGTTGGACCTGTTCGTGGCAGGAAGCTACGGGATTAACCGCTCACTGATGCATTTTGGGCTTCAGCCTTCGGCGCGCCCGTTCGGTCTCAACAGTGTCGATTTGGGTGTGTTGATGGGCTGTGCGCTTCTTGTGCCCGCTATCTGGATGGAGCAGAAGGGCAAAACGCGGCTCGGTGGACGGGGGCAGGTTGGGCTGGGTCTAGTATACGGTCTGCTGATAGCCAGCGTCGGTGTGTCGCTATTCGGGGCGTTCCCACAGGGAGTGCTTCCGCTTACTGTGGCGCTCGGATGGATGGCACTCTACGGGGTCTCGGCGATTCCCAGCCCGACCGATTGGCGCACCTTGCTCACTCAGGGTAGCACGCTCGTCGCCATCGGGATTGCGCTTACGATGGGGGCAATAGCGATTGACCAGGCTCAGCCCTGGCAACGCGAAGCAAATCTACAGATGTTCCTGATGGAGAATCTGGGGCTTGCACTCCCCACGCATTTTCCCGAACCACTCTGGATTGTGGTAGGTTGGCTTGTGGTGTGGGGCGTGTGGCGGTTTTTCGGGGGAGTGTTTGCACCCATTCGGGAGCGCGCCCCTGCCTTGAGGTGGGCGATTGTATCAGGGGGACTGGGCGTGCTGATAGCCGTACCTCTTCACACACAAGGCTGGCTCACCCTCGCTTTTGTGAGCTACTACCTGCTGGCGATGGCGATTGAGTATCGCATCGGTGCGAAAGAGTTCCGCTATCGCTACGAAGGCAACGGCGCACTCAAAACCAAAAAGGCTACTCGGTGAAGCGGTGCTGAAGGCGCTGAATCGAGAGTGCCTTGCCAGTGGTGCGGTCTAAATCAATCAGCACGGCGCAGACCACGGCAGGTCCCTTCGCCACCTCGTGCCGAGCGGGCATTCCTGTCAAGAAGCGATGGAGTGTGGGCGCAGGGTCGACCCCTATCGATGAGTTGAATACCCCACACATCCCCACATCGCTGATGAAGGCGGTTCCTTTAGGCAAGATTCGTTCGTCGGCGGTCTGCACATGCGTATGCGTGCCCACCACTGCGCTCACGCGCCCATCCACATAGTGCGCGAAGGCGTACTTCTCGGAAGTCGCTTCGGCGTGAAGGTCCACGAACACGAAGGGTGTCTCAATCTGCTCGTAGAGGGCGTCAAAGGTGCGGAAGGGACAATCGGCGAGTTCCATAAACACGCGCCCTGCCATCGAGATGACCGCCAGACGCTTGTCCAACACATCGAAATAGATTAGCCCCTTGCCTGGAGCGAGCGGTGAGTAGTTAGCAGGGCGTGCGATACGCTCGTCGTTGCTCAGCATCGGGTAAATCTCGCGCTTGTCCCACACATGGTTGCCCATCGTGAAGCCCTGAATGCCCAGCCCGAACAGTTCGTTCGCCACATCGGGGGTTAATCCGCTCCCACCCGCAGCGTTCTCCCCATTTGCCAAGATGATGTCGGGGGCATAGCGTTCGCGCCACTGGGGCAACAGTTTCGCCACACTCGTGCGTCCCGGTCGTCCAACAATATCGCCCAGAAACAGAATTCGCATCGCTTAGGCTACTATTATACACGCTTGAGGATGTTCGAGAACCAGTGGCTTGGGCATCTTGCCCATTTCGCGCTCGGGCGGGACGCCCGCGCTACGACTGCCCGCTGCCCTAATAGCTTTGCTAATGGGCAGGATGCTCGTGCCACGAATCGATGCTATACTACACGGGGCTGAAAACGCCCAGCGTCGCACGATATGAGGGATACCATGAAAAGATTAGGGTTGTTTTGGTTATACATGACGCTTGTGCTGAGCGTGAATGCTCAGAGCGAGGCTCAGCACAGTCAGCAGTACGGCAGCGTCGGTTCGGTCCCCCCTGTCTATTCGCTAAGCAAACTCAGGCAGTGGCTGGAGACCGAGAAGAAACGGGCTAAGGCGCGCGTGTCAGCATTAGAGGCGGAGGGGCAGAAACTGAGCAAGCCCTACCGCCACAAACTGGAAGAGGGACCCGAATACTTAGAAGCGCTTTGGGATTATCTCTACATTCGCGCTTATCCAAACGACTCAGTCGACTGGGAGGCATATCTTCGCGCTGCGCAACAGCGCGACCAGATGGCGGAGGCGTTCCTGCCTGCTTCGGGACCGCGCTGGGAGTTCGTCGGACCGCGTGGGGCAACTCCACCCTACCGAACCTATTTCGGGGTAGACCGCGTGGCAGGGCGAGTGAACGCAGTGGCGTACGACCCGATTAACGAAGGAGTCTACTATGCAGGCGCGCCTCAAGGTGGGTTGTGGAAGACCACCGATGGCGGGCAGACTTGGCAACCGTTGGGCGATGGCTGGGAGTTCCTGCAGGTCTCCAGTATCGCCATCCACCCGACGAACCCCAACATCATCTATGTCGGCACGGGCGATTTTCAGGGCTGGATGCGCCCCTTCTCGATAGGAGTTCTGCGCTCCACCGATGGCGGACAGACTTGGACGGTGCTGGGGCGTCAACAGTTCGGCAATCGCTGTGTATCCAAAATCCTGATTGACCCCGAAAACCCGAACCTCATCACGGTCTGTACGGGCTGGGGACCTTATCAAAGCGTGAACGGCAATATCTGGCGCAGTACTGATGGAGGCAATACATGGACGCAAGCCACCACCGTAAGTAGTATCTGGAGCGATATGGCGATGAGTGCGCGCGACCCCTCTACGGGTGTGCGCTACTACTATGCGGTGGGGCACGGCAACCCTGGTCGGCTCTTGCGCTCCACGAATCGTGGGCAGACTTGGACTACGCTTACGCCTCCCTTCGGCTCAGGGAATAAGAACTCTCTGCGCGTTGCGACCTCGCCCACGAACCCGAACCGTGTCTATCTGCTTTCGGGGAGTGATAGTCAGGTATGGGTTAGCGATGATGCGGGCAATACTTGGACCGCGCTTAACCCCAGCGTGGACGGTGGCTTCTATCAGGCTTGGTACGATGCTACGATGATTGTCTCGCGCAATCCGGCGGGCGACGATGTGCTCTATCTGGGACTGGTCGACCTCGTCCAGCGTTTACCGAACGGCACTTGGCGTTCGATTGGGCAGGGCTTCACGAACAGTGCGATCATCCATGTGGATGTTCACGGCTCGGCGGTCAACCCGCGCAATCCAAATGAACTGCTCTTTGGCTCTGATGGTGGGGTTTACCGATTGACCTATAACCCCAGCACGAACGCCGTCAGCATCGTGGGCTTGAACAGCACGCTGGGGATAACGCAGTTCTATGCGGGGGCTTTTCATCCGACCGACCCTGCCCGAATGTTGGGTGGGGCGCAAGATAACGCCTCGCCGATGGCGAACGGCAACCTGAACAACTGGCGATGCGTGGGTGGGGGCGACGGCGGATTCAGTGCTATCAACCCCAATAACCCCAACATTCAGTACACCACCTCGCAGTATCTCGGTGTCAGTCGCACTACGAACAGTTGGAGTTCCGCGAACAACATTTCGCCCAACATCGGTTCTGACCGAGTGGCATTTATTGCGCCGATTAGCATTCACCCTGGTCAGCCGAACTTGTTGCTTGCGGGCACGAACTACCTTTGGATATGGAACGAGTCTACGCGCACATGGAGTCCGCGTGTGGGGGGCGTCTCGCTCACGAACGGGCGATTGCGCACGGTCGCTGGCGCACCCAGCGACCCCAGCGTCATCTACACAGGGGGCGATGATGGGCAGGTCTGGATGACGATGAACGGGGGCGCCACTTGGCGTCAGATTAATATCGGCAATCCGTCCCTGCCGAACCGCTCTATTAGTGAAATTGTGGTGCATCCAACGAACCCGTTCAAGGTCTATGTGGTGGTGGGGGGTACAGGCATGCCCCACGTGTACCGTTGCGATAACACGCTGGCGAACCCGGTGGTGTGGGTGAATATCAGCGGTTCGGGCTTGAACAGCCTGCCTGATGTCCACGCAAACACGATTGCACTCAGCCCGAACGCCCCCGACACGGAAATCTATGTCGGCACGGATATTGGCGTGTTCTATACACTGGATGGCGGGGCGACTTGGCGAAACGGCACTGCGCCGTTCGGCTTGCCGAATGTGCAGGTGAACACACTTCGGTTCATGCCGAGCACGGGCTATCTGATGGCTGCGACCTACGGGCGTGGAATATGGCGCATTCGGCTCCCGCTCACCCCAGAAGGCGATGTGGACGGCAACGGCTGTGTGGACGATGCCGACCTACTGAGCGTGCTGTTCGCCTTCGGCAGCACAGGCTCAGGGCTTCCAACCGACCTGAACGGCGATGGTGTCGTTGATGACTCTGACCTTCTGACGGTGCTGTTCAACTTTGGCAGTGGGTGTTAGCTATCCCTACCTCCCTCAAATCTGGGGGAGGTAGGGCTTCTCTCAAGAGCCTGAGAACGCCTAACAAAAATCTCAAACCCGTGAGCGATTGTCCGAAAGACCCATTTGCAGCACGGGCATCCTGCCCATCCGCACAGTGTAGCACAGGCATTCTTGCCTGTGTCAAAGGCACAGACAGGAATGTCTGTGCCACCCTCGTAGCACGGGCGAGACGCCCGTGCGCTGGCTTGGGCGAGATGACCCAAGCCACTTTTGTTAGGCACTCTTAGGGGAGTCTGCTGAGACACATGAGCCACCAGTTAGGGCTACGCCACCATCTGGCTAAGCAGGTGGATGTCGAAGATTTCGTCTAAGTTGAGCAGGATGACGACACGGTCGTCGGACTGTACGACCCCGCTCAGGAACTTCTGGGTGGCTTCCGAGGCAATCGGGGGAGTGGGCTGGATTGCGCCTCGAGGGATGTCCATCACATCGGAAACCGAGTCGAGCCGTAGCCCAAAAGTTTTGCCCTGCACTTGGGCGACCACGATGACCGTCTCTTCTTCGTCGGGCACTGGGGGCAGTCCGAAGCGAGTGCGTGCGTCGACCACGGCGATGATGTTGCCCCGCAGGTTCATCACGCCCAATACATAGTCGGGCGCATTCGGCACACGAGTCGCAGGCGTATAGGTGCGTATCTCCTGAACTTGGAGTAGAGGCACGCCATAGGTCTCTCCACCAATCTGGAACACCAAGTACTTATCGGTGTTCTGGTCTTGCGTTGTGGTCTCTACCGTTGGTTGCTCGATTGTCTGCATCGTTGACCTCCTGAGTTATGCGACGGTGGTGAGCCGTTCGCAGTTGGCATGGGTGCGTCGGATGATGTCACCCACATCTAAAATCAGTGCCACGCGCCCATCGCCGAGGATCGTTGCCCCAGCGAAACCAGACACGCGCACAAAGTTCTCTTCAAGGCTCTTCAGCACAACCTGCTGTTGCCCCACGATTGAGTCGACCATCAGCGCAATCTGCTGACCGTCTTGCTCTAACACCACCACCAGCCCGTGTTCTTCGTGAGGGGGCAGACCGACGAACTGGCGTAGGCGCACGAGCGGGATGAACTGCCCACGAATGTTGACCATTTCGTGACGGTCGAACAGCGCGCTTCGTTGTAGGCTCTCCGACTGGAACGCTTCGATGACGGTGGTGAGCGGGACGATATAGTGTTCACCGCCAACACTCAGCCCCAGCCCGTCCATAATCGCCAGCGTGAGGGGCACACGCAGAACCAACCGCGTGCCTCGCCCCAGCTCGGACTGGATGTTGATGGTTCCGCCGAGGATCTCGACATTGCGCCGTACCACATCCATCCCAACCCCACGCCCTGAGAGGTCGCTCACCTGTTGGGCGGTGGAGAAGCCGGGCTGGAAGATAAAATCGAACAGTTGCTCTTGGGAGGGATAGTCGTTCTCGGTAATCCAGCCGAGTTGGATTGCCTTCTGGCGCACGCGCTCGGTGTCGATGCCTTTGCCGTCGTCGCGCACTTCGATGTAGATGCGCCCTTCGGCTTGGTATGCGCTGAGCAGAATCGTGCCCGTTTCGGGCTTGCCTTTCGCTCTGCGCTCTTCGGGCGTTTCGATACCGTGGTCGATAGCGTTGCGGATGATGTGAGTGAGCGGGTCTGCCAGCGCTTCCAACAGGGTGCGGTCGAGCTCGGTCTCTTCCCCTTCGATAACGAGGTTCACGCGCTTGCCGAGCTTGTTGGCGGTGTCGCGCACCATTCGGGGGAAGCGGTTGAACAGATAGCTCACGGGAAGCATTCGAATCGCCATCACCCGCTCGTGCAGTTCGCGCACATGGCGTTCCATCTGGGTAATCGCCGAGTGGACGCGCTCGTCGAGGGCGTCGGACTGGGCACTGCTGAGCATCGACTGGGCAATCACGATTTCGCTCACGAGGTTCATCAAGGCGTCGATCTTCTCGGTGGAGACGCGCACACTCTGTGCCTCCCCGCGTGAGGCTTGTGCCTGCGCAGTGGCAGCCATGGGCGTCTCGGTAGAAGCGGTCTGCACAACCGCTTTCGGCTCTTCCGAAGCCGTCGTCTGGGCTGGGATGGGTTGAGTCTCTGGCTGGGCAACCGTAGCGGTGGAGGTGGCGGTAGGCGTGTCGAGAGGCTCAATCCGAACTTCGGCACCCTCCGCGCTCAACTCCAGAATCGCACGGATAATCGCTGGCTCAAACTCTGTCTGAATGGTGAACTCCCAGCTGCCGTAGCAGGCGTTGAGATTAAGCTGGTCTATTGGAGGGGTCTGGGCGTTGAAGTGGCATTCGGAAATCTGCCCATACTCGGTGAGTTCGCTCAAGAGTTGGAGCGGGTCGTGTTCTTGGCTGAGGGTCGGGGCAGGCTGATAGAACACCCGATAGCGTGGAGATGTACCTACCGTCGGGTTGGGCGTTTCGGGCGTGGTGGTCGGAGTGGATGCGGGTGTCGGTTCAACGGGCGTTGGGGCGGGAACCGACTCGCCGTTCAGCACTGCGTTGAGTTGGGCAAGGAGGGTGTCGCAGTTCGGGTCGCCCACATCGCCTTCGGTGCGCGTGCGCTCCAACAGGGTTCGGATAAGGTCTACCGCTTGGAGGAGCAGGGTCGCCATTTCGGGCGTGAGCGGGCGTTGTTCCTTGCGCAACACCTCCATCGTGCTTTCCAAGCCGTGCGTGAACTTGCTCAGGTGAGTAAACCCCATCGCTGCGCTGTTGCCCTTGAACGAGTGAGCATATCGAAACAGCGCGTTCACCGTCTCAGGGTCAGGTTCTCCACCCTCTAAGGCGAGGAGCACCTGCTCCATCCCTTCGACCATCTCGTTCGCTTCATCGTAGAACAGTTGAAACAGGCTATCCATCGCGCACACCTCAACTTTGGATTAGGCTATCCCAGACTCCAAACTGGTGGAGCCGTTGGTACAGGGCAGGGTTCGGCTCGCCGAAAGTGAGGCGAACACCGCGTTCTTCTAAACTCTTCTGGAGGGCGAACAGCACTTGCACGCCTGCGAAGTGGAGTGTGTTCAGGTTCGTCCAGTCCACTTGGGTCGGTTTGGGGTCTTGAGCAATCTGCTGGGCGCAGTCCCAGAGGGTATTGACCCCAGCGAAATCGATATCGCCCGACAGCGTCAATTTGTGTTGCTTCTTCGAGGTCTTGAGCGTTGCGTTCATCCGTACGCCTCCTGCAAGGATTATCGGCAGTGCGCAGGGTTTCTTCAGTGGGAGCGGTTGGAGCACCTATGATAAATCAAAAGCCCTCCCCAAACGGGGAGGGCTTCTGTGGGAGGTGAGAGAGTGAGGTTAAGGCTCTACGCGATAGATGTCCAGTCGGTCGCTGGAGATGTCGGAGGAGACCACGAAGAGGTACTGGGCGGTGGGGCTGGAGCCGAAGTTGAACAGCACGGTAAGCAGGTCGGCATCGTCCACCACGCCATCGCCGTTCACATCGCTGGCGGGGTTATCCGAGCCGAAGTCGAACAGGATTTGCAACAGGTCGGCGTCGTCTACAATCCCATCCAAGTTCACATCGCCCGCCGAGGGGTCGGGACCGAAGCCGTAGGTGAAGTTGAAGATATCGAAGTTGAAGGGTGCAGGGGTATCGCCATTGGGCAGAGACTCATCACCAGTTAGTTGGGTGGCAAGGCTCCAACTCGAACCGCTGCCCTGATAGATAAGGACTTGATTAATCCGATTATTAGCATCCCCAGTACGGCGGTTGAGAATCAAATAGTCACCCGACGATGTGGGCAGGTAGAGGATGTTAATCAGCACTTGGAAGACGTTATCGGACTCGAAATCGAGAATACGGTAGGCTTTTCCGTCCACAACGCTATTATCGCCGTTTCGTTGGGCATAGTAGACGCTGTTGTCCACACGCAGGTAGGCGTCGCCGTTGGGGGCAAAGGTGATGTCGCGCATTCCTGTGGTGGTCGTGTTATTGGGGCGGGTTGGTACGCTGAGGATGTTTGGCAGCGCAGCGCCCGTGTCGAAGTCTCGGCGGAAGATAATCCCGCGCCCACGCGCCAGCACCGCCAGCGAGGAGCCACTGCCCTGATAGCCAGGGTCGATTTCAATACACTCGGCGCGGGAGGAGTTACTTAGGTCGCTGGGCAACACCACCCCCGTGGTATTCCAGTTGCTGACCTGCGTGCCCGTTGCGGCGTCGTACTTGCGGATACCAGTGCGGTCTGCGGTGTTTCCGCCGTCGCCCAATCCAGTGCCGAGGTAGAGGAAGCCGTTGTGATAGACCAGATAGGTGGAACGACTCTGTCCTGCTTGAGTGAGCGAGATAAGAGGCGTATAGCCCCAACTGTTGGTGTCGGGTGAGAGCGCATTTGAGATTTTTAGCACACCGACAGGCGTGCTGAGGCTATTTGCAGTTGAAAAACCACCGATATACAGGTTCTGACCGTCAAATGCCACATCAGAGACGGTGTCGCCCTGTGCGCCATTAGCAGAGAAATAGCTCGACAAGTCCACACTCTTGAGGTGTCGGAACTGCACTTGCGACCAGCTCGTGCCCACAACGGCACCGAGCGAAAGAACCGCTATCATCAGACCATATCGCTTCATCATTGATTGACCTCCTTTCAAAGGTAAGCCTATTATACCCCACTTTTTTGAGGTTTACAAGGGGTAGGGGAGGGTGCTCGAGAAAATCCGTTCGTGGCACGGGCATCCTGCCCATTAGCAAAGTGTAGCACAGGCATTCCTGCCTGTGTTTCATAATCCACAGACACGAATGTCTGTGCCACACTCGTCGCACGGGCGTCCCGCCCGTATGCGAAATGGGCAAATGCCCAAGCCACTTTCTCTTCCACCCTCAGGGCTTCTGAGGAATGTAGGAAATCGGGCGGTGAGGGCGAAACCTGATGCTGATGGATGTGGTGATTGTGGGCGCGGGCGTGGCGGGCTTGGTAGCGGGCGACGCCCTGACCCAAGCGGGCAAGGAGGTGCTGATTTTGGAGGCGCGCAACCGCGTCGGTGGGCGACTTTACAGCCACGCAGTCAGCCCTGATTTTCGAATCGACCTCGGCGGGCAGTGGCTCGGTCCGACTCAAGAGCGCGCCTATGCACTTGCCCAACGGCTCAGCCTGCAACTGTTCCCGACCTACACCGATGGCGAGAATATGCTCTATATCGGGGGGCAGTGCCGACGCTATGCAGGCAACACGCCCAAACTGGGGCTGTTCTCCTTGCTGGACTTCGGCAGCGCGATTAGCCGTCTTGACCAGATGGCGCACCAAGTGCCGTTAGAAGCGCCGTGGCAAGCGAAGAAGGCGCATGATTGGGACATAATCACCTTCGCACACGGTATCGAGGGCGTTGCACGCACGCGTATCGCGCGGTGGGGACTCACACGCTTTGCCGAAGCGGTGTTCGCCGTGGAACCTTACGAGTTCTCTTTTTTGCATGGGCTGTTCTACATCCACTCGGCGGGCAGTGTGGAGGTGCTGATGAACACGCGGGGTGGCGCTCAGCAAGACCGATTCGTAAAGGGCGCGCAGAGCCTGTGCGAGGGCTTGGCGCAAAGCTTGGGCGAGCGGGTACGCCTTAGTAGCCCCGTGCGCGCTTTCCAGCACACTAACGAGCGAGTGAAAGTCTATGTCCAGCGCGCGCCCGACCAGCCCACCGAGTGCTTCGAGGCGAGGGCGGTGATTGTGGCGGTTCCCCCCACGCTGTCGGGCAGGATTATCTACGACCCACCCTTGCCCCCCGCACGCGACCAGCTGGTTCAACGACTGCCACAAGGCTCAGTGATGAAGTGTTTCGCTTTCTACGACCGACCCTTCTGGCGCGAGCAGGGGCTGAACGGCTTCGTGACCAGCGATATAGAACCGATTCACATCGTGTTCGATAACTCCCCGCCCGATGGCTCGATGGGGATACTGTTGGGCTTCGCGGAGGGGGAGGGCGCACGCCAACTGGGACGCTTGCCGTTGGAGGAGCGACGCGAGATTGTTCTGAGCCGCTTCGCCCAGTTCTTTGGGGAGCGCGCCCTGAAAGCCGAACAGTACCTTGACCACGACTGGAGCGGGGAAACCTGGTCAGGTGGGTGCTACGGGGCGCATTTTCCGCCAGGTGCGTGGACAAACTACGGACATGCCCTGCGCGAACCGATTGGGCGCATCTTCTGGGCAGGAACCGAAACAGCCACGCGTTGGATGGGCTACATCGACGGGGCGATCGAGTCGGGATTGCGCGCAGCGCACGAGGTGATGGAACGGCTGGGGTGGTAGGCGATGCACGGCGCAGGTGTGGACGGTTGCCGAGCGGGTTGGGTGGGTCTGAGACTTTACTACGAGGGCAACAGGCTGAAAGAGTGGGAATGGCGCGTTTTCCCGAACTTTCAGGAGGTGTTGAGGCTCTGGGGCACGCTGGAGGCGATTGCAGTCGATATGCCGATTGGGCTACTCAGCACTGAGCGCGCTGTCGCCCGTCCTTGCGACCTGTTGGCACGCCAGCGTTTGGGGAGGCGTCGGTCATCTATCTTCATTCCCCCCACACGCCCGATGCTCTCTGCGAGGGAGTACGCGCCCCTGCGTGCGCTCGGCTTGAGTGTGCAGGCGTATCATCTGATACCGCGCATCCGAGAATTGGATTCTCTGCTCATCCCCGACCTTCAAAAGCAGGTTTGGGAAACGCACCCTGAGCTGAGTTTTTCGGCACTCACTGGTTCACCGATGGCACACTCCAAACGCACCCCTGAAGGGCAGAACACGCGGTTGAGCGCACTCTTAGAGGCGTTCGGTGAGGTTGGCGGGGCAATCTGGCAGGGCGCGCTTGAACTGAGGGAACAATATCCCCGAAGTGTGTTGGCGATGGACGACCTGTTGGATGCTTGGGTGCTGGCGTGGAGTGGCGAGCGTCATCTTAGGGGTTGTAGCGAAACGCTCGTCGGGGAGCCATCCCACGACGAGCGCGGACTACTGATGGCGATTCGGTTCTGAGCTATCCGCCGTAGGTGCGCTTGTAGCGTTCGTGCGCCTCCATAATCAGCCTGCGTGCCACATCCGAGGAGTGCCAACCTGAAAGCGCAGTGGTCTTGCCCTCCAGCTCCTTGTAGATTTCGAAGAAGTGTTCAATCTCGCGCACATTATGCTTGCGCATATCGGTGAGTTCGTTCACCTCTTCGAAGCGGGGGTCGTGGTAGGGCACGGCGACAATTTTCTCATCTTCTCCTTTCTCGTCCGCCATCACCAGCGCTGCAATCGGCTGAACCATCACCACGCACCCCACGAAGGTCGGGTCGGTAATTAGCACCAGCACATCGATGGCGTCTCCGTCCTCCGAAAGCGTCTGGGGGATGAAGCCATAGTCGCCGGGATAGTGGACAGGCGAGTAGAGCACACGGTCTAATCGGAAGACACCATACTTGGGGTCGTATTCAATCTTGTTGCGCGTGCCTTTGGGGATTTCGACCACCATTGGCACCACTTCGGGCGCTTGTTCTCCAATCGGGAGATGATAGAGATTCGTCATCACTGCTCACCCTACGACGAGTGCTTGCGCTTGAGCTGGTAGTAGAGCCGTGCAGGCATGCCGTGCGCCTTCACCGCACCGCTCATCTCCGACTGGTCGAAGGCGGTCTTATCGTCGAACGAAGCGAGCGACTCGTCATAGAGTGCCCACTCGCTCTGGCGACCGACCACCACCGCCGAGCCTTTGAACAGACGCAGGGTCACCGTGCCCGTCACGCGCTCCTGAACCTTGTTGATGAACGCTTCAAGCGACTCCTTGAACGGGTCGACCCATAACCCAGCGTAGGCGAGTTCTGCCCAAGCGCGGTCTGCTTGTGCTTTGAAGCGGAGCTCATCGCGCGCACAGACCAACGCCTCCAGCGCGCGGTGTGCGGTAATCAACACGGTCGCAGCGGGGCACTCATAGTTCTCGCGCACTTTGAGACCAATCATTCGGTCTTCCATCATATCGATGCGCCCGACACCGTGCTGACCAGCAAGCTCGTTGAGGTGTTGGATAAGCGCAAGCGGTTCCATCGGCTGACCGTCCAGCGCGGTGGGAACCCCATTCTCGAAGGTCAGCGTGAGGGTGTGGGGTGTATCGGGCGCGTTGAGCGGACTCTGCGTCCACTGGTAGATTTCTTCGGGAGGGGCATAGTTCGGGTCTTCCAAGCGTCCGCCTTCGATGGAGCGTCCCCAGAGGTTTTCGTCGATGCTCCAGATTTTCTCGCTACTTTGGTGGATAGGCACTCCCCGCGCACGAGCGTACTCTATCTCTTCGGAGCGGGTCATGTTGCGCTCACGCATTGGGGCGATAATCGGCACATTCGGCATCAGCGTGCGGAGCATGAACTCGATTCGGAACTGGTCGTTGCCCTTGCCCGTACATCCGTGTGCAAAGGCGTCGACGCGGGGCAGGGTTTGCGCCACCTCGACCGCCTTGCTGGCAATCAGGGGGCGTGCGATGGCGGTGCTGAGCGGGTAGCCCTGATAATCGGCGTTCGCTTTCACAGCGGGCACACAGTAGTCGCGGGCGAACTCGGCGCGGGCATCTACTGCGTAGTGTTCTGTGCCTAAAATCTTGGCGCGTTCGCCTGCGTCGGTGATGTCTTCACGGGGCTGACCCACATCGACCGTGACCGTCACAACATGCTCAAAGCCGTACTCTTCCCTTAGGAGCGGAATGCAGACCGTCGTGTCCAATCCGCCCGAATAGACCAATACAACAGTTTTTCCCATGGTGATGGCGCAATTATACCGTGCGGGAGTGTTTCTCGGTTCCAGATTCCTACCCCACCTGATGGCGCACAATTAGAATCACATCGAGCGTCATACTGACCGCCCAGTGAACCCAAAAGCAGGGTAGGAACGATTTCACGCGCAGGGCGACCGCACTCAAGATAATCCCTGCAAAGAAGGAGCCGATAATCTCAGGCGTGGGTTTGCCCCAGTGCATGAGTGCGAATGCCACTGACTGAACTCCCACGCCCCACCAGCCTATCCAGCGGTATAGCCCAAAAGTGAGGAAACCCCGAAAGAAGAACTCCCAGCAGAACAGATAATAGCCGTAGACCAACTCAAAGTAGACCGCATAAGCAGGGTCAGTCAGGATGCGCTTGTCTAAGGGGTAGTAGGCTTGGAAGTCAGGGCGTTGGGAGGCGAAGTAGACCACCAACGCCATCGGAATGTACATTAACAGGGCATAAATGGCGCCGAGCCTGCCGTCGCCCCGTGCCATACCGTACTGGCTCAACTCGCCCTTGCCCAGAAACGCCAACACCAGCACAGGAACCCACAACAGCATCGCCGAGTTGACTAGCAGGTACTCGTTCCAGTCGCGCAGGGTAGCGGTCTCGGTTGTAAGCCCCAGCCACCGAAGCGAGTAGACCGTGTAGGGCTGGTAGTTATAGGCGAACAGGAACGCCAAAATCAGCGCGCCCAACAGAGCAACCCACGCTTCAGACTTCTTCACGGATTGGCTTGCCCTCCTGTGCGATGGCGGATTTCGTACACGCGCTGGCGACCGCCATAGCCCCCGATAAGTGCCAGCGTCTCAATCGGTTGCTTCGGGTTTGGGTCGCGCGCATACAGAATCGGCTCACCGTTCCACAGAACCCAGATTTGCCCACCGCGCCGTGTGAGTTGCACTCGATGCCGACCGGGCGTAACGCGCACCTCGCTATCGCCGACCTCGCGCCCGAACAAGCGTAGTCGGGTGCGTGTGTTGTTGTAGCCCCCGATGAAGGCGATGTAGTCGCGCCCTGCGTTGCGCTCGGTGGTGGTTGGTAGGAACCCTGCTAAGATGACATCCTGTACCGCCTCCACCTCGACCCACAGATCGAACTCAATGGCATCGAGTCCCCTGATTTGAAGGGGCGACTCGGGATGTCCCTCGTAGACCCACGCCCCCTGCTGAACCTGCCATTCGTCGGGCACTTGGAGCGTGCCGGGTTGGGCGGGCGTGAACACAGCAGTCGCTTCCGAACGGCTCAACTCGCTGGGTGCGTTCGTGGGCAGGGGAAGCGCACCTGTCGGCTCTTGGGTGATACTGTAGAACATATCGTACGGCTCATAGACCGAGTAGCCCGTGCCTTGAGCGGTGAAGAGGTCTATCGAGACACCTATTGGGCGACCCCCACCTTGCCAGAACCAGAGGCTCTCGCCTCCGTTTGGAATGCGGATTTCCAGCACCGTTGCGCCGTCGGGTTGGCGTTTCGCCTTCCACTCGAAGCCCGGTGCCTCACGCCACAGAACGCGCAGTTGCAGTTCGTCGCGGTTCAACAGTTCGAACTGAATCGTGCTATCGGTGGAGTAGATGCCCTCGCCCTCGCCTTCCATTCCCACATAGAGCCTCTGCCACTCGCCCGTGATGCGGAACATGGCATAGTAGTAGTCGTTGTCGTGGCAGTGCTTGAGGGTGAGCGTGCGCCCATCTTGGTTCATCTCACCTGCAGGGGGAATATCGCGCCATTCGGAGTCGTCGCCATCCATCGTAGCACGCATATGCCAAACCATCGGTTGCCATGGATAGAGCGGGTAGGGGTCATGGAGGTCGGGAATGCCATCGTTATCGCTATCGGGATTGCGCGGGTTAGGCATTCGGTGCTGAGGGGCGGGCTTGACGAAGGTGTTTTGGAGGGGGGCAGGCGCCCAAGTGCTGAGCATCACTTTTTGCAAGTCGGGAGTCATCCCGTCGGTGCGCGGGTTCATCGGGTCTGTGCCGAATCGCTTCTCATCCAGTGGCAGGCGCGGGTCGTCATCAGGGAAACCATCGCCATCTTGGTCGCGCACAACCACCACCTGCCCGAAGTAAAGCCGAAGCCACTGCGCATCGCTCAGCGTACGGTCCCAATATGCCATTACACTCCAGTGCTCGCCGTGCCGTCCTGAGGTGTTCCACGCATTCATCGAGACCGAGCCGTCGGGATTGGTGCGTCGGTAGCGTGGTTCAGGGTGATTGAACACGATGCGCTCATCTTCGCGGTTCGCCAGCGAGAACGCCCCGAACGACTCCATCTGGTGGTGGAACTCGTGTGCCACGAGCCACGCGGTATCCCCTCCACCCAGAAACTGGCTCCGTGAAGGGATGCCGTCGGGGAAGCTGTCGACACCGTAAGTGCCTCCGCCACTGTTGTAGAACTCCCAGCGTTGAGTTTGGGGGTTCCATCGGCGCGTGAAGGCTTGCTCAATCTGCCCAGCGTAGGGCATCGGCTCATAGACTGGCTCGAGATTGGTGCGGAGGGGGTTTTGCGTATCCAGAATGGTAAACGCGCCCCCGCCTGGCGGTGCGAAGTCGACACCTGGATAGGCGCGTGAGAGGGGTAGCCCTTTGTAGAAGCCCTCAGCGTTCTCAGGTTCGGGTCCCCACCGTTGCCAGCGGTCGTCCACGAACAACTCGAAGTCGACCCAGAAGCGCATCCCGCTGTTGACCCAGAAGTAGCGTGCTGCGATAGCATACTCCTCCTTGATGCGCGCCAACTGCTCGGCGGTAAAGGTTGGCGGTGGTGGAGCAGGGTTATTCGGGTCAGCGTAGGCAGACTGCACATTAATCACATTCGTCATCAGCAGAACCTTCACGGGCAGGCGTATTATAGTTTTGTAGCCTTCAGGGGCGAGGGTTGCGAAGGCATATTCGCGTCGCCAAGGAGGTTCTGCGCTCCAGCGACGCTCCTCTGTGGTTGGCGTGAGGTTGGGGTCGTAGACACGATAGTAGTAGCGCTTGCCGGGCTGGAGACCGCCAATCCGAATGCGGTGATAGGTGCGCTTGCCCGATTCGCCCTCTACAATTCGCACGCCCCCCTCCGCCCAAAGGTCACGGCGTAGCTCTTGAGGGCGCCACGCCACTGCGGGCAGGTCGCTCTGTCGGATTTGGACGCGGGTCTCGCACGGCGTGGCGGTGAAGTAGTGCAGTACCACATAGTCGCGCCCGATTTCCATCACAGGGCGGGTGGGGTCGTGCAAAGGTTGCGTATCGCTATGAGGTTGGGCATAGGTCATGAACGCCCAGCTGAGCCAAAACATCAGCCAACCGAATCGCATGGTGGTAGCTCGATTCGGGATAGTTGGCGAAGTTCCTGCGAGAAATGACTACTTCGGCTCGCGTTCGATAGGATACGGCATCACAATCTCTGCAGTGTACATTCTGTCGTTCCAGAGAAACTCGAACCGCCAAACACGGTGGCGTACCCGAACCGATTCGGTCTCGATGGTAGCACGATTTTCGAGCCAATCCTTGATCGTCTTGATGCGCTCTCGTTCACTTGGACGCAGTCGATATCCATCTCGCTCGCAAGTTCTGCTAACGAGGCGGAGTCGTGCTGTTTGGAACACCTGTTGTCGCTGTTCGATGGGATGCCATAGCTCGTTTAGGGTCACGATATTGCCGTCGCTCACTGCCCTCAGGAAGCTAACTTGTTGTGTGTAGTTGAGCTCGTTGAAAGCAATTTCGCCACCTCGCCTGAGAATGGCACGCTGAGTTGGAGTAAGGCTCGCATAGAGGTTCAAGGCGTGGCGTACTTCGAGAAGCTTGTTGAGGTCATCTTGCTCTAACTCACAATAAGGCTGAGAGCTTTGGGAGAGGGTCGCAAGCGACGACTGAGCAAATAGCACTCCACCGTGGAGATAATCTGTGTCGAGAATGAAATAGTCTTCTGACGGTATATCATATGCCTCTATGTATCTTGTGAGGAAGAGGTATAGGGTGTACAGTCGACTCGTATCACGATTGGAGAGTTCTGCATAATCTTCGAGGGTCAGGATACCTCTGTAGTTCGGCTTGTAGAACCAGCGCTCTACAGTTGCCTGAGGAATATCTTCTAAGCGGGCTGGATTGCGCATTCGGTGTGAGACCACGAGCCAGCCACTCTCTGAGAGGCTGGCATGATACCAGTTTTTTCTGAGAATTTCGTAGAGAAGGCTCCAGCTGATGGGTCTGTCTGTCAGAGACTGCTCCCCCTCTACACCCATCGTGAGGACATCAAGGGGATAATACTCAGACACAAGGCAAATGTTGGAGACTTCTGCCATCTGAATCATCAGCTCGCCCAACCAGCTGAACCAATCGCTATGGAGATTAGGGGGGCGATAGCGCTCCAGCTTTCTATCATAGGCGGGATGAGTAGGAAAGGAGACATTGGCTCTTGACTTCGGCGTTTCCTCTTTCAGTGAGAATCGTTGCGACAAGATTGGTTCATAGTGGTTCGAGTTATTCCAGACTGCGACAAAATCCCTCACATTACGCCCATCACTATCAAAAACGGAATACCAGCCAAGCAACTCTTTCTGGTGGGGGTCGTACCAGAGCCAAACCCGCATCTCTACTGCGGACTGTACCCACTGGATAGTTGCCTCAAGTCCCCGCCTAAGCGCTTCGGACTCGCCTTCAAAGCCTGCCTTTGCAAAGTCGATGGAGGTTAGTTCTCGCTCCACAAGGGTTTTCCATTCGTGAGTCGCTTCCGTGGGAAAACTTCCATCACGGGTATTGAAGAAGAGCATTTCACCATTTTGTAGGCGTGCCCAGCCTCTATCATCCAGTAAACAAAGTGCTCGGTAAGCGGGGAAGTTTCGCTCGACCGACATAGTGAAAGCCAAAACTCCATCAATATCGTCAAGATCCACATCGTTGGGGCTTTGCTTAAGCCTTGATAGTCTCTCGAGGCGAGCCTCGATAGGTTTTTGAAACTCTTGACAGACGCGTGGGACAAACTCCTTTCTGAGCCATTCCCAATCAGGTTGCTTTGCTCGCTGAGGTTCAGGGTCTACAAGCCGATAAGTGGGAGGTCCATCTTCGTAGTCGATACGCTTCCACTGATAGCCGAACGCCTGCGCGATGTGGGTCATGACGAGGTGTAGAGGCTGGTCAGGCGCGTAAATAACGAGGCGATGTTCCCGAATAGTATCATCGGCACGCAGAGATACACCAGTCGTAGTACTCAGCTGGCGCATCAGATTATGTAAGGGTATGCTTGGAACCCTCAAGGAAACTTTCTGCTTCAGTCGTTGGTCTTTGTCGGGGTCGATTGCCTTTTCTTGCGCAATCGCTCCAGACACGAGCAAGACGATGATTAGAAGCGCCCCAACTCTGCGTATCATCTTAGACACCTCTGAGTGGTTAATACGAGCGCAACGGTGAAGTTCCTGCTAATCAGTCGGCTCTGTTATGGCAAGTATGAAATGTCTGGGTCAGAGCCTTGCTTGCTCGCGCCACAGGGCAGGGGTGAGTAGCGTCCCTGCTCTACCGAGCTACTCGCTACGCCAAGGAATGCTCAGGTCGCCTGCCATCTCGATGGTGCGTTCGCCGTCGGGCAGGTCGCGCCAGACACCACACGGACCCGCACCCTCGCTTACCTCGAAAGTGAGTTCCGTGCTATCAAAGCGCAGGGCAGGCTGATAGAACATGCCGACCTTGCGTGCATCGCCCACGATGTAATGCCCAATCAACGAGCGTCGGAAGCGGTCTTGGCTTCGGTTCGGGAAGCTGCCGTGAACTAATTGCCCGTTGAAGAACAGTACATCACCTGGCTCCATAATGCAGGGCACAATCGGCGTACCTTCTGGCGCATGTAGTGGTCGATGTAGAAATCCCCCTCGTCTCGGCGAAACAGCCCGCGTACAATCAGATAGCCCTCGCGCTCGTAGAACACCTTCTGCTCAGCGGTCAACATACTCCTATTATAGCACGGAACGGCGAAGAGGAATTTGCGGTATAATAACCCCAGATGAGTCGGAACGACCGTTCGACCAGTCGCCGAGATTTTTTGCGTGAGGGATTGCGCTCGCTCGTTCGTACAGGCTTTGGGGGCATTTTTGAACGGCTGGAGTCGATGAGCGAGATGATGGAGCGCACCGGCGGGGCGAACCCCCTACCGCTGACCCCCATACTTAGCTGCGAGACGCGCTCTCTGCACGCACTGTTGGAAGCAGGCACGCTCAGCCTGGAGAGCCTGCCAGCCTACCTGCACGAATTGGAGATACGAGGCGTGAGCCTGAACGACCAACATCTGCCCAGTCTCCATCCGCGCGCCTTAGAGAACCTACGCGAGACACTGGTGCGGGGCGGGCTAACGATTACAGGGCTGATGATGCACACGCCCATCGATATCCACGACGAGGCGAACCTGAGCCGACGTATGGACGACTGCATCGAACGCCTGCAAATCGCGCTGATATTGGGCGCGCCCCTTGTGCGCTTCCACTTAGGCGGTTCGAACAACGAGCGCGAGGATGACACCATCCACTTGGAGCGGGCGGGACTGTTCCTGCAGAGACTATTGCCCGAAGCGCGCAAGCGACGCGTGCGTGTCGTGTTGGAGAACCGCGACGGGGTCGCCCATCGCGCGGAGAACCTGCTGAGCCTCGTGCGCAGTTTGGATACGCGTTGGGTCGGTATCTGTCTGGACTTTGGCAACGGCAATCCCGACCGCCTGTACGACTCATGCCGATTGCTTGCGCCCTACGCCTACCATGTCCACGCCAAGAGCCGAGCGTTCGACGCACGCGGGGAGGAGAGCCAGATTGAGTACGGGCGGATGCTGAGCTATCTGCGCCTTGCGGGCTACAACGGTGCGCTCTCGATTGAGTATATGGGTGAGGAGGATCCTGCCGAGGGCATTCGTAAGACGCGCGACCTGATTCGACGCTACTGGCGAGCCTATTAGCCTTGTAGCCCTCACTCGCCGTCCCGTCTCCAAGAGGGAGAGAGTCGTCAGGAGGCAGTTTTTTGCAAGACCCTATTGAGATTGTGCGCCAGACGCTTACCGAGCGGGCGATGCTTCCTCCTGAAGGGGGGGTGGTCATCGTCGCCTATTCGGGCGGGGCGGACTCGACCGCCTTGCTCCATCTGATGACGCGTCTGCATGCGGAGTTCGCCATTACCGTTCACGCAGGGCACTTACATCACGGAATGCGTCCCGAAGCCGACGAGGATGTGCGCGTGTGCCAATCGGTATGCGATGCGCTCGGCGTACCCCTCCATGTCGAGCGCGCCGATGTGCCCCAACTTGCGAAAAAGCAAGGGATTAGTATCGAGGAGGCAGGGCGCAACGCACGCTACGCCTTCTTGGAGCGATTGGCAGACACACTCAACGCCGTCGCAATCGCCACCGCCCACACACGCGACGACCAAATCGAGACAATCCTCATCAACCTGCTTCGTGGCACGGGACCACGCGGGCTGTGTGGGATGCCCTACCAACGGGGGCGCATCATCCGTCCTGCATTGAACCTGACACGCGAACAGACCCACACCTATTGCGCCCAGCATAACTTGCCGACAGTGTTCGATAGCACCAACTTAGACCCACACCAACTGCGTCGGCGCGTGCGCGCCGAGTTAGTGCCCCTCCTGCGCGACCTGATGCCTGCCTTCGACCGCCACCTGCTTCATCTTGCCGATATTTTGGAGAACGAAGAAGCGTGGTGGGACGCCTTTTTGCGCGATCTACTCCACACGCTGGACGAGGAGAGCATTCCACTGCAGATATTCCGCCACTTCCACCCAGCGGTGCAGCGACGGCTCCTGCGCGAGTGGCTTCGCCCTGTGTTGGGCACGCTTCAACTGCCTTCGTTCGAGATATTGGAGGCGATTCGCAGGAGCGCGCTCCGAGCCGAACCCAGTTCGTGGCAACTGAGCGAGACCGTGCGAGTGGTGGTGACGCCCGACGCGCTGACCTTGCGCCACGATACCGAACCTGTTTGTGCCGAGCCGTACCATTATCCTGTGCTAATCGGCAACCCGCTTATCATCCCCGAAATCGGGATGTGGCTGGAGACGGAGCTGATTGAGGGTGTATTACCACCCGAACGAGTGTCGGGCGAGTGGGAGGCGGTGATGGATGCCGATGCTGTGGTCGACTCACTGAGCATACGCACTTGGCGTCCGAGCGACCGTTTCCAACCGCTTGGCATGGCAGAGAGCAAGAAGGTGAGCCGAATCTTCATCGACCGCAAAGTGCCGCCGTCTGAGCGCGCCCTGCACCCGTTGCTATGCGATGAGGCGGGCATCCTCTGGATACCGACCTACACAATTGCCGAGCGTGTGCGAATCACCCCCCGAACCCAGCGCACTCTGCGCATCGCCCTGCATAGAAACGCCCCGAACCCTGATTCGTCAGACTAATGGTATGGAACCAACGGGAGCCTTAGCCATGGACGATTTGCTCGGGGGCTACACGACGCACACGCTAACGGACGAGCAGTTGGTGGCGCGTGCCCGCGAGGGCGACACCGAAGCGATGGACGAGCTGTTCCAACGCTATCGCCAGCCTGTATTCCGAATCGTCTACCGCTCGGTTCGGAACGTGGACGAGGCGGAGGACATCGTGCAAGATGTGTTCCTAAAAGCGTTCGAACGGCTCCACCTGTTCAAAGAGCAGAGCCAGTTCAGCACTTGGCTCATTCGGATAGCCATGAACCTTTGCACCGACCGCGTGCGCCAAAACCAGCGTCGGCAGAGCCTGCTCCAGCGGGAGGCAGACCATAAACTGGCGTGGATGACCCACCCCCACCCGCCCGACCCTGAGGACATCGTCCAGCAGAATACGTTCCACGAGGCGTTCTATACCGCGCTGAACCAGTTACCTGAGCCTCAGCGCCAACTGATTGTGATGCGCGACTTGGAACAGATGGACTACGAACAGATTGCCGAAATATTAAACACAACGGTCGGCGGGGTCAAACTGCGCGTGATGCGCGCCCGCCGTGCGTTCAAAGTTCAACTGGAGCCGTTGCTCCGTGCGATAGGTGAGATCGAATGAAGAACGCTTGTAAGCAGTTTGTGGAATGGCTTGAGTCGGAGGGCACGAACCTCCCACCCAACTTGATGGCACATCGGGAGTTGTGCCCTGAATGCCAGCGCGAGTATGAGATGGAGTGCGCCTACCAGCGCGTGCTGGACACGGTGCGGTCGGAACCTGTGCCCACCACGAACCTCCAGTGGAGCCACATTGCCGACAAGCTCAACCAGCCCGCCAAGCAGGCGCGCCCCCGTCTTGCGTGGCGTCCGCTCTGGGCGCCTGCCCTTGCATTCGGAGTGATGGTCGGCTTGGGACTGCTATTCTGGATGAACTCGCCTAATGAGCGCACCGAACTAGCTCAGGTTGCGAAAGGCTCTGAGTCGGGTGGGGCAGTGATGATGAGAATGGAGGCACTCCCGCCCGATACCGCAGTCTCCAGCGATGGCGAAGTGTCGGAGCCGTCTGCGCCCGTCTACAGCGATACCGTCAAACCTTTTGCAGGGGCAGAGGAAGAACCGAACACACTAAGGCTGGAGGCACGCATTCCGTCCTCTTCGCCTGAGCTTGAGTCGGTTCCGCTCCGTCAGGAGCTAGCGATGGCGCCGTCCGAAACGGCTCGTCCTTCAGCACGGAACGGGGAACCTGCCCTGCGCACGGCGCCAGTTGCGCTCCAGACGCTGGAGCTGGAGCCGATTATCCCGCAAGGAAGTGAAAACGCGGAGTATCTGCCTGTGCAATACTCCAGCGAACCATCTGCAACGGAGGCACAAGCGAACGATGCGATTATCTGCTCATTTTAAATGGGTTATAGCACTGATAAGTATCCTGTGGGTTGGCATCGCCAGCGCACAGACACCTTCGGTGTTAGACCAAGCAGCGCGTGAGGTGCAATCGGTCGTTGAGCGCGCCAGCCCTGCGGTCGTCACGGTGGAGGGGGTGATGCCCGCCAACCGCGTGGTGCGCAGTAGCGGTTTTATTATCGATTCGAGCGGATGGGTTGTCTGCTCCGCTGAGGGCGTGCAGGGGGCGCGTGGGCTCCGCGTAATCCTCAGCGATGGCACGGTCAGCCCCGCTGAGCTCGTGGGCGTGGACGGAATCACGGGCGTTGCGCTGGTACGCTTGGAAGGCGCACGCAATCTGCCCACTCTGCGCTGGGGCGACTCGGACCGAGTTCCAGTGGGCGCAACCGCAATCCTAATCGGCAATCGGGGTGGCTTAGCAGGCAGTGTGACGGTGGGCACGCTCGGGGGCAAAGACCGCGTCGGTATTCGTCCCCAGAACCAGCGTGTGGTGCTTCTGCTCCAGTTCAACGGCACGGTCGGTTCAGGCGAACCCGGCGCACCGCTGTTGGACACGCGTGGGCAGGTGATTGGCGTGATGGTCGGCTCGCTCAGCAGTGTGGAGGGGATTGCAGGGGCGAACCTTGCGCTTACGGGGTTCGCCGTGCCTTCGCGCATCGCCCAGCGCGTGGTGAGCGACCTACGCTCTAAAGGCTACGCCGAACACGCTTGGCTCGGTGCGGACTATCAGGGGATACCAGGGGGCGTCGTGGTGCGCCGAGTCGCTCCCAACAGCCCCGCTCAGCGTGTAGGGCTAATGCCCAACGACATGATCACGGGCTTCGATGGTCAGCCGATACGAAGCGCGTCCGACCTGACCCGCGCCCTGTACTCCGCACGCCCGAACCAACAGGTCGAACTGGTCATCCAGCGCGAGGGACAGACCCTCAAACTCTCCGTTCAGCTGGGCGTGCAGTCGCTGTAAGCGCGGCGCGCAGGTATCCTTGTTAATATGGAACCAAACCGTTCGGCTTGGAAAATCTCCCTGCACGGCGGGCACAGTGGGGAGTTCTGTGAGCATGCAGAAGGGAGCCTGTGCGATATTCTCGAATCGGCATATAAGGTCGGTTACAATGTGTTTGGCGTGGCGGAACATATGCCCCGTGTGGAAGAGCGATACTTGTACGGCAAGGAGCATGAGTGGGGCTGGACGCCCAAGACCTTAGAGGAGAACTTTGACCGCTATGCCCACACTATACGCGCCCTTTCAGAAGAGTTCGCTGACCGCTTGACCGTGATGTGTGGCTTCGAAATCGAAGTTGTGCCTGAAGACCGCTATACCGAGTTGATTGCCCACTACCGAACGCACTACGGGTTCGATTATATCGTTGGCTCGGTGCATTACCTGCACGACACGATGTTGGATGGCGGTTCGAGCGAAGAGTTCTTTGCACTGATGGAGGGGCTTGGCGGGATGGAGAACCTTGCGGTTGCCTACTATCGCAAAGTTGCTGAGATGGCGCAGGCGGTGCGTCCTGAAGTGATTGCCCACTTAGACCTGATTCGGCTCCGTGCCTTTCGATTAGGCTTGGACATGAACGCTCTCAGAACGCCGAAGGTGCGCCAAGCGGTAGAAGAGACGCTCGAAGCAATCCGCTCGGTGGACGCCTTTGTGGAGATAAACACGGCTGGACTACGTAAGGGGCTTCCAGAGCCGTATCCTGAGTCGTGGATTGTGCAGTTGGGGGCACGGATGGGGGTCAAGTTCTGCATCGGCGACGACAGCCACCGCCCCGAACAGGTGGGCTTCGGCTTGCAGGAGGCGCGTGAACACCTGCTTTCCAACGGCGTCCGAGAGGTTCACTTTCTCACTCGTCAGGAGGGCGCGATTGTAAAAACTTCCGCGCCACTTGAGGGGGCTTAGCACGGGCGTTTTACCACCTCTTGTGCGTTTCATAGGTTGTTTCTGTTCTGTATCTCGTAGATGGCTTGTTGGATTGCAGAACAAACATCGTGGTTCCCGCTCTCGGTCAGCAGAGCCTGTTGCAGAGCGGGGAGAGCTTGGGGATTGCCTATTTCGCCTAATGCCAATGCCGACGCTCGGCGAACCTTACTATTCAAATCCTTGAGGGCGCCTATCAAAGCAGGCACGGCAGGCTCCCCAATCTGCGCCAACGCCTGTCTCGCAGCAAAGCAAACAAATATCTCCCTATCTTCGAGAGTTTTTATCAGTCCATGCACGGCTTGAGGGTTGCCTATATTGCCCAGAGCCACCGCTGATGCCTCGCGAACAACCTCATCCCCATCCTTGAGCAACTCTATCAGTGCTGGAACTGCAGTGGAGTCCTTTATTTTGCCCAACGCCTCTGCTGAAGCTGAGCGAACATTACTATCCCAATCCCTGAGAGCGTCTATCAAGGCAGGCACAGCGGATTTTCCAATCTTTGCTAACGCCTCTGCTAACAACTTGCGAACAATCCAGTTCTCATCCTTGAGCGCGTCTATCAGTGCAGGCACGGCAGTAGGGTCACCAATCTTGCCCAACGCCTCTGCCGAAGCCGAGCGAACCCAGTATTCGCTATCCTTGAGGGCGTCTATCAGGGCAGGCACGGAGGCAGGGTCACCAATCTTGCCCAACGCCTCTGCCGACTTCGAACGAACCCAGCCATTGCTATCCTTGAGCGTCTCTATCAAGGCAGGCACGACAGTAGTGTTACCTATCTTGCACAACGCCTCCGCTGATGCTGATCGAACATTGCTATCCCCATCTTTGAGGGCGTTTATCAAGGCAGGCACGGCAGTAGGGTCGCCGATGTTGCCTAACGCTTCTGCTGACGCCCAGCGAACCCAGTATTCGCTATCCTTGAGGGCGTCTATCAGGGCAGGCACGGCAGCGGGGTCGCCGATGTTGCCCAACGCCTTCGCCGACGCGCAGCGAACACTGTCATCCCAATCTTGCAGGGTGTCTATCAGGACAGGCACAGCTTGAGGGTCGCCGATAGTGCCTAACGCCTCTGGCAACGCCCTGTAAACCCACCTATTGCTATCTTTAAGGGCGTCTATCAGGATAGGCACGGCAGGAGTACCTGCCTTTATCAACTGTTCTATTATCTGCAGACGCCATTCGTAGTTGTTCTCAAACTCTTCTGGAAGGATATCGCGTACCCATTCTCGGCAAGGTGCCATCGCGCCAAAGACGCCCAGCCAATCGTCGCACGGTGTCCAGACCAACTCGAAGCCTGAAGGACACCACGCGTAGACCGCCAGCCGTACGGGGTGTCTTATTTCTTCACCGCACAGCACTTCGATTTCGATTTCGCAAGTCGGTCGACGCTCCATATTGTTTGTTCCCGAATTTTGGGGATTAATATCCTTTATTCTCTGGGGAAGTTCCTGCAAGTTGGGGCAGTGGGGAATGGGGAGTAGGGAGTAGGGAGTGGGGAGTGGCGAATGGGCAGTAGGCAGTGGGGAGTGAACCTCACCCCCAGCCCCTCTTCGTAAACGGAGAGGGGGGGAACCACCGCCTGCCTTACCCGCCTCTCTGCTTGCGGAAGGAACGCTCTTTCGTCACCATGAGCCGAAGGCGAAGGGTCTGAGATTCTTCGCTTCGCTCAGAATGACGGACTGTGCCCACCCCTCTCTGCTTGCGGAGCTTACTACACGACAGTTTTTCGTACTTGTGCTTGAGTTGGGCTTCTGTTTGGCAGGGCAGACACGGGGGGCTGCCCCTACGGGTAAGGCAGTTGTGTAGGGGCACACCCCCGTGTGCGCCCCTTCTCTATTCTCCCTCAAAAAAGTGTCGTGTAGTAAGCCCACGCTGTGGTGTGACACCTTCCCTCTCCCGAAGCCTCGTGAGAGGGAAGGCAGGGGGGTGAGGGCTAAACAAACCTAAGACTCTCTCCTGCCGTTTGGGGTGTCTCTGCGCCTCGCCTCTTCCAGCGGGATTGCCTCGTCCGCCAAGAGAATCGGGATGTCGTCGCGGATGGGGTAGGCGCGCTGGCAGACCTCGCAGACCAAGTAATCGCCCTCTTGCTGGAGGGGGGGACGCTCGTCGCACGCAGGGCACGCCAAAATCTCCAACAAGTGCGTTGGGATTGCCATCAGACCACCTCCAGCATTCGGTCGATCGCTCGGCGGGCGCGCGTGGCTATCGCTTCTGGCACACGCACTTCGTACACCATGTCCCTCAGCGAGCGATAGAGCTTCGGCAGGGTAATCGTCTTCATATATTCGCATATCGCGTCGGACTTGACTGGGATGAACTGTTTGTCGGGCGCCTCCTTCTTGAGCCGATGGAGCATGCCCACTTCGGTCGCTACGAGATGGATGCGCGTGGGCGATTGGCGCACATGGCGCACCATCCCGCCCGTGCTGTGGACGAAGGTGCGCTCTTTCGGCAGTTCGCCTTCCGCCAGTGCGAACATACACTGGCTCACACATCCACACTCTGGGTGGAGCAGGAGGTCGGCGTCAGGGTAGGTCTGCATCGCCCGAACGATGTCTTCTGCGCGGAACCCTGCATGCACATGGCATTCGCCCAGCCATAGATGCACCTTGCGTCCCGTCATCCGCTGGACATACAAGCCGAGAAACATATCGGGTAGGAACAGGATTTCCTTCTCTTCAGGGATAGCTTGCACGACCTTCACAGCGTTGCTGGAGGTACAACAGTAGTCGGCTTCCGCCTTCACATCGGCGTTGGTGTTCACATAAGCGACCACCACGCCATCAGGATGCTTCGCTTTCCACTCGCGCACCTCTTCGGCGGTCACGGTGGAAGCGAGCGAGCAACCTGCTTCGGGGTCGGGGATGAGCACGGTCTTGTCGGGGCAGAGGATGGAGGCGGTCTCCGCCATAAAGTGAACGCCACAGAACACAATCACGGGCGCATCGGTCTTGGCTGCCTGCTGAGAGAGTTGAAGCGAGTCGCCCACGAAGTCGGCAAGGTCTTGAATGATTGGCAGTTGATAGTTATGCGCGAGGATGACGGCGTTGCGCTCTTGGCGCAGGTGTTGGATGCGCTCAATCAGTTCTGATTCGGTCAGGTGGGGGATTTCGGGGTCGGCTTCCACCGCTTGCTGGGCTTCGGTACGCAACACCGAAGGACGACGCTTGGAGCGGGGCATAATCGTCGGTAGCTCCACTTGTACGGTCAGCTCATCTGGTAAAGTCGGGTTTCTCATCGTCTGGCTCCTGACCTATATCGGTGAACAGCTGGGATTTTCGCCCCAGCGGGGATGTTGTCCACCGCAAGTGAGGTCAGCTCATTATACCCGATGAGATGGGCGTTTGAGGTATCCTGATAAAACGCAAGGGAGCGAGCCTATGCAGGAGTTCAACTTACCGATTGCGTGGACGCCTGACGCAGGGCAGATTGAGCAGGCGAATATCACTCAGCAGATGCGACGCTACAATATCGACACCTACGAGGCGTTTCTCCAACGCTCGGTGGACGACCCCGACTGGTTCTGGCGCGCCTTTTTTGAGGACATCGGCTTCCACTGGCATACCCCCTACACCCAAACCGTCGACCTTAGCGAGGGCAAGCCGTTCGCCAAGTGGTTCGTCGGGGGCGAGCTGAACTGGACTTACAACGCCTTAGACCGCCACATCCTAAACGGCAACGGCGACCGCGTGGCACTGGTTTGGGAAGGGGAAGAGGGCACTCAACGACGCTACACCTACACCGAACTTTTGGCGGAGGTGAACGCCCTGAGCCGTGGGCTGATTGCGCTGGGCGTGCAACCGGGCGACCGAGTAGGACTATTCCTACCTTTCGTCCCTGAGGTCGCTATCGCTTTGCTGGCAGTGAGCCGAGTTGGGGCGATTGCGCTCCCACTCTTTTCAGGTTTCGGTCCAGAACCTGTACAGACGCGCTTGCAGGATGCCGAAGCGAAGTGGCTCTTCGTGGCGGATGGGTTCCCCAGACGCGGGCGCGTTATCCCGATGAAAGAGACCGCCTATTCGGCTCTGCAGGGCTATACGGGAATTCAGCGCATGATAGTGGTCGACCGAGCGAACCGCGACGATGTGCGCTTTGACCCTGCCTTCGAGGTGCGCTACTCTGACCTTCTCCAACCGGGCGATTACCCCGCGCCTGCCTTTTCCAGCGAGACGCCCTGTATGATGATATACACTTCAGGCACGACGGGCAAGCCTAAAGCGGCGTTCCATGTTCACGCAGGGTTCCCGATAAAATCCGCGCAAGATATGTATCACCTGTTCGATCTCAAGCCGAGCGATACGATGAGCTGGCTCACCGACATCGGCTGGATGATGGGACCGTGGCTGATTATGGGCGGGTTGATTCTGGGTGCGACCCTGTTTATGTATGACGGTTCGCCCGACTACCCTGCGCCTGACCGCATATGGGATATGGTCGATCGGCACGGGATTAGCGTGTTGGGCATCACGCCGACGCTGATTCGGGCGCTGATGCGGGAGAGTGCCGACTATGCCGACCGCCACCCGATGCATTCGCTTCGCTTGCTCGGCTCAACGGGCGAGCCGTGGAACCCCGAACCGTGGCAGTGGACGCTGGAGCATGTCGGCAAGGGGCGCGCCCCGATTATCAACTACTCTGGCGGAACCGAGATTTCGGGGGGCATTCTGGGCTGTACGGTTCTGCGACCGCTCAAGCCCTGCAGTTTCAATACGGTTGCGCCGGGTGTGGATGCCGATGTGGTCAACGATGCCTGCGAATCGGTTCGGGGCGAAGTGGGCTATCTGGTGGTGAAAAATGTTAACCCTGGTATGACTCGTGGGTTCTGGCGCGACCGCGAACGCTACTTGGAGACCTACTGGAGCCGGTGGGAGGGCGTCTGGAATCACGGCGACCTGAGCCTAATTGATGAGGACGGCTTCTGGTACATTCTGGGGCGTGCCGACGATACGCTCAAGATTGCGGGCAAGCGTGTCGGGCCCGCCGAAATCGAAAGCGTGCTGGTGGAACATCCTGCGGTTGTGGAAGCGGGCGTGATTGGTGTGCCCGACGAACTGAAGGGGCAATCGGCAGTTGCGTTCGTGGTGCTTCGGGCAGGGTACACGATGGACGACCAACTTGCGAGCGAACTGCTGAAACTGGTTGCCGACCGAATGGGCAAGCCCCTGATGCCAAAGGCGGTCTACGCAGTGCCCGAACTGCCCAAGACGCGCAACGCCAAGATTATGCGCCGAGTGATACGCTCCGCCTATCTGGGTCAGCCAACGGGCGACCTGAGCGCGCTGGAGAACCCCCAGAGTGTGGAAGCGATCAAGAATTTGGCGAAAACTTAAACACTGATGCTACACTTGGCTGATGAGCAGGATGCCCTTGCTACGAGAGTGTGGCTTGGGCATCTTGCCCATAAAGCACATGAGAAGGAATGTCCGTGCTACAAACGCATTATAGCAGGAATCCTCAGGATTGAAACGAATCAATGGGGCGTGAAACAGTTTCCGTATGGCACTTCGGCGTTGGCGATGTTGGGGCTAGGAGTCGCCAGTGGCGCATGGCTCGCCCTGAACCGCCCGAAACAAGAGAAGGCAGACTTGCGCCTCTGGACCTTCGCCAAGCCTCATGGCGAAGCGTACATCGAAGCGCTGCCCGCCTTCCAACGCAAGTATCCTAATGTGAGCGTCGATATCCAGATTGTCGCTTGGGAAGCGGTCACCTCACGCCTACAAGCGGCGTTCTGGTCAGGGCTCGATGTGCCCGACCTTGTGGAAGTCGAGATTAGCGAAGCGGGCAGTTTCTTCAGGGGACGCTTGGAGAGCATCGGCTTCTTAGACCTTACCGAACGTATCCATAAGACAGGGTTATGGGATCGGGTCGTTCGGGCGCGCTTTGCACCCTACACCACGCGCGGGCGTATCTTTGGTGTGCCTCACGATGTTCACCCCGTGATGCTCGCCTACCGACGCGACCTCATAGAGAAACTCCGAATCGATGTGGACAAGATTCAGACTTGGGACGATTTCATCGAAGTCGGGCGTCGGGTCACCGAGCCGGGCAGGCGATTTATGATCGAGTTGCCAACCTCCGATTCGTCGCGCTTGGAGGCGTTGCTGTTCCAGCGTGATGGAGGCTACTTCGACCCTCAAGCACGCTGTATTATGGACGACGAAATCGCCGTGCAGACGATGATGGCGTATGTGCCGATGGTGGCAGGGCGGTATCGCATCGGGAGCGACCTCGGCGGTGGTCAGATTTTCACGCGGGCGGTGGAAGATGGCTACTTCCTGTTCATGGTGGCGCCCGACTGGCGGACAAAGACCTTCGAGCAGGATGTGCCGAAGGTAGCGGGACGGATGGCGTTGATGCCTCTGCCTGCAGTCAAGCCTGGCGGGCGTCGCACCACCACTTGGGGCGGGACGATGATTGGCATCACGCGCCAATCGCCGAACCCCGAACTCGCTTGGGAGCTGATTATGCATCTCTATTTCAACAAAGAAGACCTTGCCCAGCGGTTTCGGGACACGAACATCCTGCCCCCTGCGCGCGACTTGTGGGACCACCCCGCCTACGATGAACCGCGCCCCTACTGGAGCAATCAGCCTCTTGGACGACTCTATGCGAACCTTGCGCCCGATGTGCCGTTCCAGTACACCAGCCCGTTCATTAGCCTTGCAAAGGCGAAAATGAGCGAAGCACTGATTGCTTGTGTGCAGTACTACAACCGCTATGGCGAGCGGGGCTTTGAGGGCTTCGTGCGCCAACAACTCAAGTTCCACGCGGAGGAAGTGCGCCGTGTCATGCGTCGAAACCCCTATGTCGAAGAGTAAGACTCGCGTGAAGCGACTGCGTGCCGAGCAGGTTGCGCCCTACCTGTTCGTGGCGCCGTTCATCGTGCTCTTCCTGATTTTCGGGGCGTATCCGCTGGTGAAGAGCATCATCCTCTCGCTCTACATCACCAACGGTCCTGCCGACGAAGTGTTCGTCGGGGCAGAGAACTACCGATTCCTGCTGACCGACCCGAACTTCTGGAAGGCGGTGCGCAACACGGCGGTCTACACTTTTTGGTCGCTCGTGCTTCAGATACCGCTCGGTTTGGGGCTGGCGATTTTGCTCAATAGCCCTTGGGTACGGGGGCGCAACTTCCTGAGGCTCGCCTTCTTCTCGCCGAACTTGGTGGGACAGGTGTTCGTGGGGGTACTGTTCAGCGTGCTGTTCGTGCCCCAGTACGGCTTGGTGAACAAAGCGCTTCACGCCACGATTGGCACACCCCTCGATATGCGCTGGCTGGCGGAACCGCACCTCGTGATGCCCGCGCTTGTGATGACCAGCCTCTGGATGTATGTCGGCTTCCAGATGGTCTACTTCCTCGCAGGTCTGCAGTCGGTAGACAAGGAACTTTACGAAGCGGCGCGCATCGACGGCGCAAACAGCTGGCAACAGTTCCTGAATGTCACCTTGCCAGGCATCCGCCATGTGCTGGTGTTCGTGGTGTTGGTCAGCACGATTGGCTCCTTCCAATTGTTCGAACTGCCGTGGGTGATGTTGGGGCGTGGTCCAGGTCCCGATTCGGCAGGACTGACGATTATTATGTATCTCTATCTGAACGGTTATGTATCAGGCGATTTGGGCTATGCGTCGGCGGTGGGTTGGACGCTGGCGCTGGGGCTATTAGTGATTAGCCTCATTCAGCTGCGTGTAAGCGGTGTATGGGGCGGGAGACGAACGACATGAGTATGGTTCTGCGCACGACACGACTTCTGGGTTGGCTGTTGCTGGTGCTGATTGCGGTGCTGACTTTCGTGCCGATGATATGGCTGGTCGCTGCGTCGCTCAAAGCGCCCGAAGATTTATTCTCCTACACCTTCTTCTCGCCCAACCCCAGCCTGAAGAATTTCTACGACCTGTTCACGCAGGTGGAGTTCCTGCGCTACATGATGAACAGTGTGTTCGTGGCGTGTACGGCGGTGGTGCTCCAACTCTTTTTCTCATCGCTGGCGGGTTATGCGCTGGCGAAGTATGAGTTCAAGGGCAAATATGCGCTCACCCTGTTGATGCTTTCCACGATGCTCATTCCTGGTCAGGTGACGCTTGCGCCTACCTACGAGCTCATCTACCGCTTCGGCTGGGTGGACACCTTCTGGGCGCTGTTGGTGCCTGGTGCAGTGAATGTGTTCGGCATTTTCCTGTTCCGCCAGGCGATAATGAGCGTGCCGAACGAGTTGATTCATTCGGCGCGGGTGGATGGCTGTTCCGAGTTCCAGATTTATTGGCGTATCGTGATGCCGACGGTGCGCCCGATGGTGGGGGCGTTCGTGCTGATTGCGTTTATGGGGCAGTGGAACTCGTTCCTGTGGCCCCAGATTATCCTGCACAGTTCCGAGCGGTTCACCTTGCCGATTGCGCTCACGCAGATGGTCGGGATTTATCAACAGCAATACGGGATGCTGATGGCAGGCACTCTGCTCAGCGTGTTGCCCGTGATGATTCTGTTCCTGTTCCTCCAGCGTGAGTTTGTGGCAGGGCTGACTTCAGGTGCAGTGAAGGGCTGAGCCTACGGCATCTTAGGAAGCAGATTATCGGGGTCGAACGCTTGTTTCAACCCTGCACTCAGCCGTGCTAGTGCGTCGGGCTGAGGGGTGCGCGGTGCCTCTTCGCGCCAATGGCTCGGCAGGTTCAGGATTTGGTACTTATGATTCGTCTCCCGAAGCCGTTCGAGAACGGGCACGACGGTTTCGGGCATGTCGCACCAGATGTAGAGTATGCCACTGCCTGCGTGAGCCAGCCCTTCTGCGCCGAGTGCCGTCCAGTTCAGGAGAGCATCGGCGACTTCCGACGGGCGCATCAGCAGTTTGATGAGTAGGGTATGGGCGCGTGGGGCTAACAGGTCGCGCCAATACGCTAACTGTTCGGGGTGAACAGGTTCGGCAGGGAAGCCGTGTTCCACCAGCCAGCGTATCTGCCAGTGGATGCCTTCAGGCGTGCCAGAGAACTCCAGAAAGATGAAGGGCGTAATCGGCGCGTCGTCGTCCAGAAGTTGGGTCTGCTCTTGCACTTCAGGCTCGGTTCGCTCTAATAGGAGTGTGCCGACTTGGGTTGGGCTGAACAGCAGGGGAGTGGTATAGTGAACCTCACCCCCTTGCCCCCTCTCCGTAAACGGAGAGGGGGAACCGCTTTGGGCTACTCCCCCCTCTCTGCTTGCGGAGAGGGGGGCTGGGGGGGTGAGGTTTTCAGTAGCCCTCACCCCCAGCCCCTCTCCCACGCTGTGGGAGAGGGGAGTCTGGCTCCCTCCCTCTCCCGAAGCGTCGGGAGAGGGAGGGCAGGGG
>FWWL01001641.1_pt1 | contig 51684 bp, 46 predicted proteins | sample 2228331 | NCBI WGS metagenome assembly FWWL01 (sample SAMEA103939775, study PRJEB20133) | metagenome | reverse complement strand
CTTCGTGGAGTTTTTTCAATTCACTTCTCATCTTAACTCTTAGGAGAGCATCAAGATTTGAAAGCGGTTCGTCCATCAAAAGTACATTAGGTCTGTGGACTATCGCTCTTGCGACTGCAACTCTTTGACGTTGTCCACCTGACAGTTGAGCAGGGTATCTTTCCAAAAGTTCAGAGATATTCAATAGATCTGCCACCCATTTTAATTTTCGCTCTATCTCTTTTTTCGGTATCTTTTTAAGTTTCAACGGATAAGTTATATTGTCTTTGACTCTCATATGCGGCCAAACCGCATAGCTTTGAAAAACCATCGAGATATTTCTATCTTTTGGTTGAAGATTTGTCACTGGGTTTCCATCGAAAAGTATTTCTCCTTCTGTTACCGCTTCAAGACCTGCAATACACCGTAATAAAGTTGTTTTTCCACATCCTGAAGGTCCAAGAAGAACAACGAAACTACCTTCATCGATAGATATGCTCACATTATCCAAAGCTTTAACTTTATCAAACATTTTAACTACATTTTTAACCTCTACTTTAGCCACTTTAATCACCTCTACAACTTCTTATTCTTGTTATTTGAGAGAAATTCCCCAAATTGATATAAGGTATTTTCTTATAAAGAATATGAAGACCAAAGCTGGAACAGCCATTACTGTCCCCGCCGCGTATTTGAAATAATCAGGAGATGCCATAGCAGTTGCTAAAATATGTGCGGGCAACGTTCGATTTTGTAAAGATAACACTGACGCAGCAAAGATCTCATTCCAGGACATTATGAAGGCGTAGATTGCAGATGCTGCGAGACCTGGTAAAGCTAACGGAAGTGTTATTCTCAAAAAAGCATCAAATCTTGAAAGTCCAAACACCATACCGGCTTCCTCAAGTTCGATAAAAACGTTTGAAAATATACTCGAAGTTATTATGACAATGAAAGGTAATATCATCGCTGCATGAGCAAAAGCAACACCGAGTGGACTGTCAACAAGCCCGATATTTATATACAACACAACAAGTGGAACCGCTATGACAATGAGCGGTATAGACCTTGTGAATAACAATACTAACTTTAACATATTCTTGCCCGGGAATATGTACCTTGCAAAAGCGTAACCCGCTGGAATTCCTATGAGAAAAGAAATAGCTATAGATATGAAAGCTACTTGAATACTTGTTATGGTCGCTTTCAAACCACCTAAATTTATGAGAAGTTTTTGTATATGTTCCAAAGTTAATTTAGAAGGTAATATCTTGTCAAATGAATAAAACTCTGAAGCAGGTGTCATCGAACCAACAAAGATCAGAACCATCGGGCCTAAGAACCACAGAGAAATTAGAAGAAAGAGCAATATATATAGTATTTTGTTCATCATTTTTCACCTTCCTCAAGGTACCTCGATTTAACAACTTTGATATAGAAATATCCAACAACGAACGTTATGAAAGCTATTATCATCGCATAAACGCCTGCTATATTTCTGTTGTTTCTTAAAAGCCACCAATAATATGCTTCACCAGCTAAGACAGGTATGTCCCTACCTGCAAGCAGCCACACAACACCGAAGATTTGAAAAGCAAATAGTGTTCTTATCAAAAGTGCTGAAAGTATCGAAGGAGTAAGCATTGGTAATATTACTTTCGTTAATCTTTTCCAAGGAGAAAAACCAAATACCTGGGAAGCTTCCAAATACTCAGCATTTATAGACTGAAGACCAGCGAGTAATATAACAAAGACCAGTGGGGTTGCTCTCCAAACTTCCGTAAGGATAATAACCCAAAATGCTCTATCTCTGAACATATAACCGAAGAAATAAATGGGTCGTTCGATTATATTAAAGTTTATAAGAAACTTGTTTAAATATCCATTGGGGGCAAATATCGAGTAGCTTATAAGCCCCGCTGTAACATCGCTCAACGCAAGTGGTGCAGCGATAATATAAAGAAGTATTCTGTGGCCTTTCATCTTTTTATTGACCAAGAGAGCTAAAGCTAATGCCAATACAAACTGAATTGGTATTATAACCGCTGAAAGTAAAAGAGTATTCCATAAAGCCTGTTTGAATCCACTCGAATAAAAAACGATTTTGAAATTTTCGAAAGCTCCTTTCTCATTTTCAAAAGCTAATTTCAATCCCTCAAAGATTGGAATACCGACAAAGATTAGCAGAAAAATAAAAGTGGGAAGGATCAATAGAAAGGGGACAAATTTTTTTTTCACGTCTATGCACCACCTTTTTCTAAATTATCCCGGGTCCCGAGACCCGGGATAGAAGGAGATACTATTTTATGGAATAGCAATCTTAAGTTCATCGAATATAACTCTTAGTTTTGTATTTGTTTCCTTTATAACTTTCGATGCGTCTTCTTTGTTGAAAACTATTCTTGTAAATGCGGTTCTGTAAAGTTCGTTAAATTCTCCACCCTTTGCACCTAAAGCTGGGATGAGTGAAGGTAGTGCATCGGCAGTATCCGCTTGCTTAAGAACTCCATTAGCCAATATCTTAAGAGCTCCTTCTGGAATAACTCCCTCAGCTTCTTTAATAACCGGGAAGAAACCAACGTTTTCGAGAATCGCAAGTTGTGTCTTCGGTGAAGTTAAGAAATCTATAACTTTTATTGGTTCTTCAATGTCCGCTTTCTTTGGCACCGCAAGACCTGCCAAAACTATAATGAAGCCTCTGCCTTGTGGTCCTCTTGGAGATGGAGCAACTACGAAGTCATTTGGCCTTTCAATAATAGCTTGTTTAATTCTTGCGGTATGGTCCCAAGCTACCAAAACTTCGCCTCTGAGAAGCGGTTGGTCCATATTATCCCATGTTGTAGATGCAGGATGTACGTAATTGAATAACTCTTTTAAATAGCCCCATAGTAACAGTGCACCAACACTGTCAAAATTTCTTGCTTGATATCCAGTGTAGGAAGGATATATATATCCGTGCAAAAATCTGTGCCACAATCCGCGTGGTCCTATTGGAAAGCCAAGTTGTGGCATTTTAGTCTTCGCTTGCATATTCTTCGCCCATTCAAGCAGGGCATCATAAGTCCATTTTTCAGTACCGTTTATAACATCTTGTGCTGTAAGTCCTTTTGGTAAATAATCAAACGCTTTTTTGTTGATTGCATATACGAATGTTGCTTGCATCCAAGGGATGAAGACTTTTTCTTTGTTGTAAATAGTGTACTTTTCAAAACTCTTTAAAAATGTTCTCCCCGGAAGTTTTACACCCGAAAGGTCAGCAAGTAATCCTTCCGCCGCAAGTGTTACCAAGCCGCTTTGTAAATCACCAATCAAGTTCAATGTAACTTTTCCAGTCTTGTTTTCAGCCTCGACTCTTGAAAGTAAATCTGCGTACTCAAAATTTAAAAATTCAACTGCAACACCTGAAGACTTTGAGAAATCGCTGAGCAGTCTAATCATGAACTCCCTTTCAGCAGCTGGTGTCATCTGAGTTGAGCCTAAAGTTACTTTTGCAAACGCAAAAAACACAAACACTGTAAACATAGCCAGAACGAGAACCTTTTTCATCCTAAACCCCTCCCTTCAAGTGAGTAGAATCATACTGAAAAAGTTTTTCACTCCCTAATCAATGTAGTAATTTTTTTTCTTACAAATTGTACAGAAAAAAATTTTCTTTTCAAAATGTGTTTGGCTGAGATTTTTGCGTTTTATTCATTCTTAGGAAATTTATTCTTCATGTATCACGTTTTTTTAAGTATTTTCTTTAACTTTTGAATATTAGGTTCACGTGTATTTTTCGATTTTTTATACCGTTACTAATATACAAAACTCATGAGAACTTGACATATCGGGCATATATTTGCTAAAATTTTGAAAAGTGAAACTATTTTAATCTAATGCAAAAAAACTTTAGGCAAAATGTAAGAAACTCATCGGCATTTTTAGGTGAAAAGAAAACCACACTAACATTCTGTCAAAAGGGGTGAAAAGGGTTATGTTGTGGAGTGTTATTTTGTTGGTACTTGCTATTCTTTTCATAGTAGTATCCACGGTCAAATGGAGATTACATCCGTTTCTTTCACTGATATTTGCAGGATTTTTGTACGGTATATTTTCCGGTATGAAGTTTGGAGATATTGTAAAGTCGATAACTGACGGTTTCGGGGGTACGGTTGGTTCAATCGGAATTGTTATAGTTGCCGGAACAATTATAGGTATTTTCCTTGAAAAGTCTGGTGGGGCATTCAGAATGGCGGAAGCCATACTCAAACTTACTGGGAAGAAAAATGTTCCATTAGCTATGAGTATAATTGGTTATATTGTCTCAATTCCTGTTTTCTGCGATTCAGGATTTGTTATACTCACACCGCTTAATAAAGCGCTATCAAAAAGGGCGGGCGTCAGTTTAGCAGCTAGCGGAATAGCATTAAGCTTAGGCTTGTATGCTACACATACGATGGTACCTCCAACACCGGGACCAGTTGCAGCTGCTGGTATACTGAACGCAGACCTCGGTTTGGTAATTCTTTACGGTCTAATTATCGGTATTCCAGCTCTTATTTTTGCCTGGATCTTTGCTGTAAAATTTGCTTCGAAAATATATATCGATGCAGAACCCGAGCTTACAGAAAAGGAAATTGAAAAACAAACACAGGAAGCTCCGAACACATTTATGTCTTTCTTACCTATAGTTCTCCCTTTGGTTCTAATTCTTTTAAAATCTATATCAGACTTTCCAACAAAACCATTTGGAGAAGGTACATTTAGAGATATCGTTAGCTTTATTGGTGCTCCTGTCACAGCTTTGATTTTAGGTGTTATAGTTTCTTTCTTATTACCTAAGAAATTAAAAAAAGATATGGTATCAGTTGAAGGCTGGGTTGGAAAGGCTGTTCAAAGCGCTGGTATCATAATACTGATAACCGCTGCCGGTGGAGCTTTTGGTAAAGTACTTCAAAATTCCGGGATAGCAAATGTTATAGGTGAAACTTTGGCAAAGGGCAATCTTGGAATATTCTTGCCGTTTATCGTAGCAGCGGCTATAAAAACCGCTCAAGGATCTTCTACGGTTGCAATAATAACAACATCTTCACTTATGGCACCGCTTTTGGAAGTTTTAGGGTTGGCGTCTCCTTCAGCAAGAGCGTTGGTTGTTGTAGCCATAGGGGCTGGCTCAATGGTTGTTTCGCACGCTAATGACAGTTATTTCTGGGTCGTAAGCCAATTTTCGAATATGGATATAAAAACCGCCTACAAACTTCAAACATTTGGAACACTACTCCAAGGTATAGTCGCTATCGTTATTGTTTGGGTGGCAAGTCTGATACTTCTGTAATCTTTGAAAAGTCAGAAAGATTTCTTAATAACCCCCTTGCAAAGATCGGGGGGCTTATTTTATTGTAAAAAGACAAATATTTTCAAGTAATTGATTAAGCTCTATTATAATTTTGTCCGATTCAGTTGACAACTTAAACGTTTGTGCTATAATAGTACATGGAGCCGGGGTGGCGGAATTGGCAGACGCAGCGGACTTAAAATCCGCTGGGGATTAGATCCCCGTGTCGGTTCGACTCCGATCCCCGGCACCAACAAGAGAATAATTGATTCCAATATAATAGCGGCGCGGGGTAGAGCAGTCTGGCAGCTCGTCGGGCTCATAACCCGAAGGTCGGAGGTTCAAATCCTCCCCCCGCTACCAGAAAGAACAAGAGGGCTTAAAAGCCCTCTTGTTTTTTTACTGTTATTTTATCATTCCTTGGAAACCCATAAACGCTAAAGAAAGAATCGATGCGATTATCATTGCTATCGGTAAGTTTTGGAACGGCTTTGGAATATCGTAAAGTTCGAGTCTTTCTCTTATCGTTGAGAAGATTATCAAAGCTATCAAAAATCCAAGTCCTGCTCCCAATGCGTTAAAGACAGATTCTAAAAGTGTGTACTTTGAAAGACTGTTAACTATTGCAACTCCTAATATGATACAGTTTGTTGTGATAAGTGGAAGATATATGCCAAGTGCCTCGTAAAGATTTGGGTTATTTTTCTTTAAGAATGCCTCAACAAATTGAACAAACGTTGCTATAACCAGAATAAAAACTATTGTTCTTAAGAAAGTAAGTCCAAATGCGATCAATAATTTGTCGAGCGCCCAAGAGATTGCTGACGACATCACAAGAACAAAGATAACTGCAAAACCCATTCCAAGCGCTGTTGAAGTTCGTTTTGAAACTCCTAAAAACGGACAGATTCCAAGAAATCTAACGAAGACGTAGTTATTCACAAGCATTGCGGAAAGAAGTATCAGAAACAAACTCATTTGGCATCACCTTTCTTTTCGCTTTTCTTTGATCCGATATATGCGAATAAAGCTGCGAGAAGACCAAGTGTGAGGTATGCTCCGGGCGGTAAAATCATAGCGAAGATGTTAAAACTCTTACCCCAAATTGTAATTCCAAATACCGTTCCAGCACCAAAGAGTTCTCTTATTGAGCCCAAAAGAACTAAACTGAGTGTGAATCCAACTCCCATTCCTAGACCATCCAAGAAAGAGGCACTGATACTGTTTTTAGATGCAAAGGCTTCAGCTCTTCCCATAATTATACAGTTAACAACTATGAGTGGGATGAAAAGTCCCAACGTTTTCCAAAGGTCGTAGGTGTATGCGTGCATAACGAGGTCAACTATTGTAACAAACGTTGCAATGACCGTTATAAATATTGGTATTCGTATCTTCTCAGGAACCGTCTTTCTTATTGCTGATATAACAACGTTAGACATTACCAACACTGCTGTTGCTGCAAGTCCCATTCCAAGTCCATTTTTTGCACTTGTTGTAGTTGCAAGTGTTGGGCACATTCCAAGAACTTGGACATACGTTGGGTTTTCGTTAATTATACCTTTTGTAAATTCTTTTATAGACATTCATATCACCTGCCCGCAATAACGTTTTCTTCAAGGTACTTGAACATAACCGTTATAGCGTTTGCAACCGCTCTTGGAGTGATTGTTGCTCCTGTCATTACATCACTTGTAACAACGATACCTTCATTTTTCGCTTCATCTGGGTTAAGTACTGTCTTTCCACTGTCTTTGTCAACTTTTACTCCGTTTTTCAAACCTTCGTAAGGAATGGGGTAGAATCTCTTTTGAATATCCTCTTCAGCTATCTTTGCACCAAGACCGGGAGTTTCTTGCGAATATTCCAAAACCTTTATAGCTTTTAGTGATAATAAATTCCCATCATATTCGAATGCTGCAAGTGTTTGAACATCTCCACCGTATCCAACAGATTTTCCTATCAAAAGGTAATAAATTTTACCGCCGTTTTCGAACTTAAAGAGAGGCGAAAGAACGGTTCCAGTCTTGTGTGAGTAAAGCACTTTTCCAATTTCGTTTTTAAGATTAATCACAGTGTCTTTAATAACTTTTGATTCAACAACTGTTTGACCGGTTTCATCTGTTAAAACGTATTCTATTGATTTTATAAGGTTTGCAAGTTCAGCTTCAGCAATGCTTCTTTCTGTAACCTTGTATACAACCGATAATGCTATTCCTGCTATAAGTGTGTAAATCATCAATATCAAACTTGTTTTCAGGGTCTCCTTTTTCATTTTTTACCACCCTTTCCAAATATTCTTGGCTGTGTGTATCTGTCAATCAATGGAACAAAAGCGTTCATTAGAAGAATTGCGAGCGAAACTCCTTCTGGGGTACCACCGAAGTATCTGATTAACATTGTAACAATACCACAACCAAGACCAAATATAGCTTGTCCTTTAAGTGTCATTGGTGAAGTAACCATATCGGTTGCCATAAATAGAGCACCTAACATTAAACCACCACTTAAGATATGGAACAACGGAGTACCGAATTTATCAACGTTGAGAGATGAGAATATTGCAGCCATAATGAAAACCGAACCTATGTAAGTTACTGGAATAACTATTTTGATCCTTCCTCTAAAAACAAGGTACGCAAAACCGATTAAGAGTAGTAAGACACTCGTTTCACCAATACATCCACCAACGTTTCCGAAGAATAAATCTCTGTACGAGAACAATTCAGAAGCTTTACTGAATCCTTGCATCTTCAAAACGTTCAAAGCGGTTGCACCAGTTTGGACGTCAGTGTATCTACCAAACCAGCTGGCAATCGGCTTTGCCCATGTTGTCATATACGTTGGGAAAGAGACAAGCAAGAAAACTCTTGCGGCAATAGCTGGATTAAATATGTTTTGACCAAGACCACCAAAAGCATGCTTAACTATTCCAATTGCGAAGATAACTCCAATTATTAAAACCCACCACGGAACTGTAACACCCAAGTTTAGGGCAAGCAATAAACCTGTTACCGCAGCACTTCCGTTTGGGACAAAATTTTTGTCTTTTCTCAAAACTCTCATAATGAAAAGTTCAAACGCTTCAGCAGAAAGAATTCCAACTACCGAAAGAATCAAAGCTTGAATTCCAAAAAAATAAGTTGCCCCGATGACCGCTGGAGCAAGTGCTATTAAAACATCGACCATTACCGCAGTTGTGGTATCCGTATTTCTAACGTGTGGTGCGGTAGTTGTTATGAGTTTCATTTTTTCCCACCTCTCAAAGCACGGTACACTTTTTTGGCAAGTTTTATAGACTTTACATGTTCAACACCAGCAGGACATATGTAAGTACATGAACCGCATTCGATACAATCCATAAGACCTATCGCAACTGCATCATCGTATTTTTTCTTTCTTGCAAGTAGGTCAAGCAAATAAGGTTGCAGATTCATCGGACAAACATAAACACAGTACGAACATCTTATACAATTTGTCGCTTTCTTTTCGTAATTCTCAATTGCTGTTATTCCGTTGTTACCCTTTAAAAGTGGTGTGTCTAATGAATTGAGAGGAATTCCTGTCATTGGACCTCCCATAAGGACCTTTATATTTTCATTTTTCTTGAGTCCGCCACCTAATGTGTTTATAATCCATTCTATAGATGAGCCTATCCTTATAAACCAGTTGCCAGGTGTGCTGACAATTTCTCCCGTAACTGTGACTCCTCTTTCAACTAATGGTTTTCCATCAATTACAGCTTCTTTAATTGCGTACATTGTACTGACGTTTTGAACAACTACTCCTACATCTAATGGAAGTCCACCACTTGGAACCTCTTTTCCAGTGATAACTTTAATAAGTTGCTTTTCTCCACCTTGTGGGTACTTTGTCTTTAAAGAAACTACTTCGACCTTTCCTGCCCATTTCTTGGTAAGATGTTCGATAGCATCTTTTTTGTTGTCTTCAATACCAATGTAAACTTTATTTACGCCTAAAACTTTTTTGGTAATTTCGATACCAATTAAAATTTCATCTGCTTTTTCAACCATCATTCTGTGGTCGATTGTTAGGTAAGGTTCACATTCTGCACCGTTGATTATCAAAGTATCAACAGGTTTTTGTGGTGTGAGCTTTACGTGCGTTGGAAACATAGCCCCCCCAAGACCTACAATTCCAGACTTTTTGATGATTTCAAGAATTTCTTCTTTTGACATCTTCGTGTAATCTCCGTGCGGAAGAAGTTCCCATTCGTCTTCACCAGTTCGCTCAATTACAACAGTGTCAACAGCCATTCCGTGCACAAAACTGTTCATTTTTTGAACCGCAACAACTTTTCCTGTTACTGGTGAGTGAACATAAGCTGAAATAACTCCTTGTGGTTCACCAATAACCTGCCCCGTCTTAACTTCTTGTCCAACTTCAACGACAGGTTTAGCTGGTGCTCCTGCGTGTTGCAAAAGCAACACTTTAACAATGTCTGGAAGTGGAGCACGTTTGATCGGTACATTTTCCGCAAGTTCTTTCTTTTCAGGTGGATGTACACCACCTTTAAAAGTTTTAACAGCCAAAATAAGCCACCTCCTCGAGCTTGTCAAAGGATCAGTTTAACCCCAAACTATTTTAAAATAAGGTTTTCGACAATCTTAATTGATGTATTCTAAAACGTATTTCTGTTCTCTTTGAATTAGGAAAAAATCTTTCAGGATGGGCTTTTCTTTTAAACGTTTTTCATCAAAGTACATTACTATTCTATCATACTCTATGACAATTTTCTTAGCTAAATTAAGCGGAATATTCTTGTAATATCCTTTGAAGGAAAAATCTTTACCATATTTTTCTATAAGTTTGCTCATATTTTTGACGAATAGCTCTTTCTCAACATATTGTTCTTTATAGTACGACTTAACTAAAATTGGATAAGGAAAGTCTACTTTTATTTTAAAATTAAAATCGAACAAATTCTTTTTCTCAAAAATAACAGTGGAGAAAGTATTCGTTGAATAGATTTTACTCATGTTTTCTTTTTTGAACAGTATTGCTGAATTTGTATTGAAGGAAAAAGAATCTCTATCGTAAGATTTGAGACCGATTTGTGAACTTTTAAAATCAACTGTTTTTATTATGCTTTCTTCAACTTGCAGGGAACCACATTCTATTTTTAACATATTTAAAGGTGAACTGCAATAGTTCACCTTTAAATTTTCACTTGAATTTAACATAATCTCACTTATTTTTACGCTACCACGCGAGAATTCTATAGAATCTACGTTTGTACTAATCTTTTCCTCAAAAAGTTTTGGATAGACAAAAACCTCGACACTTTTTAGAGTATCGACTTTTATATTTGGTTCCACTGTATTCTGCTTTATTATCCCAAGTTCCATCTTCAGTGTCTCTAATAATTCTTTTACGATTCGCATACATATTCAAGTGCCTTTCTGACTCTTGAAAGTGGTTCAAAAATATCCATTTGGGATCCGATCTCTCTAATTTTGTCTATCAACTTATCATCAACAACCGAATTTTCAACTAACATTATTCTTAAAGAATTTCCTTCTATATTTACTATCGCTTCATTTCCCTCTTTCTTTTCTTGTACCATCTGTGGAAGTAAAGAGATAAAAACGATCGACTTGTCAAATAATAATTTTGTTTCATCGACGAATATCAAATCAGGTTTGTTTTCAAGTTTCTGAACTAAACTTTTGGATATAATCTCTGTATGTAGATAAAACTCTAATGAATTTCCGTAGATAATTTTCTGGAGTGCAGTTGGGACAATTGGATCAGTATATTTAAACTCTTGTGGAATACCGAGTTCGTTTGTAACCATAATTCCACCGATATGTTTTCCGTTTATCTCTTCAACAACTAAATAACCTATCATACTCTCACATCCAAGATATGCGAAGAACTTTGCGTGCTAATTTTTTCATTTTCTTTAGTTTTTTCTCGATTACTATACCCTTGAGAATAATGCTCCCCTTGAGATTTTTCTTCTGTTGAGCTTTTAGTTTTTTTTGCTTCAGGTTTTGCCACAGTTGTAGGACTCTTTAATTCTTGTTCTACTCTTTTAGCAGTATTCTGAGATGCAGACTGTGAAGCAGCCGCTGCAGCATATTGGTAAATACTATAAAGATGTGATGTTTCATGACTGACTCTTACAACTATATTTTGCATATTGATAGGTTCCACCATACCTATCACTCCAAAAGTTTCTTTTTAAGTTTGATATATATTACTGAAAGTATCTGAGATATCCTTGATTCACTAACACCGTATATTTCAGCAATTTCTTTCAAAGAAAGTTCATGCTCATGTCTTAAACTTAGAATTTGTTGCTCTTTTTCACTCAATGTACTTATCGCCTCAGAAAGTCTTTCCATAAGTAGATCTCTGTGGACTTTTTCTTTCACATTTTCGTTTTCATCAGCTACAATGTCAAAAGAATTCTCTTCGTCAAATATGTATTTATCTATCTCAAGTAATTGTTTTTTTGAAAACTCTGAGTATATACCGATTACAGTTTCTTCATCTGTACCAAATTCTTCGGCCATTTCCTTAAAAGTTGGAAATCTATCATTCTTATCCATAAAAATATAAATAAATTCTTCGAGTCTTTTTATATCGTGTCGTACATTCTTCGGAAGCCAATCTATCTTTCTTAAGTAATCAAGCATTGCTCCTTTTATTCTTGTGTACGCATAGGTTTTTAACGAAGCTCCAAACCTCGGATCGTACCTTTCGATGGCTTGTAATAGAGCTAACAATCCTTCCTGGACAAGGTCGTCAACTTCCACATTTTTAGGTAGAGTACTTCTGAGATCGTTAGCCAACCTTTTAATATAGGGCAAGAACTCCCTGACAACTCTTTCTTTATCCAACTTCAAATCTCTAAAACCTCCACATTGTCACCAGTTTTAACTTTTCTAATAAATAATTTGCCAGTCTCGATATCGTATTCTATACTCCTTGCTTTGTTACCACCCGTATCTTCTGCTAAAAGCTTTATTCCATGTTTTGAAAGAGCTAACTTAACTGCTTCCACATTTTTAGCGCCAATATCCATAGCCGATTGGAACATTGAAGCTCCACCGGCAATTTTAGCTTCAAGTTTCCCTTTCTGTGCACCCATTTTCAGAAGTTCTTCAACAACTGTTTCAATCCCTGTGTCAGCATACTTTCCTGGTGTATTACCTGCTCTACCGTTACTTGAGGGAAGCATTACGTGAACCATTCCACCAACTTTAGCTATCGGGTCTCTAATGCAAACTCCGACACAAGAACCAAGCCCTAAAGTTACTAAAATGGCTGGATTCTTTTCTACAGCCCATTCACCAATTCCGATAATAACTTTTTTCTTCACCGATCATCACATCCCCAAAGCGTTTAGAAGTTTTTCAAGAGATTCTGAGCTTGGAAGAAGAAGTAGGTAACCATAAAGCTCTTCATCAACACCTTCGATCTTTATTAAAGTTTCAACCAATAGGATATTTTCTTCCCCAGAAAATGCCATTGGAAGCGAGACTTCTGCCATAACTGCACTTATCATATCAACCGTAAGATCTGGTGGCTCTGGGTTTATAAACATATTCATAAACGTGGCAAGCGCGTTTACATACGAACCACACATTATATTACCTATCTCTTTCAACATCGAAGACGTGAAATCATCAAGCTGAGTTATATCTTCTGGTTCCATTCCAATAAATAATTTTGCCAAAACTTTTACAGTCTTTGGAGAAAATATGAGAAGAATTTGACCAGTTATATCTTCTCTCAATTCCATTCTTACCGCTGCAACAACTTCTTCGGGATTTTCAAATAAAAAAGGTATTTTAGATATCGGCACAACTTTGACACTTGGCACTGAAATATCAACTTTTTTGTCTAACATTGTGGAAAGAGCGGTAGCTGAGTTTCCTGTTCCAATGTTTCCGACTTCTTTTATAGCATCTAACTGAGTGTTAGTCAGTTTTTCAAACATCATTTTCCCTCCAATCTTATTTTTTCACATTTTTCATTTTGAGTTCTCTCTGGAAGATAAAACGTACCAACTTAGTCTCAATCTGCTGTGGTAGTTCAATAAATTGCAGCCCATACTGATATCCCGCTTCTTGAGGTTCATCGACTCGAATTACTTTACACTTTTGCTCCTTCAAAGATAATCCAGTTTCAAGGTCTAAGTTCACGTATATTATATCATTAATTTTCAATAGTTTTTTCGTAACTATTAGTAACCCACCAGCACTTATGTTTTTTGTTGTAAATCCAACGATTTCTTCACCTTCTGGACTAACGTATCGGAGCGTTCCGTTGAGATATATCGGAAGTCTTACAAACGCTCTTCTCTCAATCTTTCTAAATACGTCAGGAAACGGTACTGGTATAGCGTAAAGGTTGTCGATTTTCACAACACCTAATGATATTGTGTCAAATTCATACATTGTAGAGCCCTCGAATAGGTTAACCGTCATTCTTACACCCTTGGGAATAGGAACAAACCTTCCTTTTTGTGAAGGGATGGAAAGAAAGAGTATTTTCTTATCGTTGTTAACATCTAATACATTGGTTTTGTAAGTTCCTTCAAGATATTTATCGAAAATAATATTTATACTTGCAGAAAGCCCAACTTTGATAGCCTTTTTTGAATCAACCATTTCAACGTAAGCCATTAAGTTATCACACCCAAATTCTTATACTTCTCAAACAAAACGTTCCATTCCTCTGTTGTTTCAGGAATAAAAACACCACACCTGTAAAGTTCATCTTCTTCAACATACCACATTATTTTTCCTGAAACAGAAAAATTTGAAAATTCGATTGTGTAAAATTCTAAAACAGTTGGTTTGAATTCAGTTAGAAGTTGACAACCATTTTCAGAAATATCTAACATAACCGCCCTAAATCCACTTATCGAACATTTCTCAAAAGAAGTGTATCTATTCTTACTTCGTCTTTGAAAAATTCCGCCCTTGTCCACTAACTGATACACGTAAATATCACTGTGCTGTTCAGCTAACCGCCCAATTAAACTTACGACAAGTCCTTCTATTGGAACATCTATTCTCAGCACTTTAGGGAGTGGTATAAAACCTGTATATATAATTTCCACTCGATTTTTTCTTAAGCCACTTATTCTGACGACATACTCACCATCTTTTGAAAAAGCTCGAAGCATAATTCCTTTCAAATTTGTGTTAATAAATTCGGTTAGTGTCATCAAAAACACCCCAAAATCTAAACTTTGGATTCTTTTCTAAACAGAACAGACCATATTTTTTCAAGAATATTCTCACTTTTTTCAATCTTTTCGCTTGTGATTATGCTTGCAAGTCTCATTACTGAAAATGAAGGCTGTGTGTTTTTGTATTTTGCTATGAAAAGTTCCCTGTTTGCAATACTTTTTGAAACAACGTTATGAGCCCGAATTATTGTAACTGACTTAATTTTTGTTCCTGAGAATTTTTCAACAACCGAAGAAAATCTTTCCATAAGTTTAGTTGCTTCTTTGACGTCAGTTACCATATTCGCAACCAAATGTATGTTCTCGCCACTAACACCTTTGAGAACTAATATTTTAATGATTGTATAAGTATTTACTATCGCCGTTGGTTCAGTTGTTGTTAAAACAACAAAATCATCAACTATTGTGAAAAAAGGTAAATACATTTCTGAAAACCCAGGTGGCATGTCGAATATAACGTAATCATATCTGTCTATAAGCTTCAGAAAATTAATGAAAAACTCTTTTAAGGTTATCTCGTTAGTACTGAGCAAATCACTTACATCGCTCCCTAAAGACACTAAATCAATTCCGTAAGCAGATGGAGTTACCAAATCTTCTATTCCACAATTCCCAGTTACGTAGTTTTTTATTGTGAATTTAGGGGTAACACCTAACAATATATCAACGTTAGTGAATCCCACATCCAAATCAAAAATTAGGACTTTCCTTCCTAATTCTTTTAAGTAATATGCAAGATTTGTTGCAACAAGTGTTTTTCCAACACCACCTTTTCCACTTGCAACCGCTATTCCTGAGACTTTTCTTAAGTTACTTGCTTGATTTTGCACTTCTCAACACCTCACGGCTGAGTAATATTGAAAGTTCTCGGTTATTTGCCTCTAATATATCATCTGGAACTCTTTGACCATTCGTTATATAACATATTGGTGCACCAAGATAATGAGAAATGTTTACGAAATGCCCGAGCGAAGAAGTTTCATCAGTTTTTGATAGAATAACGTGAGTAGGTTTAAGTGATGAAAATTTTTGACATATTTCGTAAACATCATCTTTTCTGTACTGCATACCAACAACTAAAAAAGTGAAGTCGGGAGCTACGATTTCAGTCATTGCTTTTATTTCTGTCATATGTAATTCATTCTTTTGACTTCTTCCAGCTGTGTCAATAAGTATGACATCGTAATCAGCTAAAGCTTCTATTTCAAGTTTTGCCTCTTTTGGTGTGTAAGCAACTCGTACTGGGACATCCAAAAGCATAGCGTAAGTTTTCAGTTGGTCAACAGCTGCTATTCTGTACGTGTCAAGCGTTATAACCGCAACGTTTCGGTGATCGTTCAGTTTTAGCTTTGCAGCAAGCTTTGCCAACGTCGTCGTCTTACCAACCCCAGTTGGACCCACAAAAAGAATTTTCCCCCTTGGTTCAGGAACATTCGTCGATATAAATGGTAAAAACATTTCTGAGAGCAGCAGTCTGCTCTCCTCGTTGTCCAGATTTATTTCACCGTACTTTATTCGGGCATATTCTATCAGCTTTTCAATTATCTCCTCATCAATATCTTGTTTCTCAAAAGCTTTTCTCATCTTTACAATCCATTCGGGTTCGTTAACCTTCTGAGAGGAAATCATATTTTTCATCTCAATCATCATTCTTTTCAGCTCTTCAATTTCATTTTGAGATTGTGGTTTGCTTTTGGACAATATTTCTTGAAGTTTGTATATTTGTCCTTTCTCCTCCGCAATTTGAGTTGTTTGATGAGATTGTGTAGGACGTTGTTTTTCTTCAACTGCTGCGGTCACTTCGAGATAGGTCTTACCACCTATTCCCAAAAAACCTCCTTTTTTTATTTTCCGAGTACTCAAAATGACGGCATCTTTCCCTAATTCTACTCGTATTTTATCCATCGCTTCCCTTATATCACTAACAACATACTTTTTTACGATCACAATCTCACCACACCTTCAATCTGCAGGTTTATATTTTCTGGAATCTCTTCGAAAGAAATTACAGAAACTCCCGGGACAAATTTTAAAAGCAGCTTTGAAATGTAAGGTCTTAAAACACCGGAAACAACTAAAACGGGTTGATAACCTTTTCTCATAACATTTTCCAGTTCCCGTGATATATTCTCAACAAGTTCTCTCATTATCTGTGGGTTAATGTTCAGATATTTTTCTTCTCCAGAATAACTTATCGATTCAGAAAGAGTTCTTTCCAAATCATTATCAAGTGCTGCAGCATGCAGTATTCCATCGGGACCTAATAATTTTGAAACAATTTGTCTTCTTAAACTTCTTCTCACGTATTCAGCGAGAGTTTCAACATCTTCAGCCTTGTCGGCATTATCTAAGATGCTTTCGAATATAAAAGGTAAGTTCTTTATAGACACCTGTTCTCTCAGTAATTCTTGCAACACTTTCTTTACAACAGTTGGTTTGATAACATTAAACACATCTTCTACAAGTTTATCATAATTTTGTCTAAGTCCATCAACGAGAAGTTGAAATTCTCGGTTGCCAAGTAGTTCGGGAGCGTATCTTTTTAGTAGGTCTGTAATATGCGTTGCAAAAACCGTTGGAGCATCGACTACGGTGTAACCTTTTTGAGTTGCTTCATCTTTTCTTGATTCGTCTATCCAAAAAGCTTGAAGTCCAAAAGCTGGTTCTTTAACTTCTATTCCTGGTATCTTTTCACTCACAAAACCCGGATTTATAGCTAAAAGCCTGTTGGGCATAAGTTCATACCTTGCAACTTCTGCACCTCTTATAAATACCACATATTCATTAGGTTTGAGTAAAACACTATCTCTAACCCTTATAGGACTGATTACAAGTCCATGTTCGTGAGCAAATTGTTTTCTAATCATAGTTAATCTTTCAAGCATATCTCCACCTTGCGATAAATCTGCAAGTGGAAGCAAACCGTAACCAATGTTTATCTCAACAGTATCGGACTGTATGACTTCAGCAACTTCTTCAGGTGTTGAGAGCACATATCCTCTTGGTCTTTCAGGTGGTACCGCACCAGCGGGTTGAAATTCAGCTTCACTTGAAACTTGTTCAGGTATCCTTCTTATAGTAAAGCCGAGAATTATAAAAATAGCACCAATTATTAAGCTCGTTTTCGGAAGTGGAGTAAATAGACCTAAGAAGACTAAAACAAAACCTGTAAGCAATATAACTTTCTTTTCATTTGCCAGCTCCTTAATCATTTGCCTACCAATGTTTTCTTCTGAAGCACTTCTGGAGACTAAGATACCACTTGCGGTAGAAATCATCAACGCTGGAAGTTGACTGACAAGGCCATCACCAACCGTAAACAAAAGAAACTGAGATGCAGCTTCAGCTAAGCTCATTTTGTGCATCAAAACACCAATAATTATACCACCAAGGCTGTTAATTAGAACAATGATAATCCCAGCTATCGCATCGCCTCTTACGAATTTCGAAGCACCGTCCATAGCACCGTAAAAATCCGCTTCTCTTCTTATAGCTTCACGTCTTTTTTTTGCCTCTTCTTCTGTAATTAACCCAGCGTTAAGATCTGCGTCAACACTCATCTGTTTACCTGGCATAGCATCCAGTGTAAATCTTGCTGCAACTTCTGCAATTCTTTCTGCACCACGTGTTATAACAATAAATTGGATTATAACGAGTATTAAAAATATAACAAGACCAACTACGTAATTACCACCAACAACGAATTCACCGAATGTTTTGATAACTTTGCCCTCAAATTTCGGACCTTCTAAAAGTATCAATCTTGTAGAAGCAACGTTCAGAGCTAATCTAAATAGAGTTAAAACTAAAAGAAGTGTTGGAAAGGAGGATAATTCTAATGTGTCAGTAATGTACATCGTTGAGAAAAGTAGTATGAGCGACATTGATATGTTCAGGAGTTGGAAAAAATCTAACATATAATCAGGTATTGGTAGAACCATAACAAAAATTATCAAAACTAACAGAATTCCGACAATTATATCACTTCTCACAGAAGTTTCACTCCTCTACTTGCAGTTATCAACAAGATATTTTACCACAAAATACGAAAGAATTAAGAATCCCCGTAAAAGGTTCCAAAAAATTCCCAAAATTTTAGTGAACTTTTTTCATTTACCTTAGTCTAATTGTATAAACGGGAAAAAAGTCATTTGTTACATACTTTTTATTCAGAGATACATTGGAATAAATAAAATTGTAACACACAAAATTGGAATTATGGTAGTATTTTACGTGGAGAACTCCCTATCCCCCTTGAGATACACCCCCCACGGCATTATGCGGGTCCCTTAGAGTGGACCCGTTTTTTTTAATTTATTTTCCTACGCAGAAGTTTGAGAATATGTTGTCAAGTAGATCTTCTGTAAAGTTCCTTCCGAGTAATTTATCCGTTTCATCCAAAGCGTTTCTTAAATCTATACTAATTATTTCCACCGGATATTTTTGCATTAAACTATTTCGTGCGTTATTCACAAACATTAACATCCTTTCCAGTGATTCTAATTGTCTTGCAGACATTATATGCGAAGCCTCTCCATGTTCCAAAATTTTTTTTGACTTTTCTAAAAGTTTGTTTTCCAAATCTCTAAGTCCTGTACCTTCCTTAGCACTCAATTTTACATCTTCATCCGAAATTGTTTTTACATTATTACCAACATCTATTTTGTTCCAAACAACAATATGGTTTGCATTCTTAATTAGATCATAAATCATTTTATCCTCTTTGGTAAATCCGCTAACAGAATCAAGCAAAAAGATAACGATGTCAGACTTCTTAGCTTCGTTAATTGACCTTTCTATCCCAATTTTCTCCACTATATCTTCTGTCTGTCGAATCCCAGCAGTATCTGAGATCTTGAATTGAACATCCTTTATCTTTATATACCCCTGAACAACATCTCTTGTTGTTCCAGGAATATCAGTAACAATAGCTCTATCTTCCTTTAAAAGCCTATTTAAAAGTGTTGATTTTCCAGTATTTGGTTTTCCAACTATTGATATAGTAATACCTGTTGCAAGATGAATTCCATCCCTTGCATTCTCAACCTTCTCCTTCAAGTAATTGTTCAGATTTTCTAAATCAGATACTAATTCATTTCTATCAGTTTCAATATCTTCTGGATAATCGAGTGAAACTTCGATCTTCGAAAGAATATCAATTATTTTCTTTCGAATGTCAAATATATCGTTTGATAATTTACCTTTTAGATTATCAAGTGCTATTCTTAAACTCGCTTCACTTGGAGATTCAATTATCTGCAAGATCGCTTCAGCTTTTAAAAGATCTATTTTCCCATTTAAAAATGCCCTTCTTGTAAATTCTCCACGTGTTGCAACTCGCGCTCCCATTTCCAAAGTTCGTCTGAAAATAAGTTCAGTTACTAAAATTCCACCGTGGCAGTGAATTTCAACCATATCTTCCCCTGTAAAACTATTAGGTGCTTTGAAGTAGACGACCAGTGCTTCATCAATTTCTGAACCATCTGAATCTAATATTTTAGCCAACTTCATCATCTTGGGAGTTGGAAGTTTCTTTAAGTTAGTCATCTTCAAAAGAATTTCTCCTGATTTTTCGCCACTTAATCTGATTATTGATATCGCACCAACACCTTTTGGAGTTGCAATCGCACTTATCGTATCGTTCAAAGATATCTCTCCTTTCAATCCAAATTGTTATACACCTATTATACACCAAGTTTAAAAATGAAAAAAGGTGGAGACAAGCGCCTCCACCTACTTGAAACAGTTTTCATTAGCCTTTGAACCACTCTGTAACTTCAAGCATTTTTTGAGAAATCTCTTTAAGGTTTTCTGTTGTTTCCATAAGTTCTTTTATTATTTTTTCTATCGATTCGAATTTCCTTTCGAATTCTTTCATTTTCAAAGTAGATTCTTGGGTTGAGTTATAAACAGTTTCCAGTATTTCTTCTGCTTCTGTGATAGCTTCCGCATTCCGTTTGATAACACCAGAAATCTCCGAACCTACCAATCCTAATGTCTGAACCTTTTCAATTACAGTGTAGAAGTTTTCAGAGAACGTTTTTCGTGCATTGTCAAGAAGTTCAAACTTCTCGTTAGATTTTTCGTAGAGTTTATTGAGCTGTAGTAAATCTTCTGTATATTTATCTACATCTTTAACCAAATTCTTTGATAGGTTATTTATCTCAACGGAAAGTTTCATAACCTCGTCTGCAACTACAGCAAATCCTCTTCCAGCTTCTCCTGCTCTTGCAGCTTCTATCGCAGCGTTTAGGGCAAGTAAGTTGGTTTGAGAAGCAACATTTTGAATCTTTGATATAGCTATCTTTATTGATGCGAACTTTTCAACTGTATTTTTGACGGTCTCGTTGAATTGTTTAAATGTTTCAGTGTTTGCAGATATAGCTTCGTTCATATCTTCAATTAAAGTTACGTTTTTAAGAATTTCCATTTGAGTACTGTCAATATCTTTAACTAATTCTGAAAGTTTTGAATTAAGATTTTCATTTGCACTCAACGTTTCTGAGAAATTGCTTCTCAAAAGCTCAACGTTCTTGTTAAGTTCATCGACATTTTCTGAGTAAGAGTTGACAAATTCGTGGAATTCTCGACTAAGTTCTTCGAAAGATTCTGTAATCTTCGAAATTTCAATAACTTCTCTTGAGAGTTCTTCTGATCCACTTTTCATTGATTCTGCAAAGTCACGCAAGTTTGTTGAAAGTTTCTTTAATGAATCGATAACTTCAGCGAATTCTCCAGAAGCTTTAACCGAAACTTCAACCATCTTACCATCAGCAATTTCTTTGATAACTTCAGCGGATGTTTTGATATCTTTCGTGATGCCGCTCATGATAGGTAAAGCTGAGATTATGGCAAGTATCAGAATAACAATTCCGGCTATGACATTTAGAAGAATTATTCCTCTTAAATCCAAATTAAAACTAACCTTTATATCCGGTGCAGGTATTTCCGGAAGAACGAATTTTTCTGGTTCAGGAACTTTAAATTGTGCTGCAACTTCTTCTCTTTTAACAGCCACTTCCAAATTTCCAATATCAAACCCCATTATTGAAAGTTGCCTTTTGACAGCATGATATATTTCTTTGCCTATCGTAACTTCATATTCTTCACCAGAAGGTTCTTCAATTCCTACAGTTCTTTCACCATTTTCGTCAATTCTTGTAGTAGCTATGGCTTTATTTCCATTGTATATCGTAAGCTCTGCGTTGGTAATCTTTCTAAGGTTATCAAGTGTTTCGTTCGTGATTCTTGTCGCTGTGACTATCAAACCATTTGCTTTTGTTGAAGAACTACCACTGGTTACTGCGGAAAAACTCACAATGTAGATACTATTTTCTGACACTTTGATAAAACTACCGTTGAATAGATTGGTATTACCAGAAAATATTGCTTTAAATTTTTCCGCTAGTTCTGGCAAAAACACTGGGGACTTATAAATTGAAGTATCAACGCCAGGTGCCTGAGAATAAGCATATTCGACAGCGTAAACTGAATTTCCAAGTTCAACAAAAGGTCTAATTTTTAACTTTGGTTCAGAATTAACAAATACCCAAAGACCTGCGTACTCAATTCCAGTCTTTTCGACAGAGTTTAAAAGCAGTGCTCTTTTGGATGCAGGATCTAAATCTCTTTTCTCAGCTGCATTTATAACTTCTTTTGACGCGGAGTTAACGCTTGCTACAGATTCAAGAAGAGATACTTTATCTCTGATCAAATTTTCAATAATGTTGGAAATAGAACGCACTTCTTGATTTAAAGCACTTAAGTATACCTTATCAAAAGCTTCTTCTACACTCGATTGTTGTTCTTTAATAGAATTAACGAGCTTTTCGTTGTATGCACTTATGTATGTGTCAAGTTCAGAACTGAATTTGTCAAAAAAGTCTTTAAACAAAACTTTTGGATCTCCAATTTGCTTTTGTATTTCGCTTTGTATCTTTTGTTCCTGCCTGCTTAAGGTTCCAACCGTGAATAGAATCGATGTCAACAAAGGTATTGTGACTAATGCTACGACAAAGATCAATAACTTTTGTTTCAAGCTCATTTTTTCATCCCCTAAAAACAAGTCTAAATTATATCCTTTTAACCAACTCAGAGAATATTTTTACAATTTTTTGTCCTGTTTTGTGGGCAACTTCAAGAACTTCTTCGGCTGTAAGTGGTTTTAAATCATCTGGAACAGCTCTGTCCGTTATAGCGGAAATAGCTAGGACCTTAACTCTTTGGTGTGCTGCAACTATGACTTCTGGAACAGTTGACATACCTACCGCATCTGCTCCCATCCAGCGAAGCATCCTAAGTTCAGCTGGAGTTTCGAAATTCGGACCTGCAACTGCAACGTAAACACCCTCATAGACGTTAATACCAAGATCTTTAGCAACATTTTTAGCAAGTTCTCTAAGGTCTTTGTCATATGCGTTTGACATATCTGGGAATCTTGGACCCCATTCTTCAACGTTTGGACCTATAAGCGGGTTGTCTCCCATCATGTTGATGTGATCTTTTATTATCATAGGAGTACCTACTTCATAATCTGGATTTAAGCCACCAGCGGCGTTGGTTAGGAAGAGGTATTTGATTCCAAGGTTTATCAGAGTCCTTACACCGAAAGTAACATCTCTCATATGGTAGCCTTCGTAGTAGTGGAATCTTCCGTTCATCAAAACGACGTTTTTTCCGTTAAGTTTTCCAAAAATGAGTTCACCTTTGTGTCCTGGTGCTGTTGATATTGGAAACCCTGGAATGTCTTTGTAAGATATGTTAATGGGTTCCTCAACACTGTCAGCTATACCGTGAAGTCCTGAACCGAGAACAATACAAATCTCAGGAACTTCAGTAATCTTACCTTTCAAAAAATCGACAGCTTTGTTAATTTTCTCAACATAACTTCTGATATCTTCCATATTCATCTCCTCCTTTTTCTATCCGTCCTATATGTCCTATCCGTTCTATTCGTCCGCTAAGTCCTATTACATTATATACTTCACATACTTTCTAAGCAAGTAACTTATGAAAATTGTTCCAACGAGCAAAAGCGTAGAAATAGCATTTATAACCGGCGAAATTCCAAATCTTATCATTGAGAAAATTTGTAATGGCAATGTTGTTGAATTTGGACCAGCTACGAAAAAAGTGACAACAAAATCATCAATTGAAAGTGTAAATGATACGAAAAATGCCGCAATTACTCCTGGAAGTGCTATTGGAACTAAAACTTTTCTAACAACGATAGAACGTGTTGCCCCAAGGTCATACGCAGCTTCTATTATTGTTTTGTCAAAATCTTCGAGTCTTGTTAAGACGATAAGAATTGTGTAAGGAATACTGAAAGTAATATGTGCAATTATAACAGTTATCAAGCTCAAAGGAACTCTAAGAGTTGTAAAGAAAACTAACAACGACACCCCAATAATAATATCGGGTATTATAAACGGTATGTACGTTGTACTGTAGACAATCTTACCAAATTTTTTGCTTCCTAAATAAACACCTATCGCACCAAGAGTTCCCAAAACACTTGCTATTAGACTTGAAACAGTTGCTACGATTATTGAATTCCAAAAAGTTGCCCAAATGTGAGCAGACTCTGTGAAAAGTTTTTTGTACCAAATTAAACTTCCCCCTGTCCAAACAGGGGACTTAGAATTGTTAAACGAAAATAGAACCACTATAATTATCGGTATATAGAAGAAAAGAAAAACAAATAAAGTTGCGAGTTTTGCGAAATTACCTGGCTTCATCGTTTTTCCTCCTAAAGATTGTAATTATAGTGACTACAGTAACAACTGCTAAAAGTAGAGCTGAGATCGCTGCTGCTGCAGGCCAATTTTTTGCCGTAGTTAAGAGCCTTGCTATCTCATTTCCAAGCATTCTTGAATCTTTACCACCTACTAATTCAGAAACTGCGTATGTTCCTAAAGAAGGTATGAAGACAAATATAAACGCAGATCTAAAACCTTCTTGAATATTTGGAATCAGAACTTTTGTGAAAACTTGAAATTTTGAACATCCTAAATCCATACCAGCTTCGTAGAGAGATTTATCAATTTTTTCTATCGCTGTGTAAAGTGGTATTATGGCAAACGGAAGATACGTATATACTAAAACTAAAGTAACAGCGATGTTGTTGTACAAAAACTGTAATCCTCTTTCAAATTCAAAAGAATCTCTCAATAGTTGATTAACAATTCCGTTATTTCCCAATATAAATATCCAAGAATAGATTCTTATCAACGAGTTCGTCCAAAATGGAATGATAACGAGTAAAAGGAGAAATTCTTTGTACTTACTCATAGCAATGTAATAACTAACAGGCAGTGCGAGTACCACAGATATTATGGAAGCCATAAAAGATATAACTATTGTTCTTACAAATATTCTAAAAAAGCTGGAATTCAAAACGTCTTTGTAACCTTGGATTGAAAAAGAGAAATTCACTCCACCTAAATAATTTCTTTGGAGAAAGCTGTATCCTAATATCACAAATACTGGGATTAAGAAAAATATCACCAACCAAAAAAGGTATGGAAAACTAAACTGTTCGTAGCGTTCACGCATATCTTCCACCCCAAGATTAGCTTTTGACCTCAACTATAAAACTATCGTCAGGGTCCCAGCTAACGTAAACTTCATCTTTCCACTGAACTATTTTTTCATCAAGCAAATATTTGGCATGCTGCTTGTAAACTTTCAAGATGTAACCATTTTCTGTTTTAACAAAATATTTTGTTTGATAACCCATATATATGGTCTCATCGACAATACCTCTGAAAACGTTCGTGGAACTAACGGGCTGGTTAATGCTTAGCCTTATCTTCTCAGGTCTAAGGGTTACAATTATCTCATCTCCTGGCTTAACTTCTTTATCCTTGTAACATATCACTTCTCCAAGTCCGGGAAATTCTGCTTTTAAGTAATTCTCTTCTAAGATCTCTATAACTTCACCTTTTAGAAGGTTAGTCTCACCTATGAAAGTTGCAACAAACAGAGAATTTGGACTTTCGTAAATCTCATAGGGTGTGCCATATTGAACTATATTACCTGCGTTCATAACTGCAACATGATCAGAAACGCTCAAAGCTTCAGATTGGTCGTGTGTGACGTAAATGAACGTAATTCCAACTTTGTCGTGAAGATTATCAAGTTCAACCAACAACTCTTGTCTCAGTTTCGCATCCAGAGCACTCACAGGTTCGTCTAGTAAAAGAATCTTCGGTTCGTTTGCAAGAGCACGAGCAAGAGAAACTCTCTGTTTTTGACCACCGGAAAGCTGAGAGGGTTTCTTTTTCGCATGTTCTTCAAGTCTTACTAAAGATAGCAAACGTTCAACTCTTTCTTTTATTTCAACTTCGTGGAATTTCTTAAGTCTAAGGGGAAAAGCAATATTTTCAAATACTGTTAGGTGGGGAAACAAAGCGTAGTTTTGGAAGATAGTGTTAATGGGTCTTTTGTTTGGTGGGGCTGAAAAAATACTTTTTCCATCAAGCAATATATCACCAGAGTCAGGTTCTTCAAAGCCCGCAATCATTCTTAAAAGGGTTGTTTTACCACAACCTGAAGGTCCAAGGATAGAAAAAAATTCGTTTTCCTCGATTCTTAACGAGACATTTTTAACCGCGGGAAAATCATCAAAGCATTTGCTTACATTTACTATCTCGAGTTCGTTTGCCAACTCTTAAGGACCTCCTTTAGGTAATTTATTCACATTCCCAAAAGGTAGAGAACAATTAGGAAAAATATTAGTATAAAGACAAACGATAGTACAATTAACACCAAATTCATTGAAAAAGCTGAAAAAATAAAAAAAACGAGTGATAGAACGTACAGGATGTTTGTATAGAAAAGCTTTAAGGGTAAAACTTTCTTGCCGTTAAAGTACAAAAGAACAGCTGAAATTATTATAAATAAAAACTTCACAATATTTCCAACCAATTTTTGCACTCCTCTCCGCCAGCTGATTGACAAATCAATGTCCTAATCATATCAGGATTCAGATTTAAAAATCTTACAACGAATCTTCCATCATTTCTTCTAGTAATCGCAGAAACTGAAGAATTATCTAAAGCGAACGAAATATGATTTGGTGGTGTTAACCCCATCACTGAAGACAAAAGCATTCTAAGTGAAAGCGAGTGAGATACAACTATGATATTTCCATTTTCACTCCAAACACTATTCAGAAAATCAACCATTCTTCTCTGAACAGAACCGAGCGATTCTACTCCTGGAACATCGCTTTCAAGATTGTTTTTCCATGTTTGAAATTCTACTGGATAAACCTTTTCCGGTTCATAAATTTTAAGACCGTTCCACAGAATTATATTACACTCGGTAAGTCTTTCATCAACTGTTACAGGAACGTCTATAACTTGAGATATTATTTTTGCAGTTTCCAAAGCTCTCTTTAAAGGGCTCGAATAAATAGTTTTGATTTCTTTATCTTTGAAGAAATTTGCGGTGATTATTGTTTCTTTTACTCCATCTTCAATAAGAGAAGTATCTTCTTGACCTTGCCATAAGTTTTGTACATTCCAAAGAGTTTTACCGTGACGAACTAAATATATCATCTTCATCGCTCCTTAAGAATTCTCTAAAAGCTCTTTTTATTTCTTCTGGATCTTTGATTCTCATAACTTTGTCTCTAAATTCTTTTGCATTCGTAAGACCTTTTGTATATCCTGCTACGAATTTTCTGAACTCAACTACTCCGTGTTTGCCATATTCTGTAACGATCAAATTAACGTGTTTTTCAACTGTGGAAAGTATCTCTTCCTTCGACGGTTTCCTACAAGAAAACATCCAAGGATTTCCGATAGCTCCCCTCGCAACTAAAGCACCGTTTGCTTTAGACAGTTCAATAGCTTTCTTTGCATCCTTACACGAATAGATGTTACCACTGATGAACAACGGAACGTACCCAGGGTTGTATATATCCCATTTCACATTTCCTGAATACATCTGTTTTGCCGTTCTTCCGTGTACAAAAATCGCATCTGCTCCAGAATCAACGACTGTGTTATAAATTCTTTCAAAGTCGTCATCTTCCCAACCTAATCTTGTTTTAACAGTTACAGGTACCTTAGCAACCGACTTAATTGACTTTATTATCTCCGAAAGTTTTTCTAAGTCCAACAAAAGAGCTGAACCTGCTCCCTTTTTGACAACTTTTCTCACTGGACAAGCCGCGTTTATATCTATCCATCTTCCACGGCTTTGTACAATTTCAACTGCTTTAACAAAATCTTTTACCTCATTACCGAAAAGCTGTATTCCGACCTTTTCTTTCTCATCTTCTTTTGGAAAGTATTTCTCATTTATAGCTAAATTCAGAGTAACACTTTTAGCACTAATCATTTCCGTAAAAGCAATTCTTGCACCATTTTCAAAACAAAGTTTCCTAAAAGGATAGTCGCTTATTCCAGCCATCGGAGCTGCAACTAAATAAAGTTCAACTGATTTATCAGGATTAAAGATCACTTGTATGTTCCCTCAACCTCCTCTATAATTTCATCAACAACCATACCGATTATACTTTTTCCTTCTTTAACCCTTATGCGTATCTCAGAAGAGGAGATTTCGACCAGTGGAGTGTCAAGCTCGATTATTCTTTTCTCATAGATTTCTCCTAACACTTCCCTACCTCTTTTGTACAAACTTCCATCTCTTGTTCTTGGATAAACAGCAAATACAGCTTTTGATAAAAGATCTTCATATTTATACCACTTTTCGATATTCCCAAGACCGTCTTCGCCTATTAGAAGAATAACATTTTTGTAGTATTTCAAAAAGAAATCTACTGTCCTAATGGCGTAATTGATACCCCCAAGTCTTTTTTCAACATCGGTTATCTGGACTTCTTTAAATCTACTAAACGTTTTCCTAGTCCATTGAAAACGTTTTTCGAAATCAATTTTCACACTTTTGTGTGGGGGATTAGCTGCGGTTACAACATAAAAATCTCCCTCTAACAAGTTAAGGGCATATGAAAGAATTATGATATGTCCAACATGCGGTGGATTGAAAGATCCACCGTAGATTACAGCGGTATCACTCTTTATATTCAAGTTCAACTCCAAAGAGCCAGACAGTGTCTCCATCTTTTACGCCAGCCTCTTTCAATTTTCTTTCTACTCCGTTCTTCTTTAGCATCTCAAGTATATCGTCAAGAGCAAGTTTCGGATCAAGGACGTATTTTTCAAGCCATCTTTCTATGTAAAGACTCTTCACTTCGTACTCTTTTTCAGAGATTTTTTCTATTGAAATATCAACTTTTTCAGGTAAACTCAATCTAACAGGTGCTGGTTTTACAAAATCTATCTGTTTCAAATCAAGCTTACCAGTAGTAAACTTCTTACTTTCCTTAACGTAATCCCACATTTTATAAATTAGTTCATTTAACCCTTCTCCTGTAATGGCGGAGATAAAAAGGATATCTTTCCCAAGTTCTTTTATTATACGTTCTTTAATCTCACTTCTTGCACTCTCATCCAGTAAATCCGACTTATTTCCAACTAAAACTTCCGGTTTTTGAGCAAGTTCTTTGTCGAAGTATTCAAGCTCTTCCCTTATATCTTTATAATCCTGGACAGGATCTCTGCCTTCACTTCCAGAAATATCCAATAAGTGTAAAAGTGCACTACACCTTTGAACGTGTTTTAGAAAAACGTTCCCAAGCCCTTTACCCTGGCTAGCACCTTTTATAAGTCCAGGAATATCAGCGACAACAAAAGTTTTTTCTGGACTATCGGGAAGTGAAACTACTCCAAGATTGGGAACAAGAGTAGTGAAGTGGTAATTAGCAATCTTAGGTTTAGCGTTGCTAATCCTTGAAATCAAAGAACTTTTACCAACATTCGGATATCCTATAATTCCAATGTCTGCAAGTAGTTTTAGTTCCAAAAGAAGATGTCTCTCTTCACCTTTAACACCTTTCTCTGCAGTTCTTGGTGCTTGGTTTGTTGAAGATTTGAAATGCGTGTTTCCCCTGCCACCTGCTCCACCACGAGCTACAACAACATAATCTCCTGGTGCCGAAAGGTCGGCTAAAACTTCGTTTGTATCATAATCTTTAACAATAGTTCCAACAGGAACTTTAATGATAAGGTCGCTCCCATCTTCACCGTGTTTATTAGCACCTCTACCGCTTTTTCCATTTTCCGCAACGTATCTTTTTCGTTCTGTGAGATGGTATAACGTTGAGTATTCAGGATTGGCTACGAGTATTATGTAGCCCCCTTTACCACCATCTCCACCGTCAGGACCGCCTTTGGGAATGTATTTTTCTCTTCTAAAACTTACAGCACCGTTTCCACCGTCTCCGGCTTTAACGTAAATATCAATTACATCGACAAATTCTATTCTTTCCAACGTGCGTACCTCCAAAATTTGCAGATTAGTTACCTTTCTTTTGAATATGATAAACAAGTGCTTGGAATGAAAGAGTTATGTCAACATCTTCAACAGGAATTTTTGTCTTCAACTTTACAGGTGAAAAATTAACTATTCCACTGAAACCTAACCTTTCAACTTCATTTGCAACAAGCTGTGCAGCAGTTTCAGGAACTGCAATTACAGCTATTTCTATGTTTAGCTTTTCTTTTAATTCTTTTAATTTATCAACGGGTTCAACTGTAATATTAACTATCTTTCTTCCAACTTTTACTGGGTCGCTATCGACAACTGCAACGATGTTAAAATTGTTCTTCGAGAGTCCTTTGTAATTAACAAGAGCGGTACCTATATTTCCAGCACCTATTACAACAACGTTCCACTCTTTGTGCACACCGATAATGTTTTCTATTTCTTTTACAAGGTTTTCAACATCATAACCATAACCTTTTTTTCCAAAGTCGCCAAAATACGAAAGGTCTCTTCTAACAAGTGTAGATTTTAAACCAAGATTTTCAGCAATATCACTCGAAGATACTGCTTTTATCCCAGCTTCCTTGTATCTAAGTAAACATCTGTAATAAAGTCCTAATCTTTTGATAGTCGGTTTTGGTATTTTCATATCATTTGGCTTAACGCCAGCACCCCCTAGGTAAGACTAGAATGTTTGCTTTTTCACAATTATACCACATGTGTTGGACTTTGTGAAAAATTAAAATTTAAAATCCAGACTCGTAAGTTAGCAGGATTATCTTTATTCGTCCTTTTTTTCTTAAACTTTTTTCTACAACCACAAAGAGGTTGCAGATTCTCTCCTCTGATGAACAATCACTACAATATCCTGTTACTGCACAAGGTGTCTTTAAATTCAATCTTTTTGAATTCATTGGAGTAATTTGACGTATTCTTTCTCGAGCCTCTTCAACATCTTTTACAACTTTGTTCACACTTGCAACCAAAATTACGTTCTTTGGACCGTAAACTACAGCAGCAACTCTATTACCATTACCATCCATAAAGACAAGTTCACCTTTTTCGGTGATCGCATTAACTCCGGATAAATAATAATCACAGCTGAAGGCTTTTCCTTCTATTTCAAGCCTTTCCTCGAGAGTTTGAGCCTTAAGTCTATCAAGAAACTGGAATTTACCACTTCTTAAAAAATCTATGACTCCATTTTCTTGAAGGCTTACTGAACCACCGTTTGTAACAACGGAATTTTCAGGTATCAGAGAGTTTAGGATTTCCAGAAGTTGTTCTTTGGAATCTGCCAAGTGTACCTCAAATCCGTTTTTTTCAAGAACCTTACTCAGTTTTTCTGCAACAAGTTTGTACCTCCAAGTATAGAACCCTTCTCTCATCTGACACTTCCCCCCTGTTTCACGAAATCTGCTATTGAAAAAAAGAATCGGGACCTTACGTCCCGATTCTTCACTGGCGGGGACGACGAGATTTGAACTCGCGGCCACCGGTGTGACAGACCGGCGTGCTAACCAGGCTGCACCACGTCCCCACTCTTTCGATTTCCTTATATATTTTACCATATTTTCCTTATTTGTCAAGATAACTTTTTTCATCTCATTTTTTGATTGCTCGCGAACTCCGGGGAATATTTAAACACAAAATACTGTTCTTGTCAATACCTGAATTTGAGAAATCATGGTTTTGAGAATAATAGTACAGATAATAGAATAAGATTCGCTAAGAGCAATACTATTGCTAAAGTCTTAAAAGTATTAAGTTCAGATTTTACAGTGTTCAACTCTTCGTTCAGTGTCTTTACTTCAGAAATATCTAATTTTTGTTCAATTTGTTTTTCTATATCGGCATCTTTATTCTTTAGGTGCTCCAATGTCTCAGTATTCTCGTTTTGTTTAGCACTAATCTCATTGATCTTTGAAAGAAGTTCCTCTTTCTCTTTCTCTATCTTGTCTTCGACTTTAGATATCTGTTCCGCAAAACTCTGAGAATTTCTTGAATGCTCCTCAGATAGATTGTCTAAAGTTTTTTGCATCTCGCTTTGTATTTTTACTAACGACGTAACTTTTTCCGTTATCTCGCTATCTGCATCTTCCAATGTCTTAATTTTATCCAACACAGAAGAAAGTTGTTTTAAATGTTCATCACTTAACATGTTCTGTTCGTATTCAATCTTTTCAAGTTTCTTTGCTATCTCTGAAAGCTCTTTTTCAAAACTTAATAACTTTTGCGATAGTTCAAAATATTCTTTTGACATCGTAACCATTTCATTTTCTAATGTGCTCAGCTTCGAATCTAAATTGCCCTGGAATGATAATATTCTTAACGTAAGTTCACTGTCAGTTTTCCTTAATTCTTCTTTTTCTAACTCAATTTTTTCGACTTTTGACTCTATCGCTTCAATTCTATCTTTCGAAACTTGAGTATCTTCTTGTGTTTCGTTTCTGATGTCTTTCAAACTTTCTTCCAAGTCTTTTACTAATTGTATTGTTTCATAATAAACCGTGGTCAGATTTTGAAGTTTGCTTTCAATTTCAGCATTCTTGATTTCCAGTTCTTCTGTTTTCTGTCTGAATGTTTCATAGTTCTGTAGTTCTTTCTCCAGTTTGTTGATATTCCCATTTATGGTTTCAACACTTTCTTGGAGACTATTAAGTCTTTCACTATAATAACTCTCCAAATTTAGTAATGATTCTTGTGTTAAGTGTGTTTTCTCTTTTAAATCTAAGAGCAGACTTTTATCATTTTCAAGATGGACTTTCAGTTCTACTATTTTTTCTTCTAAGTCTACAAATTCAGTTTCAATATTCTCTAACCTTTCTCTAAACTCTTCAATATTATCAAAAACCTGTTTTTCTCTTTCTTCCATTTTCTGCAACGCGGTTTCAAACTCTAAATCCAGTTCTCTTCCCTTTTCTTTTTCCAGCTCTTCGATTCTGACAAGTATCCTTATTGCTTCTTCTTTTACTGATTTAAGTTCTCTCGATTCCAAATCTTCTATCTTTTGATTTAGTTCTCCCAATCTTTTTTCCAGATTCTTATACATTGAAATCAAATTATCGTTCATCGTTAGCACTTTTTCAAGAAATTCTGCATTCGAAGATTTAACACTTTCGTCCAAGTTATCAATTTTTTTGGTTACTTCTTCTAATTTTCCTAAACTCTCTTCAATAAGTTGTACTTTCCCTTTTAGTTCCAAAATCATAGTGTTGTCTTCTTCTCTTACTTTCTCAACGTTTGAAAGCTTTTGTTCAATTTCGCCAACTTTTCTCTCGAACTCCGTTAGTTTCTCAATTATCTTGTCTTTTTCCATTCTTAAAGCTTCAATATCAGGCTCTGTTGTGGTTGTATAATCAACTTCACTTGTCGATTCTGAAATTTTTACCATCTCTTTTTTCAGATTGTTTAATTCAGAGTAAATTTTACTCAACTCTGTTGCGTAGGCTACTTTGTCCACTTTTTGTGATAATTTGCTCTGGAAAGATTCAGCCAAATCTCTTATCGAGTTTTCCAACTTGTCGAGCCTTCCAAGAAGTGTTTCGATTTTTGTATTCAAGACCGATTGGTCTTTAACTTCGGAAGGAGCTTGTAAGACAGAATGTTGGGTTTCATGGAGATATGTAAAGAATTTTTCCACAGTTTCTCGATATTCGTTTTCTAATAAATCCAACTTTTCGCTTAAAATCTCTTGCTTCTCTTTCTGTTTTAGATTTTCAGATTCAACAGAGTCTACTCTTTTGACAAGTTCAGAGATTTGGGATTTAAAAAGAATTAGTTCAGTTTTTATCTGAGATATTTGATCGTGCAACTCATTCAATAACATGTTGTCGACACTCTTCTCTAATGTTTCAATCCTTTCGTTAAACGTGATTACCTTTTCATTAAGTTCATTAAGCTTACCTCCTAAACCTAAAAGTCCTTCAGAAAGTTTCTCGTATTCAGCTGTGGGGAATAAAACTTTTTTGTACATTTCTAATTCACTTTTCAAACGCGTCACTTCAGTAGTCAAAGTAGCTAAGGATTTTTTTACATCATTTATGAGATCAGAAAGTGCTTGCACATCCAATTGTTGTTGTGTATCTATCCTTTCTTCCATCATCTCAATCTTTTTGTACAATGTTTCTATTTCGCTAAATGTTCGTTTTTCGATGTCAGAGATTGTACTTGCAAGTTCTTCAACATCCTTCACTAATTCTGAATCTTTTTTCAGTAAAGAATCGACAATTTTTTCTATTGCTTCAAGTCTCGAAATTAATGCTTCTGTTTTTTTATCTAATAGTTCAATATTTTTGGAGATTTGTGTTCCCATCGTTTCTTCTATTATGACAAATCTTTTCTGAAGTTCTTCTGTTTTTTTGAATAACATTTCATTTTCGTTTCTTAATACGCTGATTTCTTTTAGCAATTCATCAAGATTATTGGACTCGCTCAAATCCTGAGTCTTTACAGATTTAATACTACTTACATCTTCCTCCAGATTTTTGATTCTCTGACTTAAGTTTTGCATTTCTTCTTGTAAGCTCTTAAATTTTAAGACAACTTCATATTTGAACTTTTCAAAATCTTTTAAGTATTCTTCAGTCAACAATTCAAGTTCTTCCCGTTCAAACGACGTTACATTGTCTTTCACTTCATAGACAATTGTTGTTGTTTCCTTAGTGAGTTCTGAACTTTTCTCAATTGAGCTCAGTATATCAGATAATTCCAACAGTTTGTTTTCAATAATTTCAAATCGCTTGTCAATTCCTAAAAACCTTTTTTCAAAATCTGCCAAAGTATTCTCCAAGTCTTCAAAACTCTCACTAATTTTTTCCAAGTTTGCTTTCAGAACTGAACTTTCGATTCTAACTTTAGAAACAGTCTCCGATATGTTTGACATCTCTTCTTTTAGGAATTTGTTATCTTCCTCAACATCCCCAACTCTCTTATACTGATCGATATTCTCAGACTTGATATACCCAACTGTTTCAATCAACGATGAAATAACGGAACTTAAAGTTGAAAGTTCTGATTGTATCTGTGTTAAATTGCTCTGCAACTTATTCAATTCCATGTTATCCACTTTTTTTTCAATTGTAGATACGTTGTTAGATAAATTTGCTAACAGCAGATCAAACTCATCAATCTTCTTACCTAAATTTAAAAGTTCGTTAGATAGTCTTTCATACTCTTCAGCTGGGAACAAAATTTTCTTATATTCCACTAGCTGGTTCTGTAATTCAGTAAAATCTTCTTTCATAGAGTTAATTGACGATTTTACTTCATCTAAAGTTGTGGATATGAGATTTTCAGCATTTTGCTGTTTATAAACATTAGTTTCAATCAGTTTTAACTTCTGATTCAACGATTCAAATTCGTTATTAAGCTTTTCTAAATTTAATGACAAATCTCTTTTTGTTTCGGGGATATTTAGGCTTTCTAAATATTGGAGTTTTTGAGTAAGAAGGGAAACTTCCTTCTCAAGTGCAGAAAACCTATCAAACAAAGCTGGAAAATCACCGTACTTAGTTTTAATCTCTTCAACATCTTTAGTTAGTATATCCATTCGTTCTCTTAGTCCAGAAATCTCAGAAAATAGTGTTTTTAGAGAATCCAAGTCTTTTTGAATTTGTGAGAGCGCATCTCGAATTTCTTCATAGTTGCAGGATATTTGACTTTCTGTTGGTACATCTTTCATCAAAATATCAACTTTTGCTTTTAATTCAGCAATTTCTGTTTCGAAGTTAGTTAAATCTATCTTACGTAAATCATTCTTTATATTCCCCAGTTCCATTTCCAAAGATTCTATTCTTTCGAAAAGTTGCGGAAAATTATTCTTCAATTCAGTGATTTTCTGTTCCACGACAGTTATCTTATTTAAAGTGCTTGTCACAAGCTCCTCTTGTTTGGACAAATTACTGCTTAATTCTTGTTTCATTTCGCTCAATCTATTCTCTAAAACAGCAGTTGTTATGAAAGAGCTTATCACAGGAGTTAATTTATTAACAAACTCACTAAAGTTTTCATATAAATCTCTAAATTTGACAATCTGCTTTTCGATTTCCGAATAACGATTCCAAAGTTCTTTCAACTCCTGTTCAGAGCTTTGAAGATTAAATGTTTTGTCTTCAGCATAAAATTTGCTTTTCATTTCATCTTTGAAACCGTTTAAATCTTCTTGTAGTAATTTCAAATTGTCGGAAAGTTCTTTCAGATCAAGTTCTATTTTTTTTATCTTTTCATAGCTCACTAAAGAATCGGAAATTGTTGGCTGTGTTTGCAAGATTGATTGTTCCTTTTTGAGGTCAGATATCTCCATCAAAATTTTGTTAACTTTTTCTTCTAAGTTTTGGATTCTTGATTGTATTTTTGGTATTTCTTTTGACAATGAATCATTAGCAGTAGATAACATTTTTAGAGAACGATCAAGAGAAGAAATCTGAGCGTTAGCATCTTTTATGTAAGATTCAACGAATTTGTAAAAGTTGTACAATAACATAGCCACTTGGTATCTTGTTAAAGTTTCGTTACCACGAAATGTGTTATCTGGAAAACCTGAAATGAGTCCCAATTGTCTAAGAGTTTCAACAGCTTCCTTTGCCCAGTGATTGTCAGGTATATCAGAAAATCCAGCACTAAAGACCACCATTAAATACATTACAAGTAGTACTACACATACCCTTTTCACAACGTTCCCCCCTTGTCGTTTGAAAAATTTATGTTAGTCTATTTAAAATCCTCATAGCTTCCTCACCCAGTGGAATTTTTTCACCTTTTTTCAGTTTCTCCGCCCCTTTTTTACTAATTCCAGGGATTGCTGAAAGTTCATCTATGGTTAGTTCTTTAACAAGTATTTTCCTTATCCCTGTAATCGATCTGAATCCGTGGTCAACAATCACTACATCGGTTGGCTCTGAAAAGTGATATGGTACTCCAATCAAAATTGGATAAGTTCCAAGTGGTCTTCCAAATTGCCATTTTCCATTTGTAGTCTCGGGCAGGACGTTTCGTATGACAGTTCCCACTGGAAAAACTCTTTGGAGCATAGGGTTGTCTACTGTTGTTCTAATCAAATATTTGTAATGTTCAAAGAGTCTTTTATCATATTTTATAAATTTTCTTTTCGAAAGATACCACAAAGGAGTTTCCGTGAATATCATAACCTGTCTAAGATTTATTCTCCTTAACATTAAACCTGTATCTAAGTATTCACGAAGTTTTCTATAATTTATCTCATAAGTTTTTTTCGTTTCACCTGGAAGTCCGAAGATAAGGTTTATTCCAGGCAGAACTTTCGGAACTCCGTTTTCACTTCTAATGCCACCTATCTCGTTGACAAGTGCAACAGCCCTATCTATATCTTCAACACTACCGTCTATATTGTTCATCTTTCTAACTCGCTCATCAAAGCTTTCCACCCCAAACGATAAAACATCTCCTTCTGTGTTGTACTTGACGATAGTTTCTAAAATCTTCACCGAATCACTTAAATTTCTTGAGATGTAAGAAGGATTCGCATTGTCTGTATGAAGAACTTCAAGATTTGGAGCTACCTTCCTTATCCCAGAATAAAGCTCTTCGATTATGTCGGGATTAATTCTGTTCTCGTTGAAATCGCTTCCGTAAGCGAAGATATTCGCACTTCGTCCAAGTCTAAATGCCTTAATACCAGCTTTGTAAAGTGCTTCAACTTCATCAATAATATCCTTTACCGGCCTTGAGAAAAATTTCTTGTGAAGTACCGGTTCACTGCAAAAAGTACAGAATGTGCGTCTTTCACAACCTAACGAAAGTTCAATTTCTGCTATTGCATAAGGGTAATTTGGATGTTGTTTAACGATTTCCGCACCAGCTAAAGAAGCTTCACGTATAGCAGAGATGTAATCTATACCTAAAAAGTGTGTTGGAATATCTTCGATATATTCAGCATTACAAAAGTCAAATTCTTTTGCGAATGTTCCCCCCCTCATTGAATACGCTCTTCCAATGGCACCGGTGATTATTTTTCTTGAGTTCTTTCTGAAACTAAATATTTTCTGAACTTCAGCAGGAGTTATTGGGGTTCCACCAAGGTAATGACCAGGAACAGTGAGGCCACCTAGAACAACAATATAATCGTAATCACAAAAATTATTCCATAAATTTTGTGAACGGATTTGATCTATGGTATAATAGTGTACGTCGTAGCCTTTTAAAAAAAAAGTACCTGCTATGTATCTTGCGTAAGTACTTATGTATGGTGGCACTCCAAGAACTGCAGGTTCGTCGACGTATCCGTCTATCAAAACAACTTGCATTTCAGTTTAAGCTCCTTTCTTTTCAAATTAGCTTTTGTTTACAGTTATATTCTACCATATTTAGGACGAATTTTTCAAAATGAGGTGATGACTGTGAAAAAATTTATTCTTTTGATTCTAATCTTGGCAACCGTTTTTGTTTTTGCTCAAACAAAATTAAAAGTTGGTATTCTTTTGGGAGAACCATACGCTTTCTGGAGTGTGGATAGACTTACTGGAATTGACTACGATGTCATTAACGAAATTGCAAAGATACTTAAAACTTCAATCGATTTGTATGTTTTGCCATTTTCAGCGTTAGACAAAGACATTTTGAGCCGTTTGGGGCTTGATATCGTTTTAGGAGGAATTCACAAAACGACTGAACGTGAAAAGATATTCACGTTTTCAACCGCCTATCTAAAATCAGGACTTGCAATTGTTCTAAGAAAAGATTTGAAATGGGATGGAGAAGCTGAGAAGATCCACTTTGGAGTGAAAAAAGGAGCTACAGGAGAAAAGATCGTTCAAACTTGGGTTGCCGAAGGCAAAAAAGTTAGATACACATCGTTTGTTTCAAATTCAGAAGTAGAACTTTTTTTGATATTGAAAAAAATTGATGCCGGATTTTTCGATTATTACAATGCCTTATATCTCAAAAGGTTATATGGTTTCGAGGTACACGAAAAGCTCATATATGAAACAGATGTTGCTATGGTGATTATTAATACAAGTTTTACGAAAGCGTTGAATGAAGCAATTAATTTGCTTCTAAAAGCAGGGAAAATCGATGCAATACTAAAAAAATATCAATGAAGAAGGTCGGGAGTCTCCCGACCTTCGCTCTTCATATGTATTATTTCAAACCTTTTTCTTTCAAGAACTTTTGGAGAATTTCTTCAAGGTTCGGTTCGCCAATTTCTTGGAGTTCGTATCTAACTCTGACGGCTGGTTTGTTGATCTTCATAACTCTTCTCAAATCAATTGGTGTACCGATAATGACAACCTCAGCATCTGATTTGTTGATTGTTTCTTCAAGTTCCTTGATTTGCTTTTCACCGTAACCCATTGCTGGAAGAATAACATCAAGGTGGCCGTACTTTTTGTATGTATCAACAATTGAACCAACTGCAAATGGTCTTGGATCGATGATTTCTCTTGCGCCAAATCTCTTAGCTGCAACGTAACCAGCACCGTATCTCATTTCACCGTGTGTTAGTGTTGGACCGTCTTCGACAACTAAAACTTTCTTTCCTCTAACTGCCATTGGGTCATCTATGAATATCGGTGATGCTGCGTCAACAACAATTGCGTTTGGATTCCATTTTGCAATATTCTTTCTAACAATTTCAATGTCTTCTCTATTTGCTGTTTCTTCTTTGTTGATTACAACAACATCTGCCATCAAAAGGTTTGTCATACCTGGATAATATGTTACTTCGTGTCCAGGTCTATGTGGGTCAACAACGACGATGTGGAGGTCACTCTTGTAGAATGGGAAGTCGTTGTTTCCACCATCCCAGAGGATTATATCTGGATTTTCTGCTTCCGCTGCTCTCAAAATTGCTTCATAGTCAACTCCAGCGTAAATAACGCTCTTTCTATCAATGTGTGGTTCGTATTCTTCTCTTTCTTCAATTGTACAGTTGTGTTTGTCAAGGTCAGAGTATTCAGCAAATCTTTGAACTTTTTGAGCAACCAAATCGCCGTAAGGCATTGGGTGTCTGATTGAAATGACTTTCATTCCTTTTGATCTAAGGATGTCAAGAACTCTTCTTGTTGTTTGGCTCTTTCCACAACCAGTTCTGATAGCACACACTGAGATTACTGGTTTTGTTGATTTTATCATTGTGCTATCTGGACCCATCAATTTGAAATCTGCACCAGCTGCTAAAACAATTGCTGCTCTTTCCATAACGTATTGATGCGGTAAATCGCTGTAAGCTAATATAACTTCATCGGCTTTGTATTTCTTGATTAATTCTGGCAAATGAGCTTCATCTTCGATGGGGATTCCATTTGGATAAAGCTCTCCTGCAAGTTCTGCTGGATAAACTCTTCCCGCTATATCTGGAATCTGAGTTGCTGTGAATGCTACTACTTCGTAATCTGGATTGTTTCTAAAGAATGTGTTGAAGTTGTGAAAGTCTCTACCAGCAGCACCCATGATAATAACTTTTCTTCTCTTTTCCATATCTTACACCTCCATCTTGATATAATAATCCACAACTTATTTTACAGATGGATTTAAAATTTTCAAGGTTCATATTCCAAGAATTTTTTGGGATATTCCTTTTTAAAATGGTTGTCATAAGTTGTAAGTTGTGTATACTTAAGTATGCTTTTGTATGTTTACGTATGCTTGGAAAAATTTTTTGGAAACTGTTCCAAAGAAATTTTGATTTTTTCTTGACGTGGTGTATAATATTTGTGTGTTCTATCCTAACGTTCAAGGAGGTAGGTTGAGGATGAGAAAACTTCTTACGGTTTTATTGGTTTCATTGTTTGTTTTCTTGGCTTTTGCACAAGCTAAGAAGATTACGGTTTGGACATCTGAAGCACAAGTTCCTATTTTGAAGAAACTTGCTGACAACTACAAAGCAAAGTACGGTGTTCAAGTTGATATTGTCCAAGTTAATTTTGGTGACATCAAATCTAAGTTCTTAACAGCAGCTCCAGCTGGTGAAGGTCCAGATATCATCGTCGGTGCTCATGACTGGGTCGGAGAACTTGCTATTAACGGTTTACTCGAACCAATTGCAAGTTTACCAGAAAAAGCACAATACTTTGAAACACCACTAGAAGCTTTCACCTACAACGGAAAACTCTATGGAATCCCTTATGCTCTTGACGGTCCAGCACTAATGTACAACAAAGACTACGTACAACAACCACCAAAGACATTTGATGAACTTGTCCAAGTTGCAAAGAAGATTCAGAATGAATTTGGTGGCGAAGTAAGAGGCTTCATTTACGACTACAAAAACTTCTATTTCAGCTCATTTGCAATCTTCGGTTTCGGTGGATATGTATTCGGTAAAGACAAGGGTGGAAAGGTCAACTTAAAAGATATAGGGCTTGCAAACGATGGTGCAGTTAAAGGTTTGAAACTTATCAAGAGACTCGTCGATGAAAAACTTCTCACATCAGGTGACAGCTACAACACAATGGACGGTCTCTTCAAAGATGGCCTTGCTGCAATGATAATCAACGGACCATGGGCAGTTCCAGGTTACAGAGCAGCAGGTATAAACTTTGACGTTGCTCCAATCCCACAACTTGCAGCTGGCGTAAATCCAAAACCATTCTTTGGTGCACAAGGTTTTATGGTTAACTCAAAGAGTAAAAATAAACTCTTAGCTCTTGACTTCCTTACAAAGTTTATTGCTACAAAAGACGTAATGTATCAAATCTACTTGGCAGACCCAAGAGTTCCATCAAGAAAAGACGTTAACTCAATGGTTAAGGATCCTATTACTCAAAAATTTGCTGACTTCCTTGGTAAATACGGTCTTCCAATGCCAAATGTTCCAGAAATGGCTGGCGTTTGGGGCGCTATGGGCGATGCTTTGGCACAAGCACTTGACCAAGGTGTTGCTGTAGAAAAGGCTCTTGCCGACGCAGTTGCAAAGATAAAAGCAGGAATTAAATAATATTTTATTGATGAACAACCTGGGGGGAGGCTTTCCTCCCTCCATTTTTTTAAATTGTCCCGATCAAGGAGGGTAAATATGAAAATACTAAAAACGTTAGGTTGGATAATTTTGACACTTCTAAACATTTTTACAGTTTGGGGAGGATTATTCTTAATAGGTCGCGGTTTTTTTGAACTTGCGGTTACATTTTTTGTTTTGATCTTCTTGATTGACTATTTTATAATCAACCCCAACGGTTATCCTTACAGATATATGATACCCGCATTGATACTTTTGTTTACTTTGGTTCTTTATCCTATTGCTTTTACAATAAGAACAGCATTCACAAACTATGGAACTGGGCACTTAATGACTCGTCAAGAAGTTGTTGAAAGATTGCTTGTCGATCCTAATTATACGTACATAGTAGACGATGGAAAGACATATGATTATTCTATATACATTAAATTTGACGGGGCAAACCCAACAACTGATTTTAGAACAATCGTTAGAATCGATGACAAGTATTACAAAAGCTCAGAATACAGAGTGTTAAAATCGGAAGCTGGAAATTTGATTTTAGCAGAAGCTGAGCTTATCCCAATTGAAAACAGTAATGTTAGAATTGTTAAGAGAAATGGAAGAATTGATTTGATTCAAGAAGGTTCAAACATATACAAATATTTTTATTCTCCAAACGATGAAACAACGTTTGTTAATGAACCGTTTTTCAGGTTTAGCATTTACTTCCCAATTATGAGTAAAATAGAGTACATCGATACTTTTGGTAATAGATTAGCTCTTAGACAAGACGAGGAAGGAAATTGGGTCATAAAACCTATTAGACACCTTTACAAACTTGGATTCGCAGAAATTATCGAAAAAGGAAAGAGTGTTGTAAAAACAGTTCTGATAAACACCGTAACGAATAGACCCCTTGTTGAACAAGATGGTACTCTCTACGATTTCAACGAAAACGGAGAAAAGGTTGCAGTTGGTGGCTACATTTCTTACGTTGGTACATTTAATTTCAGAAGGATTTTCCAAGATGCTACTATCGCTGGTCCATTTGCAAAGATATTTGCTTGGAACTTTACCTACGCAGCTCTTAGTGTTCTTTTAACATTTACTATAGGTCTTATCTTAGCTTTAGTTTTGAATGATCCTTCACTTAAAGGAAGGGCAATTTACAGATCAATTTACATTATTCCATGGGCAATTCCGGCGTTCATATCCGTGTTGATATGGAGAACGGGATTTTTCAACGAAACATACGGTATTATTAACAGATTCGTAGTGTCAGGACTATTTGGTTCAGAACCTTTAAAGTGGTTCAATGATCCATTCTTAGCAAAAGTTGCAGTTCTCATTGTCAATACGTGGCTTGGGTTCCCATATATGATGGTAATTAGTCTTGGAGCACTTCAAAGCATTCCGGAAGATTATTACGAGGCAGCATCTATTGATGGCGCTACAAGGTGGCAAAGATTCTGGAAAATAACTTTCCCACTCCTTATGACAACACTCGCACCACTTTTAGTTGGCAGTTTTGCGTTCAACTTCAACAACTTCGTCAACATATACTTGTTAACTGGTGGAGGACCTTCTATTCCTGGTGCCACAACACCTGCAGGCGCAACAGATATTCTAATATCGTACACATATAAGTTAGCATTTGAAGCTGGTAGAGGACAAGACTTTGGTTTTGCTTCAGCAATTTCAATATTAATCTTCTTCATCGTTGCAGGAATAAGCTTTGTGAACTTCAGACTCTCTAGTTCCTTTGAAGAGGTGAATAGATGATGGTTGTAAAGAGAAATTATCTTCTAACTCACATAATGCTCATAATTTTCGTTGTAATAACTCTTTTCCCTGTGGTTTGGGTTGTATCGACATCTTTGAGACGTGATAACGCAGCGTTTTCAACTAAACTATTTAGCAACAGAATAACATTCCAAAATTATATTGATCTTCTCGCTCCTGAGAAAAATATGCCAAAGCTTGTTTCCGATATGGAAGCAGCTATTATGTACGCACCACCTTACAACATCAAAAGCTTGGAAGAAACCATAAAAGGTTACAAAGAAGATGTCGTAAGATTTGATAAATACATAAATGAAACCGAGCAGCTCTATAACAAAGTTAGCGAAAACGCGAGAAAAGTTGAACAACTGATAACTAATAATGCCGAAACTTTAAAAAATACTTTGCTACAAGAGATCGAAACTACAAAAGGTATGATAAACTATCCAAAACCAAATTCAGGTTTAGAACTTGCATGGTACTACTTTTATAGTGAAGAAGGAATGGAATTAACAGCAGTCGAAGTTGATAGAGTTAAAGCGGAATCTGAGTGGAATAAAGTTTTTGGGAAACTTTACGAGAAAAGAAACGAATTAAAGTCTCAACTTGATTACTTAGAACCTGAACTTAACATATATTCTCGAAGATTTATAGGCCAACAAAATGTTTTCCTTTCGAAAGTTGGTATTGTAAACCGAACAGTTGTTCCAACTCTTAAAAGTTATATAAACACTTTTGAAGCGTGGAATAGACTCTTAGATAAAGTTTCAGAAAGTGAGACTTTCACACCTGAGCTCAGTGATACAGAGCTTTATGAAAAATTAAATGGAATGCTTTCTGGTATTGACAGTTTCAAGGGCGGTACGAGTAAATACGATTTGGTCTCTGAGATTTCTAAGGTTATAGATGAAATAACAAGACAGAGCAATACATTTATGAAGAAGTGGAGACAGCTGATTGGAACAGAGACGATGGCATACAACGACTTACTTAAGTCAATAGATTCGTTCATTTCTTCTGCTTCCTTAACTTTCGAAGAAGCAAAGGTACTATTGAACGATGCAAATACTGCATTTGAAAAACTTGTTCAGTACGATGAAGAATACAACAGACTAAACTCTCAGGTAAGTAAGCTTAAGGAAGAACTGGAAAAAGTCAACCAACAGATAGAAACCGAAAAAGAAAAAATCCGGCCTGCTCTTGTGTACCTTAGAGCAGAACAATCAAAAACTGACATTGAAAGTGTTGCAAATTTTATTAAGAATGCAAACTTCAGCAAAGCAAGTTTAAACATTCTTTCCATACAAATGAGAAAGATTTCGGGTGCAGTAACAGCACTAAACAACGTTATCGGAAACTTCACAAAAGATGCTTCCAAATTAAGAAACCAGATAAAGAAATTCAACTGGGTTAACGACCTTAAGGATTTTTATAGTAGCTTTGACAGATTTGAAGAAACGTACAACTCGTTTATTTCAGTTGTAAAGAGCTTCAAATCCGAACTTGATAGCAAAGCTGAAAGCTATATAAAACTTTCTTACAGTGGAACAAAAGTTAGACCCAAGGTTCTCGACGAATTAATAGAAACAGTTTTATCTGGGTATAGAAATGACATCGTTCCAATTATGAGTATTTTATCGAAAAAGGCTTCTGACTTGGCTGACCAGATTCCGCTATCAGAAACAAAAAAACCACTTAAAACTGTTGACGCATCAGCTTTCAGAATTGACCAGATTTGGCAAAGAAAACCGGAACACTACATGGTCAGATGGTTGATAAATAGTACAGTTGTTGCTCTGTCAGTCGCTATAATTACCACAGCAGTGACAGCTTTAGCTGCATATCCATTCAGCAGAATGAGATTTAAAGGAAGAAAGAACGGTATAATGACGTTACTGCTAATCCAAATGTTCCCAGCGATTATGTATATGGTTGCAATATATTCATTGCTATCGTTCTTAGGTAGATACATACCAGGATTTGGGCTCAACACAATGTCTGGTCTTATCTTTGCTTACTTGGGTGGTATTGCATACAATATGTTCTTAATAAAAGGTTACTATGACACTATTCCAGACTCTCTTGAAGAAGCTGCACTCATAGATGGTGCAACGAGATGGCAAACTTTTGTGAAAATAGTCTTACCACTTGCAACACCAATTTTATCAGTTATAGTTATCCTTACGTTTATGGGAACGTTTAACGAATTTGTCGTTGCCAAGATACTTTTGCAAGATGCAAAACAATACACTTACGCTCTTGGTCTCTGGGTTTTCTCATCAGGTCCATTCGAAACTCAATGGGGACTATTTACAGCAGCAGCTTTGATTGGTATAATACCAATGGTAACCCTCTTCTTGTTGATGCAAAAGTACATTGTCGGAGGACTTGTGAAGGGAGCTGTTAAGGGTTAATGCTTATTAAACCCAACTATGAAAAATCCATAGTGAATTTGGTTAGTACCTTCTTAAAACATTTTGATTGCAATTATTATCATCAACCATACGGCCTCGAAGGTAATTTCGAGGCTTTTTTGAATGATGCTAAAAAGATTGTAATATTCATATTGGATGGTTTAAGTTTCAATAAGTTTGTTGAAAACAACAATGAAATGTTCAAGTATTATTTCAAGGTTTCTTCGGTTTTTCCTACAACAACTTCTTCAGCTTTGCCAAGCTGGTTTACTGGAAAAACTCCTAAAGAGCACGGACTATTAGGATATATACTTTACCTTAGAGAACTTGGTTCTTTAGTAAATATGTTAGAATTTTCATATCCTGGAATAGAAGGAAACATTTATTCAACGATAATAAAAAAGAGACTTCACCGACTTGATAATGTTTTTGATTTATTGAAAGAAAAAGATAAATACGGTGGTGTTCTCACACACGCAAGTATCGCAAACAGTGTCTTATCTTACTTGATACACAAAAACGGTCACATAATGACCTATCAATATATGGGAGATTTATTAGCTTCATTAAAGAAACGATTAAGTGAAGAATGGGAGGGAATTCTATACATTTACTGGGGTTTTTTGGATGGTCTTGGACACACAAAGGGACCTGATAGTGAAGCCTTCTCAATGGAACTCAAACGTGTTTTGAGAGAACTCAGACTTTTTATCGAAACAGACCTTTCCGAAGACACACTTTTTGTTATCACCTCCGATCACGGGATGAAACACATTTCTAACGATAAGAACCATCTTATTAGGCACTTAGAAGCTTTCAACAGACATCTTTCTCTACCACCAACTGGTGATATGAGAATGATGTATTTTTATTTAAAAAAGCCTTGGAAGATAGACGAATTTGAAAATTCTTTAAGGGAACAATTTGGAGACACCTTTGAACTGTACAGTTCAAAAAAACTTGATGAAAAAGGATATTTTGGATACGGTAAACCACACCCGGAGTTTTACAACCGTATAGGTGATGCAGTTTTGATAGCCAAAGAAAGTTACGCTTTCACGTACCTATATACAGGTGGAGAAGATAGACTTTCCGGATTGCACGGAAGTTTGACTGAAGATGAATTGTTTGTACCAGTAATTTTTGCAAGAAAAAAGGAGGCATAACAAGTGGTAAGAGTAAGATTTGCTCCAAGTCCTACTGGATATTTGCACGTCGGTGGTGCAAGAACTGCTCTGTTCAACTGGTTGTACGCTAAGAAAAATAACGGTAAATTTATCCTCAGAATAGAAGACACTGACACAGAAAGGTCAACTAGAGAGTTTGAAGAACTTATAATGAAAGATTTAAAGTGGTTGTCCTTATCTTGGGATGAAGGTCCTGACATTGGTGGTGAATATGGTCCATATAGACAGAGCGAAAGACTCGATATTTACAGAAAATTCGCTGAAGAGCTCGTAAAACTTGGATTTGCTTATTATGGAATTTACGATGAAAACGATCCAAAAAAACTAATTGCAGCGGCAACGGAAAAACCTGATAAACCGCATACAGTTATTTTTAAAGTCAAGTCTCAAACGGAACTCGGTTACGAAGATATGCTAAAAGGAAGAATTACATTTCCCCCGCAATCAATAGAAGACTTTGTTATTGTAAAATCAAACGGGTTTCCAACGTACAATTTTGCAGTTGTAATTGATGACTACACGATGAAAATCACAGATGTTTTGCGTGGAGAAGATCATATATCGAACACACCAAAACAACTTTTGATCTACGACGCTTTAGGATTTGAAAAACCAAGATTTATGCATATCCCACTCATCTTGGGTTCAGACAAAACACCACTCAGCAAAAGACATGGTGCTGTTTCTGTTGGACATTTCAAAGCGGAAGGTTATATACCCGAAGCACTCACAAATTATCTTGCGATACTTGGTTGGAGTGTGGATGAAGAAGTTTTCAACGTTTTTGAAAAGATAGACCAATTTTCACCTGATAAGATATCAAATAGAAACGTTGTTTTCGATTACAAAAAATTAGAATGGATAAACGGAAAACATATACGAGAAAAGGACCAAAATAAACTTTACGAATATTTTGTTGAATATTCTAAAGAATTAAACCAACCCGTTCTGCCATTTGAAGTCTTTAAGATATGTAAAGACAAAGTCAACACACTCAAAGAGATATTCGACTTTGGCAAGCCTTTTATTTCTGATGATTTTGAATACGCTGAAGAATACTTGGAGAAATTCCTAAGAAAACCGGAAGCAACTTCTATACTTACAACTGCGATAAAAAAGTTCAGTGATTTACAAGTATACACTATCGAAAGCGTTGAAAGAACCCTAAGGGGTACAGCAGAAGAACTTTCAATTGGGACAAACAAAGTATTTCAAACTGTGCGTGGGGCTTTGATGGGAAGGTTAGTTACACCTGGATTGTTTGAAAGCGTTGTTGTTTTAGGGAAAGAAAAAACTTTGGAAAGATTAAATAGAGCTCTGAAATCCATCGGTTAAAAAGAACATCCCTTTCAAGGGATGTTCTTTTCTTCTATATATTCGCAAGCGATAACTGCTCTTCGGTTGTTAAGACCTTATCAACATCTAATATTAAAACCATCTGACCTTCTAATTTCGCAACCCCAAATATGAATTTAATATTCGACATTCCACCGACATGTGTTGGTGGTTCTTCGATAATATCATCCGTAACGTTTAAAACCTCTTTAACATCGTCAACTAAAAAGCCTATCTTCTTTCCGTTGTCAAGTTTTACAACGATGATTTTTGTTTTTGACTTATCTTCAAAATCGGGCATAAGAAATTTCTTTCTAAGATTTACTATTGGGACAACTTCACCCATAAGGTTTATTATACCTTCTACGTAGTCAGCAATGTTAGGGACTTTTGTTGTTTTCTCATACTCTTTGACTCTCTCAACTTTCATTATGTCGATAGCAAACACTTCATCTCCCAAGTAAAAAGTAAGCATTTTAGCTTCCATCTGTGCCACCCCTTTCTGATAGTATTTTCATCTATATTATATCACACCAAGTTAAAAAAGAACCATTTTCAAAAGAAAATGGTTCTAAAATTTTTTATTTTATGAGTCCTACAAGCATCGACAGAAGAAATAGCACTCCACTAACAATCAGCCATCGAAATCCGTTTCTGTTACTTTCCTTCGATTTTCTCTCTTGTCCATTTTTAAACGCTCTAATCCCGATTTCGAAGAAGATTATCGAGATTAGTAACGAAATAACGAAACCTATGAACAACACGTTCGATATTGTATAAAACATTTCTACCACGCTTTCTTTTTAGTATCTTAGATTTACTCTCGGTTTGTTGACATCGATCTGACTAGCTGTACTACCAGCTAATTTTTCAGCTTCTCTCCAGGTGTCAAGAAGGTCTCGCAGCAACTCTCTAACTTCTGAGATTTTTTGTTTGTCTTTTCTAATATTCGCTTCAACTAGTGTTTTATACATATAATTGTAAAGAGCCCTGAGATTTTTCGCGACATCTCCACCTTTTTCAATATCCAAAGAAACATTCAGCTCAACGACAATTTCTTGTGCTCTTACAATTTTGTCATTTGCAAGAGTAAAATTCTTAGCATCTATTGCTTTTTCCGCTTCTCCTAAAACATCAACAGCTTTTACAAGTAAAAGTTCTATAAGTTTTGCGGGACTTGCGGTCATAACCATCTGTTCCAAGTAATCCATAATCTTACCTCCCTGTCAGTTATCTATCGATAACATCTGTAGTGCTTTGGTAAAATATTCTTTGTAGTATTGTAGAACCGTTGGAATTTTGTTTTCTAACATATCAGAAAGCTCTATCATATCTTTTGTTTCCAAAGCTATTAGAAAATCTTTTAAAACATTTACAACATCTTCTGGTTTCGTTGCGATGTTAAGTTCTTGGTCCGTCAACTTTACTATTTGATATGTTGAATTCTTTAGACTATCCATAGCACTTATTCCTTCGGATAGGTCTTTTATAGCTTTCAGCCCCTGTTGATTACCGAGAATGACATCTTTCGAAACTTCCGGAAGCAAAGACTCAACTTTTTCGATATAACCTATTACATCTTTAAGTGTTTCTTTAACAAAACTAACGACGTTCACGTATTCAAGTTCTATTTCAATCTCTTCATCTATCTTAGCTTCTTTGAGCTCGTCTATGAAAGAGATGGGAATATCCTTTTCATTTATCTTCAGAGATTTTATAACATGATTTTGTGGTACGATTTTCTTCAAAAACTCTCCAAAATTGCTAAACTCTTCAGCATTGAACTCTTTCAGCTCGCCGTTGATCTTTGCTTTAATCACTTTTCGCCACGCTCCTTTAAGTAAAAATAAGCTCTAAGTATACCAATGATTGTTTTTACATCTGTTAACTGTCCATTTATACATTTCTCTACAACGGTGTTAAAATCCTCAATTTTTACGGAAATTATTTCATCTTCATCCGGCTGTGAATCGCCATTTTTCAGGTCGAGCGCTAAATAAAGGTGGATAACTTCGTTTGAAAAGCCTGGAGTTGTGTAAATGTAGCCTAAATAAATATATTCCCCTGCTTCCAAACCAGCCTCTTCTTTTAGTTCTCTTTTTGCACATTCAAGTGGGTCTTCTCCAGGCTTGTCAAACTTTCCTGCGGGGATTTCTAAAAGCATCTGTTTTATAGGATATCTGTACTGCTCAACCAAGATGACTTTATTGTCGTTTGTTACCGGCACAACTGCAACAGCTCCGGGATGTAAAACGTACTCTCGAGTGCTCTTAACCCCGTTTGTTAGTTCCACTTCATCTTTCCATACATTCAGTAAAACTCCTTTAAATATCTCTACACTACTTATCGTCTTTTCCATACCCTTCTTGACCTCCAAATCTTAAAATTCTATGAAATTCAATCCATTTTTCCAAGTTATTATTATTCGTTGAGTTTTGTCTATAGCAATTGTTAATACGGAAAGTCTAAAATTAGTGATTGTTTTGATAACTTTTTGTTTTTCCAGTATTTTAATCGTATTATCGGATCCTGCTGTTAGGATTTTTCCGTCTAAAAACATAACTTTGAAAACAGTTGAATTGTGTGCTTTGAAGCTTTGAACAGCTGATAAGTCTTTTGAGATTAAATAGATATTCCCGTCCCAACCACCTGTTAATATTTCTTTTCCGTTGTAATCGAGAGACCAGAGAGAATCTTTCGAGATTGGTTTGATTGTTATAAAACCTTTTTCGACCTTTGCAATAAAACCTTCTAATGTAGAAGCAAAGATCAATTCTGAAGAAGCTGCGTAAACTTCTGTTACAGAATACGGAATTTTATAGTTTTTAATCACTTTCCAACTACTCGTATCCCATACAAAAATATTTCCATCCCAATCAGCCGAAACGAGATATGTTTTATCATTCGTCAATCCCAAACTCCATACGTAACTTTTGTGATTAGCTAAAGTTTTAAAAAGTTCACCATTTCTGATATTCCATATCTTTATGCTCTTATCCTTTGAACCTGTAACCAAAAAATTCCCAACAAAAACTATGTCTTGAACGGCATCTCTGTGGTCAGCTAAGACGTACAAAAAGTTTCCATTTTTGTCTGCTAAAACAACTGTTCCATTTTCAAATCCAACAGCTAATATTTTATCACTTGTTTCAATACTTGTCGCCTGA
>FWWL01001640.1_pt1 | contig 51703 bp, 44 predicted proteins | sample 2228331 | NCBI WGS metagenome assembly FWWL01 (sample SAMEA103939775, study PRJEB20133) | metagenome | reverse complement strand
GCGGGGTCGCCGGTCACGAAGACGGCGGCGACGGGAGCGCCCATCGCGGCGGCCAGATGCATCGGTCCGCTGTCGTTGCCAGCAAAGACCGAGCACCGGGAGAACAGCTCCGCAAGCACCGCCACCGACGTCCGCCCCGCCAGGCTGACCGCCCCGCTGCCGGTCATCGCCCTCCGGACGCTCTCCGCGCGCTCCTCCTCGCCCGGCGCTCCCACCAGGACCACCGGCAGGCCGGCTTCGGCCAGAGCGTCGCACACCGCCGCGAAATGCTCCGGAGCCCACGCCCGGTCGTCCGAGCTTGCTCCCGGGTGGACGCAGGCGAACGGCCTGCCCCGCAGACCGGCCTGCTCCAGAAGCTCCGCAGCCTCCCTCGCGGCAGCCTCGCCGGGACGAAGGTCGAACTCCGCCCCCTGCGCATCGCCCCCCGCGACCGTCACGAGCTGGAGGTTTACGGGGACTTCGTGCTCCCCCTCCCCCTGCTCCAGCACGTGCGTCAGAAGGAACGGGAACCTTTCGCGGTATTCCCTGCCGGCGTGCCGGACGCGGGAGAACCCGGCCCGGAGCGGAATGCCCGCCAGCCAGACCTTGAGCGCCATCCCGGTCTCCTGGGTGGACAGGAACACCGCATCGTATCGCCCGGAGCGAAGCGTCATCACCTCGCGCAGCTTCTTCCGGAGACCGCGTGGAGCCGGCCACTGCGTGCGCACGATGCGGTCCACCGCCGGGCACATCCGGAACACGGCCTCTCCCACAGAAGTCCCGGCAAGGACGCTGAGCTGTGCATCCGGACAGGCCTTCCTGAACGCCTGGAGCACCGGCACGAACAGCACGCAGTCCCCCAGCTTCTGGATGCGGGTCAGCAGGACCCGTTCGAGTTGTCCGCGCCGTCCGCTCATCTCTCCCTCGCGAGAGTCCTGTAGAGCTGCGTCACGGTGCGGGACTCCTGACCGTTGAAGCGTGACGCCACCTCCCGCCTTCCCGCAGCGGCCAGCCTCTCGCGGAGTCCCGGGTCTTCCGCAAGCCGCAGGATGGCCTCGGCCATCAGGTCCGGGCGTCCGACATCCACCAGCAGGCCGGTCTCTCCGTCCGTGATGATCTCCTCCGGCCCCCCGGAACGGGTGGCCACCACCGGCACGCCGCACGCCATCGCCTCCACCACCACCAGGCCGAACGGCTCGCTGCGGGAAGCGAGGACGCAGACGTCCATCGTCCTGTAAACGGATGCCACGCTCTCGACGAATCCCGTGAAATGCACCCTCCCCTGCAGGCCAAGGGAGAGAACCTCGGAATCCAGACGCGCCGGGTAGTCCCGGTCGTGGGTGAACAGCGGACTGCCGACCACCAGGAAGCGCGCCGCTGGAAAGCGTTCCGACACAAGGGCGGCTGCGCGGATGAAGTCCAGCTGGCCCTTGTCCGGGGAGATGCGGCTGGCGATGCCGACGACGAAGCAGTCCTCCCATCCCAGCGACGGCCGCAGGGCCCGGTCGGGCGGCGCGGCCTCGAGTGCATCGACATCGACGTCATTGTAGATGACGTTGACAGGCAGGCCGGGCAGCAGCGCCTCAAGCCTGTCCGCGACGCACCGCGTGATGGCGATGACGGCGTCGCACATCCTGAATGCCGAAGCCCTCGCCGCGTCCAGCCGCTCGTACAGGTCACGGCAGTGATAGACCACCGGGAACCCGGCTCCGCGCGCCGCCGGGATGACCAGTTCGGGAGCCCAGAAGGAGTTGACGTGCACGATGTCCGGGCGCTCGTCCCTGAGCCAGTGCGCGATGGCCCGCTGAGACCGCCAGAATCCCATCGGCCGCCGCCTCCGGCGGGTCTCCATGGGGGCGAAGGACACCTGCACCCCCAGGGACTGGAGTCTTTCTGCCAGCGGGCCGTGCGACGGCAGAAGCGCGAGCGGCTCCACTTCCGAGCGGTCGAGCCCCCTGATGAGCGTCACCAGCGAGATCTCGGCTCCGCCGGGTTCGCTGGTGGTGGAGATATAGGCCACCCGGAGCGGCCCGGGCTGTCCGTCGCCGGAGCTCACCACCACCCCTCCCCGGCCGGCCGCGGGCGCGCCAGACGCTCCACCAGCACGCGGTCCGGCGCTCCCGCATCTGCGGCGCGGCGGCCGGCCCGGGCCAGCAGACGCGCGGCCTCGCGCTCCGCGCAGACCACCGTCCGGTCCCCCCTGAGCGCGCCTTTCAGCCGGATGAGCGTCAACCAGAACCTGTGGCGCAAAAGCACCGTCCGGTCCCGGATGTTCTTGCGGACAAAGAGGATGCGGTTCCGCCAGAGCAGCCGGCGGACCGTGTCGCCCGGCGCCGAACGCTCCACGGTAAGGTGGGGATGACGGTGCCAGGCGTGCGCGTCGGGGCAGTGCACGCTTCGCCACCCCTTTCGCCAGGCTCTCCAGCAGAGGTCCACATCCTCCCAGTTGAACGGGGCATAATCCGGGTCGAACCCACCCAGCTCGAGAAACCGGTCCCGGCGGACGACCATCGCCCCGCCGGTCGCGAAGGCCACGTCCACCGCCCGGTCTCCCCACGAGCCCGGCCGCTCCGCGTCCGGAAACACCGTGTGGAACATCCCCCGCGAGAACACCAGCGACGTCACCCCCCCGCTGCCCGCTCCGTCCGCCTCCATCAGACGGAACGCGACGGCGAACACATCTTCCCGCCCGAACATCCCGCAGGCGGCCGCCAGCGCATCGGGGTGCAGTTCCATGTCGGTCATGCACACCGCCACCAGCTCCGCGTCCAGCGCACGGATGCCCGTGTTGACCGCCTCCCCGAACCCGCCGTTCTTCTCCCGCCGGATGAGCCGCGCCTCCGGGAACCGTTCCGTCAACAGCGCGACGCTCCCGTCCGCGCTGGCATCGTCCACCACCAGCAGCTCCCCTCCTCCGGCGCGCTGCAAGGATTCCAGCACACCCGGCAGATATCGCGGCAGAAGGTCCTCCCCGTTGTAATTCGGGACCACCACGCCCAGGCGGCGGCTCACGCGGCCCGCCTCCCGTCCAGCGCGCGGATGAGCCCCCGCACCCGCTCGACGAAGCCGTGCCCGGTCAACTCCTCCGCCGCCTGCCTCGCTTTTGCGCCGTGGCTCATCAGCAGGTCGGGACTGCCCGCCAGCGACAGCGTCCGGCTCGCCATCTCCGCCCCGTTCTTGCAGACGAACCCCGCCCCGCTCGTCCGGACCAGCTCCCGGACCGCCGGGCCGGCCTGCACCACGGGGACCGCCCCCGCATGCATCGCGGCCGCCAGCGCGGAGGCGCAAGACGTCCAGCAGACGTCGCATCTCTCGCAGTCCTGAGTCCCCGGACAGCGGAACCAGACGATGCCGGGAAGAGCGGGCTCATCCCGCCCGCCGTTCGCGACGCCTGCACCTGCCGCCGTGCCTTCGCCGGGAAGACGCAGCTTCCAGCCGTCCAGGTGCGGCTCGCAGGACTGCCGGAACAGTCCTTCCAACTCGGACAGCCCCGCATCCCGCCTGTGCCCCCGGCCTCCCGACAGGAGAAGGACCTCCCTTTCCGCCGGAGCCGGCCCGCCTGCGTCCGGGACGAGCGGCAGGACCAGATGCTCGGCGTCCACCTTCCAGCGCCGCCTGATGCACTCCCTGACGAACTCGAGAGGCGCGAAGATGCGCTCCCAGCTTTCCAGACGGCGCTGCTTCTCCCTGTCCGGGATTCTCAGGCCGCAGCCCTGCACGTCCGTGAGGACCTCCCTTTCGTCCGGGTCGGCCTCGGGGACGATGAGCCATCCCCGGGACGCCGGGCAAAGCGGGGGCAGCCGGCGGGTCCAGCAGACGAGCAGGTCTGCGCTGCGGGCGAACGAAAGCTTCATCCTGCCGGAAAGGAAACGCGCGGCCCGGGCGCAGAGAGGGTCGTTCAGGTTGCAAAGAAGCGCCGCCAGCCTGCCCGCCCCGAGAGAGGAACACCACCGCAGGTCCCGCCCGCAGGCAGCGCCGACTTCTTCCGGCTCCGGACGGCGCAGACCGGCAAGCTCAACCTGCCACCCTTCACTCAGGAACTCCCAAGCCAGCAGCCCCAGTGTCCGGCAGGCCGCCTCGTCCGCCGACCAATCGTCCGTATACAGGATGACCGCGGGCCCCACCGCCTCATTCCGCCCCCGCATACCGCTCAGGAACTCCCGTCCGGCAGCGCCGCCGGCTCCCCGGCCCGTCCGGGCAGCTTGCCGCGGCCGTCCATTCTGGGATAGTAGCGAGCCGAATAGCGGTAGCTGTCGACATCGGCCGGCTGGACGCGGTTCAACACCGTCCCCACGATGACCGCCTGCACGTTCGCAAGCTGCGTCCGTGCCCGGAAATGAGCGGACTCCAGACGCGAGCCGGCCCCCACCACCACGATCATGGAATCCGCGATGGACCCCAGCTCCATCGCATCGCTGAAGGCGACGGCCGGCGGGGTGTCGATGACGACATAGTCCGCCTCCGACTCCAGCTGCTCCAGAAGCTCCCTCATCCGGGGGCCGGTGAGCAGCCTCGCCGGGTTGTCCGGGATGCTGCCTGCCGAGATGAGCACCAGATTCTCCACGCTCGTGGGGAACAGGATGTCCGCCAGTTCGGCCTCCCCGGCAAGATAGTTGGAGAGGCCCGGCTCCTTGCGCACTCCGAACGCCCGGTGCAGCGAGGGGTTGCGCATGTCGGCATCGATCAGCACCACCCGCCTGTGCCCCTCCGCCAGCGACGCCGCGAAGTTGGCCGCGGTCGTGGTCTTGCCCTCTCCCGGCAGCGTGCTGGTGATGAGGACGCTGCGGGCCTGCACCTGGCGCGCCAGCGCCAGGAAGTTCGCGCGCATGATGCGGTAGGACTCTGCAAACGGGGTGTCCGGGGAGTCCCTCAGCACCAGCGTGCTGCCTCCCTTGAGCGCGGCTTCCTTCAGAGCCGGCACCACGCCCAGCACCGGCAGCTGGTAGCGGTCCTCCACCTGGTCCACATCGCGGATGGAGGTGTCCAGCCCTTCCAGGAACAGCACGATGCCGAGCCCCACGATGAACGAGATGAGCAGCGCGATGGGGAGCTTGAAGCGCAGCCTGGCCAGCTTGCTGGCCGCCGTCTCCGAGGCGTACGACGCCCCGAACATGGACCCGAACACCGGGACCTCCAGCTGCCGCTGCTTCTCCAGCACGGCGATGGCATAGTCCGACTGGAACTGGCGCTCCGCGATGGCGTCGTAGCGCTTCTGCGCCTCCACCACCCGGCTGTTCAGTTCGGCCAGCTTCAGCTCGCGCGCCGGGACGTCCGCAAGCTCCGTGCGCGCCCTGCGCAGAAGCCCTTCCAGCGCCCTCCTGCGGGCTTCCGCCGCCATCCGCTCCGCCTCGTAGCGGGAGATGTCTCCCGTGATGAACTGATACTCCAGACTGGCGGGAGCGTTCTCGAGCCGGAACGACTTGTTCACCTCGGCGTTCAGACGCGCCTTGGTGTTCTCAATCATCTGGCGCGTCTCCTTGACGCGGGGATGGTCCTCGGTGTAGCGCATCTTCAGGTTCATCAGCTCCACCTCCTGGGTGGCCAGCTGCGCCTGAAGGCGGTCGATGACCGCGCTGGAGGGGACAGAGTCCGCATCGAAGCTGCGCGGTTCCGCGCGTCTCCCCAGGGTCTCCCGCAGGGCCCGGGCGCGCCGCTGATACTCCTCGACGGAGGACTGCGCGTCCTCGACATCGCGCGTCAGCATGTTGACCTGCGCCTGCGCCTGCCCGAAGTCCAGCGGGAGGATGCGGTCCTTGTTGGCCTCCTTGAAGTCGCGCAGCTCCTTCAGAGCGGCCTCGAGAATGCGGCGTGCCTCCTCCAGGGCGTCGGAGGTGCTGCCCTTCTGCGTCCGGTACAAGTCCAGGGACGACGCGGCAGCCGCCTCCTGCACCTTCTCCGCCAGAGAGTTCGCCGCCCTCACCGCGCGCTCCGAGGTGTCGCCGACGGCGCTGATGAGGACGATGTTGCTCCGCTGCCCGCCTCCTCCGCCGACCGCCTCGCAGCGGATGTCCTGCCGGAACCGGATGAACCGCTCGCGCGCCTCCTCGGGGTCCGCCGTAGCCAGAACGTCACTGTAGACCGTGCGGAAGACCTCGAACATGACACTGTCGCTGAGACCCAGCTGCGCCAGGTCGTCCCCGGCGATCTGGCTGGTGGGGCTCATCAGGATGCGGGCCGTGGCCTTGTACTGCGAGAAGCGGGGAGTCACGATGTGGTGCACGATGACCGCCCCGCATATCACCACGATGCTGGCGAGCATGACCGGCCATCGGCGCCTGACGGCGGCTAGATACTGTCCGTAATCCATGGCGGAGAATGTCCTGTTCGGCTACAGAATGTAGAGCAGCGGCGCAAGGATGGGGATCCACTCGAGGGGATTCCTCTTGCGGGGGGTCTTCTCAGGGACGTTCAGGACATCCCCGTCCTGGACATAGAGCTGCGGGTCCTCCTCCCCCTGAAGGATCTTGCTGAAGTCCAGGGGGATGGACTGATACTTGCCGTCGGGCTGCTTGCGGATGAGCACCACCTTATCGGGACGGGCGTTCGGGTTGAATCCCCCCGCTGTGGCGAGCGCTTCCGTCCAGGTGAGCTTCTGCTTCAACTCGTAGCGTCCCGGCTTGTAGACCCCTCCGATGACGCTGTACGAAGTGGGCGCCATCTGGTCGGAGGATGCGACCAGCGTATCGCCCGGCAGGACGAGGACGTTCTCCTCCACTCTTCCCGCGAGCAGGGCGATAAGGTCCACCTGGATCTCCTCGTGCTCCGCTCGCACGACCCGGATGGTCTCGACCCGCGCCCCCTCCTCCACTCCGCCCGCCAGCTTGAGCGCGTCAAGGATGCGCATTCCCCGCAGCAGTGGATACGTGCCCACCGACTTCACCGCGCCCAGGAATGTGAACTCCCCGATGACGCGAGAGGGAACGTTTACCTGGTCGCCGTCCTGCAGCATAATGTCCTTTGCCGGGTCGGGGCTGGCCATAAGTTCGCTCAGGTTCACCCGGGTCGAGGCACCGTCACGCACCAGCGTGACCTGAGACAGGTCGGCCGTGGGCAGGGCGCCCCCCACGAAAGCCAGGATGTCCCGGATGCTCACATCCGTCACCGCCTCCACCACGCCCGGGCTCTTGACGTCCCCGGTGATGGTGATGCGGTTGCCCTTCGGCTTCGCCAGGGTGAGCTGCACCTCCGGCTGGCGGATGTAGCGGCTGAGGAAGCTGACGACCTCCTGTCTCGCCTGCTCCACGGACAGCCCGCCCACCTTGAGCTGGCCCATCTCCCCGAAATCCAGACGGCCTTCGTCATCCAGGATATAGAAGCGGCTGATGTCCTCCTCCCCCCTGACCACCAGCGCCACCGTATCCCCGGCTTTCAGCAGGGGCGCGGCGGCGAGCGGCAGGGTCATTGCCGCGACAAGCAGGACAGCCGCAAACACGCAAACAGGAAGTCTGAGAAAGGCGAACACTCTACCCTCCATCCGGGAGTCCGGCGCGGGACCGAAATGCGCCCGAGCCGCATCCCACGCCTCTGTTATGCCACATAAGGCGGGTCCCTGTTACGGATAGCGGGCGCTGAGACAGCCCGCCGCACACGCATCTAGGATACGAGCGGCGCCGCTGCGGCGGTTCCTCCGGAACCGGACGCGTCCTCAGCGCTGCTCCCGGCCCGCCCCCAGAGACAACGCCGCCAGTCCCAGCGGCAGCCCCAGCATCAGCACCACCGCCGCCCTGCCAGCAGGTCCACCCTCCCAGAGCCTTTGGAATGGCATCGGCTCCCGGGCGATGTCCGCCCGCACCTTCCGGATGTGCGGGAAATACGCCTGCAGGAACGAGTGCAGCTGCTGGAAGGCTGCCTCCTCGCCGTAGAGCACCGGGGTGGACACCCGCACCATGTTCGAGACGCCCAGGTCCCGCCGCAGCCGGCTCATCACCGCCGTCTTCAGGAATCCCTCGCGACCGCCCCTCTCCTCCAGAGGCACGTCCCCGGACATGTACCAGTAGACCACCATCGACTCCTGGTGGTTCTTCTCGGCGATGAGGATGTGCGCCGTGACGTCCATCCCTCCGACGTTGATTTTCCGGGACGGGAGCTCCCTCAGCTTGAAGCCCTGAGCCGGATAGCAGACGTGCGGGTCGTGGAAGCTGCGCGAGCGGCGGGCATAGTTGTACACCAGGCACAGCGTGACGGGCCGGTCCCCGCCCTTCTCGTAGTCGCGGAACAGGATGGCCTGCGGCGCAAGCTGCTCCTCGATGGGGACGTCCGTGATGTCGATGTCGCGCCCGTAGTAGCCGGCGTATTCCATCGGGATGACGCTCAGGTCCAGGCGGTTCTGCAACCGGGGCTCGGGCTGGACGAAGAGCCATCCCGCAGCCAGCACGAACAGAGCTCCGCCGAGCACCAGACCGTGCTTTCTGATGAGTCCCATGTCAGACCCTCTCCCCTCCCGGCACCAGCCGTATCCTCAGGAGCCACGCTTCCAGCAGGAACAGCGCCAGCCCCACGGAGTACATGATCACCCCGGACCCCTTGTGGAAGACCCCCATGGCCACCTCTTCCCCGAAGAACTCGCCCAGCAGCGCGATGAGGATGATTCGGAAGATGTTCGCCAGCACGGCGATGACCGGAGCCGTCAGCAGCAGGATGAGCTTGCGCCACCAGACGCCCCTGGCCAGATACGCCACCACGCTGCCTACGAAGATGAGACTGAACAGCGTGTTCAGGCCGCTGCACGGAGCCTCCACGAACAGAGTGAAACTCGGCAGCGCCACCATCGTGCCCACCCGGCTCACCTCGTAGAAGAACGGCTGCAGGATGGCCGTCGCCGCGATGGCCGAGACAAGCTGAAGACGGATGGTCAGCCAGGTGGAGACGAACGGCAGCGGGATCATGAACAGCAGGAACATCGACGGCCAGAAGACCAGGCTGTGCACGTGGGGGCCGAAGTACCACAGCGCAAGGCCCCAGACCATCGGCAGCAGAGACACGCCTGACAGGAAATGCACGTCGAGGACCAGCCCGGCCAGGTGCATCGCGAGCGCCAGCGCGATCCAGCGGAGCCCCGAGCGCGACCCGTTCTTCGGGACAGCCGCGAGATAGGCCCTCTTCTCCCACAGGAAGTAGGCGATCACCAGAGGCACCCAGAACCCGTGGGAATAGTTGGAATCGGGCACCAGCCAGGCCTCCACCAGCCACGCGAACGTGGAGTAGTAGAGCGCCGCCAGCACCGCCAGCACGATGCCGTACTCGAGGACGGGACCTGCGAGGCGGGTCCCGGGTCTCTCCGGGGTGGAAACTGCGCCTGAAGCCAACAGCAACCTCTTTCGGTCAATGCGCCGGGGGCGCCGCACCGGCAAGCGTCTCCGTGGCCCGCCGCCGCGGCATCATCCCGTTCGTGCCATATCCGCGCACAACGCGCATAACGATCTGTGAGCCACTCTGCCGTCTTCCCTCGCGGCGGCCCGGCAACGCCAGCGGGCTCCGGGATGCACGCAGGAGATGGACTTCGAAGTTTTCGCGCCCGCTAGCGCGTATACCTGCTGGAGCGCCTCGCAGGTTCCCAGCGGGCGCCGCGGAGAGCATCGGGACATCCTCGACCGGGGAAGGGAACCGCCGCAGGAGCTTCGGCCCGGAGCGGGCCCTGCCTCAATACGCCCCGCTGCCGCGCCCCAGAAGAGCGGGCACGGTGGCGGCCAGGATCTTCAGGTCCAGCCAGAGGGAGCGCTCCGCGATGTAGCGCATATCCAGGCGGACCCTTTCCTCGTAGCTGGTGTCGCTGCGGCCGCTCACCTGCCAGAGGCCCGTGACCCCCGGCTTCACACTGAACAGCCGCTCCTCGAACGGCCAGTATTTCTCCACCTCCCTCTCCACGATGGGCCTCGGTCCCACAAGGGAGATGTCCCCCAGCAGGACGTTGATGAACTGCGGAAGCTCGTCGAGACTCGTCCTGCGCAGGAACGCGCCCACCCGCGTGACCCGCGGGTCGTGCTTCAGCTTGTAGAGCTCCTCGAACTCCTTCCTCAGCTTCTCGTCGCGTCGCAGGACCTCGTCGGCGTTGACGCACATGGAGCGGAACTTGATGAGCCGGAAGTGCCGGCGGCCCAGCCCCAGCCGCTCCTGCCGGTAGAAGATGGGGCCCGGCGAGTCGAGATAGATGGCCACCGCGATGACCGCGAACAGAGGCGTCAGGACGATAAGCGCGCACAGCGACAGGACGATGTCCAGGCCCCTCTTGCAGCCCAGATACAGCGCGTCGTTCAGCCAGTGGGCGAAGCCGACTCCCGCCGGCGCCACCACGACCAGCCCGCCCGGACCGGCCCCCTGAGCGGCAAGCTGCTGCAGGAACCTCCTGCGGGAGCGCCGGCGTCCGAAGAAGAACCCGAAGCCTCCGAGACCCGCCAGCCCCACTCCCGACAGCGCGGCGGCGGCGGGCTCCGGAGCGTGGACTGCCGGACGCGCAGGGAGAATCTCGGGGGACGCGCGCTCGCGGACAGCACCGGCCGGCCCGGCGAGCGCCGCGGCCGTCATCAGAATGCAGAGCATCAGCAATATGCTTTTGTGCACCGGTGCGATGTGCATCTTGAAAGCAACCCCGGCAACCGTTGCGCCTTTGTCGCAACTCTGCCCGCACTCCTCCCCTCGGTGAGGCAAGCCGGCAAGGGCCGGGGCTGCCGCCCGGGACCCTTCAGCGCCCCCCTGAAGAAGACGAGCGCACACCCGCGGCCTGCCCCCCCTGTCCGCCCTCTCAGTATACCACGCACGGCGCGTGCCACTCGCGCCGGGCGCCCGAAATCCGGTATATTTGCCGGTCCCGCACGCCGCCCGGACGCTACTCCTGCGGAATCTTCGTGTAGATGCCCGGGACGCTGTCCTCGATGACCTCCGCGTTCACCGCGCGCCGGTAGAAGTCCACGGGGCCCGCCCCGCCGATGATGGCGTAGGCGTAGCCCATCTCCCACATCCCGTGAAGGCATGCGAGCAGAAGCGCGTATCCGATCCCCTTTCCGCGGAACTCCTCGCTGACGCCCGTCGGCCCGAAGAAGCCGCGCCGCGTGCACTCATACGCGCCGAAGCCCACGATGCGCTCATCCGCCACGGCGATGAACGCCGTCACGGGCTGACGGGAGAAGGCCACCGACGTCTCGTCCGCCCACGCCGCGGAGAAATGCCTCTCGATGAAACCCGTCACCAGCCGCTGCTCGTAGGGCTGAGCGCGCCGCAGCGTGATTCCCTGCTGCTCCATCCGCTCCAGCGCCTCCCCTAGCGGAGGAAGTCTGTAAAGCCGCACCAGCATATCCGGCACTGTCCTGATACCTCCCGAGGGTGATGCTGCTCAAAGGTTCCACCAACGGCGCGCGGTTTCCCTCCGGAGGCTCACGCGGCGTCCGGTGCGATGGACAACGGCGGAAGAGAATGAGTTGGGCGATGCTCATCCCCTTCCGCCTCTTCCGGAGCGCCGCCGGCTGCCGGAGCAGCCCCGGCGGCAGACCTATTATCGGATACTGCGAGCTATTTCCTTTCTGCGGCCCTCAGAGAGCCCCGTTCCCAGGTGAAAAGGTCGCCCTCCTGCACCGCAGGGTCCTCCGCCACGATGACGGCCCGGCTGCTTTCGTTGCGCACGTCCTCCACGCGGACCCGGCCCACGTCCAGCGACTCGCGCCACACCTCGCGCCCCTCGCTGTCCCTGACCACCGACTCCCTGAAGATGCGCAGCTCTCGGCCGGGCGCAAGACCGGCGAACGCTCCCAGGTCCAGGATCGCGTAGCGCACCCCCTCGCGCTCGTAGACGGCCGACACCCGGCCCACGGGCGGGAAATACGGCTCCAGCGCGGACACCACCTCTCGCACCGCCTTGCGCGTGGCGCGTCCGATGCGGCTTTCAGCCCACTCCGAGGTCTCGAAGTTGCCGATGAGGACAAGCTCCCGCAGCCGGCCGCCCGCCAGTCCCACGGAGGACGAACGGTCCTCCGCCTCCACTGTGCGCGCCAGCAGGATTCGCCCGGTGGAGGCATCCACGAGGCGCAGGTCCAGCGCCACCCGCGCGGTGGACTGCTTCACACGGGCTCCCGCCACCACCTCGGCCACGCCGCCCAGCAGGGTGCGGTTCTCCCGCACTCCGAACTCGGTCACGCGGCCTCCCAGCAGGTAATCCACCCCCAGGAGCCTTCCGGCTCTGGCTGCCGTGGCGGGGTCCAGCAGACCGTCCGCGCGCAGTCTCTGCTCCTCCATCAGCCGCTCCAGCTGCGTGCGCTCCACGACCTGGACGCCCCCCAGCCTGACCAGTTCCGAGATGATCATATCGGTCAGGCCGCGGCTCAGAGGCGTGCCCCGGAACTCGGCCGTCGCCTCGAACGGCACGACGGCCACCCTTTTCATCCCCTCCGCGCAGACAGCGCCGCCCGAGCTCAGCAAAACGACGGACAACGCGCCCGCCAGCGCTCTGATGGACATGACCGACTTACCTCCCGGCAGGCCGCAACATCCCACCCGCCCGGCTTCAGCGAGGGGTCTGCGAGTACTCCTCTTCGACCATCCGGCGGAACATGCTCAGGTTGACCGCATCGTAGTCGTCCAGGACGCCGGCCCGCCTGTAATGTATGACCGCCTCAGCTTCCATTCCCTCTCGCAGATACGCGTCGGCAAGCAGGCAGTGATAGGCCGGGTCGTCCTTCTTCAGGCGCACCGCCGTATTCAGGACGTCGATGGCCTCATGGACGCGGTTGCAGCGCAGGAGCAGGGCTCCCAGACGCATGGCATAGTAGGGGTCGTCGGGGGCGTAGATGGTGGCGTGCTGGAAATGGGTGATGGCCTCTTCGAGCCGCCCCACGCGGATGTAGAACTCCGCGAGGCCGAAATGGTAGAAGCTGTCCGTGCGGGCGAGCTCCACCGCCTTCTCCGTCTCGGCGATGGCCGCCTGCTTCAGCCCGCACTCCCAGAGCGCCCTTCCCAGCTTGAACCGGTAGAGCGGGTTGGCCGAGTCGTATTCCACGGCGCGGCGGTATTCCACCACCGCCGCCTGCCACTTGCCGTAGCTCCGGTACAGTTCGGCGAGGCTGTAATGGGGCTCTGCCTTGCGCGGGTCGGCCCGGATGGCCTCCTTGTAGCGCGAAAGCGCCTTCGCGGACTCCCCCGCAAGACAGTAGGCGTCACCCAGGCGCGTAAGCCTGTCCGGGTTGCTCTGGTCCTGCCCGACGGCCCTCCGGTAATCCCGGATGGCGGCATCCAGCTCCCCGGCGGCAAGATGGCAGTCACCGGCGAACTGGCTCTCGTCCGCCTTCCTGCGGGTCTGCCGGAAGCTCGCTTCGCCGCGCCGGCCGCCACCGTGTTGTCTGTTGTTGCCTGGCGTGTTCATCTTGCGGCAGTGGTCCGGACTGTCACGTCCCTGCTATCAAGGATTATGGTCACCGGACCGTCGTTTGTCAGCCCCACCCGCATGTGCGCCTGAAACTCGCCCTCGGCCACAGGGAGCCCGCACAGGCGCAGCCGCCTGACAAACTCATCGAAAAGGGGACGGGCGACCTCGGGAGGAGCGGCATCCGAGAAGCCCGGGCGTCTCCCCCGCCGCGCGTCGGCGAGGAGCGTGAACTGGGAGACGGCCAGCACCTCGCCCCCCACATCCTTCACCGAGAGGTTCATCTTTCCCTGCGCGTCCTGAAAGATGCGCAGGTGGGCGACGCGGTCCGCCATCCAGTCGGCGTCCCCCTCCGCGTCCTCCCTGGCGACTCCCAGAAGCACCAGCAGGCCGGGGCCGATCTCCGCCACCCTCCGGCTGTCCACATCCACGTGAGCGCCCGCCACGCGCTGGACGACGGCCCTCACTTCGACCTTTTCGGACGGCCCGGCTTCCCGCCGAGCCGGTGGATGCGCAGGACGTCGTTCAGCTTGGCCACGTTCGCCATCACCTGGTTCAGCTGGCTCAGGCTCTCCACTTCGACCTGAAGATGGAACGACGCCATCCTGTTCGGGAGGGCCTTGATGTTGGCGGACCGGATGTTGATGCGCGCCTCGCTGAAGATGGCGGAGATGTCCGACAGCAGCCCCACCCGGTCCAGGGTCTCGATGCTGATGTCGGCCAGATAGGTCCCGCCCGGCTCCCCGCCCCACTCCACCTCCACCAGACGCTCGGGCTCGGAGGCCCGGTAGCCGGTGACGTTCGGACAGGTCTGCCTGTGGAGCACCAGGCCCTTGCCCCGCGTCACGAACCCGATGACCTCGTCGCCGGGCAGCGGCAGGCAGCACTTCGCCCGGGCGACCATCATCTGCTCGGCGCCCTCCAGCTCGACACGGCCCTCGCGGATGCGCCGCCGGCTCTCCGGGAGCACCGGCTGGGGCGGCTCGGGCGGCGCCAGCCGGTGAAGCACCGCCTGAGCGCCCAGATGGCCGAACCCCACGGCAGCCAGCAGGTCCTCTTCGGTCTGCTTGTTGAATGTCTGGAGCACCTTCGCCAGGTTCTCGCTCTTCAGCACGGAGCGGTCCAGGGCCTGACGCTCGCACTCCTTCTCCAGCATCTCGCGTCCGCGCTGCACGCTCTCCGCGAACTGCAGGTTGCGGAAATGGGCCTTAATCTTGCTGCGCGCGTGCCCCGTCTTGACGAAGTTCAGCCAGTCCAGACTGGGCGAGGAGTTGCTGCGCGTGACGATGTCCACCACCGCCCCGTTGGTGAGCTTGTAAGAGAGCGGGACGATGCGCCCGTTCACCTTCGCAGCCACGCAGTGGTGACCCAGGTCGCTGTGGATGCGGTACGCGAAATCCACCGGGGTGCTGCCGGCGGGCAGGTCGATGACGTCGCCCTTGGGGGTGAAAACGAAGACCTGGTCCGTGAACAGGTCGTTGATGACGGAGCGCAGGAACTCCGTGGCGTCCTTGCTGTCGGCCTGCCAGTCGAAGAGCTGCTGCCTGAGCCACGACAGCTTGCGGTCGAAGCCGTTCGCCCCGGACGTGCCCTCTTTGTACTGCCAGTGCGCGGCGATGCCGAACTCCGCCGTCCGGTGCATCTCCCAGGTGCGGATCTGTATCTCCAGCGGCTCCCCGTGCGGCCCGATCACCTTGGTGTGCAGCGACTGGTACATGTTGGGCTTGGCCCGCGCGATGTAGTCGTCGAAGCGCTCCGGGATGGGGATCCACAGGTCGTGCACGATGCCCAGCGCGTGGTAGCAGTCCGGGACCGTGTTCACGATGATGCGCACGGCGATGAGGTCGTAGATCTCCTCGAAGGGGAGGTTCTCCTTGAGCATCTTCTGGTAGATGCTCCACAGGTGCTTCGGGCGTCCGTGAATCTCGGCCTCGATGCCCGCCCGCTCCAGCCTCCGCGAGATCATGTCGATGGCCTTCTTGATGTCCGCCTCGCGGTCCGCCCTGCGGCGGTCGATCATGTCCACGAGCTTCTGGTACATCTCCGGCTCGCGGTACTTGAAGGCCAGGTCTTCCAGCTGCCACTTGATCTTCCACACCCCCAGACGGTGCGCCAGCGGGGCGTAGATCTGCATGGTCTCCTCGGCGACCTTCAGCTGCCGCTCGCGCTCCAGTCCGTGAAGCGTGCTCATGTTGTGCAGCCGGTCCGCCAGCTTAATCATCATCACGCGCAGGTCGCGCGCGACCGCCAGGAAGATCTTGCGCAGGTTCTCGGCGTTCCTGCGCATCTCGGCCCGGCTCTTGCGGGAGGGGGATTCCTGGTCCTGGGCGCGGGTCTCGAAATCGGCCAGCTTCAGCTTCGTGACGCCGTCCACCATGGACGCCACTTCGTCGCCGAAGCGCTCGCGGATCTCATCCAGGGTGGTCTCGCTGTCCTCCACCACATCGTGCAGCAGCCCCGCCGCGATGCACGCCGGGTCCATCTGCACGTCCGCCAGGATGAACGCGGTGGCTACAGGGTGGGTGAAATAGGGGTCGCCGGTCCGCCGCTTCTGCCCCTCGTGCCGCTCGCGCGCGAATTCGAAGCTCCGCCTGACGATGTCCAGGTCACCATCAGGATTGTAGAGACGGATGCGCTCGAGGAGCTCCTCCAGTCTGTCTTCGTAAGTCTCCGCGGGCGAGTCCGGATGCGCGGCATCCTTCTCAGCCACCGCCTGCACAGGGGCCGTCATTCTTCCACCGCCGGAAGGTCCCGGAGAACGACTTGCGCGCGGCCGGAACCGTTGAACGTATCTACTCTGAGATTGTAACAGATTTTGAACAAATGTTCCCTGTCGAGCGAGGAGGCGGCGTCTCCCATCCCGAATCCGACCAGGCTCACCGGCTCCGGGCCGTTCACGAGGTCCGCCCGGAGGTGGCGTCCGCCGTCTCCCACACACCGGATGTTCGCAAGACGCACTCCGCCAGACATCAGCACGGGCTCGGGATTGCCCTCGCCGAAAGGCGCCAGCCTACCCAGCTCCTCCGCCAGCCTGAGGGATATCTCCCGCACCGGCACTTCGGCCTCGGCCTCCAGCCGGGGCTGAAGGTCCGCGGGCGACAGCCATTGCTGCGCCAGCTCATTCACTGCAACGCGGAACTCAGCCAGCCGTTCCCCGGGCAGCGACAGGCCGGCCGCCATGGCGTGCCCGCCGCCGCGCACCAGGTCTTCTCCCAGCTCCTCCAGCGCCCGCGCCCAGTGGAACCCGGGTATCCCCCGCGCCGAGCCGTGCCAGTGGCCGTCTCTCATGGTCAGCACCACGGCGGGGCGGTAGAACGTCTCCACCAGCTTCCCGGCCACGATGCCGATGACGCCGGGATGCCATCCCTCCCGTCCCACCACCAGCACCGCGTCGTCGCTCAGGCCGGACTCGAAGATGGCGTGGATGGCCTCGGCCTGGATGCGCCTCTGCTCCTGCTGCCTCAGGGTGTTGCGCTCGGAGAGGATGGCGGCCAGCTGCTCCGCCCGCACGGAATCGCGCGTCAGAAGGAGTTCCAGAGCCTCGTCCGCCTCCGCCAGCCGTCCGGCCGCATTGATGCGCGGCCCCAGCCGGAACCCGATGTCCTCCGCGGCCAGACCGTCCCCCACGCCCGACATCCGGAGAAGGGCGCGGATGCCCTCCTTGCGGGAGTTCAACAGCGAACGGAGCCCGTGGTAGACATAGGCCCGGTTCTCGTCCAGAAGGGGGACGCAGTCGCTCACCGTGCCGAGCGCCACCAGGTCCAGATAGTGCCGGTGCAGCGCTTCCACATCCACTCCGCGCTTCAGGCAGAGCGCCTGACACAGCTTGTAGGCCACCCCCACCCCGGCGAGCCCCCGGAAGGGATAGGCGCTTCCGGGCGCCAGAGGGTCCACCACCGCAAGCGCCTCCGGAAGCGACTCGCCCGGCTCGTGGTGGTCCGTGACGATGACATCCAGACCCAGCTGCCTGGCCCGCTCGCAGGCTTCGAACGCCGCGATGCCGCAGTCCGCGGTCAGGACGAGGGTCCTGCCCTCCTCCGCCGCCCTCTCCAGAGCCGCCGGACTCACACCGTAGCCATCGCGCGAGCGGGACGGCACGAACGGGTGGACATCCGCCCCCAGCCTGCGCAGCACGCGCGTGAGCAGCGCGGCGCTGGTCACGCCGTCCACGTCGTAGTCCCCGTGGACGAGGATCTTCTCCCCCGTCTCGAGGGCGCGCGACAGGCGGTCCACCGCCTTCTCGAGGTCGGGGAGCAGGAACGGGTCGGGCACGGATGCGAAAGACGGCTCGAGGAACTCCGCCGCATCCGCCGCGGTCCGGACCCCGCGTCGGGCAAGAAGCAGAGCAGTGACCGGATGGAGCCCGAGTGCCCGCGAGAGGTCCTCGCTCCCGTTCCCCGGGGGCTCCAGAAGCTTCCAGACCCTCTCAGTCCGCACCGGCCTTGAGTCCATCCCTGGCAGCAGTGTAAAGGCTCCTCCTGTTACTGATTCCCGTTTCAACGCAGGCGGCCCGCAGTCCTGCTCCTGAAGACTGCGGGCCGCTCGAATTCCCCCGCGCGGTCTCAGCCGCTCCGACGGTTGGCGGAATCAGAACCGGCGCTTGCGCCTCCTGGTCTGCTGAGTCCTTGCTCTGGACCGCGCAGCGCCTCCGGCGGCCGGGCGGACCTTCTCTTCCTCCGGCTCCTCGCCTTCCTCTCCGTCCGTCGAAACCCCCACCGTCTGCAGGGCCTCGCGGCTGGGCTTCTCCACGAGCGGCTTCATCTCGGCCGCGGTCAGCTGGCCCTTGGACTTGCGAGCCTGACGCTCCCACATCACCAGCACCGGGCTCGCCACGAAGATGGACGAATACGTCCCGATGACGATACCGACGAGAAGCACGGAGTTGAAGTGATACAGCACCGAGCCGCCGAACAGCAGCAGCGTCGCCAGCACGAGCACCACGGTCAACGACGTGTTGATGGAGCGCGCGAAAGTCTGCAGGATGCTCCGGTTGACCATCTGCTCGAAGGTCTCGCCTTTCAGGCGGTTCTTCTGGTTCTCGCGCACCCTGTCGAACACCACGATGGTATCGTGCACGCTGTAGCCCACCATCGTGAGCACCGCCGTGACATACGCGCCGTCTATCTCCCATCCGAACAGCCTGCCGAACAGGGCGGACGCTCCCAGCACCACCAGCACGTCGTGAGCCAGAGCCACAAGGGCGCAGGCGCCGTATTTGAACCCTTCGACGAACCCGTGCTGCGCGAACCGGACAGAGAGATAGATGCAGATGGCCCCGCAGGCGAGCACCACCGCCAGGATGGCCTTCTCCGTTATCTCACGCGAGATGCTCGCGCCCACCTTGCTGATGCTCTGCACCTCAGAGTCCTTGAAGCGGGAGGCGAGTATCTCCCTCATCCGGTCCAGCTGCTCGGGAGTGAGCTCCTTGGTGCGGATGTAGGCCGTGGCGCGGTCCGTGCCGGCCTCGCGAGACAGCTGCACCCGCGGCGCGAACTCGCTGAGCGCGCTTCGCACCTGAGGCGCCGTCACGGTGGCCGGCAGGGACACCTGGATCATGTGGCCTCCCGTGAACTCGATGCCCTTCCTCAGTCCTCCGCCCGGCATGAAGAGCAGCACCAGACCGGCCAGGAGGATGACCCCGCTGATGGTGAACCACACCGGACGCTTCCCGATGATGTCGATGCCGCGGCCGCCGACGGGCTGCATCCACTGGCGTCCCAGTCCGTAGAGCCGGGCATTCTGCGCGAATCCGAACGTGCTGACGAGGTGCAGCAGGGTGCGGCTCACGGTGATGGCGGTGAACATGCTGACCAGCACGCCGATGGCGAGGGTCTTGGCGAAACCGACCACCGGCCCGCTGGTCAGCGCGATGAGCACCAGACAGGTGATGATGGTGCAGACGTTGGAGTCGAGGATGGCGGTCCACGCCCTGTTGAACCCCGCATCGATGGCGGAGTGCAGCGTCTTCCCCGCGCGAAGCTCCTCCTTCAGCCTCTCGAAGATGAGGATGTTGGCATCCACGGCCATGCCCACCGAGAGGATGAAGCCCGCCAGCCCCGGCAGGGTCATCGTGACGCCCATCCACTTCAGGATGGCGAAGACGAAGAGCGCATACAGCCCCAGCGCGATGGTGGCGATGAGGCCGGGGAGCCAGTAGTAGCCCAGCATGAAGACCACGACCAGCACCAGGCCGTACAGTCCCGCCTTCACGCTCTGCGAGACATACTGAGCGCCGAGAGACGCCTCAACGATGTTCTGCTCGACGATCTCGAGCGGGACCGGGAGAGCACCGGCGTTCAGGTCGTTCGCCAGGTTCTGGGCCTCCTCCGGCGTGAAATTGCCGGAAATCTCGGCCTTTCCTCCCAGGATGGCCTCGTTGATGACGGGGACGCTCAGGATCTGGTCGTTCAGCACGATGGCGAGATAATCGCCCACGTGGCGGCGGGTGAACTCGGCGAACTTCTTTGCGCCCTCGGGCTTGAACTCGATGCGCACCACCGAGCGCATCCCGGAAATGTCGCCCCGGGCGTTATCCTTGAGGTCGGCGCCGGTCAGGATGACCTCGGAATCGGCAAGGATCTTGCTGTGCGGCACCTCCTTGCCCTCCGGGTCGTAGAAGACGATCTTCTCGTCCCCGTTCTCCCGGTCCACCTGCATCCTGATGGGAGCCCCCGGGTTGCGGTCGCTCTGGATGTTCCGGAAGTAGCGGAACTCCAGCCTGGTGGGACGGCTCAGCCGCGTCGCCAGCTCTTCCTTGTCCTTGACGTCCGGAATCTCGACGATGACCTGCCGCGGCGGCTTGGGCTGCACCACGGGCTCCACCACACCGGTCGCGTTGACGCGCCGCTCGAGGATGCGGGTCACGGTCTGAAGAGTCTGGTTGTTGAACTCCTGACCGGGGGCGGGCTTCGCTTCATAGACCACCCGCATGCCGCCCGCCAGGTCCAGACCGCGGCGCATCTCCTTCGTGGCCACGATCCAGGCGGATACGGCGCAAAGCACAAGGATGAAGAAGAATAACTGACGGTAACGCGACAATTCGCATCCTCCTCTGGACGCTCTGTCTGTGCGTGCAGGTTGCTGTGTGAGGCAGACAGACAGCTACGTATTATACCGATTGGCTTTTCGGGCTGTCAACTTCAGGGGGCCTCGCGGGAGGGCTCCGGGAGCGCCTGACAGGCGCGCCGCGGCCGTGCCATAATCATCCGGAAGCGCCCTCTGCGAAGCGCGGATGCGGCCGCTTCCCCGACCCGTGAAGGAGGCTTGCACAGTGACCGACTCATACAGCGCCCGCGGCACTCTGTCCGCCGGCGGCCGCCAGTATCGCATCTACCGGCTCGCCGCTCTGGAGGACGCGGGGTATTCCCTGGAGCGCCTGCCCTACTCCCTGCGCATCCTGCTGGAGAACCTTCTGCGCACCGAAGACGGCGTTTCCGTCACATCCGAAGACATCGCCGCGCTCGCGGGATGGAGAGCGGACGCGGCGCAGGAGCGGGAGATCGCCTTCACCCCGGCGAGGGTCCTGCTGCAGGACTTCACCGGCGTCCCCTGCGTGGTGGACCTGGCGGCGATGCGCGACGCAATGGCGGAGCTGGGCGGCGACCCGGCGCGCATCAACCCGCTTCAGCCGGTGGAACTGGTCATCGACCACTCCGTGCAGGTAGACGCCTTCGGACGGCCGGACGCGCTGCTCATCAACGTGGAGAAGGAGTTCCAGCGCAACAGGGAGCGCTACTCGTTCCTGAAATGGGGGCAGAGCGCCTTCCGCAACTTCCGGGCCGTGCCGCCCAGCACGGGCATCGTGCATCAGGTGAACCTGGAGTACCTGGCCCGTGTGGTCTTCACCGCCGAATCCGGGGACGGCGCGCTGACGGCCTATCCGGACACGCTGGTGGGCACGGACTCCCACACCACGATGATCAACGGGCTCGGGGTGCTCGGATGGGGCGTCGGGGGCATCGAGGCGGAGGCGGCGATGCTGGGTCAGCCGGTGAGCATGCTCATCCCGCCGGTGGTGGGCTTCCGCCTGACGGGCGCTCTGCGCGAGGGCGCGACAGCCACGGACCTGGTCCTCACGGTCACGCAGATGCTGCGGCAGAGGGGTGTGGTGGGGCAGTTCGTGGAGTTCTTCGGGCCCGGGCTGGCTTCGCTGCCGCTTGCCGACAGGGCGACCATCTCGAACATGTGTCCCGAATACGGAGCCACCTGCGCCATCTTCCCGGTGGACAACGAGACACTGCGCTATCTGCGGCACTCCGGACGCTCCGAGGAGCACATCCGGCTCGTGGAAGCCTACTTCAAGGAGCAGGGGCTCTTCCACACCCCGGAGACCCCGGAGGCCGAGTACTCCGGCGTGCTGGAGCTGGACCTGTCCACTGTGGAGCCGAGCGTGGCGGGCCCGAGGCGCCCGCAGGACCGTGTGGCCCTCTCGAAGACCGCGGAGTCCTTCCGCGAAGCGCTGCCCTCGCTCCTGGGACCGTCGGAGGAGGCGGGCGGCGCAGCTCCATCGGTCCGCGCCAGACTGAACGGGCACGAGGTGGAACTGACGCACGGAAGCGTCGTGATCGCCGCCATCACCAGCTGCACCAATACCTCGAACCCTTCCGTGATGGTGGCGGCCGGCCTGCTTGCCCGGAATGCCGTGCAGAAGGGGCTCCGCTCGCGCCCCTGGGTCAAGACGTCTCTTGCGCCGGGCTCCCGGGTGGTGACGCGCTATCTTCAGGCGGCCGGACTGGACCGCTATCTCGACGAGATAGGGTTCCAGACGGTGGGCTACGGCTGCACCACCTGCATCGGGAACTCCGGTCCCCTTCCCGAGCCGATATCCCGCGCCATCTCGGAGGGCGGGCTGGTGACCGCGTCGGTGCTGTCCGGCAACCGGAACTTCGAAGGGCGCATCAACCCGGAGGTGCGGGCGAACTATCTGATGAGCCCCCCGCTGGTGGTGGCGTTCGCGCTGGCCGGTCGCATCGACATCGACCTCTCCTCGGAACCGCTCGGCGAGGACCCGGAGGGCAACCCGGTCTATCTGCGGGACATCTGGCCGTCGCAGTCCGAGATCAACGAGGTCATCGAACGCTGCGTGACGCGCGAACTGTTCGAGGAGACCTATTCCGAGGTGTTCCGGGGAGACGAGAACTGGGACTCCATCGAGGTCCCGGCAGGCGACCGGTTCGCCTGGGACGAGTCGTCCACCTATATCAGACGCCCTCCTTATTTCGACGGGATGCGCCCGGAGGAGCCGGAAGGCGTGCAGGACATCCGCGGCGCCCGCGTGCTGGCGTTCCTGGGCGACAGCATCACGACGGACCACATCAGCCCGGCCGGAAGCATCAAGCCGGACTCGCCGGCCGGCAGATATCTGCTGGAGCGCGGAGTGCCTCAGGCGGAGTTCAACTCGTACGGCTCCCGCCGCGGCAACCACGAAGTCATGGTGCGGGGGACGTTCGCCAACGTGCGCATCCGCAACCGGCTCGCGCCGGGGACGGAGGGGGGCTTCACCACCCACCTGCCGAGCGGCGAGGTGCTGACCATCTACGACGCGGCGGTCCGCTACGGCGAGGCGGGCACCCCTCTGCTCGTGCTCGCCGGGAAGGAGTACGGGTCCGGGTCGAGCCGGGACTGGGCCGCAAAGGGTCCGTTCCTGCAGGGCGTGAAGGCCGTCATCGCGGAGAGTTTCGAGCGCATCCACCGCTCCAACCTGGTGGGGATGGGCATCGTCCCGCTGCAGTTCGCCCCGGGCCAGAACGCGGACTCGCTGGGGCTCACCGGCCGGGAGACCTTCGATATCGAGGGGGTGGCGCAGGCCATCGCCGGCGGCCTGTCCGGCAGCAGGACGGCGCGGGTCAGGGCGACGGCCGAAGACGGACGCACCGTGGAGTTCGACGTCACCATCCGCATCGACACCCCGCGCGAGGCCGATTATTACTGGAACGGCGGCATCCTGCAGTACGTGCTGCGGCAGCTGCTAAAGGGTTAGCTTCCGGATCCCGGTCCGTCCGCCGCACAGCGCTGCGGCCCGCCCCGAGGGGCGGGCCGCTCATGCCCGAAAGGCAGCAGGGCCTGCTCTAGAACAACGGAGGCGGGGGCGGCGGGCCTCCACCGCCCGGCACCGTGGCGGGCACCGTGGCGGTATTGGAGTTGACGCTCTCCTGCGAACTGCTGTTGACCGCCCGCACGTAGTACTGGATCTGGTCGAACACCACTGAAGAGTCGATGTTCGTGTCCGTGAAGCTCGTCCCGGTCACGCCGGTGGCCACCCGCGAGAAGCTGGTCTGGTTAGACAGCTTGCGGTAGACGTTGTAGCCCACCACATTGGTGCTGCTGCTGGCCGTCCACGTCACGTTCACGTGGGTCACCTGCACGGGATGGCGCGCCGCCTGAACGTTGGTGGGCGGATTCGGTGGGGTCGGCGTGCCGCCTCCGCCTCCTCCTCCCCCGCCGCCGGGGTCCGTGGTCCCGCTTCCGCCGCCTCCGCCGCAGCCTGCGACAGCGACGGCCGCAAGAAGCGTCACAGCCAGAGTGAGAAACCTGCGCCTGTCTGACAAAGGATAACCTCCTGGGTCGCCGTGACCGGCGCCCGTCCGGATGCCTGGCCGGACGGCCCGCCTGTCCATCTTGACCGTTGAGAAGCCTCTTCCGCCACCCCGAGTATTTAGAGCCGATATCCGGGCCGGATGTTCCAGCCCTGCCGCGCCGGCGCCTGCGGGCTAGGCCGACAGCCAGCGGGCGAGCGCGCGCAGGGCATCCCCCGGCCAGACGCTCACCGGCAGCACCGGACGGCCCACCTCCCCTGATAGCTGTTCCACAGTCATATCGTCCAGGAACACATCCGAATCGTCCCGCAGCATCACGTCCGGGATGACCGCGGCATCGGCTCTCCCTGCGGCGAGCAGCGCGTCCCGGACATCACGTCCGGTCAGAAGGCCCGCCACCGTCACGGTCCTGCCGAACCAGTTGTTCGGGACGGCGACCACGTTGGCCTGCACGTCGAGGGCCTCGGACGCCAGCCGCGCCAGGCGCTCCACCAGCGGCGCCGCAAGCGTACCGGTGACCATCTGGAGTCTTGCGCCTTTGCCGCAGCGCTGCCGGAAGTCCCGGAGCGCGCGCAGCTCGTCCAGAAAGAGCCGGCTGCCCCCCACCCCGTTCGAAAGCTGCGGGAAACCCTGATAAGAGTGCGCCCGCGGGAACGGCCGGCCGGCCAGAAGGTAGAACTCGTCCGACGGATGGACGAACCGGACGCCCAGAGCGCGCTCGAACTCCCTCTGGTGAGCCCGCACCTGCCTGAGGACCCGGCGGGCTCCCGCGCTGTCGAAGGGCTCGCTCTCGTTCCGCTCCAGCCGGTAGTCTGTGACGCCCATCGGCACCACGGCCAGCGTCTCCACTCCCGGATGCAGGGCCGCAAGGTCGCGGATGGTGCGGTCCAGAACCGCCCCGTCGTTCAGGCCGGCGCACAGCACCACCTGGGTGTGCACGCGGATGCCCCCGGCGATCAGGCGTCGCAGGTCCTCCAGGATGCTCGAGCACCTCCGGTTGCGCAGCAGCCTTCGCCGGACCCCGTCGTCGGTGGCGTGGACCGAGACGTAAAGGGGGGACAGTCTCTGCCGGAAGATGCGCTCCCAGTCCCGCGCGGTCAGGTTGGTCAGCGTGACGAAGTTGCCGTGCAGGAACGAAAGACGGTAGTCGTCGTCGCGGATCTGCAGCGTCGGGCGCATCCCCCGGGGCTGCTGGTCCACGAAGCAGAAGTCGCAGCGGTTGGAGCACAGGCGGATGCCGTCGAACAGGTCGTCCTCGAACTCCACCCCGATGGACTCGTCGATATCCTTGTCGAGCTCCAGAGTCAGACGCGTCCCGCCGCGCAGCAGGGTCAGGACGCACTCCTCCTCTGCGGCGTGGAAGCGGACGTCGATGACGTCCTCAACCGGGTGCCCGTTCACCTCCACCAGCAGGTCGCCCGGCCGCACCCCGGCCCGCTGCGCCGGACCGCCCGCGACGACGCGGCGAACGACCCCCGCCACCTGCGGCCGATGACCGCCATCGCGTGGCATTTGCAGCAGAAGGTCGTTCTCACTGAACAGTGGCACCGTCCGCCTCCGCCAGCCCTACTGGAGCGAGCGGGCGACCGAGACGGACTGCTCCTCCGCCGTCCCCTCCTCAAGCTGGCGGAGCAGTCCGTACTCCACGCTGTCCACCAGCGCCTGCCAGCTTGCCTCGATGAGGTTCGTGGACACCCCCACCGTGCTCCACATGCGGCCCTCCGTGTCCTGGGAGTCGATGACCGTGCGCACCTTGGCCGCCGTCCCCGCCCCGCTGTTGATGACGCGGACCTTGAAGTCGGTCAGCTTGATCTCTTCCAGGTCGGGATAGAACACCAGCAGCGCCTTGCGCAGCGCGGTGTCCAGCGCGTGCACCGGGCCGTCGCCCTCGCCTACGGTATGGCGCACCTCGTCCCCGACGCGGATCTTCAGGGTCGCCTCGGTGATGGCCTCCTCCTCCGGATGCCGCTTCTCGATGATGACCCGGAAGCTGAGGAGGTCGAACAGCTTGCGGTACCCCCCCGTGTGCTTCTTGAGCAGCAGCTCGAAGGAGCCTTCCGCGCTCTCGAAAGAGTACCCCTCGTTCTCCAGGCGCACGATGTCGTGCAGCACAGCGCGGGCTTCCGGCGAACCCTTGGTGAGGTCCAGGCCGTGCTTCTGCGCCTTCGCCACGACGTTCGATGCGCCGGAAAGCTCGCTGATCAGCACCCGCCGCTCATTTCCGACCAGCTCCGGCCGGATGTGCTCGTACGTCCCCTCGTGCTTCAGGATTGCGTCCACATGGATGCCGCCCTTGTGCGCGAACGCCGATTTCCCCACGTAGGGCTGGCGGTCGTCCGGGATGACGTTCGCGATCTCGTCCACGAAGCGGGAGACGTTCGTGAGATGCGGCAGGCTCCCGTCCGGAAGGCACTGGATGCCCATCTTCAGCTCGAGCGTGGGGATGACGGAGCACAGGTTCGCGTTTCCGCACCTTTCGCCATAGCCGTTGATGGTGCCGTGCACCTGCGACGCGCCCGCCTCCACCGCCGCGATGGAGTTGGCCACCCCGCACCCCGAATCGTTGTGCGCGTGGATGCCCACGGGATGCTGCAAACGCTCCAGCACCACCCCCACGATGCGGGACACCTCGGACGGAAGCGAGCCGCCGTTCGTGTCGCACAGCACGAGGATCTGAGCCCCGCCGCGTTTGGCCGCCTCGAGGGTCTGCAGGGCATACTCCGGGTTTTCCTTGTATCCGTCGAAGAAGTGCTCCGCGTCGTAGATGACCCGCTGCCCGGCGCTCACGAGGAAGGCGACGGACTCCTCGATCATCCGCAGGTTCTCCTCGAGCGACACGCGAAGCGCCTCGGTCACGTGGAGGTTCCAGCTCTTCCCGAAGATGGCGACCGCGGGCGCGCCGCTCTCCACGAGCGCCTGAAGGTTCGCGTCATCCTCGCACCGGATGCCGCCCCGGCGCGTGCTGCCGAACGCAGTGATGAGGGCGTTCTGCCACTGCATCTCCCGCGCCCGGCGGAAGAACTCCCGGTCCTTGTCGTTGGAGACCGGCCAGCCCCCCTCGATGTAGGCCACTCCGAGATGGTCGAGCTTCTGCGCGATGCGCAGCTTGTCCTCCACGGAGAAGGAGATCCCCTCCGCCTGAGAACCATCCCTGAGAGTGGTGTCGAATATCTCCACGTAACGCATTTCCAGGTTCCGCCGCTTTCTTGGTCTGTCGAGGCCCCGGGCCTCACGGGGTGGCCAGTTGCCCGCCCTTTCTCCTGGTCTGATGGTACACCAGCTTGTTGATGGCCTGGATGTAGGCGCGGGCGCTCGACTGCACGATGTCCAGGCTCGCAGCCCTTCCGGTATAGATATTGGTCCCGTCGGAGACCTTCACCATCACGTCGGCGATGGCGTCCGTGCCGCCCGTGACCGCCCGCACCACATAGTCGGCCAGGCTGTGCTGCTCGTCGATCATCGCGTCGATGGTCTTGTAGACCGCGTCCACGCATCCCACCCCGATGCCCGCGTGCTGCCGGATCTCGTCGCCCCTCCTCAGCCGGATGGTGGCCGTGGGGATGCCGTCCAGACTGCTCATCACGTTGAGGTATTCGACGCGATAGGTCTCCGGGATGGTGTGAATCTCGTCCGAGACGATGGCCTCCAGGTCCTCGTCGAAGATCTCCTTCTTCTTGTCGGCCAGCTCCTTGAAGCGGGCGAACGAGCGGTCGAGCTCCTCTTTCGACAGTTCGTAGCCCATCTGCTTCAGCCGCTCCGCGAACGCGTGCCGGCCCGAGTGCTTGCCCAGCACCAGGCGGGACTCGCGCATCCCCACCGACTCCGGGGACATGATCTCGTAGGTCTCCCGGTTCATCAGGATGCCGTGCTGGTGGATGCCCGCCTCGTGGGCGAACGCGTTCGCCCCCACCACCGCCTTGTTCGGCTGCACCACGATGCCTGTCAGCTCCGAGATGAGCCGGCTGGTGCGCAGGATCTCCCGGGTGTTGATGCCCGTCGTCAGCCCGAACACATCCCTGCGGGTCTCCAGCGCCATCACGATCTCCTCCAGCGCCGCATTCCCCGCGCGCTCCCCGATGCCGTTGATGGTGCACTCCACCTGCCGGGCTCCGTTCTGCAGAGCCGACAGCGAGTTCGCCACAGCCAGCCCCAGGTCGTTGTGGCAGTGGACGCTGATGACGGCGCGGTCGATGTTGGGCACCCGCTCTTTCAGGGTGCGGATCATCGCGCCGAACTCGGCGGGAGTGGAATACCCCACAGTGTCCGGGATGTTCACCGTGCCCGCCCCGGCATCGATGACAGCCTCCACCACCCTGCACAGGAAGTCGATGTCGGACCGGGCGGCATCCTCCGGCGAGAACTCCACGTCGTCGCAGTAGCTGCGCGCGCGCTTCACCGCCTCGACCGCGCGCTCCAGCACCTGCTCCCGCGTCATGCGCAGCTTGTGCTGCAGGTGGACGTCGGAGGTGGCGATGAAGGTGTGGATGCGGGGCCTGTCGGCGTCCTTCAACGCCTCCGCCGCGCGGTCGATGTCCGCGTCCACGGCCCGCGCCAGGCCCGCAATGGCCGGCCCGCCCCTTATCTCCCGGGCCACCTGCCGGACCGCCTCGAAGTCTCCCTCGCTTGCGATGGGGAATCCCGCCTCGATGACATCGACGTTCAGCCGGGCCAGCTGACGCGCGGCCTCCAGCTTCTCCTCGATGTTCATGCTCGCGCCGGGGGACTGCTCTCCGTCCCTCAGCGTGGTATCGAAAATGATGACTCTGTCGCCGTTGTCCTGCATTGTCGTCTCCTCGCGTCTGAAGTCAGAGTATTTCGCTCTTTCCCGGCTGCGCGCCGCAACGCGGATGCGATGCTGCTTGCGGTCTTGCTGGTGGAAGGTAAAAGAGCAGACCCCCGCCGGGACCGCCGGCCTGCTCAGTCCGTGGCCATCGGCCAGCCCGCGACCCCAGCGTGACGATGGGACCGCAGGCTAGATAAGCGCGAGGATGAGGATGATGATGCCGAGGAGGATGCGAGCGGAACGGGTGTCCGGCAGGATGCCGCACCCGGCTGACAGCGTATGAACGGTCACAGTCCTCTGACGCATCATTGCAGTTACTGTCGTTCTACCACATCCCGCGGATATCTGCAAGAGGAGATGCAGGGAGGAGCCTTCCGGCCTCGTACACCCGGCGGGCCGGAGCCTGTCCGGCTCCGGCCCGCAAGCTCAGGGACAATCTCCGGCGGGAGCTATTTCTTCTTGGACTGCTTCTTCTCCTTGACGGCGGCCTTACCGCCCTGCAGCCAGGGCATCATGGCGCGCAGCCTCGCGCCCACCTCTTCGATGGGATGCTCGGCGGAGTGGCGCCGGGCTGCGTTCAGCACCGGACGGTTGGCCTGGTTCTCCAGGATCCACTCGCGGGCGAACTCGCCGCTGCGTATCTCGGCCAGAATCTCCCGCATCTCCTCCCGGGTCTCCTCGGTGATGATGCGCGGCCCGCGCGTGTAGTCCCCGTATTCGGCGGTGTTGCTGATGGAGTCCCGCATCCGGCTGATGCCGCCCTCGTACATCAGGTCGACGATAAGCTTCAGCTCGTGGAGGCACTCGAAATAGGCGATCTCGGGCTGATAGCCCGCTTCCACCAGGGTCTCGAACCCCGCCATCACCAGCTCGGTGCATCCGCCGCACAGGACCGCCTGCTCGCCGAACAGGTCGGTCTCGGTCTCCTCCTCGAACGTCGTCTCGAGGATGCCCACCCGGGCAGCGCCGATGCCGTTGGCGTAGGCCAGAGCCTTCTCCTTCGCCTTGCCGCTCGCATCCTGATGCACGGCGATGAGGGCGGGCACGCCCGCGCCCTCCACGAACGTCCGGCGCACCAGGTGCCCCGGTCCCTTGGGCGCCACCATGAAGACGTCCACATCCTTCGGCGGCACGATCTGGCCGAAATGGATGTTGAACCCGTGCGAGAACAGCAGGCTCTTCCCCGCCTTCAGGTTGGGAGCGATCTCGGAACGGTAGACTGCGGGCTGGACCTCATCCGGGACCAGCATCTGGATGACGTCCGCCTGCCTGGCCGCCTCGGAGGCCGAGACGGGCTTGAAGCCGTGCTCGACGGCCAGCGCGTGGTTCGGGGTCCCCTCCAGCTCGCTGACGATGACCTCCAGGCCGCTGTCCTTCAGATTCTGCGCCTGCGCGTGCCCCTGGGAGCCGTAGCCGATGATGGCGATCTTGCTTCCCTTCAGGACATCCAGTTTCGCATCCGATTCGTAGTAGACTTTCGCCGGCAACGTGTCGTTCCTCCTGACTTAGGTTTTGCCCTTACCCTTCAAAAGAGCGGCGGGCCTCCGGGCCCGCCGCCTGACATGCCTGTGTCCCGCTGTCAGGTCTGAGCCGCTGTCCTTGCGCCTCTGACCAGCGCGATGCGTCCCGTGCGCACCATCTCCCTGATGCCGTAGGGCTCCAGCATCTTCTCGAACGCGTTGATCTTCTCCACGCCGCCCGTCACCTCGATGGTGAACGTCTTGTCGCTGATGTCGATGATCTTCGCGCGGAAGATGTCCACAAGCTGCATCACCTCGCCCCTCACGGACGTGTCCGCATTCACCTTGATGAGCGCCAGCTCGCGCTCCACCATCGGCATGTCCGTGTAGTCGGCCACGTGGATGACGTCGATGAGCTTGGCCAGCTGCTTGTTGATCTGGTCCAGCGCCTGCGCGTCTCCGCTGGCCACCACGGTCATCCGGGACACGGTCGGGTCTTCGGTGATGCTGACCGCGAGCGACTCGATATTATACCCGCGTCTGGCAAACAGCCCGGCCACCCGGGTCAGGACCCCCGGCTTGTTCTCCACAAGCACGGTGATGGTGTGCTGCATGCCCACATTCTGCTGGGCGCTTGTCTTTGTGACTGGCATCTCTGACCGGGCTCCTTTCAGCGCGGCTTCTCGACCATCATCTGCTCGATGGTCTGGCCGGCGGGGATCATCGGCAGGACATTCTCGTCCTTCACGACATGGAAGTCCACCACGACGGGACGGTCGTTGATCTCGTTGGCCTTCTCGATGGCCGGGCGGATCTCCTCGGGCTTCGTCACGCGCATCCCCACGGCCCCGTACGCTTCAGCCAGCTTCACGAAGTCCGGCTGATAGCTCAGGTCGATGGCGCTCAGCCTCTGGTCCCAGAACAGCGACTGCCACTGCCGCACCATCCCCAGACAGAAGTTGTTGATGATGGCCACCTTCACCGGGATGCGATGCTGCACCGCCGGCATCAGCTCCTCGCTCGTCATGATGAAGCTGCCGTCGCCGTCCACACACCACACCGGACGGTCCGGCACCCCCACCGCGCAGCCGATGGCCGCCGGCAGGCCGAAGCCCATCGTCCCCAGTCCGCCGCTGGTGATGAACGTCCGCGGATACTTGCACCGGTAGAACTGGGCCGCCCACATCTGGTGCTGCCCCACCCCGGTGGTGACGATGGCCTCGCCTTTGGTCACATTCCAGAGCTCCTCGCACACCGCCTGGGGATAGACCCGGTCTTCTCCCTTCGGATACCAGAGCGGGAACTCCTGCTTCCAGCGCTCTATCTGCTCGTTCCACTCCGTCGGGCCCCTCTCGGCCACCAGCGGAAGCAGCGCCTGCAGCACCTGCCGGCAGTCTCCGTTGAGGGCCACATCCGGGATGTAGATCTTGCCGATCTCGGCGGGGTCGATGTCGATGTGGATGATCTTCGCCCCCGGCGCCCAGGCGTCCACCTTGCCGGTGACCCGGTCATCGAACCGCGCCCCCACCGCGATCAGCAGGTCGCAATCGCGGATGGCGAAGTTGGCGTATGCCGTGCCGTGCATCCCCAGCATCCCCAGCGACAGGGGGTCGGTCTCGTCCATCGTGCCCTTGGCGAGCAGGGTCGTGGTGGTGGGGAACTGCGTCTTGCGCGCCAGCTCCCTGACCTCCCGCCACGCTCCCGAGATGATGGCACCCTGCCCCACGTAGATGACGCCGCGCCGGGCTTCCGCGATGAGGCGCGCCGCCTCGTCCAGATTGTCCAGCCGCAGCGGGACCTCCGGGTTGTAGGAGCGCATCTTCACCTCGGTGACCGGGTGATACTCGATCTGGGCCAGAGCCACGTCCATCGGGATGTCCACCAGCACGGGCCCCGGCCGTCCGGTGCGCGCGATGTAGAACGCCTCCGCGATGACCCTCGGGATGCTGGCCGGGTCGCTGACGAGGTAGTTGTGCTTCGTGACGGGCATCGTGATGCCCGTGATGTCGGCCTCCTGGAATGCGTCCTTTCCCAGTACGGTGGTGCGGACCTGTCCGGTCACCGCGACCACCGGGACGGAGTCCATGTGGGCCGTGCAGAGCCCGGTCACCAGGTTGGTGGCTCCGGGGCCCGACGTGGCGAAGCAGACGCCCACCTTGCCGGTGGCGCGGGCGAAGCCGTCCGCCATGTGGCTGCCGCCCTGCTCATGGCCGACCAGGATGTGGCTGATGCCCCCGTCGTCGTACAGGACGTCGTACGCCGGCAGCATCACGCCCCCGGGCAGCCCGAAGACCACCTCGCCGCCGTGCAGCTTGATGGACTCCATCAGGGCTCTTGCCCCGCTGACCTTCTGGCCGGCCTGCACCTTCGAAGCGGACCCCTTCCGGGGACCGGCCTGATACTTCTCTATCTGGGACTTCTTCGATGTATCCAACTTCTTCTCCGGACTGTTTCTCACTGCTCGAACAGGGTGACTGGAATACGCCTGGCGGCTCTCAGCCGCCTGCAAAAAAGACCTCCCGTCCTGCCCCTGGACGAGAGGTCCTGACTTCTTTCTGCGGTCCCCATCCTTGCGCCCGCTTGCGCGGACTGCGGGGAAAACCTGCGCTCCGGGAAAGTGGCAACTCTCGTACGGCAGGACACCGGCTCGCCGCTCCGGCGCAGGACGATGCCTGCCGGCCGGGCGGCTAGCCTACGCGGCGGCCCCTGAGGGCCGCGCGCTCTACAATGACACCGTAAGCTGCCGCAATGCCTGATCGCATCGAGAGTCGCTTCAATCTCCTGTGACTGGCTCCGCGCCGAAGCGCGTTCTTTAGCCTGATACCCACTTCCAGTCTGATTCTAACACCGCACCCTGCGCTCCGTCAACCGGCCACACCGCCGGTTGACAGAACCGCAGCGACCTGGAGTCTGGCCGCGACGCTTCCGGCTGCCGCTCTATCCCGTCATCAGAGACGCCATGGCGCGCCGGATGCGCGCGGCCGCTTCCTGTGCGAAGGGCGCCAGCTCAGGTGTGTCCAGAGCTTCCAGCGCCTTCTCCGGGTCCAGAGCCGATACGACCACCCCGCCATCCTCATCGTAGACGCAGACGTTGCAGGGCAGCAGGGCGCCCACATCCGAGGTGACCGACAGCGCCCCGTGCGCAATGGCGGGGTTGCACATCCCTAGGATGACGTAGTGGCGGAAATCCACGCCCAGCTTCTTCTTCAGCGTCTCGCGGACATCGATCTCCGTCAACACCCCGAACCCCTCGGCGGAGAATGCATCGCGCACCCTCGAGATCACCTGCTGGACCGGGCCGTCGAAACGAGCCTTCAGACACAGCCCTTCTTCCCGCAGTTCCATCACCACTCTCTCCTTTCTTCCGGGCGCCCTCGCCGTCAGAGCGGGCGCTTTCCCGATGCGGCGGCCACGTGCTCGGCCACCACATCCGCCGGGCAGAACCGGACGAAGGCTCGCCCTCCCAGCAGGATGACCAGCAGGTCGTCCAGCCAGCCCATCACCGGCATCCAGTCCGCGTCCAGCGGGAACAGCAGATACGCCACCACCAGCAGCGGGATGAGCTTCGCCGCCGCCGGGACCCTCCGGTCCGCCACAAGTCCCGCGAACACCCTCAGGAACCGCGGAGCATAAAGCGCCAGACGCACCAGCGCGAGCGGACCCGCAGGCCGCGGCAGACTACCCCGCATCGTTATCCACCTCCTCCCGCGCCTCCTGCGGCGCCCGGCCATCCTCCAGATGACCGACGCTCCCGAAGCATTCCAGCACGGCCCCTTCCGGACCGAACCTCAGCACTGTGACCGACGCGTTCGGCACCCTCAGCCTCCCCCACGGCGACAGCGGGATGTCCAGAGCCACCATCACCGCTATCCGCACGACGCCGCCGTGCGTGAACGCGAGCACTCTCTGGCCCGGCAGGCGCCGGTGCCATGCCGCAAGCAGCCCCTCCACCCTCTCGCGGAGATCCAGCACGCATTCGCCGCCCTCCGGCCGGACCGTAAGCGGGTCCTCCCGGTAACGCCTCCACTCTTCGGGATGGCGCCGCTCCACCTCCTCGGGAGACAGGCCCTGCCAGTGACCGAAGCAGTGCTCCCGGAGCCGGGGCTCCGCGACGATGCCCGCAGCATCCCCCAGCGCAAGGCGCCCCGTCTCGAAAGCGCGGGACAGGTCGCTGGAGAAGACGGCGTCGAAGTCATCCCGCCGCAGGACCGTTCCCAGCCGTTCCGCCTGCACGCGTCCCGGCCCGGAAAGCGGGGAATCCAGGTGTCCCTGGATGACGCGCATAGCGTTCCACTGGCTCTCCCCGTGACGCACCAGTGTCAGCGACTTCATCATCGACCGGTCCCCTGCTCTCGCGGACCGTTGTCGAACAGCCTCAACTCGCCCTGCCCGGACCCGCCGAGCTCCGTCCCGTCCGCGCGCACGCAGAGCGACCCGAAGATGACCTGCCTCACACTCGACGCAGTCCGGAGCGGCGCCAGCACGGTGGCCCGGAGCGTCTGAAGGTCCATCCTCTCCAGGGTCCCCACTGCCAGATGCTCTCCCGTCCCGTCCACCAGTCCCAGCAGCCGGTTCTGCAGCCATCCTGCCGGAAGGGCGACCAGGTCCGCGCCGTCCAGACCCTCCTCGATGCGCGCGCGCGCCGCAGCATCGACCGGCGCCCGCGTGATGACCACCACGCGTCCCCCGCCCTCCTCCGCGAGAAGGACATCGGTGGAGCACTGGCGCTCGATGAAGCAGCGCAGGTTGGGCCTGAGAGGCGCCCCTCCGAACGGACTGGAACCCGACAGCGCGCAGGAGCGGAAGTCCATCTCCAGTTCTCTGGCTTCCGAAAAGTACGCGGCGAACTTCAGCCTCCTGCGGGTGGCCCGCTCCTCGGGACTGCGTCTGCGAGCCATGGGGTTCGGCTCGAGCATCAGCAGCTGCGGGGAATCCATCCCGCGCACGCACGTCACCAGATGGGCCAGTTCGTCCCCGGCCTGGATGGCGACCACCGCGGACGGGCGCAACGCGGAAAGCACCCCCTCCACCATCACCCGGGCCGCCGTCCCCCGGACGAACCCGGGCATATCCACCACGGTCAGCTGCGCCGCGCCGCCCAGTCTGTCGGCCATCCGGCGCACCCCCACCACGAGCGGTGTGAGGTGCCCGGGAGGAGAAGTGCTGCCCACGAAGAACATCCCGGCGGGCTCCACTTCGGACAGGGCGGCGAGAGTCTGCTCCACAAAGCCGCAGCCCACCGTCGCCGGCGGCCCGATCTCGGACTGCCCCGTGTCCGCGTCCACCACACCGCACCGCAGTCCCCTGAGCCGCGCCGCCAGCGCGAGGGCCAGACAGAAGGTGGTCTTCCCGACGTCCACGCCGCCCAGCACCACCACCGTCCCGCGCCGCTCCAGCAGGTCCTGGATGGCGCGCTTCCACCCGTCGGGCAGGGCGCCGTTCAAGGCAGCGCTCCTCTCCGGGGTTGCCGGGACCGGGCCCGCGCGCCCACAATAGCAGCGGTCCGCGACGGAAGGAGGTCCCCCGGCATGACAAGGTCCATCATCCTGGCGGCGGTCATTGCGGCAGCCCTGGCCGCAGGATGGTTCGCCACCCGCCCCCGCGGCACGGACGAAGAGCAGATCCGCGAGCTGCTGGAGCGGGCGCGCATGGCGGCCGCCCGGAAGGACATCGGGCTGGCGCTTTCCGTCCTCTCGGAAGACTACCGGGGAGAGGGCGGCTCCCGGAACGAGCTCCGGCTTCTACTGCTGCAGGCATTCCGCGATATCCACGAGATCCGGGCGGACGTCGATGTCACCTCGCTCCGCGTCACCGGCGACACCGCCGCAGCGGACGTCATCGCCAGAGTGCGGCTGCGGACTCAGGGAGGCACGGCGACGGACTTCGAGACCGCCGCCACCCTCCGTTTTCAGCGCGAGGAACATCGCCGCCTCCTCATCTACCCCGTCCGCGAATGGCGTCTTCTGGAAGCAGACGCTAGAAGGGGAGTCTCAGACCTCCTCTAGGCTGCGACGGCGCCATCTCCGGGGCTCCCGCCGCCGGGATGTTCCGCGGCGCCGCCGCCAGACGCACCGTCACGGACAGGGTCTCGCCGGTGGCCGGGCGGTACACCTTCAGCCTCACCGTATCCCCGGGCTTGCGCTCGTGGATGGCGTCGGAGAAGTCGCTCTGGCGCTGGACGGGCTTGCCGTCCACGTCCAGCACCTGGTCCCACGGACGGATGCCCGCGGCCTCGGCGGGACTGCCGGGCTCAACGCGCCGCACCAGGATGCCCCTGTCCGGCTGCGGATAGCTGAAGCCCAGCTCCTGCTCCACCGCCCGCGCCACCTCCGGGGTCATCCCCATGTACCAGATGCCCACCCAGGCCGGCGCGGGACGCTCGACTTTGCGGTTCTTGATGAGCGAGTTGGCGATCTTCCGGACGGTGTTCGAGGGAATGGCGAACCCGATGCCGATGTTCCCGCCTCCCTCGCTGGTGGAGAAGATGGCCGTGTTGATGCCGATGACGTCGCCGTTCAGAAGGGCCAGCGCCCCGCCCGAGTTCCCACGGTTGATGGCCGCGTCGGTCTGGATGGCCTTCTCCAGCGCGCGGTTCCCGTCCGGCCCCTGGATGGAGCGCTCACGGGCGCTGATGATGCCGGTGGTCACCGTGGTGCCCAGTCCCAGCGCATTGCCCACGGCGATGACCGGGTCGCCTACAGCGATCTGGTCCGAGTCACCCAGCCGCGCGACCGGCAGGTCCTTGCGAGGGATCTTGACGATGGCCAGGTCCGACTGCGGGTCGCGCCCCCAGAGTTCGCCGCGCACCTTGCGTCCGTCGAACAGGGTCACGTCGATGGTCTGGGCGTCACGCACCACGTGGTCGTTGGTGACGATGAAGCCGTCCGACCGGATGATGACCCCCGAACCGGCGCCCTGAGGCTGGACGAACCGGGTGGCCATCCCGAACCAGTCCGGGATGCCGATGGGCCGGCCCAGAGTGTCGATATTGACCACCACCCGCTCGAGCTTCGCGGCGGCGATGCGGGTGGGACTCTCCTTCAGCCCGGCGGGGATGGGTGCGTTCGACGGCGGCGGGAGCACATCCCCCTGCTCTCCCGCGAGCGGCAGCCCTCTGCCCCCCGTTATCCGCTGGACGTTGAGGTAGATCAGCACGCCCAGCACGCACCCTGCGATCAGAAGCGCAAGAGACTTCTTCAAGTCTGTCTGCTCCTCAGCCCAATCGTCTCAGAAGGTCCACCATCTCGATGGCGGCTACGGCGGCGTCCGCTCCCTTGTTCCCGGCTTTCGTCCCGGCCCGCTCCACCGCCTGCTCGATGGTGTCGCACGTCAGGACCCCGAAGATGACCGGCTTGCCGGTCTCCAGCCCCACCTGAGCGATGCCCTTGGACACTTCGGCGGCGATATAGTCGAAATGCGGCGTGCTGCCGCGGATGAGGGCCCCCAGGCAGATGACGGCATCGACGTCCCGGTCCGCCATCCGGCGCGCCGCCAGCGGTATCTCGAACGACCCCGGCACCCAGGCGATGGTGATGCCGTCCTCCGGCGCCCCGTGCCGCCGAAGCGCATCCAGGGCCCCCTCCAGAAGCCTTCCCGTGATGAACTCGTTGAAGCGGCTGGCAACGATGCCGAACCGCATCCCGCCGCCGTTCAGTCTTCCTTCGATCGTCTCAGCCAATGGATGTCTTCTCCTCGTCGCGGACCTCGCTCTCCCCGGCGGCGGCGTCGTCCGCCGCGGCGCGGCAGGAGCGGTCATGGGCCAGCAGGTGCCCCAGCTTCGTCCGTTTGGTCTCCAGATACTTCCGGCTCTCCGGCCGCTCCCCCGCGATGAGCGGCACGCGCTCCACAATCTCCAGGTCGTGGCCTTCCAGCGCCGCGAACTTAGCCGGATTGTTGGTCATCAGCCGGATCCTGCGCAGGCCCAGGTCCTCCAGCACCTGCGCTCCCAACGAATAGTCGCGGATGTCGGCGGGGAACCCCAGCAGCTCGTTCGCCTCCACAGTGTCGGCGCCGTGGTCCTGCAGCACATACGCCTTCAGCTTGTTGACCAGCCCGATGCCGCGCCCCTCCTGCTGGATGTACAGGAGCACGCCGCGTCCCTCTTCCGCGATGCGGCGCATGGCGAGGTCCAGCTGGTCGCCGCAGTCGCAGCGCAGCGACCGCAGAGCATCCCCGGTCAGGCACCCCGAGTGGATGCGCACGAGGACCGGCTCGTCGCTGGTGACATCTCCCATCACCAGGGCGATGTAGGGGTTCGCCTCGATGTCGGCCTCGTAGGCGTGCGCGATGAAGTGGCCCCACTGGGTGGGAAGGTGAGCCGTGGCCACCCGGCGCACCAGCTTCTCCTTCAGGCGCCGGTAACGGATGAGGCTGGCCACCGTGGTCATCTTGAGCCCGTGGCGCCGGGCCATCTCCGCAAGCTCCGGCACTCGGGCCATCCCGCCGTCCTCGCTGAGAATCTCGCAGAGCACGCCCGCCTGGGTCAGTCCGGCGAGCCTCAGCATATCCACGACCGCCTCCGTATGCCCGGCGCGCACCAGCACCCCTCCCTCCTCCGCTCGCAGAGGAAAGATATGGCCCGGGACGCAAAAATCCTCCGGACGGGCGTCCGGGTCGGCGAACAGCCGGATGGTGACGGCGCGGTCAAAGGCCGAGATGCCCGTCGTGGTGCCGCGCCGGGCATCCACGGACACCGCGAACTGCGTCCCCAGCTTCGAAGTGTTGTCCTCCACCATCATCCCCAGCCCCAGTTCCCTGAGGCGGTCTCCCGTGGTGGGGACGCAGATGAGCCCCCGACCGTGCTTCGCCATGAAGTTCACGGCCTCCGGCGTGATGTGCTCCGCAGCCATCACGAAGTCGCCTTCGTTCTCGCGGTCTTCGTCGTCCACCACGATGAGCATCCGGCCCTGCCGGAGCTCCTCCAGCGCTTCTTCGATGCTGCAGAAGATATCTGTCTCGACGTCAGGCATCCAATGGTCCGTTCCCGCCGCAAGCGGCGCGCTCCGCCCCCGCCGGTGCGGGCATCAGGCGAATCCGGCGTCCCGGAGGCTCTCCCACGTCAGTCCGGGCGAGGACCGTCCCTGCTCCAGGAGCCGCAGGACATACTTCCCCAGGACGTCCGCCTCGAGGTTCACCTCATCACCCGTCCTGCGCTCCGCCAGATTCGTGGCATCCCACGTGTACGGGACGATCTTCACGCTGAACCAGCCGTCACCGGCCTCCGCCACCGTCAGGCTTATGCCGTCGAGGGCGATGGAGCCTTTCTCCACCACGAACCGCATCAAGCCGCGCGGCGCCTCCACCCTCACGGTGCGGTCCTCGGGCCCGGCGGCTATCTCCCGTATCGTCCCCGTGGCGTCCACGTGGCCCAGGACGAAGTGCCCGCCCAGAGCGTCTCCCACTCGCAGCGCCGGCTCCAGGTTCACCCGGTCTCCTGCGGACGCCTTCCGCAGGGTCGATCGCTGGAGCGTCTCCCGCACGCAGTCGAAGTGGAGCAGCGGGCCTTCCACGGCAGTGACCGTGAGGCAGACTCCGTTCACGCAGACGCTGTCCGACTCCCTGACGGCGAGGTCGCGGGACGTCCTGACCGAGATTCGCGCGCCGTAGGGCGCGCTCCGGACGGACGTCACGGTTCCAACATCCACGATGATCCCGGTGAACACCGGACCGGCAGGACTCCTTCAGGGGCGGGCGCGTCTTCCCCCACCCCGATTATACACAACCGTCCTCGAGCTTAGCGAAGAGCGCCACATCCTCGCCGAAGCGCCGGATGCGCGAGATGCGCGCCGCAGGGGCCTCCGCCGGCTCCAGAACGCCGATGTCCGCCAGAGGGCCGTCGCCTCCGCCGAACAGCTTGGCGGCCACGAAGCAGACGATCTCGCAGATGAGTCCGCCCCGGAGCATCGAGGCGGCGAGGCGGGGTCCGCTCTCCAGAAGCACCTCCCGCACCCCCAGCTCCGCCGCCATCCTCCGGAGAGCCGCGTCCAGGTCCACCCGTCCGCGACCGGCCCCGATGACCAGCGCCCCGGCGCGGGCGAGGGCTTCGACGCGGTCAGCCGGGGCATCCTCCGCCGTCAGGATGACCGTCCTGCCGTCGCGGGGAGCCAGGACCCTTGCGGAGAGCGGCGTGCGGGCCATGCTGTCCGCCACCACACGAAGCGGCGGAGGCAGCCGTCCCGGCGGCCGCGGCGTGAGCAGTGGGTCGTCCGCCAGAACGGTCCCCAGCCCCACCAGCACAGCGTCCTTCTCCCGGCGCATCCGGTGGACGAACCGGCGCGACTCCTCGCCCGAGACCCAGCGGGAAGCTCCCGACGCCGTCGAGATGCGGCCGTCCAGGGTCATCGCATACTTCCAGACAACGTAGGGCAGCCCGCATCGAAAGAAGCGCTCGTGCCCGGCCACCAGCCCCCTGGCGGCCTCCTCCTCCACGCCGCAGACCACCTCGAGGCCTGCCTCTTCCAGCCTCCTCAACCCGCCTCCCGCGACTTCCGGGTTGGGGTCGCGGCAGCCGGCCACCACCCTCGCAATGCCGGAGGCGATGACGGCATCGGCGCAGGGACCGGTCCGTCCGGTGTGGCAGCAGGGCTCCAGAGTGACGTAGAGCGTGGCTCCCCTCGCCGCCTCGCCCGCATCCCTCAGCGCTTCGACCTCGGCGTGCGGCTGTCCCGCGGCGGTGTGCCAGCCCTCCCCCACCGCCACACCGTCCCGCACGATGACCGCCCCCACCCTCGGGTTCGGGCTGGGGCGCGCCCTCCGAGCCAGGGAGATGGCACGGCGCATCCAGCGCCTGTCCGCGGCGTCCGTCGAGCTAGCTGCCATCCCTGCGTCTTGCGGCATCCGACCGGAAGATGTTCCGCCGCTCGATGAGGTAGTTCACCATGACGAGCCGGAGGTCGAACAGCGCCGCCACCACGATGATGAGAGCGATCAGGATGCACACTGCGAGGAACAGCACCTGAGACAGAGGCTCCATCTCCGCGAACCAGAACGACGCGACGAGCATGAGGACGATCTCGAGCAGGAATAGCGACGCGATGAACATCCGCAGGCGGAACTGTCCCTCAGGCACCAGAGACGAGAGACGGCGGCGTCGCGCCGCCTCCAGCATCATCAGGGTGACGATGGCGAAGAAGAAGACGAGCAGCGCCACCCGTGCGAAGACCATCAGCACATCCCCGGCGTCCCGGTCGCGGCGGACGGGATGCCCCGCATCAGTCGCTCCAGATTCTCCCGGACCGGGGCATCTCCTCCGAACACGCTGGACCCCGCCACCAGGAACCGGGCTCCCGCCTCCACCACCGGACCGATGGTGTCCTCCGCCACCCCCCCATCGACAGCCAGGTCGATGTCACGCCCCGAAGACTCGATAAGCGCCGCCGCGCGCCGGATCTTGGGGAGCATCGACGGGATGAAGCTCTGCCCCCCGAAGCCCGGGTTCACCGTCATGATGAGGATGGAGTCCAGCATGTCCATCACATACTCGATGGACTCCAGAGGGGTGGACGGATTGAGCGCGACTCCCGGGGACTTGCCGAGGTCGCGGATCTGCTGGAGCACCCGGTGCAGGTGCGGACAGGCTTCCGGATGCACCAGGATGCGGTCCGAACCCGCCTCCGCGAACTGACGGATGTACTTCTCCGGCTCCACGATCATCAGGTGCGTGTCGAAGCCCGCGTCCGTCAGCGGCCTGAGGGCCGCGACCACCATCGGTCCGAACGTGATGTTCGGGACGAAGCGGCCGTCCATGATGTCGAAGTGCAGCCAGCGGGCCCCCGCCCGGACGGCCTCGAGGGCGTGCTCGCCCAGCCGCGAGAAGTCCGCCGAGAGCAGAGACGGAGCAATCCTTACGTTCATCGCACCTGCCTGTCCACCTCCCTGCCGTTCAGAAGCGTCCGGATCTCGGCGTTCTTTCCGCTCACCGAGAACGTGGCCGACACCGGCGAGCCCCCCTGATACACATCGTCCAGCGCCACCCATTCCCCGGTGTCGTCCTTCACCACGATCTGGACCCGGACCGAAGGGCCTTCCGGGACATTGAACCGTATCCTGAGCTGCCGCGTTGCTGCAGGACTCTCAGCAGGCGGCCGCGAGGGACGGCTCACCTCCGGCGTGACGGACGGCTCCGCGGGGGCAGCCTCGTCCACGGGCTCTGCCGGAGCGGCCGGACGGCCGGGAGGGGGCCCGAGGCTGACGACCAGGTCCACTCTGGCGGCCTCGCGGGCGACGCTGAGTCCCGCCCTCGGCTCCTGCCGGATGACATCCCCCGCCGGTATGGTGAGAGAATGGTCGTAGCCCACATCCCCCACCACCAGGCCCTCCTCGTTGAGCACCTCGCGGGCCTTCTCCTCGCTCATCCCGATGACCGACGGCACCCGGACGTTCCTGCTGCCCTTGCTGACGTACACCTCGACGACCGCGTTCTTCTTCGCCGGCTGCCCGGCCTGCGGCTCCTGGAAATAGATGGAGCCCGCCGGATAGCGGTCGTTGAAATCCTCCCGGGCGATAGTCAGGGTGAGACCCGCGTCAGCAAGCAGCCTCCGGGCCTCTTCGAGGTCCTTGCCCACGACATCCGGCACGGCCACGTCGGGCGGGGAGGACTTCACCAGCAGCATGAACCCGCCGAACACGACCGCCGCCACCAGAAGCACCAGCAGAGCCGCCTTCGCGAAGCTCTTCCACAGGCTCTCCTCCCTGACCGCCGGCGGCTCTTCCACCGCGGCGGCGCGGGCGGCGTCCAGGGGAGACCAGTTCAGCGGCCTGCCCAGCCGCAGCGACTCCTGGACGGTGCGCAGGTCGGCCAGCATCTCGCGGGCCGTCTGGTAGCGCTCCTGAGGGTCCTTGGCCAGAGCCTTGCGGATGATGCCCTCCACCGTCCTCGGCACCCCCGCGTTCAGGTCGCGCACCGAGGGGACCGGGTCCCGGGCGTGACGCGTGGCAACGGCGATAGGAGTCTCTCCGGTGAAGGGCACGACCCCGGCCAGCATCTCGAACAGGATGACCCCCAGAGAGTAGACGTCGGAGCGCTCGTCCGGGCTGCGGCCTTCGAACGTCTCCGGGGCGGCATAGTGCGCGGCGCGCATGAGCGCAAGCGTGCGCTTCTCGTCCTGATGGGCGAACGCGAAGGCGAGCCCCGCCCCCGTGACCTTCACCTCTCCTTCGGGACCCATCAGGACCTTGTGCGGCCGAAGGTCCCCGTGCACGATGCCGTTGCGATGGAGATAGTCCAGCGCCTGAGCCACCGCCACGGCCACGTCGACGGCCGCCGCCGCGGTGAACGGAGCGATGCGGCGGATGCGCTCCTTCAGGTCGATGCCCCGCACGTGCTCCTCGCAGACGTAGGCGCACTCCTCCGTCTGTGCGGCTTCGAAGACCCGCGTGACATTGGGATGATTCAGAGGGATGAGCGCCTTTGCCCGCTCCAGGATGCGTGCGGAGAGTTCAGGGTCCGAGGCGTAGTCCGGGCGCAGCACCTTCACCGCCGCAAGCCGGTTCATGACCCTGTCGCGCGTCCGGTACACGGTGAAGAGCCCCCCTTCACCGGTCTTTTCCAGCACCTCGTACCGGAAGTTGATGACCTGCCCCACCAGTGATCTCATCAGCGGCTCCTCAGACGGGCCAGAAGGCGGACGGCCCCTCCCACGATGCCCGCAGCCACGATACCGAGCCAGACCAGCACCCCGTAGCCCAGACAAAGCCCCGCCACCGTCTGCAGCGGTCCGGGAAGCGACTCGCCCGCCACCACGCCGGCCCACGCAAGCAGCGCCACCGCCATCCAGACGGCGGCCAGCGCCTCGCCGCTCCACTCAGGAAGCGTCCTGCGCCTCTCTCTGACTCTCAACGATGACCTCCCGGACCATCTCCGGCGTCACGGCGTCGGTCACGACCACCCGCCCGATGCGCTCCGGAAGCACGAACCGCGCCCGTCCTCCGCGAGCCTTCTTGTCGAGCGACAATCCCGAAAGCATGCGGTCGGCGTCCAGGCGCGGCGGCACGGCGGCAGGCAGCCCGAAGTCCACGACCATCCGGCGGATGCGGCCGGCCTCCGCGGGGTCGAGCATTCCCAGTCTGACGGCAAGCCTCGCGGCCAGCACCATCCCGATTGCGACCGCCTCCCCGTGCCGGATGCCCGCGTAACCCGTCTCCCGCTCGATGAGATGACCGATGGTGTGCCCGTAGTTCAGGATGGCCCTCAGGCCGGACTCGCGCTCGTCCTCCTGCACCACGTACGCCTTGAGCTCGCAGGAGCGCCGGATCGCGTTCGTGAGCGCCTCCGGGTCCAGCGCCAGAAGCGCGCAGCGCGCCTCACCGACCCGGTCGAAGAAGGCGGCATCCAGGATGACGCCGTACTTGATGACCTCGGCAAGCCCGCTGAGCAGCTCCCGTCGCGGAAGCGTGCGCAGCGTCTCCGGGTCGATGAGCACGGCGCGCGGCTGCCAGAATGCTCCGGCCAGATTCTTGCCGAACGGAAGGTTCACCCCCACCTTTCCGCCCACGCTGGCGTCCACCTGAGCGAGCAGAGTGGTGGGGATCTGGATGAGATCGACCCCTCTCAGCCAGGTCGCCGCCGCGAATCCCGCGAGGTCGCCGACCGCCCCTCCGCCGAAGGCCGCCACGGTGGAGTGCCGGTCCACCCCGGCACGCGCGAACGCCGCATACAGCCGCTGCACCCAGGCCATCCGCTTGGCCGCTTCGCCGTTCGGCACCGGATGGACGGAGTATTCCAGCCCCGCGCTCTTCAGCGAGGCTTCCAGACACTCGCCCCACCTGTGCCAGACGCGTCTTTGCGCCACGACGGCGACGCGCCTGGACCGGGCGACCCCGGCCACCGCCTCACCGGCGGAACGGAGCAGGCCCGGCTCGATCCGGATGGTATAGCTGCGCTCCCCGAGCGCCACATCAACCGCAGCCATTTGACTCCACCGCCTCGAGAGATGCATACCACCGCGCGATCTTCTCCGCCGTCACCCGCGGCGGACAGTGCGACGTGTCGAACCGGCAGTGGTATTCGGAGTATACCGGCGCTCTCTCCTGCATGAGCGAGCGGATGCGCTCCAGCGGGTCGGGCCATCCTGCCAGCATCGGGCGCTTCTCGATGGGCCGGACGCGCATCAGGACCACCTCGGGGCGGGCCGTCAGCAGCACCACCGCGGCCCCTGCGGCAAGGATGCGGCGGTTCTCCTCCCGGGTGGTGATGCCTCCTCCCGTGGACACCACCCGTCCGGGCTGCTCCAGCGCCCGCCGGAGGGCTTCCGTCTCCATCCGGCGGAACTCCTCCTCCCCCTGCTCCGCGAAGATGCGCGCGATGGCCTTCCCCGCGGCCTCCTCCACGAGCGCATCGGTGTCCACGTAGTCGAACCCCAGCAGCCGGGCCAGCCGCTTCCCCACGGCGGTCTTGCCGACTCCCATGAAGCCGATGAGCGCGAGAGGGCGCCGGAAAAGCGGCGGCTCCACACCCCGGACGGGCAGCGTGGACAGGGAAGGCCTCAGCGGAGCGCCGGCGCGCCCTCCCCCGGCCGGAGACGCTTCAGTATTCACTTGCATCCTGGGCCGCGCCCCCGGGAGACACACTGCGCCCCAGCTCCCGGTGACGGGCGGCAATGGCCTCCATATTGGCCAGTAGGTCCGTCATGCTGTCCCCGCCGAACCGCTCCAGCAGCGCATCGGCCAGCACCAGCGCCAGCATCGCCTCCGCGATGACCGCCGCGGCCGGGACGGCACAGACGTCGGAGCGCTCCACGTGCGCCGGCGAGGGCTCCTTGGTATGGATGTTGACGCTCGGCAGGGGGCGCATCAGGGTGGACAGGGGCTTCTTCGCCACCCGCACCACCAGAGGCTCGCCGTTGGTCACTCCGCCCTCCAGGCCCCCCATATGGTTGGAGGAGCGGGTGTAGCCCGAGCCGTCCCAGCCGATGGAGTCCATCACCTCCGAGCCGCGGACCCGGCCGGCGTGGAACCCGTCGCCGATCTCCACCCCCTTGACGGCCTGGATGCTCATCATGGCCATCGCGATGCGCCCGTCCAGCTTGCGGTCCCACTGCACGTAAGAGCCCAGGCCCACCGGCACACCCAGCGCGACCACCTCGAAGATTCCTCCCACAGTGTCGCGGTCCTGCCGGACCCGGTCTATCAGCTCCACCATCCGCTGCGCCGCCTCCGGGTCGGCACAGCGGACGGGACTCTCCTCCGCCCTGCGGGCGACCTCGTCATAGTCCTTCGGGATGTCCGACGCCTGCACCGGCCCGATGCCGGTCACGTGGCTGAAGATCCTGACACCGGCTTCCTCCAGAAGCCGGCGCGCCACGGCGCCCGCTGCGACCCGCATCGTGGTCTCGCGCGCGCTGGAGCGCTCCAGGGCGTCGCGCATGTCATCGAAACCGTATTTGATGTGGCCGACAAGGTCGGCGTGGCCCGGACGCGGCACGCTGACGACCCGGCTGGTGTTGGGCTGCTCGCGCGGCTCCACCGCCATCTTGTCCTGCCAGTTCTGCCAGTCGCGGTTGCGCACCAGAAGACACACGGGGGCTCCGGTGGTCCTTCCGAACCTGACCCCCGAGAGGATCTCGGCGGTGTCCGTCTCTATCTTCATGCGGGCGCCCCGGCCGTAGCCCTGCTGGCGCCGCCAAAGCTGATGGTTGATGAACTCCGCGGTCAGCTCGAGCCCGGCCGGCAGTCCGTCCACGATGGTGGTCAGCGCCTGGCCGTGCGACTCCCCCGCGGTGAGAAAACGAAGCATGCGGGTAATCCGTCCTCCCGTGGGCGGCCTCCAGCCGGTCACGCTCCCTCCCGGGACTCCGGCGGGCCGCACCCGAAAAGCAGTATAGCCAAAGCCCGCCCCCGATGCGCAAAAGGCGGCGGTCCGCCCGCCGGACCGCCGCCCGCGAAATACCTCCCCTCCCCCGGAGGGACTACGGTGACACGACCCCGATGGCCGTCCCCGCCGTCCTCTCCTCCACGATGGTGGGAGTGATGAAGATGAGCGTCTCTGTATCCTGCTTGATGTCGAAGCCGGTCCGGAAGAGCGACCCGATGAGCGGCAGGTCGCCCAGGATGGGCACCTTGGTGCCGCTCTTGTTGTCGTTCTTCTTGATGAAGCCGCCCACCACGATGGTCTCCCCGTTCTGCACACGGCGCGCCGTGGAGAGGAACTGGGTGGTCGTCTTGGGCAGCTCCTGACCGTCCGGGCTCCGCGAGATGCCGGACTGGTCCGAAATCTGCGGGCGCAGCGTCAGGGTGATGGAGTTGTCGCCGTTTATCTGCGGCAGTACCTCCAGCGAGCTGTCGAACTGGATGGGCTGCGGGATGGACCGGGTGATGTTGCCCGTCTGGGTCGTCTCGATGACCGGCGAGAACACCCAGTCCCCCTGGGAGACGGTGATATAGGCCCGCCGGTTGTTCAGGGTGGAGATGATGGGCGCGTTGACCACCTTGCCGCCGCCCTGGGTCAGCTCGGCGCGCAGCGTGGCCGTCAGGTTGCCCGTCTGGACGCCCACCAGCACGTTGCCGCCTGGCTGGAAGTTCGTCTGCGCCACGTAGTTCGGCCGGGACAGCAGCCAGTCGATGCCCATCCTCTGGGTGACCGAGGTGCTCACCTCCACGAACTCCGCCTTGATGACCACCTGCCTTGGCGGGATGTCGATGAGGCTGATGAGGTTCTTCAGGTCCTCGATGTCCTCATCGTCGCCGCGGACCAGCAGAGCGTTCTGCTCCGGATAGGCGAAGATGGCGTCGATGCTCTCCCCGAGCAGGGCATTGGAGTCGCCTGTGGCAGTCGTGCCCGTCCCCGTCGTTCCGGGCTGCCCCGGCGCCTGCGTGGGGCGCGTGGTCCCTCCCGGCGCCCGCGGCGGGACATACTGATTGACCGAAGCCCCGGGCTCCGACGCGCGGTTGGCCACTCCGGGCGCGGGCGAGTCGGTAGTGGGCGCCGCCGGATACACGTTGATGACCGGCTGGTTCGAGCGATGGATGACCGGGTCGCGCGGGTCATACTCGATGAGATCGGCCTGCGGACCCAGGAAATTCCGGTCCACCTTCAGGAAGCGCCCGGGACGCACCCAGGACTGCGGCGCGGGGTTGTCATCGAAGGCATCGCTGGCCGTGATGGCTCCGATGGCCGCCATGGCGTCCTTCGGGCTGATGTTCTGCAGTTTGATGACCTCGGTGCGCTTCCGCGCGGGCGGAGTTGCCGCAGGCTCCGGCGCGACCGGCTGCGGGACCGGCACCGCAGGCGCTTCGAGCTTGTCCGAATGCCCGGTCTGAACGGCGGAAGAGAGGTCGACATCGCTCCCGATGAGATACGTCCCGTCGGGCCTCCGCACGTAGCGCACTCCGGCGGTCGTCACGATGCTCTCCAGGATGGTCTCGAGCGGGAGGTTGCGCAGGGTGGCCGTGATGGGAGTGTCCATCTTCTCCGAGCCGGCCATGATGATGTTCACCCCGCTCTCGCGGACCAGCAGCTGGATCACGCTCTTGAGCGGGACGTCCGCCACATCGATGGTCAGTCCGCCACCTGCAGCCGCGTCGTATGTGTCATACGGACCGGCCGCGGCAGCGGCCCGCGCGGCCGGAGCGGGGCAGACAGTGAGCGTGCCGGCCACAACGGCCGCACACAGCGACACCGCTATCGCGCAAGCAGCTTTACGATGCAAGAGTTCATCCTCCTCGAGCCGGAAAGCGCCGCACCCTCCGGAGGGGATGCAGCCTCACCGGAACGCATTCGCTTCCAAAATGTTCCCTGACCGGCGCGCTCGCCGGCGCCTGACCCGGACTTCCGGCGATGGAGTTCTTCCGCAACTCGAGCGGGACCTCCTCCCCGGCAGCCGGAGGCAGCCATCAAAAAACCGGCGCCCACGCTCTCCCGGCCACCAAAAGAGGGCGGCGCGCGCAGGCTGCGCCGCCCGCATCGTGGCCGCCCGTGAGAAAACGGCGGCTCGTCAGAATCCGCCTATGCGGCCTCCGTAGTACCCCCCCCCGATGCCGCTGTATCCGCCTCCGAACGAACGGCCTCCGAATCCGCCGTAGCTGCCGCCGAAGCCGCCGTAGCTGCTCCGGCCGCCGAAGCCGCCATAGCTGCCGAAGCCGCCGTAGCTGCCTCCGCCGAACCCACCGTAGCCGCCGCCGAAGCCGCCATAGCCGCCTCCGAACCCGCCGTAGCCACCGCCGTAGCCGCCGGACTCCTCCTCGTCACGGACGATGGTCACCCGGCCCGGGAACAGTTGGCCGATGAGGTCCACGCGCCCGAAGTTCAACTGGATCTTCTGCGGCGTGCGCCGAGCCTCCACGGGCGCCTCCTCCTCCACGACCGGCTGCTGCTGCGCCGTCAGCGTCGGGTCCACCTCGGGCTTGACGTCGATCTCGTAGACGTTCCCCTCGGCCCGGCGGAACACGAGCTTCGGCTCGTTGATGCGCGTGATGGAGCGAAGCGCCACCTCGAACGGCACGTCCCTCAGCGAGACGCTGATCATCCCGTCCACGTTCGTCCCGATGGTGTAGTTGAACGGGACGAACCGGAACAGAGCCTGGATGGCCGCCCGCACAGGCGTGTTGGTCAGCTCCAGGGTGACCCGCGTGTTGCGAGGGTCGTTATCGTTCTGAGCAAGCGCCGGCGCCGCCGCCGCGCCCGCCACCAGCACCCCGGCCAGTATCACAGACAGGAAACTTTTCATTTTATCTGCACCTCCGTTCCGGAAGTCCGTCGATACACTCTCGTCGCTGTTCTGACGCGCCGGACCCGCGCGCATCCCGGCCCGCGCACGGCATCCATCATACACTCTTTCATGACTTGGACGGAACCCGCGCCGGAAGGGTTCCGCCCGTTGCCGGCACTCCGGGGCTACGGCCCGCGCGGCGGCGGCGGAGCCTCCAGCGGGCCCGGCCCGCCACCCCGCATCGGCATCGGTACCGGCAGCGCCCCCGGTCGGCCTCTGGGCGTGGTCGGAGCGGTGGGCTGCCGCGGCTGCACGCGCCCCGCGGATTTCGGGATCTCCGTCGTCCGGCCGGTCCGCCCGGAGCGGACGATGACTCTGTCGGTCAGGATGCGCTCCACGGTCAGGTCCTGCCCGAGCATATCTCCGGGCTTGACGATCGTTGTGACCGGCGCATCGTCCCTCTCTTCTACTATGATTGCGAATACCCGGCCATTCTTCAATATGCCGGCCATCCTTCTGGGAGGCTGGCGCTCCTCGACCTCCTCCTCGGGAAGCTCCACCTCCACAGGAGCCACCCGGCGGATGTCCGGTCTGGGCAGCTGGGACGCAAAGGTCAGCTTCGTGCGCCGGGGCTTCGGCCCGAAATGCGGCATGAACGGGTCGGCCCTCGCCTCCTCGATGGGCGGTTCCTTCTCGCCGGCAGGAGCCGCCGCGGCCGGCGCCTGAGCGCCCTGGTCCGCGGAGGGCGTGGCCATCGGAGCGCCGGGCGTGCCGGGAGGCATTCCTTCGGGCATCCCCTCCGGCATCCCGGTCGAGTCGGCGGCGGGCGGCAGGTCCCCCGTTGAGACCTCGGGCTCCCCTCCGCCGGAGGTCAGCCGCCAGACCAGGACGGCCACCAGCAGGATGACCACCAGAGCGGCCACCACGATGGGCAGATTCTTCCTGTCGTTCAACCAGGCCTGAAGCGATTGCATTGACCTAAGACCTGTCCGCTACCTTCCGCAACTCCAACACAAAGAACATCCTCTTCCCCCGCAAGGCGCCCTACGGCGCAGGCGGCGGAGGAGCATCCATCGGGGCCACGCCCCCGCCCGCAGGCGGCGGAGGACCTTCCAGCGGGCCCGGCCCGCCGGGCATCGGCATCGGCGCTCCCGGCCCCGGAGGCGGCATCATCCCCGGAGCTGCGCCGTCGGGCTGAGCGGACGGCTCTCCGGCGATGGGCACGTTCGGCCCCAGCCCGCCCCGCGGAAAGATGAGCACCGTGAGATTGTAGGTGGCCGTCATCGTGGGACTCGGGCCCGTCAGCGTGGGCGGGTCCACGCGCACCAGCCGGTTGAACTTGTTCCATCCCCTGAGGTGGTTCAGGATGGCCTGGTAGGTGCCGGTCACCGTCATCTGACCCAGGGGAATCTCCAGCAGGTCCGCCGTCATCGCATTCGGGTTTGTGGGCGCGGCGGGCACGCTGATGGCGTTCCGCAGTTCCACCCCGAAGCGCCGGGGCCACTTCTCGACCAGCGGTCCGAGCACCTCAGCCCGCTCCCTCCAGAGGGCGATCATCCCCGCCGTGCGGTCGTTGAACGAGATGACGGGCATCTTCGTCTCTTCGTAGCGGCGGTAGTCCAGTCGCGCCTGAAGATTCTCCAGCTTCGCCTTCTCCAGGTCCGCTCTGGCCTGGTCGATCTGGTCCGCGACGGCCCTGCGCTCCTCCAGCTTCGCGCTCACTTCCTGATACTGGAGCATCTTCGGGCGCACGAGCAGGAAGAACATGCCCGCGCCCACGATGATGCAGACCAGCACACCGATCACAATGACCTGAACCCTGGTTAACCTGTCCAAACCCTGAGCCCTATCCGGTTCCTGAACCTGTTCACTGCTGCCCGGGAGGCGGCGGGATGTATGCATCCGGGCTCGCGCCCGGCACCGGGGCCGCCCCCGGCGCCGGCGCCGCTCCCGGGGCC
>FWWL01001639.1_pt1 | contig 51745 bp, 52 predicted proteins | sample 2228331 | NCBI WGS metagenome assembly FWWL01 (sample SAMEA103939775, study PRJEB20133) | metagenome | reverse complement strand
TTTTAGTTGGCATGTTAATTTCTTTACTCTCGATAGGAAAAAACACTATGTATTTATGAATGACCTTTCGAGGTTATGTTTAACAGTATCAAATAAAAAAAAAAACCAACCTTCAAAGTTAAAAGATATTTTTAATATAAATTTAAAAGATTATCTATTAAGTGAACAAATACCGGAAAGCTTAATAAACTCATACTTAAATAATTGTAACGAAGTGATTATAACCAAAACGGATAGTAGAAGCGTGTTGAGTACGCTCAACGAAATAATGTTAATAATGAAATCATTAGAGGAGGATAAGGAAGGATTTAAAGATCTAAATGAGCGAAATAAGTGGAACAACAGATTCATGTATAAACCAATAAATTATGAAAAACCAATTAAGGTATTTACATTAGAACTCGAAAATCGTTATAAGTTTATAGATTGATTTTATTGAAAATTCAAGGAGGCACACCTTCAATTAGCGATAGTAGTTGTAGTAACAGTCATACCGTTTATGTTTTAAAAGCCTAATAAGGAAAGACAATAATGTTTTAAATCAATTTGATAAAGTGACTGAAGAATTTAAAAACCTTAAAACAAAAGAATAGATTAGACAATGCAGAAAATCACCGCGAAGTGGACACTCGAAACGGTGATAAAAGACACAAGAATGATAGGGGGAGTTTCCTTTGAAGCCTATTAAAAGATCAAAGCTACGACTAACCTTAGGAATAATGTATTATAGACTTAAGAGGTACATTGAATGGCATTTAGGAAATACTAAATTTGCAACAGAAATCAGTAATAATTCATTCCCCTATGAAGCAATCAAACATCAAACACCATTATTAAGGAAATTGAAAGATGTAGATATGTGGTTACAATACAATAAGATTAAAAATTTAAAAATAGCAACCCAAAAAATAAACGGCATTATTATTAATCCTGGTGAAACATTTTCTTATTGGAAATTAATTGGAAATCCCATACGCAAGAAAGGTTACGTGGAATGTATGATACTTTTTTATGGGGGTTTTAAACAAGGAGTTGGTGGTGGATTGTGTCAACTATCAAACCTTCTATACTGGATAACTCTTCATACACCTTTACAGGTTACTGAAAGGCATCGACATAGTTATGATGTTTTTCCAGATTCTAATAGAAGTCAGCCATTCGGTAGTGGTGCAACATGTGCCTACAATTATTTAGATTTAAGAATACATAATCCCACACTGCACCCCTATCAGCTCAATGTTTATATGACTGATGAGCAATTAGTTGGTTCCTGGAATACGGTGAATGAAAATGAATACACATATGAAGTCTATGAGAAGGAACATAAAATTACACAAGAATATTGGGGAGGGTATTTAAGACATAATCTCATCTACAGACGATTACTTAATAAAGAGAGAGAAACAGTAGATGATCAATATATTACTGAAAATCATGCTCTAATGATGTATCAACCCCTTTTAGAAATCAGGAAAGTAGTAGTTTTAGATTCAAGAAAAGACTGAAAATAAAACGACCCACCTTATGATAGAACAAATCGTTAGGACGGATCGTTTTATTTCTACTTATTTATAGGTTTTTTCTCTAATCCTTTTACATAAGCATCTTCAGGTGTCACATTTACCGTCTTCTGATGATCATAAATGACATACCCCGGCTTTGCCCCACTCGGCTTCTTCACGTGCTTAATAAGCGTATAATCCACTGGCACCGAACTTGATCCCTTAGCTTTGCTGAAATAAGCAGCAAGCATTGCTGCATCGAACAACGTATCATCACTAAACTCACGTGAACGTATGACGACATGGGAACCTGGAATGTCCTTCGTATGAAGCCATGTGTCGAAAGCGTTGGAAAGGCGGTTCGTAACATATTCATTCTGCTTGTTGTTTTTCCCCACGACAATCTCAACTCCGTCCCGAGACCAATAAGAAGTAACAGCAGGCTGAGTTGACTTCGACTTGCGTTTTCCTTTATTCCGATTGCGGATATAGCCTTCTTCAACTAACTCTTCACGTATATCGTCGATATCACTTATAGAGGCGCTCTCGAGTTGTTGAAGAATGGAATCAAGATAAGCCATTTCAATCTCTGTTTTTTCAATTTGTTCGGTCACGAATGAAAGACTAGCTTTCGCTTTATTGTATTTCTTGTAATAGGCTTGAGCATTCGCAGTAGGAGTAAGAAGGGGATCAAGTTGTACGAGAATAACAGGTGCTACCTCTTCATAATAATTGTAGATTTCTACCTCGCGATCTCCTCGCTTCATCGTGTGCAAATGTGACATCAGTAAGTCCCCAATGATTCTGTATTGGTCCGCACCTTCCGCATCACTCATCGTTTGTTTTAGCTTTTGGATTTTTTTCTCGTTCTTCTTGTACTCATTGCTGACAAATCGTGATAAATCTTGTACGCGTTGACGAACTGTATCCCGATCTGCTCTTTGATGGAAAAACGATTCTAAGCATTCGCTAATTGATGAGAACGTCTGAACGTCGTCATTCTGAAATTGAGTGAGTGGATAAACGGAAAACATCGTTTTCGCATTGAAAACAGTAACGTTCGGATAATATTTATCGTTCTTCATATCAGCAATAAACGATTGATAATGTTCCCACAATTGTTCACGAGAACCCAACCGATTTCGATGTATTAATTCCTTAGCCAACAGTGGACTCATCCCTGTTAAAAGCTCAACTAGCTGATGATCCATCTTTCCATTATTTGGCTGAAGTCGGGAAATAAATGTATCTTTAGCTATTTCTATTGGATTCTCTTTGTCCTGATTGGGTGGGAAGACATATGGCCGACCAGGAAGAACGATTCGATGCTGACTGACAGCAGGTGTAACATGATGAACACTGTCTAGAACAGCGTTAGAAGATGGATCCATCAAAATTAAGTTGCTATGACGTCCCATAACTTCAATGATCAGCCTCCGCGTCACTTCATCACCGAGTTCATCTCGTGTTCGGACATCAATATGGACAATTCGTTCCATTCCTACTTGTGTAATCCTCTCAATAACAGCCCCTTCACAATGTTTCCGAAGCAGCATACAAAACATCGGTGCTTGAACGGGGTTAGTGAAGGTTTCTTCTGTTAAATGAAGTCGAGGGAAACTCGGATTGGCCGAAAGTAATAGTTTATAGTTCGCTCCACGGGCACGTATAGAAAGTACGATATCTGATTGGTGAGGCTGATATATTTTAGAAATGCGGCCGCCCACAACACATGAGGCAAGTTCTTGAACGACAGCACGAGTAACAAATCCATCGAAAGCCATTGATTTCACTCCAAAGGTTTTCCTCTAGTATAGCATTTTTTACAGCTCGTCTGAATAATGTTTATGAGTGAGAGTTGTACAAGTATATAAAGAGGAGGAAAGAGTTTGTGACGAATCAGCACTGGTACCAAATAACGGAATCGATGTTACTACAGCAACTGAATGTCGATCCAAAAACAGGATTAACAGAAAAAGAAGTAATAAGAAGACAAAAAGAAGTTGGTCCAAATCGACTAACAGAAGGAAAAAAAGTATCACTGTTCCTTTTATTCTTAAATCAATTCCAAGACTTCATGGTGCTTGTACTACTAGGAGCAACCTTGATTTCTGGCTTACTTGGAGAATATACGGACGCAATTGCCATAATTGCGATTGTCGTTATTAATGCTGTGCTTGGTTTTGTTCAAGAATATCGTGCTGAGAAATCTCTTCACGCCCTAAAGGAACTTACGGCACCTACGGCAAAGGTCAATCGTGACGGTGAAGAACAGGTCGTTCCAGCTGTTGATCTCGTTCCAGGGGATATCATTCTCCTTGAAAGCGGAGACCGTGTACCAGCAGATGCTAAACTGTTTAAAGCGAATGGATTGTACGTCGAGGAGTCCGCTCTTACAGGAGAATCAGTACCTGCAGGTAAACAGACGAATCCGATTCCACATAAAGATGTTCCGTTAGGAGACCAGACGAATTTGCTGTTTATGGGGACATCAATTACTCGCGGAACAGCTGTAGCCGTCGTCATCGAGACAGGAATGAACACGGAAATGGGTAAAATCGCCAATCTCATTGACTCAACGGAAAGTATGGACACACCTCTGCAACGTAGACTGGAACAGCTCGGTAAAATTCTTATAGTCGTCGCTCTACTACTAACAGTAGTCGTTGTCGTTACCGGAATATGGCACGGACAAGATGCTTATGGCATGTTTTTAACCGGTGTGAGTTTGGCAGTTGCCGCTATACCAGAAGGTCTTCCAGCAATCGTTACAATTGCTCTCGCATTAGGTGTACAACGAATGATTAAACGGAAAGCAATTGTTCGAAAGCTACCTTCTGTAGAAACGCTCGGATGTGCCTCGGTAATCTGTTCAGATAAGACGGGAACGCTGACACAAAATAAAATGACGGTCACATACATATGGACTGGGGGGAAATCGTTCGAAGTTACGGGAACGGGTTATGATCCGGCTGGAACCTTCAGACGAGAAAATCAAGAGATAGATCCACGCCGTGATAGCGATCTTTTAAAAATATTAGAAATTGGCACTGTCTGTAACAATGCGAAAATTCGAAAAGAACAAGATAAAAAGGGCTTAATGAAGCGTACACAAACGTTTTGGTCAATCCAAGGAGATCCGACTGAAGCTTCATTGATTGTTGCTGCAGCAAAAGCAGGGATATGGAAAGAGGAGCTCTCGCAAAATATGCAACGCATTACCGAATTCCCCTTCGATTCTATACGTAAAATGATGTCGATTGTCGTTCAATCTAATCAATCACAATATGTTTACGTGAAAGGAGCTCCAGATGTTCTGCTTGATCGCTGTAATTCGATCCTCTGGGAAGGCAGAGAGGTAGCCCTGACAGAGGAACGTAAAAAACAAGTGTTGCTCATGAATGAGGAACGTGCTAGTAAAGCGTTACGCAATCTTGCCATCGCTTATCGTGGAGTAGGTAGTGGTGAGAAAGTAGATCAAGAGAACACAGCTGAACGCAATCTTGTCTTCATTGGTCTCATGAGTATGATCGATCCACCGCGTGAGGAAGTAAAAGAGGCGATTGCTACTTGCCGTTCAGCTGGAATTAAGACCGTTATGATTACAGGCGATCATCAAACGACGGCTTTTGCGATTGCGAATGAACTGGAGATCATTCCTGCTGGCGGGAAAATGATTAGTGGACAACAGTTATCCCAAATGGATGCAAAACTTTTCGAAGAAGAAGTAGATAACATATACGTTTACGCACGAGTATCACCCGAGCATAAATTAAGAATTGTGAAGGCACTACAAGCCCAAGGTCACGTCGTTGCGATGACGGGTGACGGAGTCAATGATGCTCCAGCGATTAAAGCTGCAGATATCGGTATTTCGATGGGGATTACGGGAACTGATGTGACAAAAGAAGCATCGTCCTTGGTTCTTAGTGATGATAATTTCGCAACAATCGTAGCAGCGATTGAAGAAGGTCGTGGCATTTACGATAATATTCGAAAGTTCATTCGTTACTTACTTGCGAGTAACGTCGGTGAAATTCTCGTTATGTTTTTCGCGATGTTAATGGGTCTTCCTCTTCCGCTCGTACCCATTCAAATACTGTGGGTAAATCTCGTAACAGATGGCTTACCGGCAATGGCTCTTGGGGTTGATCAAGCGGAAGAAGATATGATGAGGAGAAAACCCCGTAATCCGCGTGAGAGTATATTTGCTCGTGGATTGGGATGGAAAATTATTAGTCGGGGCTTTCTCATTGGAATATGTACGTTAGCCGCGTTCTACTATGTCTACACTCAAAATCCGTCAAGTGAAATGCAACTGGTTAAAGCACAGACAATCGCTTTTTGTACGCTCGTTATGGCTCAGTTGATTCACGTGTTTGATTGCCGAAGTGATTACTCCGTCTATCATCGTAACCCGTTCCAAAATGTGTATCTTGTAATAGCGGTGTTAAGTTCAATACTCTTGCTCTTTGGCGTCATTTACATTGATTGGTTCCAACCGATCTTCCATACAATGACGTTAAATATGAACGATTGGATTATCATTTTAATTGCAGCGGCGATCCCTACTTTTATCGCAGGATTAAGATATTTTCCATTATGGTATAAAAGAGCATAATAAAATCCTATAAAAAGGAAAATTTTAACACGCCTTCACATTATTGTGAAGGTTTTTCTTGTCCCGGTTCTATAAATTGATTACAATGATGGAATGATGTAGAATAACGTTATCGTTTGATCGTAGGAGGAATCTCCAATTATGGGTATTAAACTGATTAATATTGGGTTCGGAAACATCGTATCTGCAAATCGAATTATTTCGATTATTAGTCCCGAATCCGCTCCAATTAAAAGATTGATTACAGAAGCAAGGCAGAGAAATATGTTAATAGATGCTACATACGGACGGCGTACTCGGGCTGTGATGATTATGGATAGTGATCATGTCATTCTCGTCGCTGTTCAACCTGAGACGGTTGGGCATCGTTTAGTTTCTAAAGACCAGCAACATGAAGATCCAGAAGATTAATAAAGGCAGGAGGCAATAATGAACATAGATAAAGGATTACTTCTTGTCATTTCTGGTCCGTCGGGTGTGGGGAAGGGAACAGTCTGTGGGGCCCTGCGTCAGCAAGCGCGTTCGCTTCATTATTCCGTTTCTGCGACGACACGTGCTCCACGTCCAGGTGAGGTAGATGGTATTAACTACTTTTTTAAAACGAGAGACGAATTTGAAATGATGATTCAACATGATCAGTTGCTTGAATGGGCTGAATATGCAGGGAACTATTACGGTACGCCTAGGGAATATGTCGAACATACAATAGCGGAAGGCAATGACATCATTTTAGAAATTGAAGTGCAGGGAGCGCTACAAGTCAAACAAAAGTTTCCACATGGTATATTTCTTTTCCTAATGTCTCCGACGTTCGAAGAGTTAAAAAATCGTATTGTTGGACGGGGAACGGAGTCAGAAGAAACGATATTACGACGTATGAATATTGCACGTGAAGAACTAATGTTGATGGAACAGTACGATTATGTTGTCGTGAACGACGAAGTCATTAAAGCGTGTGACAGGATTAGGGGAATAATCGCCGCGGAACATTGTAAAACAACGCGACAAATTGAACGTATTCGTCATTGGGTAGGGGAGGTGTAACCATGTTATATCCATCAATTGATTTGTTAACGGAAATTGCTGATAGTAAATATACGCTAGTCATAGCGGCGTCTAAACGTGCACGACAGCTGCTTGATGGTCAAAAACGAGAAATTGTAAAGCCGAAATCTTTTAAAAATGTAGGAATTGCTCTAGAAGAAATTGCTGATGGCAAAGTGACGTTTGAACGTATAAGTAAATCTACCTAGAATAACAACCGTCATGGTTGTTATTTTTTTAAGAGGGGGAGAGATAAATGAAAGGAAAAACAGTCATATTAGGGGTAACCGGGGGAATCGCGGTCTTTAAAGCAGCAGCACTATGCAGTCAATTGGTACAAAGAGGGGCAAACGTCCACGTTATTATGTCAGAAGGGGCGACCAAATTTGTAACACCCCTCACCTTTCAAACGTTATCGCGTCATCATGTGATCGTCGATACGTTTCAAGAAGACAATCCATCCGTCGTTGCACATATCGATCTTGCAGATCGAGCTGATTTGGTTATCGTCGCACCTGCTACCGCCAATTTCATAGCGAAAGCAGCGAACGGAATCGCCGATGATATGCTTACGACGACTTTGCTTGCAACGAGAGCACCAGTCTTTGTCTGTCCGGCAATGAATGTGAATATGTATGCCCATCCAACCGTAATCAAAAATATGAATACGTTATGTGATTACGGTTATCATTTCATCGAACCCGGTGAAGGTCAGTTAGCTTGTGGCTATGTAGGAAAAGGTCGATTGTCAGAACCGTTAGAGATCATCAGAGTAATAGAGGCATTTTTAGCCCAAAAACAGGATTGGACGGGGAAACATTTACTCGTTACAGCGGGTGCAACAAGAGAACATCTTGATCCTGCCCGGTGTTTCACTAACCTATCAACTGGGAAAATGGGCTACGCAATAGCTGAAATGTTTAAAAAAGCAGGTGGTGAAGTTACGCTCGTAACGGGTCCAACGTTATTACCTAAAGTACAGGGAGTTAAAACGATTGAAGTCCAATCGGCACAAGATATGTATGATGAAGTGATGAAAAACCTAGATAAAGCAGATGTTGTTATTAAAGCAGCTGCGGTTACCGATTATCGCCCTGTCGAAGCGTCTAAGCACAAATTAAAAAAAGGGGACGGCTTATTAACGATAACATTTGAACGAACAAAGGATATTTTAGCCGAAATCGGAAATCAAAATACGGGTAAATTCGTCGTCGGATTTGCCGCTGAGTCTGAAAATGTTGACGAGTATGCACTAGAAAAGATTAAACGTAAAAATTGCGACTTGCTCGTCGCTAATAACATTAATGAACCTGGAGCTGGTTTTGCAGAGGATACGAACATTGTATCTATATTTGACCAACAAGGCGTTGTCAAACGATTGCCGAAAATGTCAAAGAAAGAAGTAGCTAAGGAGTTACTCAACATAGTGAAGGATCGTATGAAACGATGAAGCTTATCCCTAGTGTGGCAAAAGTGGTTGTCGATGTGCCGACGCAAGGAATTGATCGTCCATTTGATTATGTGATCCCCGCTTTCTTACGTACGACAATTCAAGTCGGTTCAAGGGTGATTGTTCCCTTTTCGGGAAGACGACTTCAAGGTTACGTCGTCGCAACAGATTCAGAAGGTGAAGTTGTTAAACTTAAACAGATCGAATCCGTTTTAGAATCAGTACCCCCTTTAACGGAAGAGCAGATTCGAACAGGTCAATGGATGAGTGAATACTATATTTGTCCGATGAGCACGGCGTTCCATGCTATGTTACCGGCAGTAATGAAAGCGAGATACGAAAGAGCGATTGTTAAAGGGGACGTATCCCCACAGGACGTATCATTTTTACAAACGGACGAAGTAAAGAACTTATGGCAGTGGCTCAGTCGCGAACACCAGATTTCTTGGGAGATAGCAGTTGGGACTTTTTCAGAGAAACTTATTATGCAAGGGATTGAGCAAGGCTGGATAAAAACGACTCAACTGATCACGGATCAAGTCACGACGAAAAGAATCCAGGTAGTTTCTCCAAAAGCAACTTATCCCGAACTAATAGCTGCTAAAGAGCAACTATCAAAGCAAGCAAGAAGCCAGCATCGCGTGCTTGATTTCTTCATTGAAGAACCAGATCCGATACCTGTAAAGGTGTTATTGGATAGAATTGGGATAGGTCGTTCGGTTATTAAAAACCTTGTAGATCAAGAAATATTGGTAATAGAAGAGAGAGTAATTGATCGCGATCCTTATGCCGGCAAATATACGAAACGAACGTTACCGTTACAGTTAACGCAAGACCAACAAAACGTACTCGATGAAATTCTCAGTCCGATTCGAGATCGTCGATATCAATCTTTCCTTTTACATGGCGTCACGGGTAGTGGAAAAACGGAGATCTACTTACAAGCGATTGCAGCAAGTTTACTAGAAGAGAAAGAAGCCATCGTTCTCGTTCCTGAGATTTCTCTTACACCGCAAATGGTTGAAAGGTTTAAAGGAAGGTTTGGCGATCTCGTTGCTGTATTACATAGCCGACTTTCGCAAGGAGAAAGGTATGACGAGTGGCGGAAAATCCATAGAGGTGAAGTGAAAGTAGTCATTGGAGCAAGATCCGCCATTTTGGCCCCGTTACGAAACATAGGGTTGATCATCATCGATGAAGAGCATGAAAGTTCGTATAAACAAGAAGAAAGTCCGAAATATCATGCCCGAGATGTGGCTTTATTCCGTGCGAAGTCCCATCAAGCGGTTGTTATTCTTGGGACGGCAACGCCATCAATTGAAAGCTTCGCTCTTGCAAAGGCGAACCACCATCATTATTTATCCTTACCAGGAAGAGTAATGGGCAGAGAAATGCCAACGGTTGAAATTGTAGACATGCGCGAAGAGCTTAAACAAGGAAATCGCTCCATGTTCAGTCGTTCATTGCATGAGAAAATTACGAGCAGATTAGCAAATAAAGAGCAAATCGTATTGTTTTTAAACAGACGAGGTTTCTCAACCTTTGTTATGTGCAGAACATGTGGTCAAGTGATGGACTGTCCACATTGTGCAATTTCTTTAACCTATCACCAGTATAACCATACGCTTCGTTGTCATTATTGTGGACATCAAGAACAGAGCCCATCGCAATGTCCAACGTGCGAAGGAACACAAATACGTTTTTTTGGTACAGGAACCCAGAAAGTAGAACAGGAACTAGCAAAGCATTTCCCAGAAGCACGGGTCATACGGATGGACGTCGATACGACAACCCAGAAAGGTTCCCATGAACGATTGTTATCGTCATTTGGTCGTAGGGAAGCAGATATTTTGTTAGGCACCCAGATGATTGCAAAAGGATTAGATTTCCCTTTCGTAACGCTTGTTGGTGTGATCGCTGCCGATACGATTCTTAACCTACCAGATTTTCGTGCAGGTGAACGAACGTTTCAACTTCTTACTCAAGTAAGTGGACGAGCGGGTAGACATCAATTGAGCGGCGAGGTTGTTATTCAAACGTATACGCCCGAGCACTTTAGCATAACGACAGCAGCCAATCATCAGACAGATGTGTTTTATAATCAGGAATTAAAGCAAAGAATGGATACGATGTATCCACCATACAGTCGCATGGTTTGTGTTACGTTTTCTCATGAACAAGTGGCTCAACTAGCGAAGGTAGCCACGATGTGGTCGAATGAAGTGAAAAAGCAATTATCTCCTACTACTCAGTTGTTCGGACCTGTTCCTTCACCGATTTCACGTATAAAAGATAGATATCGCTATCAATGTTTGTTAAAATACAGGGATGAACCACATATTTCCTCTATTATTAAAAAAGTGACATTACAATTAACTAAACAACCGAGTTGGAAGGGGATACAGGTTAGTATTGATGTGGATCCTCAACTCATGCTATAGACTTGTCGGTGTAATATGACCGTCGAATTTCTGTGTTGCGTTGTCCCTCTGTTGCTCACGTAGTTGCACCTACGCTCCGCTACTCGGGACTGCTGCGCCTTGAACTTCTTGGTCCTATTACACCTCCGCTCCGAAGCAAATAAAGACAAAGGACATTCTAGAAAGTAATTGGTATACATTACTACGAAGTATTTTTAAAGGAAGTGTAAGTTATGCGCATTATTTTTATGGGAACACCGGACTTTGCCGTCGCTTCACTTGAGCAACTTGTGGAGCAAGGATATGATATTGTTGGTGTATATACTCAACCAGATCGGCCCAAGGGAAGAAAGCAGGTTCTTACTCCATCTCCTGTAAAAGTTGCTGGTGATAAATTTGGTATACCTGTTTACCAGCCAGAGAAGATTAGAAAAGAGCAGGAGGTTGCTGTTGTTCGGGAACTAAAACCCGATCTCATTGTAACAGCCGCTTATGGGCAAATATTGCCAAGGTCGCTTCTCGATATTCCTTCTTTAGGTTGTATAAATGTTCATGCCTCTTTACTGCCTCGAAACCGAGGTGGAGCACCGATTCATTGGTCGATTATTCGAGGTGAGAAAGAAACTGGCGTAACGATTATGTATATGGTTGACGCATTGGATGCAGGGGATATGATTAGTAAGGTTGTCGTTCCTATCACCGATGAAGATAATGTTGGAACGTTGCATGATAAATTGGCTTTAGCAGGCGCTGACTTGTTAATAGAGACATTACCGAAGCTCATCGTAGGCGAAATCTCCCCTGAATTTCAGAACGAGTCTCTAGTAACGTATTCGCCAAATATTAAACGTGATGATGAAAAGCTGAATTGGAATAAAACAAATAGAGAAATATACAACCATATTCGAGGTTTAAGCCCTTGGCCAGTTGCTTATACGATGCTAGGAAAAGAAATATGGAAAATATGGGGAGCACAATTAGGGATTAATAAAGCTCATCTTGAGACCACACCTGGAACGATCATAGAAATAACGGATCACGCGATTGAGGTTGCAACGGGAGAGGGTTCTATATTGTTAACCGATATACAGCCGGCTGGAAAAAAACGAATGAAAGTAGTCGATTATTTAAGGGGAACAAATATACAAAAAGGGTTGCGATTTAGTGAGTAAACCATCTGCACGGAAAGTTGCACTAGATGTATTAACAAAAGTAGAAAAAGATCGTTCCTATAGCAACCTGCAGTTAAATCAGTCGCTTCAAGCTGCACAACTAGAGCGTGTTGATGCCGCTTTAGCGACTGAACTTGTGTACGGCACGATTCAACGCTTAAATACGTTAGATTGGATTCTTGAACCGTACGTGAAAAAGGGAATTGAAAAATTAGAACTGTGGGTTCGTGTGATGTTACGATTAAGTGTATATCAGGTTTATTACCTTGATCGCATTCCGGATCACGCAGTTGTTAACGAAGCCGTTGAATTGGCAAAAGCACAAGGACATCGTGGTGTAGCCAATCTCATAAACGGTGTCTTACGAGAAGTGATCCGGTCAAAGGATGCGAGAACGATTCCAGAAGATGTAGACTGGATAAAGAAAATTTCCTTACAGCATTCACACCCGGAATGGCTAGTCTCTAGGTGGGAAAAGACCTATGGACGACAGGAAACAGAAGAGATGTGTAAGATCAATAACGTCGCTCCCCTACTATCGATTCGTGTCAATCAATTGAAAATGACGACGAATCGATTGATACAAGTGCTAGAAGAGGACGGCTTCGAACTAGAAGCTTCGTCAATCGTATCCGAAGGAATCCTCTCTCATCGAGGAGGAAATATGGCGAATCATCCACTTTACAAAGATGGAATGTTTTCGATTCAGGATGAGAGTTCAATGCTTGTTGCGAAAGTTCTTCGGGCTGAACCTGGGATGAAAGTACTTGATACGTGCGCTGCTCCTGGTGGGAAAACGACACATATTGCAGAACTCATGAATGATGAAGGCGAAATCATTGCCTGTGACATTCATAAACATAAGACGAAACTCATCGATCAACAGGCAAAACGACTCGGGGTAAGAAGCATTAGTTCTCGTCAAATTGACGTTCGCAAATTGGATGAGCATAATGAAACGTTTGATCGTATTCTTGTTGATGCCCCTTGTACCGGCTTCGGTGTTATTCGAAGAAAGCCGGACTTGAAGTGGACGAAACAACGACAAGATGTTGAGAACATTGCAAATGTTCAACAATCGATCTTACATGCGGTAGCCCCGTTATTAAAGGTTGGTGGAGCGATGGTTTATAGTACTTGTACCGTTGATCGTGAGGAAAATCATGATGTTATCCAAGCATTTTTACAATCTCATCCAAACTTCTCGATTGATCATGAAGCCTTTTCTGACTTACCAGAAGAAGTTAAGCGAAAATCGACTGAAGGTATGCTGCAATTATTGCCGCACCATTTCAACAGCGACGGATTCTTTATCGCTAGAATGATTAGGATTCATTAATTCCATCTGCTTAACCCAAACTAATAGAGAAAGTTTAAACAATTATAATAAAGCAATTAAATGAAGGAACGATGAGGTGTTTTAACATGAAAGAATTAAAACCACTTAAGCCTATACCTGCTAATACTATGCAGCCTATTATTTTTGATTTGGAATTAGGCGAAATTAAGCAATGGCTTAAGAATGTAGGGGAACCGACGTTTAGAGCCGGACAAATTTTCGATTGGCTATATGTGAAGCGGGTAAACAGCTTTGAAGAGATGTCGAATTTATCAAAGTCACTCCGCCAAAAGCTAACGAATACGTTTGTCATTGAGCCGCTTAAGACGATCACAATGCAACAATCCAAAGATGGGACAATTAAATTTTTGTTCGGGCTTCACGATGATCACGCGATCGAGACCGTAATTATGAAACACAAATATGGAAATAGTGTTTGTGTGACAACTCAAGTAGGTTGCCGAATTGGATGTACGTTTTGTGCGTCGACAATCGGAGGATTGAAACGAAATCTAAATACAGGAGAAATTGTTGCACAAGTTGTAGAAGCTCAAAAGGTTCTAGATGAGAAGGATGAGCGTGTGAGTAGTATTGTCATCATGGGTTCCGGCGAACCTTTTGAAAATTTCGATGCTATGCTCAGTTTTCTGAAAATTGTCAACGACGATGATGGTTTAAATATCGGGCAAAGGCACATTACCGTTTCAACGAGTGGAATTGTCCCACAAGTATATCAATTTGCTGAGACCGGCATGCAAATAAATCTCGCAATTTCTTTGCATGCACCGAACGATGAACTCCGCTCTAAATTAATGCCGGTCAACCGTCGCTTTCCGCTGAGAGATTTACTCGAAGCGTGTAAGTATTACATTGAAACAACGAACCGTCGAATTACGTTTGAATATGCATTAATGGGCGGTGTAAATGACCAACCAGAACATGCGGAAGAATTAGCTAAAATAATGCATGAAATACTAGAACACATTCATTTAATCCACTTTAATCTCATTCCGGTTAACCCTGTTATGGAGCGAAATTATATTCGGACGGAAAGAAACGAGATTTTTGAGTTCGCTCGAATATTAGAGAAGCATAGAATTAATACGACGATTCGACGTGAGCATGGAGTTGACATAGCCGCCGCCTGTGGGCAACTACGTGCACAACATATGGAAAAAAAGGAAAATGATACAGAGAAATAGAATAAACAAACGTGTGATATTCGATATTTACTGTTCTTTTGGGGCAGACCAGCCTGCGCCCACTTTTGGGGAACTTTAGGGGAGTGAGAATATGCTTACGGCCATTAAATCAGATATTGGAAAAGTTAGGGAGATTAATGAAGATTGCGCGATCATACACCAGAACGTTGAAGGGTGTCATATTGCCATCGTGGCCGACGGAGTAGGAGGACATCAAGCGGGTGAAATTGCAAGTGCAATGGCTTTAGAAGTCATTACCCGCGAGTTAATAACTCCCTCTGTCGAAACGACCGATTGGAAATCTCGGATTGAACAAGCGATTCTAACAGCTAACAAAGAAATCTATGAATATGGTAATAATAATCAACTTGAAGGGATGGGGACTACAGTCGTCACCGTTGTCGTTAATGAACAAGAAATCTATGTCGGTCATGTCGGTGATAGTAGGCTGTACCTCATAACTCAGAAGACAATTGAACAGATGACAGTAGACCATACACTCGTGCAACTGCTTTTAAATAATGGTCAAATTACGGAAGATGAGGCATTTAGGCATCCGCAAAAAAATGTGATTTTAAGGGCTCTTGGTACGGACCCTGATACGGTCGTGGATATATCAACCTTTAAATGGACGGAAAACGATGTTTTATTGTTATGTACAGATGGATTAACGGATCGAATTCCTCATAATGAAATCGCATCCATTATCTTTTCGCATGAATCTCTTGGAGAAGCAGTAAACCAATTAATAACCGCGGCTCTTGATGCTGGTGGAGAAGATAATATTACCGTCGTTTTATTGAAAAATGATTTGACAGCGAAGTGAGGTGAAAACGATGATAGGAAAGCATCTGGGTGGAAGATATGAATTGGTTTCACGAATCGGTGGTGGTGGAATGGCAATCGTTTACCAAGGCACTGATCTTTTACTGAACAGAACGGTTGCAGTGAAGGTACTTCGTCAACAATTCTGCCATGATGATGATTTCATTGATCGATTTAGACGAGAAGCACAATCTGCAGCAAGCCTTTCACACCCTAATGTCGTTAGTATTTATGATGTTGGTCAAGAAGAGGAAATTCATTACATTGTAATGGAATACATCGAAGGTCCAACGTTGAAAGAGAGAATTATTGAACGTGCTCCACTACCCTTACAAGAATCCATACGTATTGCAATAGAGATTGCGGAGGCGTTAGAGAACGCACACCAAAACCATATTATACATAGAGACATAAAGCCCCACAATATTCTTATTGGTAGGAATGGAAGAGTAAAGGTTGCCGACTTTGGTATTGCACGAGCCGTAACTTCATCGACTTTGACGCATACAGGTTCCATTATTGGCTCTGTACATTATTTTTCCCCGGAACAAGCAAAAGGGGGAATAACTGGAGTACAATCAGATATTTATTCACTTGGAATCGTCTTGTATGAGATGCTGACGGCAAAACTTCCTTTTACTGGTGATAGCCCTATTTCTGTTGCACTCATGCATGTCCAGAATACATATATAGAACCGCGCGAGCTCAATCGGTTCATCCCACAAAGTGTAGAGAATATTATTACGAAAGCGATGGCCAAAGATTTACAATGGCGGTATGCCTCTGTCAGAGAGATGTTGATAGATTTGGAGAACTGTTTATTACCAGGTCATGAATCAGACAAGAAATTTGTATTGCCTTCAAGCCCCTATCTTGATGAAGAAACAAGAGTCATTCCGGCACTTACACCTTCGATGTGGGACAATCAATATAGTGAAGGTAATAAACGATCTGACCGCTCAGGTCGAAATGATAAATCTCCACAGAAAAATCGTTCGCAATTATTTATTAAACCGTTCATTTGGTTACTATCTATCGTTATTTTAATTGTTTTGGGATTTATCGGTTTACAGTACCTCTTAGGTAAAATGTACGTGCAGGATGTAGACGTACCTGACGTTATCAATTTAGATGAAGCGGAAGCGACGGAACTTTTGGAAGGTCTTACATTCGAGGTAATTAGGGAAGAAGGGTTTGATAACGAGATTGCAAAGGGTAAAGTATTTAAACAATTACCAGGAGCAAAAACAACTGTAAAAGAAAATAGTGAAGTCACCATTTTCGTCAGTCAAGGAAAAGAAGCGATACCCGTACCAGATTTAACTGGAAAAACGGAAGCTCAAGCCGAGGACCAATTAAGTCAAAGTCAGTTCAAAAGCTGGGAACCTAAGCCGGAATTCAACAAAGACGTACCTGAAGGAAAGATCATTAGACAGGAACCAGAACCGAATAAGGAAGTCATTCCAGATGACACGACCATCGTTTATTATGTAAGTAAAGGAGCAGAAAGCTTTGAAGCACCTAACTTAATTGGTAAAAATATTGAGCAGGCGAAAGCCGAGGTTGAAAAACTTGATCTTAAGCTAGGTGTACCGGTATATCAGGATAGCTATTTGGAAAAAGACCTTGTAATTAAACAATTTCCGTATAACCCAGGTGATCCTGTATCAGCTGGAGCTGAAATTCAGATCTTTGTTAGTAACGGAAAATTACCCGGAGATGCAAAAAATGTCGATGTTCCGATCTCCATTTTTCCTGATCAAGGAAAAGAAACCGAGGTCATTATTCTTGTGAGTGATGCGCGCGGAGATAAGCAACAAGTTACTAAAGAGGTTATTTCACAACCGAAAGAATTTACGGTCTCACTTGTTTTATCACCGGATAAATCCGGTTTAATCCAGGTTTATCGAGATGGAAGTTTATTCAGCGAACAAACTGTCCCATATAATTCTGAAGGGGGGTAGCCGGTGGCACAAGGTACGATCATTAAAGCATTAAGTGGATACTATTATGTCAATGCAGACGATAAAGTGTGGCAATGTCGAGGAAGAGGAATTCTCCGCAAGCAAGGGGTTTCTCCTTTAGTTGGAGATCGTGTAGATGTTTCGTATACCGACCATGACGAGGGGCTTGTTGATGTCATTCACGATAGAAAAAACGAGTTGATTCGCCCACCGATTGCGAATGTCGATCTCGTTACCCTCGTTTTTTCCGTTGAGGAGCCTGCATTCAGCTCTACGTTATTGGATAAATTCCTTGTTCATATCGAACGTGCTGGGATCGAAGCGATGCTTTGCCTCACGAAGACAGATTTAAGCGAAGATAAAACAGAGCATAATCATGATGCCATTGATGAAATCAAAAATGTCTATGAACCATTAGGGTATACCGTAATTGTAACTAGTTCAAAGAATGGCAAAGGTGTAGATGAATTATTAACGATGCTTACACATAAAACATCGGTTTTTGCGGGTCAATCTGGAGTAGGCAAATCTTCACTATTAAATGCGATGATTCCACAATTAAATCTTGAAACGGCTGCTATTAGTATGAAGTTAGGAAGAGGAAAGCATACGACCCGGCACGTCGAGTTAATACCGCTCCCAACAGGCGGATTTATAGCCGATACGCCAGGGTTTAGTCAATTGGATTTCGCCGGAATTGAGCCTGAATCCCTATCATCCTATTTCGTAGAAATTGGCGCAAAAAGTGAATCATGTAAGTTTCGTAGATGCTCTCATACAAAGGAACCCGGTTGTGCCGTCATATTGGCAGTTGAAGATGGAGAGATCAACCGCGAACGTTATGATCATTATGTTCATTTTTATAATGAGATCAAGGAGCAATCAAGGAGGCAATATAAATGATAAAAATTGCTCCGTCGATTCTGTCAGCAGATTTTGCAAAGCTCAGTGATGAGATTAAGGACGTGGAACAAGGTGGAGCAGATCTAATTCATGTTGATGTAATGGACGGACATTTTGTTCCTAACATTACGATTGGACCGTTAATCGTTGATGCGATTAAACCACATACACGTTTGCCACTTGATGTGCACTTAATGATTGAACAACCAGATCGTTACATTCTTGATTTCGTAAAAAGCGGTGCAGACATCATTACTATTCATGTTGAAGCGTGCAAACATCTTCATCGTACCCTCTACCTAATCAAAGAACAGGGAGTAAAAGCAGGGGTCGTGCTTAATCCGGCAACGTCACTAAAAGAAATTGAGATTGTCTTACAGGATGTAGATATGGTATTATTAATGACAGTAAATCCAGGTTTTGGCGGTCAGTCGTTTATTGCTTCTGTCCTTCCTAAAATCAGACGTTTACGAGAACAGTTAACTGAGCTTGGCTTGAATCATATTGATATCGAAGTCGACGGCGGTATCAATGAACAAACCATTCGCCAATGTGTGAATGCCGGTGCCAACGTGTTTGTAGCCGGTTCAGCAATATTCAACAAACCAAATCGGACGAATGCGATTCAATCGCTTCGCCAATCTGGAACAACTGAATAGTAACCACTGGGGGAGCCGAATTTGGCTGAGAACGAAGCAATTGAGCTTCGAAACCCTTGAACCTGTTGTAACCTTTTGGTTCTGGATAATACCAGCGTAGGGAAGTGGATGTAGAGTGAATTTCATGTGCACGCTATAACTGCTTATCCGATTTCTGGTAAGTAGTTTTTTTGTTTTTATACTATTTTATTTGAAGAGGGGAAATACAATGTCAAATACTCGGCTAGTATTATTAGTAGAAACGGCCATTATGGCTGGTTTAGCGTATGTGTTAGGGTTGGTACAGATTAATTTTGGTTGGGCTTACGGAGGATCGATTTCTTTTGTCATGGTACCGATCGTAATTTTAGCATTGAGAAGAGGAATGTTAGCGGGGGTGACTGCAGGTTTAATTGTAGGGTTACTGAAGCTTATGTTTGGCGGGTACGTCGTTCATCCTATTCAAGCAATCTTAGATTATCCATTGGCATTTTTAGTTATAGGTTTAGCTGGAATGGTTAAGCTATCTCCGAATTTATCAAAGAATAAGCTCATGACATTAAGTGTAATCGGAATTGTCGTTGCAACTGCGTTGCGATTCGTTTGTCATTTCCTATCAGGAGTTGTCTTCTTTGCAGAATTTGCTGAAGATACACCAGTATTGATTTATTCAGCAATTTATAATTTATCCTACTTAGTTCCTGAAGCAATCATTACTGCAGTAGCGGTATACTTTATCGTTGTTGGAGCACCTCAGTTATTCAAACCGAGAGCGAGTGTTTCGATTGAAAAATCGTAACGAACGGGTTGTCATCGTAACGGGTGGCGATCTTTCAGATTGGGAGAAGGGAAATATACTCCCAAATGATAAAGTAATTGCCGTCGACTATGGGTTGGAATGGTGTTTTAAAAACAATATAAGGCCACACTTTGCGATCGGTGATTTCGATTCCGTTTCTTCCGATTTTGTTACACAGATAGAGCAACTCGAGATTGAATTGGTCATATTGAAACCGGAAAAAGATGAAACCGATACCGAAGCGGCATTACTTTGGGTAATTAAGCAAAAGCCAGACAGCATTATCATTCTTGGCGGATTTGGAAGTAGAATGGATCATAGCTTAGCGAACATCCACCTACTGCGATTGGCTTTACAAGCTAACGTTCACTGCCAGCTTCAGAACGAACATAATTCGATTCAAATTATTAAATCGAATACGATGATTAAGCGGGAGCACTATCATTATCTTTCGCTTTTACCCCTTACAGAAGTGGTGAAGGGAATTACATTATCGGGTTTTAAATACCCATTAAACAAGGCAACACTGAATATCGGAATGACGATTGGGATTAGTAATGAATGGCTTAGTGAAGAAGGCCATATTGAACTCGATTCTGGTGAGTTGCTGATTATCCGAAGTAAAGATTAGTCCAATAAAAAAAGCATATATCGCAAGAAAGGAGCATATCTTTTTTAGAGAAAAGGCTCCTTTTTGTTTCGGAATTATTGGACTCTTACGTTTTTAGGAGCCCCGTACTTACTATTGTGGGTAGGAATAGGCACATGTAGTTGTTTTAAGGAATATAGTTGATTATGAAGTATTTTGGTAAGGAGGGGGTAGGAGTGCGGTTTTATACGATCAAACTACCGAGATTTCTTGGAGGTATGGTAAAAGTAATCCTTGGCATATTCTCCAAAGACAAGTAAAAAGCGATGGAAGAAAAACGAAAAAAGCACCTTATGGGTGCTTTTTGTCATGAAATCCATTTATTTAAGAAATCACTACACTCGAGTTACTTTACCTGATTTAAGTGCGCGAGTACTTACATAGACGCGTTTAGGTTTACCATCAACAAGGATACGAACTTTTTGAACGTTCACACCCCACGTGCGCTTGGATTTATTGTCTGATTTACTGACTGCATTTCCAGTATGTCCTTTACGACCAGTTACAAAGCATTTACGAGCCATGCGTTACACCTCCCTGACTTACATTTCACAGATACTTATTAACAATACTTATCTATATTAGCATAGCCCGGTATCCAATGCAATCAATAGTTTTGTAAACGAATTCATAGAAAAACTTTTAATATGGTGGAGAATAGTGTAAAATGAGGCTAGCCCAAGTTTAAATAAGGGGGAACGAGAATGGCAGTTGAAATGTCCACTCAATTAGGAACGATTGATGTATCAGAAGAAGTCATTGCGATGATTGCTGGCGGTGCAGCTTTAGAATGTTACGGTTTAGTAGGAATGGCTTCAAGAAGTCAAATTCGAGATGGTATCGCGGAATTACTTCGACGAGACAATTTTAGCAAAGGCATCGAAGTGCGTCATGAAAATGGAGACATACATATTGATCTATACATTATTGTCAGCTATGGAACGCGGATCTCAGAAGTTGCTCATAACGTGCAGACGAAAGTGAAGTACACACTTAATGAGATTATTGGTTTAGAGGTTAATAATGTGAATGTGATCGTACAAGGAGTACGTGTTATAAATTCGTAAAGAGTGGACTTAAGGAGGAGCTTTAGTGGTACAACAAAAGATTGACGGTCATCTGTTTGCTCAAATGGTTATAGCAGGAGCACAAAATTTAACGCACCACGTTAAAAAAGTGGATGCGTTAAATGTATTTCCTGTTCCAGATGGAGATACGGGGACCAATATGAATTTGTCTCTTAATTCCGGTGTAAACGAAATGAAGAGAAAACTTTCAGGGTCCATCACAGGAGTTTCGGAAGCGCTATCAAAAGGATTACTAATGGGTGCGAGAGGGAATTCCGGAGTTATTTTGTCCCAACTGTTTCGAGGTTTCTATAAATCGTTAACAGGTCAAGAGGAAGTCAATGCTCGCCAATTTGCAGATGGGTTGCAAAACGGTGTGCAAATGGCTTATCAAGCGGTAATGAAGCCGGTTGAAGGTACAATTTTAACGGTAGCGAAGGAATCAGCTCGCCACGGTGTAACCGTATCCCGCCAAACAGATCAAATTGTTGTTGTTATGGAAGAAGTAGTACGACAGGCAAACGAAACGCTTAAGAAAACACCTGATTTGCTTCCTATATTGAAACAGGTTGGCGTTGTCGACTCAGGTGGTCAAGGGTTGGTTTATATATATGAAGGAATGCTATCTGTTTTAAAGGGCGAAGACTCCATTGATTTAGGTGCAGAAGCAGACGTGCCATCTATCGACTTATCAGCCTCGATGCATGATATCTCTCGCAGTGCTCAATCTCATATGTCTACTGAAGATATCGAGTATGGATATTGTACGGAATTTATTATCCAGATGAATGAAGCAGGACAGAAAGCATTTAATGAAACATCATTTCGCCACCAATTATCCAATCATGGGGATTCCCTCCTCGTCGTAAACGTAGACGAGCTTGTAAAAGTTCATATCCATGCTGAGTATCCAGGCGAAGTCATGAATGAAGCAATGAAATATGGGGATTTAACGAAAATAAAAATTGAAAATATGCGTGAGCAACATAGTCATATTTTAATGGAAGAAGAATATGAAGCTGCCTATGGAACAGGTAGTTCATTGCATAAACAAGCGGTTAAGGATGAAATGGATCATTCAACATCGACGAACGAGAGAAAGCCATATGGGATTGTTGCTGTATCAATGGGAGAAGGAATAGCTGAAATATTCCGTAGTTTAGGTGTGGAAACCGTAATAAGCGGCGGACAAACGATGAATCCAAGCACAGAAGATATCGTCAACGCGATCAAGGAATTAAACGTTGAACAAGCGATCATTTTACCGAATAATAGCAATATTATTATGGCTGCTGAGCAATCACAACACTTAGTGGACTTTCCGGTCGTTGTCATTCCTACAAAAACAATAGCTCAGGGAATGGCGGCTATGCTTTCGTTCAATCCGTCATTTGATTTGGAAAAAAACAAAGTAGGTATGACAGAAGCGTTTCAAGATGTGAAGACAGGACAAGTCACCTTTGCCGTACGTGACACGTCTTTTGAAGGTGTGGAAATAAAAGAAGGTGACTTCTTAGGAATCGCTGATGGAAAGATTGTAACGGCTAACCCGGATATTAATGATACGACAAAAGCTCTATTAGATAGTATGATTGAGGATGAAGAAATACTGACTATTTTTTACGGTCAAGATGCTCACGAAGATCAGTTGAATGACCTTCAAGATTATATAGCAAAGAAATACCCGAAGTTAGAAGTCGATGTCCACGATGGAGGTCAACCTCTTTATCCGTACATTTTTTCTTTAGAGTAATGAAGGAGGTCGTGATGAATGGCACATGTCAAAGTAGTTACTGATAGTACTGCAGATATTCCAGCTTCATTAGTGAATGATCTTGGGATTACCGTCGTACCATTAAAAGTGCATTTCGGTGAAGAAACGTATCTAGATGGGGTCTCTATTCAACCGGATATGTTTTATGACAAATTACGTCAAGCCGAACGTTTACCTACAACATCGCAACCGTCACCGATCGACTTTGTTAATACGTATCAAAAAGTGACCGAAGATAGTAAGGAAATGCACATCATCTCGATACATCTTTCATCTGCATTAAGTGGGACAGTTCAATCCGCTCTCTTAGCCAAATCAATGGTAAAGGATAAACTCTCCATTACTGTTGTTGATTCCAAAAAGGCATCGTATGCAATCGGAATTATTGTCGTTGCCGTAGCTGAAGCAGCGAAACGAGGAGAAAGTGTAGAATATTGTCAAAAACTGACGGAGCGTTTGGTGAATGACTCTTGTGTTTTCTTCTTGGTTGATACGTTAACTTTCTTACAAAAGGGTGGTAGAATTGGAAAAGCATCTGCGTTGTTAGGATCGCTGTTGAATATTAAACCCATTCTTTCTCTAAACAGTCAAGGTGAAGTGCATGCGTTAGACAAAGCTCGTGGTAAGTCAAAAGCACTAAACAGAATCATTGAACTTTTAAATCAATTCTCAAAAGGTGAACGTGTTCGTATCGGTATTAGTCATGCGGATAGTGAGACGGAAGCTCAGGAGATAGCGAATCAATTAAAACAATCTTTCCAAGTCGACGAAATCGTTATTACGGAAATTGGTCCGGTAGTCGGAACTCATGTCGGACCAGGTACGATTGCTATTGCTATGATTGCTGAATAATAGATATTGAAACATTCCTATCCTTTATATAAGATAGGGATGTTTTACGTATAAGGAGAGAATAAAAATGAAATTTCGTTCTGTTTTCGATATTATTGGACCTATCATGATCGGTCCATCGAGTTCGCATACGGCTGGTTCAGCACGAATTGGTCGTGTAGCACGAACAATCTTTAACCGTCTACCTAAAAAAGCGGTTATTACACTCTACGGCTCTTTTGCTAAGACGTATCGTGGACACGGGACAGATGTTGCGATTGTCGGCGGTTTGCTAGATTTTGATACGTTTGACACTCGAATTGTCGATGCCCTGGCTATTGCAAAGGTAAGTGGTATGGACGTTGAATTTATTGAAAGCGATGAAGATACGGATCATCCGAACACAGCCAGAATTCACATGAGTGATGACAATGGTTCTGTAGAAGTAGTCGGAATCTCCATTGGTGGAGGGACAATTGAAATAACAGAAATCAATGGATTTACGTTGAAAATGTCTGGAAATCATCCCGCGTTGTTCGTCGTTCATGAAGACAGATTTGGTATGATTGCAGCCGTTGCCAATGTGTTGTCTAAATATGAGATCAATATTTGTCAGATGGAAGTTTCTCGGAAGACAAAAGGATTCCAAGCGTTAATGGCGATCGAAACCGACCAAAAGATATCACAGCAAATTGTAGGAGAAATAAACCAGTTGCCACATATTATAAGTGTAGCGATGTTGAATCCATAAAGTATGAGAACAATAATTATAAAATTTTAGAAGGTAACTTGGAGGGAATAAACGATGAAATTTAAAACCATTGCTGAGCTAGTAAGCTGCGCAAACTTAGAAAACAAACCGATATCCGAAATCATGATTGAAGCTGAAATGGACTTCTCTGAAAGAAGCAGAGAGGAAGTATATAAGCAAATGGAAGATAGTCTTATCGTTATGGAAAAAGCTGTTGAACGTGGTTTGTCCGAGGATGTTAAATCTCATAGCGGAATGACCGGTGGCGACGCGAAGAAGATCGATGAGTATCGCAAAACAAGTCAACCTTTAGCTGGAGATTTACTGCTTGAAGCTGTGAGTAAAGCCGTCTCCACTTCCGAAGTCAATGCAGCGATGGGAACGATCGTAGCGACTCCTACTGCGGGCTCTTGTGGTGTTCTTCCAGGTGTCTTATTCTCTGTTGGTCCAAGGCTCGGCGCTTCGCATGATCAAATGGTTAGAGCCTTATTTCATGCTGGTGCAGTCGGTTTTGTCATTGCAAACAATGCGATGATCTCAGGTGCGACTGGCGGATGTCAAGCTGAAGTCGGTTCAGCGGTTGCGATGGCTGCAGCTGCTATCGTAGAAATGAGAGGCGGGACACCGCAGCAATCTGCTGAAGCAATTTCAATAGCATTAAAAAATATGCTAGGACTAGTTTGTGATCCGATCGCGGGTCTCGTTGAAGCGCCATGCGTGAAGCGTAATGCGATGGGGGCTGCCTATGCCATTGTATCAGCCGATTTAGCTCTCGCAGGCGTTACGAGTGTCATTCCGACCGATGAAGTAATTGAAGCGATGTATCGTGTCGGTCTGGCGATGCCATCGACGTTAAGAGAAACAGCACTTGGGGGACTCGCTGCTACTCCGACAGGCAAATCCTTGGAAAATAAAATATTCGGCAAAGTAATGAAATAAAATGATAGATGAAGTATTAAACCAGTCGGTATCAACCATAGCGGGAATCGGACCGCAAAAAAAAGAAGATCTACGAGCTTTTGGTATAGAAACCGTTCGCGATTTGCTTGAATATTTTCCGTTTCGATATGAGGATGTATCGATAAAAGATATCACGCAAATGAAGGATGGAGAAAAGGTGACGATTAAGGGTGTCGTTTACAGCGAACCGAGTGTTCAATGGCTCCCTCGGAAGAAATCAAGACTTTCCGTGAAAGTGATGGTTGAACCTCTTTTAATTACCGCTACTTGGTTTAATCGTCATTTTTTAAAAGAACAATTGCTTCCCGGAAAAGAGGTCATTCTGACAGGGAAATGGGAACAGCGTCGACTACAAATGACAGTGTCTCATTCAGAATTCGCTGATCAGCGTAATCAAGGAGAAGGGACATTACAGCCTGTTTATTCTGTCGGTGGCCCACTAACCGTTTATCATTTAAAAAAAATGATTAAACAAGCTCTCATACAGTATGGGAATGTAATTGAAGATGCGTTACCAAGGAAATTGTTGGACAAGTATCGTTTAGTTACTCGGAAACAAGCGATCAACCAACTCCACTTTCCAAGCAACGATAAAGATTTAAAACAAGCAAGGCGTAGAATGGCATATGAAGAGCTTTTTATGTTCCAGCTTAAGTTACATGCCTTTCGGCAACAAAGCCGCACACGTGAGAAAGGGATATCTCATACATTCTCTATCGATAAACTTCAACAATTTCTTCATTTATTACCGTTCACGTTAACAAAGGCACAATTAAAGGTTTTGGAGGAAATTAAGAAGGATATGGAGAGTCCCTATTCGATGAATCGATTGCTTCAAGGGGATGTAGGTTCAGGTAAAACAGTCATCGCTGCTATAAGTATTTACGCTACTTATCTATCTGGCTATCAATCTGCCTTAATGGTTCCAACGGAAATTCTTGCCCAACAACATACTGTAGAATTAAATCGTTTGTTATGTGCAACGGATTTAAATATAGGGACCATTACAGGTAACACTTCAGAGAAAGAAAGAAAGTCGATTTACGCTGGTTTGGAAGATGGTTCTGTAGATGTTATCGTCGGTACTCACGCCCTTATTCAAGAACGAGTCATTTTCGATAAAGTAGGTCTCGTGATAACGGACGAGCAGCACCGTTTTGGTGTTTCTCAAAGAGCAACATTACGCCTGAAAGGAATGCATCCCGATGTGCTTCTCATGACAGCTACACCTATACCGCGTACGCTAGCGATTACGGCTTATGGTGATATGGATGTGTCCACAATTGATGAATTACCAGCGGGACGTAAAGCAATCGAGACGTATTGGGTTAAACATGATGTGTTTGATCGGGTTATTTCATTTATTGAAAAACAGATTCAATTAGGGCATCAAGTATATATCATTTGTCCATTAATTGAAGAGTCCGAAAAGCTAGATGTGCAAAATGTAATCGATCTACACCAACAGCTTACGACTGCTCTCCCAACTGTGAAAGTAGGATTAATGCACGGTCGTCTTCCAGGACATGAAAAAGAAGAGAGTATGCAACAGTTCAGTCAAGGAAAGGTAGATGTACTTGTGTCTACAACTGTTGTGGAAGTAGGTGTGAATGTACCGAATGCATCATTAATGGTCGTTTATGATGCCGATCGATTCGGATTAGCTCAGCTTCATCAACTTCGTGGAAGAGTTGGACGTAGTGATATTCAGTCTCATTGTATTCTTGTGGCCGATCCTAAATCAGATGTGGGAAAAGAACGGATGAGAGTGATGACAGAAACGAATGACGGTTTCGAAATTGCACGTCGAGATCTTGAACTGCGTGGTCCAGGAGACTTATTCGGATGGAAGCAAAGCGGGATACCAGAGTTTAAAATCGCCGATCTCATACACGACTATCGTATTCTCGAAGTAGCCCGAGAAGATGCCAAACAGTTGGTTGAGAGTGATTCATTCTGGAATGAAGATCGTTATCTTCCTTTACGGCAATATTTACGACAACAGGGGGTATTAGACGGCTCGTCTACTTTAGATTAACTAAAATGAAACTGATCTGTTTCCAACCGGGACCGCGCAAAAGTATTCGGAATATGCTACGAAGGTTCGCTTCACTTTTGTGGACGTTAAAAAAAGGGCCATCTGCAACCAAATTGCAGATAGCCAATGGGAGAGGAGAAACCGGAGGAAGAGCTTATGGGGAAATGTAAGTCTTCTCCGTTGGTTGTAACGACATGGTTAACGTCGTTAATTATAGGATAACCATCCTTTTTAGGAATATACTTATAGATAGAAATAAAATATCGTTTTTTGTAGGTAGGTTGGTGAAAGAATGAGAGTGATTGCAGGTATTGCGAAAGGGTGTCCATTAAAGGCTGTACCAGGTATGGGAACTCGTCCTACGACCGATAAAGTTAAAGAAGCGATCTATAGTATGATAGGTCCTTACTTTGATGGCGGGAATGTGCTTGACCTGTTTGCTGGAACTGGAGGTATGGGCATCGAAGCGTTGAGCAGAGGGATGACGAAAGGAATATTTGTGGATATTGATCGTAAAAGTATTGACGTCATTGGTTTTAATTTAGAGCGTAGCAGCTTAACCGAATCGGCTGAAGTTTATCGTAACGATGCAGAGCGAGCACTTCACGTATTGGAAAAGCGGGGTATACAGTTCGATCTCATCATTCTCGACCCTCCGTACCATCAAGATGTCATTCCTAAGTTATTAACGCTTATTGATCAAAAGAATTTAATTTCTAATGATGGTATGATTATCTTGGAATATGGAAGATTCAATGGAATTGATATCGATGAAAATCGTTTTCATTTTCATAAGCAAGTCAATTATGGAGACACGACAGTAGCTATAGTGGAGAAAGTCAACGTGCAGATTTGATAATTATCCTCTTATTATGAAGGAGAGAATGTAATGGGTATTGCTGTATATCCGGGTAGTTTTGATCCGGTTACGTTTGGACATATCGATATTATTCAGCGAGGGTCGAAAATATTCGATCACGTCATTGTTGCTGTATTGCATAATCGAAATAAAAACCCCCTCTTTTCTGTTGAAGAGAGAATGGAATTACTTAAGGCTGTGACGATTAAGTATTCCAATGTAACTGTAGATCATTTTAATGGTCTTCTCATCGATTATATGAGAACAAAACAAGCCAATACGATCATCAAAGGATTGCGAGCAGTCTCAGACTTCGAGTACGAACTACAAATGGCCTCGATTAATAAGAGGTTGAATGATGATGTAGAAACGCTATTTATGATGACGAACAATACATATTCTTATTTAAGCTCAAGTATCGTAAAGGACGTAGCGAAATACAATGGTCCTGTAGGAGAGCTTGTTCCATCTATTGTAGAAGATGCACTCCGGAAGAAATTTACATAACCTTTATTTTTTCATAACTACTGTATGAGTGAGGAGACCTAGCAAACATAAGAAACTAAGTAAAAGGATAAAGGCGAGCGCTAGATAGGGAACGTATATCCATAAGGAAGAGGAACTTTGGATTAACATGCTAGATGAAAAAACAGGTAATGATGACGTACTAATCCAAGGATAAAGAGGATTCCAAAGAATGAAGGTTAAGATTGCTGCTAATAGACCGTGAGTCATTTTTGCAAAAAAGAAGGGCTTGTAACGAATGTCTGTCCTTCCGATAATCGTAGCAACTTGAGCGTGAATAGAAAATCCGCCGAAAGCTAACAATCCGCTTACGATCGCAATCTTTTCCATGATGAATATAGAATGTGGTGCTTCGCTCGCTATTTTCGCACCCAGTGTCATTTCGAACAGTCCCGCTATAAGTGCAGGAGATAATTCAGGTGATATACCTACTATTTGTAATACAATAGCAATAATAGAGGAAAATAGATCAATAAAACCAACGGTTTGAAATAAATTGACGACGACAGAGAATATAATAATAAAGCCACCGATGAGAAAAGACGTCGTCATTGAAGACTGAACGGCATCTCCAAGTAACTTACCAATCGTTCTTCCATCTTTTATTCTTGCACGATGCATCGCTTGCAGTGCACGAGTAATGATGAAACGATGGTGTACTCTTTTACTATGTTTGGTACTTTCGTTGCGTTTGTAGAACGCCATACCAAGTCCGACAATAATGTTTGCTATATAATGGGTAAGTGCAATAATGATACCGAGGGAAACATCATGAAAAAAACCTACGGCAATGGCACCAAACATAAATATCGGGTTTGATGTGCTTGAGAAACTAACAAGACGTTCACCCTCAGCTTGACTTATGAGTTCTTCTTGTCTTAACTGTGCCGTTAGCTTGGCTCCAATAGGGTATCCCGAAGATAGTCCCATTGCCCATACGAACGCACCGATACCTGGAACTCGAAACAACGGGCGCATAATCGGTTCAAGAATAACACCCATAAAATGAATGACGCCAAACCCAATTAAAACTTCCGATATAATAAAAAAGGGTAACAGCGCGGGGAAGACAACATCCCACCATATATGAATTCCTCTTAATGAGGAGTCGAACGACTGTTGTGGGTATAAAAGCAACATTACGAAGAAAAATGTAGATAATATCGCTAAAAAAGCCGATCTTATATGGCTACTGCGACTTGATTTTTTTGCCATTTCTTATTAACCTCCTAAAACTAACCAATAAACCAGCATTATGAAATGGTACAAGAATATGGTTTATTTTACGTGAAAAACAATATAATAGACCAAGCATATGTTACACATGATCGTTGAGGTGATGTCATGCATAAACCAAAGATTGGCCTGGCATTAGGTGCGGGAGGAGCAAGAGGTTTTGCCCATATTGGCGTTCTAAAAGTAATTAAGGAGCTTAATATTCCAGTCGATTTCATAGCAGGGAGCAGTATGGGAAGTTTAATTGGTGCATTGTACGCACATCATGTAGATTTAACGTTGTTAGAGAAGCTTGCTTTAAATTTAAAAAGAAAGCATTGGCTTGATTTTACTGTTCCCGGATTGGGATTCGTTGTTGGAGATAAAGTAAAGGAGCTAGTCCGGATTTTAACTCACGGAAAAAATATCGAGGATCTCCCTATTCCTTTATCGATTGTAGCGACAGATATTGAAAGAGGAGAGCGGGTTGTCTTTACAAAGGGTCCGATTGATCGGGCAGTAAGGGCGAGCGTTTCAATTCCTGGAATATTTGTACCTGAAAGAGTAGATGGGCGTCTTTTGGTAGATGGAGGAGTGATTGATCGCGTACCGATATCCGTCGTTAAAGACATGGGGGCGGACATTGTCATCGCCATCGATGTGGCATTGTACGATCGTTCTGTTGAAATTACGAATATTTTCGATATGATCGCTCAAACGATTGATGTGATGGAAAGAGAAATACTAAGAAATCGAATGTTGGTCGCGGATATTATCATTCGTCCTGAGGTCGGCCATTTAAGTCCAACTGCATTTCAAGGGGTGGAAGATGCCATTCGCGAAGGCGAGCGAGCTGCGAGGGAGCATTCTGATCACCTGTTGGAATTGATTCATAATTGGAGGCACAAAGAGTGAAGAGCTTTGCTATTTCTGCAAGACGAAAAAAGATAATACGTTGGAGTATACTAACCGTACTACTTATTTTCCTACTTGCGTTTAATATCCCGGTTCCATTTTATATTTTAACGCCAGGTTCAGCAATGGAGCTTGCCCCACTAGTAGAAGTTGAAAACGCGGATCATAACGAGTCTGGTACATTTATGTTAACAACCGTTTCGAGATATAATGGAAATGCCTTATTCTATATGTGGGCTAAGATTTATCCTTATGCGGAGTTAGTTGAGAAGGAAGATATTCTTAGGGAAAATGAAACGTCGGAACAATATAAAAACCGACAGCTCTATATGATGAAGATCTCAAAGCAAGATGCAATTATTGCTGCATTTAAAGCTGCAGGTAACGATATTAATGTTAAAAATAACGGTGTATATGTCATTAGCACGAGCAAAGACTTGCCAGCAGAAAAAGTTTTACAGCCTGGTGACGTCATTACGGCTATTGAAGGAACTAGCGTCAGAACGTTACAAGATTTAGTAGAGGTTTTGAAGCGTTTTAAAGCTGAAGATCAAATTAATCTTACTTTCCTTAGGAATGGAACAGAACAAACCAAGCCCATATCAATAACAAACCTTCCTAAAAGCGAAGACCAAATGAATGAGGAAGATCGTATTGGCCTTGGGTTTGTCTCTGGGGTTGAAAGAACCCTTACGACCCCACGTAAAGTGGACATCCATTCAGAAAAAATTGGAGGTCCATCTGCTGGTTTCATGTTTACTCTTGAGCTATTGAACCAAATATCTAAAGGTGACCTAACGAAAGGGTATCGAATCGCGGGAACAGGGACGATTGACTCTGAAGGAAATGTTGGACAAATTGGTGGCATTGATCATAAAATTGTTGCAGCGAATAGAGCACGAGCAGAATTGTTCTTTACGCCTAAAGATATCAACCTGCCAGAAGGTGCATATCCAGGTGATTCGAATGAAAAAGATGCAATCAGAACCGCAAAGAACATCAATACAAAGATGAAAGTCGTTCCAGTAGCATCTTTAGCCGAAGCGTTAGAATATCTTAATAGACTCCCATTGAATTCAAAGGAGTAAAGAAACAGTTTTATTGACAAAAAGAATTTGCGAAGCTATAATAAATTTTGTTGTGCCCGAGGTGAAGATTGTTATGCAACTGAAAATAATGGAGATTTATAACAAAAAAGGAGAAACGATTTCTTATAATGAGAATGTATCGCTTTCTGCTTTAATCAAGGAAGTTCCAGAATTGGTTGAATTGCAACCTGTTAACGTACAAGCATCTGCGAATTATTTCGCATCCTTGTACCATGTTAGGGCCGAAATAAGTACAGAGGCCACCTTGAAATGTACACGTTGTCTTGATGAATATTCCTTTCCGATTCAGACATCATTTAATGAGTCGTTCGTTGAGCGAAAGAACGTACACCATGTAGAAGGTGTAGAGGATGATTCCGGGATTAACATTGTTGAAGGAGAATGGATTGCTTTTACGTCTTTCGTATCTGAAAATGTATTGTTAGCTTTTCCATTCGTCGCATTGTGTAGTGAAGATTGTCAAGGTTTATGCTATGAGTGTGGAATCAATTTGAATAAGTCCTCGTGTAATTGTCAGCGAGAACGTATTGATCCTCGTCTCGCTGATTTGGCTAATTTCTTTAAAAAGTAAGTCAATCAATTAGGTTTTTGAAATTGATTGGAGTAGGAACAGTAGTAATTAAGGGAGGTGGAATGAAATGGCAGTACCTTTTCGTCGTACATCTAAAACTCGCCGAAACATGCGTCGTACACATATTAAATTGAGTGTACCTGGTATGGTTAAATGCCCTCAATGTGGAGAGCTTAAATTATCCCACCGTGTATGTAAAGCTTGCGGAACATACAAGGGAAAAGAAGTTATTGAGCTATAATTTCGATATAAACGTGCAATAATAAGGCAAGAACAATTTGTTCTTGCCTTATTATTGTCTTTTTCTTATACTTAGAATTAGCACCTAGTACTAACATATGGTTTTAATACCGCTTTTGTGGAATTGCTGAGGGGTGGTTATGTGCGACGTTTATCGAAACAAGATCGTCAGAGAGCACTAGTGAAGTCAATTGAAGAGAATCCATTTATTACAGATGAAGATTTAGCCAAACATTACTCAGTTAGTATTCAGTCGATCAGGCTTGATCGTTTAGAGCGAGGAATTCCGGAACTCAGAGAACGAATGAAATCAATAGCTGAACAAACATTTGATCACGTTCGATCTCTTAATTTAAATGAAATTATCGGTGATGTGATTGATTTGCAACTCGATTCAAGTGCAATCTCATTATTGGAAATCAAAGAAGAACATGTCTTTCATCGTACGAAAATAGCAAGAGGACATCATCTATTTGCTCAAGCAAATTCGCTTGCCATTGCTACGATGAATCAAGAGCTTGCTCTTACAGCAATGGCGGATATCCGATTTTTACGTCCTGTTAAACTAGGTGAGAAGTGTATCGCCAAAGCAAAGGTAAACGGTAAGGTTAAAGCGAAAACGATTGTTGAAGTTCGTACATACGTCAATGACGAAATCGTCTTTTCAGGAATATTTACAATATATCGTTCGACTCAAGCATTAGAAGAGGAGAAGGAGGTTACTCATGAAAATAGCAATTGATGCGATGGGTGGTGATCGCGCTCCAAATCAAATCGTTGCGGGTGTAGTAAAAGCAGCTGAACAATGGCCAGAAATTTCCTTCATTGTAGTCGGTGACGAAACCTCTATCCGTAAAGAGATAGAAGGAAGTAAAGTACCTCCTAATGTTGTGGTCCATCATTCAACTGAAGTTATTGCAACGGATGAAGAGCCTGTTCGTGCCATTCGAAGAAAGAAGGATGCTTCTCTCGTTGTCGCTTGTCGACTTGTAAAAGAGCAGCAAGCGGATGCTATTATTTCGGCTGGGAATACAGGTGCCTTAATGGCGGCAGGACTACTCCTGATCGGAAGAATCCCAGGTATTGAAAGGCCGGCTTTATCACCCGTTTTCCCTACTACTAGCGGTGGCGGAATGCTCGTCTTAGATGTAGGTGCCAATATGGACGCTAAACCGGAGCATCTTGCTGACTATGCGCGAATGGGTCACATTTATGCACGGGATATTCTTGGAGTTTCGAATCCGAGAATTGGGTTACTTAATGTTGGAACAGAAGACGCTAAAGGAAATGAACTTGCGAAAGCGACATTTCCACTTTTAAAAGAGTTACCTATTAACTTTATTGGGAATATGGAAGCACGTGGAATTCCTTACGGTGAGTGTGACGTACTCATCTGCGATGGTTTTTCCGGTAACGTTGTATTAAAGATGCTAGAAGGTGTTTCGGCCGCCATTTTCGATTCATTGAAAGTTGAATTCACTTCATCAACAATAAGTAAATTTGCAGCAGCTATTTTAAAACCGGGTCTGAAGAGACTAAAAAAGAAAATGGATTATACAGAATATGGTGGTGCACCTCTTCTCGGTTTAAATGGAATTTGTATTAAAGCACATGGATCTTCTGATTCGACAGCAATCTTTAATGCAATCCGCCAAGCTAAACTGTTTTACGATCAAGACGTTTTACAACAAATGAGAAGTCTACAAGAAAAGGGGAATGTATGATGAGACTTAACCAATCAGTAGGGATTCTCGGAACGGGATCGTACGTACCTGATAGAATTCTTACAAACGCCGATTTAGAAAAAATGGTGGAAACGAACGATGAGTGGATTGTCTCTCGTACAGGAATTCGTGAACGTCGGATTGCAGCAGCTGATCAGGCTTCATCGGATCTTGCCTATGAAGCAGCAGTAAAGGCGCTTCAAGCAGCTGGTATATCAGGAGAGGATTTGGATTTAATCATCGTCGCGACCGTTACTCCGGATATGTCTTTCCCCTCTACAGCATGCATTCTACAGGATAAGTTAGATGCGAAAAGAGCAGCGGCGTACGATCTATCTGCTGCTTGCACAGGGTTTATGTATGGTGTCGTTAATGCGGCTCCATTCATTCAAACAGGTCTTTATAAGCATGTGCTTGTTGTTGGTGTAGAATGCTTGTCAAAAATTACAGATTGGACCGATCGAAATACATGTGTACTATTCGGTGACGGTGCAGGTGCTGTAGTCTTAGGTCCAGTTGATAAGGAAACAGGAATTCTGTCCTTTGAACTAGGAGCGGATGGAAGTGGGGGTGATCTGCTAAAACTACCTGGGGGCGGATCAAGAAACCCCGCTTCTCAAACATCGATTGATCAACGTTTACATTATCTCTCGATGGCTGGTAGTGAAGTATTTAAATTCGCCGTTAAAATTATGGAGAATGCAACGAATGCCGTAATTGAGAAAGCACATTTAACTAAAGAAGATATCGATCTGCTTGTTCCTCATCAAGCAAACATTCGAATTATTGATTCCGCTGTAAAACGGCTTGGTTTATCCGAAGATAAGGTCGTTATTAACGTTGACCGTTTTGGAAATATGTCTTCGGCATCGATTCCTGTTGCATTAGACGAGGCAGTACGTGCTGGCCGGATCCATTATGGTGACCATGTTTTACTTGTCGGTTTTGGGGGCGGGTTAACATGGGGAGCGTTAATGCTTAAATGGTCGTTGGGAAAGGAGGCATAGAGAAGTGAAAATTGCCTTTCTTTTTCCTGGACAGGGCTCACAGCAAGTAGGTATGGGAAAAGATGTATTCAATTCCTCTCCTCTTGCCAGGCAATTGTTTGATCAGGCGGATGAGACACTCGGTTATTCACTTTCTACGTTATGTTTTGAAGGTCCCGAATCTGATCTACGCCTGACCTATCATACACAACCTGCCATTCTTACAACGAGCATTGCTTTATGGACTGTTTTTAACGAAAAAGGAATTGCTGCTGATTACGTAGCAGGACATAGTTTAGGAGAATACTCTGCGCTTGTTTCGGCAGGGGCAATGTCTTTCGAAGAAGCTGTTTCTACAGTACGTGCCCGTGGTCAATATATGGATGAAGCAGTACCTGCCGGTGTCGGTGCAATGGCTGCCGTCTTAGGGATGAACGCAGATGAGCTGATGTCAGTCTGTAAAGCCATTACAGAAGAGGGATATACGGTAGAACCAGCGAATTTAAACAGCCCTGGACAGATCGTTATTTCCGGTTCAGCTGAGGGTGTGTCTCAGGCAGCAGTTCGACTGAAGGAAGCTGGCGCGAAAAGAGTAATCCAACTAGATGTAAGTGGACCGTTTCACTCCTCTCTCATGAAGCCAGCTGCCGATAAGCTGGCAGCGAAGTTAGAAGAAGTCGTAATTAACCATGCTTTTATACCGATGGTTGCTAATGTAACCGCAGATGTAGTACAGCATAAAAAAGAAATCCGAGAAAATTTAATAACGCAAGTGTACTCTCCTGTTCGTTGGGAGGAGAGCGTAGGACGGCTCATTACATTAGGTGTGGACCACTTTGTTGAAATTGGTCCGGGTAACGTATTAACGGGACTCGTAAAGAAAGTGAAGCGGGATGTAGCAACTTACAACGTAAATGACTTTACTTCTCTTGAGGAAGTGGCTGGAAAATTAAGCAAGCTTCAAGAAAGTTAAGGGGGGAGCCATAATGAGTTTAATTTTAGAAGGGCAAGTAGCCATCGTTACAGGGGCTTCTAGAGGTATTGGAAGGTCCATTGCATTAACACTTGCAGAAGCAGGAGCGAATCTCGTTCTGAATTATGCAGGAAATGAAGAACGTGCTCGACAAGTATTGAATGAAGTTGAAGCATTAGGACGTAAAGCGATCATTGTTAAAGCGAATATTGCGAAGAGCAATGAAGTGGACATATTAATCCAACAAACGATAGATACTTTTGGCAAGATTGATATCCTTGTTAATAATGCTGGAATTACAAGGGATAACCTCGTTATGCGGATGAAAGAGGAAGAATGGGACGACGTCATTGAAACCAATTTGAAAGGCGTTTACCTTTGCTCTAAAGCTGTAACCCGCACAATGATGAAACAACGTTATGGAAGAATCATTAACATTTCATCCGTCGTCGGTGTTCTAGGAAATGCTGGTCAAGCGAATTATGTAGCGGCCAAGGCGGGTGTTATCGGGTTAACTAAATCGATGGCAAGAGAACTTGCAAGTCGTAATATTACCGTTAATGCCGTTGCTCCCGGTTTTATTGAAACGGATATGACTTCAACGTTAACGGATGAAGTAAGAACAGGATTAATGGGTCAAATTCCGCTGGCACGTCTTGGTAAGCCTGAAGACGTTGCACGAGTAGTCAAATTCCTTGCATCCCCTGATGCAGATTATATGACGGGGCAGACCTTACACGTCGATGGCGGCATGGTCATGTAGTGAGGAAGTTTAAAAAGTCCGGGAAACATTGCTGTCGAATTTCTGCGTTGCGTTGTCCCTCCGCTGCTCACGTAGTTTCACCTACGCTCCGCTGCTCGGGACTGCCGCGCCTTGAACTTCTCGGCCCTGTTTGTCCTCCTTTTTAAACAAGTGCTAAAAAGTGGTTTTTTAAGACAACTTTTCGTATAATACGGGAGAGGGGGTGACAACATGTCCGATACTTTGGTACGTGTAAAGAAAATTATAGTTGACCGATTAGGGGTTGACGAAGCAGAAGTGACTTTAGAGGCTTCCTTTAAAGAAGATTTAGGCGCTGATTCATTAGATGTTGTAGAGTTAGTGATGGAGCTAGAAGATGAATTCGAACTTGAAATCTCTGATGAAGATGCTGAGAAAGTAACTACAGTTGGAGAAGTGGTTAAATATATTGACGCTCAGAAGTAATGTGGATGTCCCGTATTTATGTACGGGACTTTCTTAAGATTAATAAACGATAAAGAACTTATATTCCTAGCATTTTATTTACAGGATAATCAGTTTCTTGAGATGAGATTATGACAACCAAGAAGCTTAATAATAGAGCAAAATAGATTATGATTGAGGTGATAGTATGAAGAATAGAGTCGTTATAACGGGGATGGGGGTGATCTCTCCTGTCGGAAGTACCATTCCTGAGTTCTGGGATAGCTTAATTCATGGTAAATCTGGAATATCAGAAATTGATACGTTTGATACAACTGAATATCCTACTCGAATTGCCGGGCTCGTACGTAATTTTGATCCAGGCGAGTTTATGGATAAAAAAGATGCACGAAAGATGGACCGATATACACAATTTGCGTTGGCAGCAGCAAAGATGGCAGTTGAAGATTCGCAACTTAACATGGAAGAAGAAGATGCAGATCGTGTAGGTGTTTACATCGGATCCGGTATCGGTGGATTATCTACGTGGGAAGAGCAACACAAAATCCTCCTTGAAAAGGGTCCTAGACGTGTTAGCCCCTTCTTTATTCCTATGATGATTGCGAATATGGCATCTGGTCAAGTATCGATGACCATCGGAGCGAAGGGGCCGAACAGTGCAGCGATTAGCGCCTGCGCTACAGGAACACATTCAATCGGAGATGCTGCAAAAATTATTGAACGCGGTGATGCCGATGTGATGATTGCAGGAGGAGCAGAAGCGACAGTAACCCCGATGGCGTTTGCTGGATTTTGTTCAATGAAGGCAATGTCCACTCGAAACGAGGAGCCTACGAAAGCAAGTCGACCATTTGATATCGAACGTGACGGTTTCGTTATGGGTGAAGGTTCCGGAGTAGTTGTATTAGAGTCATTGGATCATGCTATAGGGCGTGGTGCAAACATTATTGCGGAAGTTGTCGGTTATGGAATGACAGCGGATGCTCATCACATTACAGGCCCTGCTCCCGAACGCGAAGGAGCCGCTCGTTCAATGAGTCGTGCTCTTAAAAGCGCTGGGGTTGACCCTTCCAAAGTTGATTACATTAACGCGCATGGAACATCTACTCCTGCAGGAGATAGCGCTGAAACGATGGCTATTAAAACCGTACTGGGCGATCACGCCTATAAAGTTGCGGTGAGTTCGACCAAGTCTATGACGGGTCATTTGCTTGGTGCAACCGGTGGGGTTGAAGCGATTGTATGTGCTTTAGCGATTAGAGATAACATCATACCTCCTACGATTAATCTTGAAAAACCTGATCCAGAATGTGATTTAGATTACGTACCAAATGAAGCGAGAAAAACAAAGGTAGACGTTGCGTTATCGAATACGTTTGGTTTCGGAGGACATAACGCTACGCTCGTCTTAAAACGATACGAGGGATAACGATGAAACGGTTCCAACCGCTGTTAGATGAATTAAGAATTCAATTTCAAAGAACAGATCTTTTAAAGCAGGCTTTTACGCATTCCTCTCATGTGAATGAAAGTCGGCAAAGCTATAAAAAAGATAATGAGAGATTGGAATTTTTAGGTGATGCCGTACTTGAATTGACGATCTCAGAATACCTTTACTATCATTATCCGGACATGACAGAAGGGGAGATGACGAAATTCAGGGCGAACATCGTATGTGAACCCTCTCTCGTCATGTTTGCGGATGATTTGAAATTCGGTGAATATGTTCTACTTGGTAAAGGGGAAGAAATGACTGGTGGTCGTCAACGACCCGCACTGTTAGCAGACATCTTTGAAGCTTTCGTCGGAGCACTTTACTTAGACCAAGGACTTGGTGCCGTTCGTGACTTTTTAGGAATATATGTTTTTCCTCGGATTAAGCGAGGAGATTTCACCCAAGTAAACGATTATAAAAGCCAGCTTCAAGAATGGGTACAACAGGACAATACGGGTACGATACACTACTCAATCATTGAAGAAAAAGGACCTGCTCACGATCGCGAGTTTCTCTCAGAAGTGAGAGTAGGGGACGAAAGATACGGTATTGGTATCGGACGATCTAAGAAAGAAGCTGAACAGAAGGCTGCAGCTGCTGCCCTTAAACGATTAGAAGAAAAATAGTTCGATCATCCCTATGGCATGCTATAGGGATTTTTGAATTGCTTCACTTTTAAAGATAATTTGGGTACAATCGTACTATATTTGCTTGTTTTAGAGGGGGAGACTTTGGATGTACCTCAAAAGAATTGAATTGCATGGGTTTAAATCGTTTGCAGATCGAACAGAACTCGAATTTAGGCCGGGTATTACAGCCGTTGTTGGACCCAATGGAAGTGGCAAAAGTAACATTTCGGATGCTGTTCGTTGGGTTTTAGGGGAACAAAGCGCCAAGTCTCTAAGAGGAGCAAAAATGGAGGACATTATCTTTGCAGGTAGTGATTCACGCAAAGGAGTCAACTATGGTGAAGTTTCGTTAACATTGGATAATTCTGATGGGGCATTGGATCTCGACTTTATGGAAGTTACCGTAACGAGAAGGGTATACAGAACGGGTGATAGCGAATATTTCATTAATAAAGATTCCTGTCGCTTAAAAGATATTACTGAATTATTTATGGATACCGGACTTGGAAAAGAGGCCTATTCTATTATTGGACAAGGTCGAATTGAAGAGATACTGAGCACGAAGTCGGAGGAACGGCGAGGTATTTTCGAAGAAGCAGCAGGGATCGTTAAATATAAAGCAAGAAAGCGTGAAGCGACGAAGAAGCTGGAAGAAACAGAGTCTAACCTGGCGCGTGTTCATGATATTATTTCTGAACTTAGAGAACAGGAACGGCCGTTAGAACAACAAGCTGTAGCTGCGAAGGAATTCCGACGTGTGAAGGATCAATTGAAAAATAAAGAAGTCGGTTATTATGTTTATCATATCGAAAATGTTCATCAAAATTGGGAAAAAACGAGTGGAATACTTGATGAACTTAATGAACAACGGATTACATTATCAACTAGCCTTAGTCAACAGGATGCGATCATTGAAAAAAAGCGACATGAGCTAAATCAATCTACGCAGCAATTGGATGAACTTCAGAAGCAGTTGCTTCACATTAGTGAAGACGTAGAAAAACTAGAGGGTCAGAAGGATGTTCTGCTCGAACGTGAGAGGAATCAAGGTCAAAACCGGCAGTCTTACGAAGAAAGTCTACAATTGCTACTCGCTAAACTTGAGTCAAAACAGAACGAAGTAAATAAGTTTAAATCTCATATTGATCAAATCAATTCGAATGTTAAATCCGTTGAAAATGAAATGACGAAGACAATGACCGCATTTTCATTAACAAATGCGGAGTTGAGTGACGAAAATATTGAAAAACGTAAAGCAGACCTAATTGAAATTTTGAATGAAATGGCTTCTTCTAGAAACGATGTTCGTCATCTTACTCATTCCTACGAGAATCTCGAACGACGAATCGCACGATTAGAAGAGGAGAATGACGCTTTTCTAAAGCAACGGGAATCGCTTAACAAAAAAAAACAAGAGATTACGGACCATCTTCAGCGAATTACCGGTAAGCTGGAAGTATGTAAAGAGCAATATAGAAATGAACTGTCTGAATTAGAAAATATTAAAACAGAACGCGATGAATGTGGTTTGATTCTCCGAAAAGAAGAAAATCAAATAGAAACATTAAAATCCCGTCTAGAGATTCTTAATGACATGCAAAACGATTACGCTGGGTTTTTTCAAGGTGTTAAAGAAATTTTGAAATTAAAAGATTCACACTCGATGCTCAAAGGTGTACTTGGGGCTGTTGCTGAGCTAATACAGGTTCCGGCAAAAATTGAAACAGCTATTGAAACGGCTCTAGGAGGAGCGCTTCAACATATCGTTGTTGAAACAGAAGAAGTTGGCCGATCATGTATCCAGTTTCTTAAACAGAATCGATATGGTAGGGCTACCTTTCTTCCTTTAAATGTGATTGAAGGCAGAAAACCGGGAACGAGGGAACTCGACTCCTGTAAGCCGTTAAAAGGGTTTGTTGGGCTCGCCTCGGATCTCGTCAAATCCGAAGGGCGTTATCAATCGATCGTTCAATATTTGCTTGGAAACGTATTTGTTGCTGAGAATATAGGAGACGCTAATGCTATTGCTCGAGCAGTTTCGTATCGATACAGGGTTGTGACATTAGAAGGTGATGTTGTTAATCCAGGTGGATCAATGACTGGAGGGACCGTTCAAAAAAGAACGTCAAGCTTACTTGGGCGAAACCGCGAAATTGAATTACTCGAACAACAGATGGAAACTTCTCTATTACGAGTTGAGGAATTGAAACATCGTTGGACTGAATTTCAGCACCACATGCAGTTGAAAGAGCAATCAATTGAGAAGCTCAGAATAGAAGGGGAAAACTTAAGACTGAATGAGCAGCGCATACTTGGTGAGGAGAAAGAATGGACCATCTCTTGGCACAACATTCAAGAAAGACTACAACTATTTGATCTTGATAAAGTTTCTTATGTGGAAGAAATGAATCATGTAAAAGAATCGATTGCTAAATCCGAAGCGCAATTGCACATTTTGAGCGAACAACAGACCGAGCTTCAGTTAAGTATTGAAAGATTAGAAGTGAGACGAAAAAGTTCAAATGAAGAAAAAGAAGTAACCGATAAACAAATTATGGAGCTTAAGATCAAAGTTGCTACGTATAAACAAGAAGAAGAAAGTATTACATTACAATATGAAAGCCTTCTACAAGATTACAAGCAACTAAGCGAAGAAAAACTTCAACTAGTAGATAGACTCAATCAACTCGAGCAGCATCGTAGCACAAACCAACAAGAAACGACGGAAATAACGTCCTCCCTACAAATGAGAAGAACGAAAAAGGACCAACTAGTGTCAAAAGTTTCTGTTCTTAAGGGGGGGAGGACAGAGGATGTTCAGTTAATAGAACATCTTGAAACAGAGACGAAGGCGCTTCGTAAGCAAGTGAAGGAAGTTGAAGACAGCTTTCACCATGCAGAAGTGAAGAAAAACCGGCTAGATGTAGAATTGGATAACCTACTCCAAAAGCTCCAAGAAGAGTACGAGATGCATTTCGAGCTAGCCAAAGAGAGATTCCCTATACCTGAAGACCCAGAGACGACAAAGTCAGAGATCAAAGAGCTTAAGGGACAAATTCTAGCATTAGGAGAAGTCAACCTCGGTGCAATTGATGAGTTTGATCGTCTCTGTGAACGATTAAACCATTTATCGACCCAGTTCGATGATCTCTTTGAAGCTAAAAAGATGCTTTATGAAGTAATAACAGAAATTGAGCAAGAGATGTCAAAACGGTTCATCGAAACGTTTGAAGCGATTCAATATCATTTCGGCCATGTATTCGTTAAGTTGTTTGGTGGGGGACGAGCTGACCTTCAATTAAGCGAGCCTGACAACCTTTTAACAACGGGGGTTGACATTGTTGCGCAACCACCAGGTAAAAAGCTTCAAAATCTTGCACTCCTTTCCGGAGGAGAACGAGCGCTTACAGCAATCGCACTTCTGTTCGCGATATTGCACGTTAAAACAGTTCCATTCTGTGTATTGGATGAAGTGGAAGCAGCTTTAGATGAGGCGAACGTTTCACGCTTTGCTCAATATTTAAGAGAGTTCTCACAAGACACACAATTTATTGTCGTAACCCACCGTAAAGGTACGATGGAAGAAGCGGATGTACTTTATGGAGTAACCATGCAAGAATCCGGTGTATCCAAGCTTGTTTCTGTTAAACTAGAAGATCAACGTGTAGCAACAGCCTAAAACGTGACATACCGAAAGGAGCAATACCTTGAATTTCTTTAAAAAGCTAAAGGAAACGATATCCACAAAAACAGAAGAAGTAACTTCTAAATTTAAAGAAGGTTTATCAAAAACAAGCGGTGCTTTCATTGAGAAAGTTGAAGATCTCGTACTACGTCGAAAAAAAATAGACGAAGAATTTTATGAAGAGCTTGAGGAAATTCTCATTTCTGCTGATGTTGGCGTTCAGACCGTGATGGCGTTAATGGAGGATCTTCGAAAAGAAGTAAGGACCAGAAGAATTGAAGATGCTGTTGATCTACAGCCTATTTTATCGGAAAAACTTATGGAGCTAATGAAAAAAGAAAATGAAGATCTTTCGTTGAATCGAGCAACTGATGGCCCTACGGTTATTCTTGTTGTTGGTGTAAACGGGGTAGGTAAAACAACGACGATTGGTAAGCTTGCCAACCGATTAAAGCAAGAGGGAAACAAAGTATTGCTTGCAGCAGGAGATACGTTCCGTGCAGGAGCGATTGAGCAGCTTCAAGTGTGGGGAGAAAGAACGGGCGTAGATGTTATAAGGCACCAAGCAGGTGCCGATCCAGCCGCCGTTATCTATGATGCTGTTCAAGCAGCGAAATCACGAGGAATCGATGTTCTTATTTGTGATACGGCTGGACGATTGCAAAATAAGGTGAATTTAATGGAAGAATTAAATAAAGTGTATCGAGTTTTACAACGTGAAATTCCTGGTGCACCACATGAAGTACTGCTCGTTCTTGATGCTACGACAGGACAGAATGCTTTATCCCAAGCTAGTGCGTTCGGTAAATCTGCTGGTGTGACAGGTTTAGTACTCACGAAGCTAGATGGTACAGCTAAGGGTGGTATCGTTATTCGCATCCGTAGAGAATTGGATATTCCCGTTAAATTTGTTGGTTTAGGTGAGAAAGTGGATGATTTGCAAGAGTTCGATCCGGAACAATTCGTCCATGCACTATTTGCAGGGTTGATTATGAAAGAAAATGGAGCAGATGTATAACCGCTTGATAAATGTTTTCATTTGGAAAGGTGTCAACAATAAATACTTGACACCTTTTTATTTATCCTGTAATATGGCAAGAGTGGAAATAAGGTGAGGTGCAGTCATGATTGAAAAAACAACACGACTTAACCTTTTATATGATTTTTATAAGAAACTACTTACAGAGAAACAGCAATATATATTTGAACTCTACTTTCAAGATGATCTTTCCTTTGGTGAAATCGCGGAGGAATTACACATTAGTCGTCAGGCAGCAAATGACACGATTCGTAGGGTAGAAGCGACATTACTTGAATATGAAAATAAATTAATGTTAGTTCATAAATACGAGTTACGTAAAAAGATGATTGAAAAATGGCGTTCGCTTATTCAAACTTTTTCAGACGAAGATCAAACTGCTTTACAATCAATGATTGATGAATATGAGCGTTTGGAATAGGAGGTGACATCATGGCGTTTGAAGGATTATCGAACCGACTGCAGGAAGCCTTTGCAAAAATACGTGGTAAGGGTAAGGTATCTGAACAAGATGTTACTGATTGCTTACGTGAGGTTCGGCTTGCTTTATTAGAAGCAGATGTTAACTTTAAAGTCGTTAAAGATTTTATTAGTAAAGTGAAGGAACGTGCAATCGGTCAAGAGGTTTTAAAAAGCTTAACACCAGGTCAACAAGTTATCAAAGTAGTAAACGACGAATTGACAGCTCTTATGGGTGGAGAGCAGAGTAAGCTTGCTCATTCAAGTAAACCTCCTACTGTGATCATGATGGTTGGTTTGCAAGGGGCCGGTAAAACAACGAGCTCAGGTAAGTTGGCTACGTATTTATTAAAACAAAACCGTCGACCACTGCTTGTTGCATGCGATGTATATCGTCCAGCGGCGATAAAACAACTTCAAGTACTAGGTGAACAAATTAAAGTCCCTGTATTTTCATTAGGGAATGAAACAAGCCCGGTTGATATAGCTAAAGCTGCGATTGAAGAAGCGAAAGCGAAGAATCACGATTATGTTATTATTGACACAGCTGGACGTCTACACATTGATGAAGTGTTAATGGATGAATTGAAAAACATCTACAACACCGTTAAGCCGGATGAAACTCTTCTTGTCGTTGATGCGATGACAGGGCAGGTTGCGGTAGAAGTCGCGGAAACGTTTGACACACAACTTTCTTTGTCCGGAATTGTTCTGACTAAGCTGGACGGCGATCAACGAGGTGGAGCGGCATTATCTGTAAAAGCTGTTACCGGTCGTCCGATTAAATTTGTCGGTATGGGTGAGAAGAACGATGCATTAGAACCATTCCATCCGGATCGAATGGCTTCCCGTATTTTGGGAATGGGTGACGTGCTTACGTTAATTGAGAAGGCTCAATTCAATGTCGATGCTTCTAAAGCAGCTGAGTTGGAACGAAAGATGCGTAAAGATGAATTTACGTTCGATGATTTCCTCGAACAGATGCAGCAGGTTAGGAATATGGGACCATTAGATGAGATCCTTGGCATGCTACCTGGAATGAACAAGATGAAGGGTCTCAAAGATATGAAGGTGGACGAAAAACAGCTGTCTCATGTTGAAGCCATCGTTAAATCGATGACGAAGAATGAACGTTCAAACCCTGAAATTTTGAATGCGAGTCGCCGCAAACGTATTGCTAAAGGTAGTGGGACGTCCGTTACAGAAGTGAACCGACTTCTAAAGCAATTCGAAGATATGAAGAAGATGATGAAGCAATTCACACAGATGAGCAAAGGTCCCATGGGGAAGAAAGGGAAAAAGAAGATGCCTTTCAAATTCCCTTTTTAGCGGAAGTTAAAAAGTCCGGTAAACATTGCCGTCGAATCTCTGCGTTGCGTTGTCCCCTCCGCTGCTCACGTAGTTTCACCTACGCTCCGCTGCTCGGTGACTGCCGCGCCTTGACCTTCTTGGCCCTGTTTATCCTCCTTTTTAAAAAACATATATAAGTTTTTAAAAGAAATATTATTACTCTAGCAGGAGGTGATATATAATGGCAGTGAAAATTCGTCTTAAGCGTATTGGTGCTCATAAAGCTCCTTTTTATCGTTTAGTCGTTGCAGATTCTCGTTCTCCTCGTGATGGACGTTTCATTGAAGAGATTGGAACATACAATCCTTTAACAAACCCAGCACAGGTTACAATTGATGAGGAAAAAGCACTTAAATGGTTACAAACCGGTGCTCAACCTTCTGATACTGTACGTAACCTTTTCAGCAAGGCTGGAATCATGAAGAAGAATCATGAATTGAAGAACCAAAAATAAGGCAGGTGGTTCAAACATGAAGGAATTAGTAGAGGTAATTGCTAAAGCACTCGTGGATCAACCTGATGAGGTTCGTATTACAGAAACAACAGACGATCGCACCATTCGCTACGAACTGTCAGTTTCCCCATCCGATATCGGAAAAGTAATTGGTAAACAAGGTCGCATTGCTAAAGCATTGCGAACGGTCGTAACAGCGGCTTCTGTAAAAGAAAACAAACGTGTCATTATTGACATCGTTTAAGGGTTAGGACCATCCTAACCCTTTTTTCGTTGAATATATGTTTTGGGAGGTATAATGAATGAAAATTCAAGCGCCTGTAGAAGTGAAATGGGTCGTCACCCCCAATATTAAAATAGAATGGCAAACTGAAGTAAAGAATGGAATATCCATAATTGAACGTGAACTTGAACAACTTCGATTCCAAAGCAAAAAATTACTCCAGGAAGCGAGTAAAAGGGGCGACGAGGCATTGAAAATTGTCCAGGAACGAATTAAGCTCGAAGAGAAGAAAAGACAAGAAAAAATAGAGCGACTGCGATTGCAATCAGACGAAATTGACCGACTTCAGATTGGTGAACGTATAACGAGAGGAACAGTTCAAACTGAAATTGAGATTCAAATAGGGGACCATTGGGAACAATGTATAAAAGGTCATGAAATCGTGATCAAGGATGGGATAATAATTGAAACCAAATAATCAATATTTTAATGTTGGACAATTGGTAAACACGCATGGGTTAAAAGGTGAAGTAAAAGTATTGTCTAGAACTGATTTTCCAGAAGAGCGATTTAAAGTAGGTAAAATGGTCTACCTTTTTTTAGATGGGAAATATGATGGTTTACCCCTAACGATTGAATCATCGCGCGTGGCAAAGGGGACGCACCTCCTTCGTTTCGTCAATCATGCTTCGATTAATGAGGTAGAGCAGTATAAAGGTTCATTGCTTAAGGTGCCGGCAACGGACCAGATCACTCTTTCCGAAGATGAATATTACATTCATGAAATTCTCGGCTGTGAGGTACATACAGACAAAGATGAATTTTTAGGAATGATAACGGATGTACTTTCACCCGGAGCGAATGATGTCTGGGTCGTAAAAATGCCTGATAGTAAAAAGGAGATCCTTCTTCCCGTTATTCAGGAAGTAGTCCTTTCAGTTGACATACAATCGAAACGGATTTTAGTGCATGTACTTGAAGGGTTAATATAGGTGAACGTAAATGAGAATTGATGTGTTATCACTATTTCCAGACATGTTTGAAGGAGTGCTGAAAGAGAGCATTCTTGGAAAAGCAGTTGAACATGGACATGTGACTGTAAATATCACTAATTTTCGTCAATTTGCGAATAACAAACATAATACGGTTGATGATTATCCTTATGGTGGTGGCGCTGGGATGGTATTAAAAGCAGAGCCTATCTTTAGTGCTGTAGAAAATCTCCCTAATCACGCCGAGAATCGTAGGGTTGTTCTCCTTTGTCCACAAGGAGAGCGCTTCTCTCAAGAGAAAGCGATTGAATTATCGAAGGAAGATCATCTTGTTTTTATTTGTGGTCATTATGAAGGCTATGACGAACGGATTCGCCAATATTTAGTAACGGATGAAATCTCGATTGGAGATTATGTTTTAACGGGTGGGGAACTACCTGCAATGGTCATTATTGATTCAGTCGTACGATTATTACCGGGAGTACTTGGAAATGAAGAATCTGCCTTAGAGGATTCTTTTCAGAATGGTTTACTTGAACACCCACATTACACCCGACCTGCAACTTTTCGTGATTGGACTGTCCCAGATATATTGCTTTCCGGGCATCACGGTAACGTTGACCGTTGGAGAAAGAAAGAATCGCTTCGCAGAACGTTGGAACGTCGACCTGATCTATTACATTCAATAAAATTATCAAAAGAAGAAGAGAAACTACTACAAGAATTAAAGGATGAACAAAAATAACGGTGTTTTATTCGTTGTTTTCTGTTGTTCATTATGTTACAATAGATTTTGTGTTAGAAAGCCTAATCGGCTTTATCAAGGTGGTCCGCTATCGATCTCATCATGACGATAAGAACGCCTGTTGGAAGGAGGGACTTATCCATGAATCCTATTGTTAATCAAATCGCAAAGCAACAATTACGTAATGACATTCCAGATTTCCGTGTTGGAGATACTGTTCGTGTACACGTAAAAGTAATCGAGGGATCACGTGAGCGTATCCAGTTGTTTGAAGGAGTCGTTATCAAGCGTTCCAATTCAAACGTTAGCGAAACGTTTGTTGCTCGAAAAATTTCTAACGGCGTTGGAGTTGAACGTACATTCCCGCTTCATTCTCCGAAGTTAGATAAAATTGAAGTTGTACGTCATGGTAAAGTTCGCCGTGCGAAGCTATACTACCTACGTGAACTTCGTGGTAAAGCTGCACGTATTAAAGAAGTTCGTCGATAAGACAAACAAACAATTGAACAAACAAATAAGGGGGCTTGGTACGTAAACCAAGCTCCTTTTGTCTATTATAATAAAAAGCAAGATGTAAAGGTGGTATCATTACATATGACTGAAACCTCAGCGAAAGAAACGCAGCAAGGCTTTCTGAAATGGGCCTGGGATTGGATAAAAGCAATTGGGATAGCTGTTATCCTTGCTTTTGTGATACGCGCCTTTTTATTTGAACCTGTCGTTGTTAAGGGTGAATCGATGATGCCTACGTTAGAAGACAGAGAACGTCTCATTATGAATAAATTCGTTTATCTTATTGGCGAACCGAAAAGAAACGATGTTATTGTGTTCCATGCAACAGAGCAAGAAGATTATATTAAGCGAGTAATTGCTTATGAAGGCGATACGGTTGAAATGTCTAATGATCAACTCATGATTAATGGAAAGCCCGTTGAGGAACCCTATTTAAAACAGTATCGAGAAAACGCCGAAAAAGAGGGTAGTCTACCTTTAACATACGATTTCGGACCGATCACCATTCCACAAGATAACATTTTTGTAATGGGCGATAATAGGCAGAATAGTAAAGATAGTCGTGATCCTTCGGTTGGACCGGTACCATTAGACAAAGTAGTGGGTCGAGCACATTTTGTTTTCTGGCCCTTTGGAGAATTTCGAAGCCTAAAGTAAAAGTGGTGGATCAAATATGACGATTCAATGGTTTCCCGGTCATATGGCCAAAGCAAGAAGACAAATAACGGAAAAATTAAAGCTTGTAGATCTCATCATTGAACTATTAGATGCAAGACTCCCGATGTCAAGTCGAAATCCAATGGTCGATGAAATTATTGGGGACAAGCCAAGAATCGTTCTGTTAAATAAAAGCGATCTTGCCGATCCGGAGGTAACTTCAGAATGGGTTGATCACTTCAATAATCAAGGGATTGCTGCAATACCGATTAATGCTGTTTCCGGTGAGGGAACGAAACAGCTTTTGGACAAATGTCAGTCAATCATGGAAGAGAAGTTCAATCGTTTAAAGTCAAAAGGTGTTCAACCAAGAGCGATAAGAGCGATGATTATCGGTATCCCAAACGTTGGGAAATCCTCATTGATTAATCGGTTAGCAAAGAAAAACATTGCTGTAACAGGTGATCGTCCTGGTGTAACAAAGCAACAGCAATGGATTAAAATTGGACAACAATTAGAGCTACTGGATACACCTGGTATTCTTTGGCCAAAATTTGAGGATCAACAGGTTGGAATCAGATTAGCGGCAAGTGGAGCCATTAAAGATGAAATTTATCACTATGACGAAATTGCTTTTCAAATCGTTACGTTCTTAAAAGAGCGGTACGGTAATCGATTAATGGAACGTTATGATTTAAAAGAGCTTTCTGATGATCGGGTAGAAATCATTGAAGATATTGGTCGACGAAGAGGTTGTGTCGTAAGTGGAGGCAATATTGATTTCGATAAGGCATCTGTATTGCTGTTAAGGGAAATAAGAGCAGGGAAACTAGGAAAGATTAGTTTTGAAACTCCACTTGATTGGATATCCTCATAAGAGACAAGCTTAATATGATCGTGTTACAATGAACGCACAACGTATGTGCGTTTATTTGTTTTTGTACTTAATGAAAGGAATGAATGACTTGAACATAAATAAGATGACCATGACAGAAATAAATGAATGGCTTATACATAAATCATTTTTATCCGAGGAAGAAATATTAAGAATCGAACAAGACTCTCGTCAAGGTGTGAAAGCACTTTATAAAAGTTGGTTAAAAAAACAGTTGGATAAAGCAAAAGCTAAGCAGAAGTGGGAAGAGATGTTAGTTTGGGAACAACGGTGTCGTTTCAATGGAATGGAAACGATAGCTGGTATAGATGAAGCGGGAAGAGGACCACTCGCAGGTCCAGTGGTTGCTGCAGCCGT
>FWWL01001638.1_pt1 | contig 51765 bp, 58 predicted proteins | sample 2228331 | NCBI WGS metagenome assembly FWWL01 (sample SAMEA103939775, study PRJEB20133) | metagenome | reverse complement strand
GCGGTGGATATTGGGAGACAGGAACCACTGCCCGCCGATGCCGAGCGCCGAAATGACCGCGATGCTCGCGAGGCAATGCACAAGACACAGGCCCGACAGGAAAATGCCGGCCCGGTCGAGGCGCGATCGGAAGGAGAGACTCTGCTGATCCATGCTGCGGGCCATGTATGTTACGGTATATCTTTTCGCAAGCGTTGTTGCACCGAAGCGGCTTGAAACGCGCTGCAGCTGCGATCATTGGGCCTGCATGGCCACCTCGAGCGAAACTCCCCCCGTCGCTGTCCGCAGCCCCGCCCCCGCCGCACTCGCACGCTGGCTGTGGATCGTGGCCGCCATGGTCGTCGCGATCGTTGCAATCGGCGGCATCACCCGCCTGACCGAATCCGGATTGTCGATCACCCAGTGGAATCCGGTCACTGGCACGCTTCCGCCGCTGAGCGAGCAGGCGTGGCAGGCGGAATTCGCGAAGTATCAAGCAACGCCGGAATACAGACTGGAAGCGGGACCCGCCGGCATGACGCTGGCCGATTTCAAGTTCATCTTCTGCTGGGAATGGTTCCACCGCCTGATGGGCCGGCTGATCGGCCTGGCTTTCGCCCTGCCGCTGCTTTGGTTCTGGGTCAGGGGCCAAATCCCCCAAGGCTACAAACCGCGCCTCGTCGCCCTGCTGGCGCTCGGAGCCCTGCAGGGCACGTTCGGATGGTTTATGGTGCGATCGGGCCTTTCGGGCGAGATGACCGACGTCAGCCACTTCTGGCTTTCGGTCCACCTCCTCACCGCGCTCTTCACCTTGTCGGGGCTCGTCTGGACCGCACTCGACCTGCGCAGGCTGTCGCGCATTCCCGATGCCAGGCCGGCGCGGATGACCGCCGTCGCCTTCGGTGCAGCCGTCGTCCTGTTCCTCCAGCTGCTGCTCGGCGCGTGGGTTGCTGGGCTCAACGCCGGGCCGGTTTCGGGCGGCGGCTTCCCCAACGGATGGCCGGGCATGCAGGGCAGGTTCTTCCCCGACGGTATCGACTGGTCGCGAGGTGCCATCTACGCCCTCACCCACGATCCCTACCTGCTGCATTTCCTGCACCGGTGGTGGGCCTGGGTCGCGGTCGCCGCGCTGGTAGTGCTGGCGCGCAAGGTTCGCCCGTTCGACCGGCGGGCCTCGATCGCGGTGCACACGGCCTTCGGCACGCAGATCGTGCTGGGCATCGCGACGGTGCTGACCGGCGTGGCGCTGTGGCTTGCCGTGGCCCACCAGTTCGTCGGTGCTCTGCTGGTGGCAGCGACGGCATGGGCCGCGCACGCGGTCGGCACGGCGCGGAATACCTGATAAACGCGGGTGGTATTATTTTACCTCTCCTGAAACCCGCGAGTTTGCTTGACTTTGCGCCCTGTTGCGACCAATTGGCGCGCCTTGAGCGGGCCCCTTACGGGATTCGCACATCGCCCGTCGCGCGAGCCCGGGCGCCGAAACACTAAGGAACGAGACCAGCCATGAAGGCGCTTACGAAAGCGACCCGGTCGATCAAGCCGGCCGAGGTCGAAAAGAACTGGCACGTGATCGATGCCGAGGGTCTGGTTGTCGGTCGCCTCGCGGCGATCGTCGCCAACATCCTGCGCGGCAAGCACAAGCCGAGCTACACGCCGCACGTCGATTGCGGCGACCATGTCATCATCCTCAATGCCGGCAAGGTGAAGTTCACCGGCAACAAGATGACCGACAAGGTCTATTACAAGCACACCGGCCACCCCGGCGGCATCAAGGAAACGACCCCGGCCAAGGTGCTCGGCGGCCGCTTCCCCGAGCGCGTGCTGGAGAAGGCGATCGAGCGCATGATCCCGCGCGGTCCGCTGGGCCGGGCGCAGATGAAGGCGCTGCACATCTACAACGGCACCGAGCACCCGCATGACGGCCAGAAGCCGGCTGTGCTCGACGTTGCCTCCATGAACCGCAAGAACAAGGTCACCGCGTGATGGCTGACGAAAAGAACCCCGAAGAGAACACCCCGGAAACCGGCGCGGAGATCCCTGCGACCGAAACTCCGGCGGTTGAAGAGACCGCTGCCGAAGCGGCTCCGGCCGAAGAAGCAAAAGCCGAGAAGGTCACCGACCTCGCCGACCTCGGCAACATCGCCGGCGACGCGCCGCAGGCCGATGCCGCTGCGATCGCCGCCAGCTCCGCGCCTCTGCGTCAGCAGGAGCTCGACAAGCAGGGCCGCGCCTACGCCACCGGCCGCCGCAAGGACGCCGTGGCCCGCGTGTGGGTCAAGCCGGGCAAGGGCGTGGTCACCGTCAACGGCCGCGACCAGGAAATCTACTTCGCCCGCCCGACGCTGCGCCTGATCATCAACCAGCCGTTCGCGATCACCGACCGTGAAGGCCAGTACGATGTCATCGTCACCGTCCGTGGCGGCGGCCTGTCGGGCCAGGCAGGGGCCGTCAAGCACGGCATCGCCCAGGCCCTGTCGAAGTACGAGCCGGAACTGCGCGGCACCGTCAAGGCGGCCGGCTTCCTGACCCGCGACAGCCGCGTGGTCGAGCGCAAGAAGTACGGCAAGGCCAAGGCCCGCCGCAGCTTCCAGTTCTCGAAGCGCTGATTACGTTTCCAGTCGGAACACGAGAGGGCGGCCCTGCGGGGTCGCCCTTTTCGTTTGCGATCAGATCACCCGCGCTACCATGGCAACGGCAAGCGCGGCAGGGAAGAAGAGCGCCTGCGCCAGCACCGTGCCCGCGAGCCTGCTGCCCGAGATCCAGATCACCGCGCGGCGATAGGAGGCTTCGTCCATGTCGCCGTCGATGACATCGTCGGTCAGGACCGAGAGGTGCGGGTCGATGAAAGCAAACAGCAGGATCGTCGCAAAGCCGTTGACCACCGCGGAGAGCTGCGATGCGGTGACCCTGAATTGGGGCTCCAGCACGCCGGCATAGATCGACGCGAACACGCCGACCGCGAGTAGCGCCTGCGCCAGAACATTCGCCGCCACGATCGACCAGCCGAGCTGCTTGGGTCGCTGCAAGGCGCCGAGCGAACGCACCTTGGGGATCGTCAACGCATCGGCCAGCGTCCGCAAGCCCGAGGGTGTGGCGGTCCGCAAGGCGAGTTGCATCAGCGAGGGCCGTTTGCGCATCCCGTCGATCGCCCGGGCGAACAGGCGCTGGCCGGTCGGCATCAGCAGGATGCCGACCAGGACGGCGACCGATGCCGAAGCCATCATCCAGCGGAAATCGCCCAGCAATTCGGCCTCGCGGCCGGCGTGGATGGCGACTTCCACACGCTTGGCGACCAGCGGGGCAAGAAAGCCGTTCGACAGCCGCGATACCAGCACCAGCATGTTGAACAGCGCGAAGCTCATGGCGATGCGCCGCGTCCGCACGCCGGCGATGCGCGCGGAATAGGCCAAGGCGCCAATGAGGTTGATGATGCCGGTGAGGGCACACAGCAGGGCAAGGTTCGCGTCCATGGCGGCGTCCTACGCCAAGCGGGCTGGTGCTGCGAGTGGCTAATGCACCGGCGGATCGACCGGAGGAACCTGTGCCACCGGCGCGACCGGCTCTCCGGGCGAACGCGGTGGCATGGCATCGGGCGGAACGTCGTCGATCTGCATGGCTTCGGTCGTGATATTCTCGAGATTGCGGACCTTGACCGACACCGACCGGCCATCCCAGACGATCTCGTTGAAGCTCGGCGGGGTCGACCTGACGCGCTTCGAGAGCGTGCCCGCGCCAATCATCCGCACCGGACCATTGGGCGTGTTTTCCATGATGTCGAACGCATCGTGGACATGGCCCGAGAGGACCCCGACGACGGGCCGCCTGGCCAGTTCCGCCAGCGCCTTGCCCCCGCGGTAGGTAAGCGCCGTCCCGGCCGTCCCGACCTCGCGCAGCGGGTGATGTGCAGTAACAAGGACCTGCTGCCCGGCCGGCAAGGCATCGATAGCATCCAGGCATTCCTGCATCGCCCGCCGGGTGATCCAGCCCTTGGACCAATTCAGCCGCGGCTGGGCGCGAGCGGCGGTCTTGAGCGGGACGATCGTCAATCCGGGCAGATCGAGCTTTCGCTCCACCAGGTTCTCCATCCCGCGAAACCGGCGATACGGCGCGACGAAACGCTCCACCGGATTGAAGTAGGGCATGTCGTGATTGCCCACTTCCACGGTAACCGGGACGTCGAGCGACGTGATCCAGCGGGTCGCCGCCGCGAATTCATGATGCCGCGCCCGCATCGTCAGGTCGCCGGTAATGGCGATGGCATCGGGCCTCCGGCGTTCGACCTCCCCTTCCAACCACGCCAGCGCCTGGCGGTCTTCCAATCCGAAATGGATGTCGGAAACGTGAAAAATCAGTCTGGAATCAGGCATCGGGTGCGGTGACTAGCAGATCGACGCGGCTCGGACCTACCGCCAATGCGACCTTGTCGCGTTCGTCCACGGCATCGCCGTCGATCAGCACGCCTACCGGACTGCCGTCCACCGCGCCGATCACGACCGGATGGTCGATCTTGAAAGCCTCGCACGGGCCGGAGCGGAAGTCGTGCCGCAGAAGTGCTGCCAATCCCACGGCGAACTGCCCCAGGTCGTCAGCATGATAGCCGCTTATCTCCATGCCGCCGCTGGTCGGCAGCACCTCTATCATCGGATAGCCCTCGACCCTGCCCAAGGCGGGTTCGAGGCAGGCAACCTTGGCCGCGCTCCCGGTAGTCGCGAAGGCCCGCACGGTCGAGGCAGCGAGGTTCGCAATGTCGACGTCGCGCATGGCCTCGCGCACGTCGCTCCACGAGGTTCCGGGCCCGACCATTACTCCGGCGAGCGAATCGCCCTCGTCCGTCCTGACGACATTGGGGCGGGTCCGCCGCACCTTGCCGGCTGCAATAGCTTCGAGGATTTCGAGCGAATCGACGTCGCCGTGCAAGCGCTTGCTGGCGAGATTCATGGTGCCGCCCGGCAGGACCAGCACCGCGCCGTCCCAGCCGGCCAGACCCCGCACAACGCTGCCGATCGTGCCGTCGCCGCCAAAAACGGCAATCACATCGTCCTTGTCGACCGACCCTGCGGTCGGAGCCTCGGCATCGGGCAGGTACACGGGGTGCGGATCGCCCAGGCCGAGTGCGTTTGCACGGGCAAGGATTTCGTCGACCTTATCCTGGTCGAAACTGCCGCTGCGGCTGTTGGCGACGAAGACGAATTTGCGGCTCATGGCTGCTCAAGTCCTGAGCCGATGACGGGTTCCCGGCGCACGCGAACGTCAGATCCTGCGGGAAAGCAGCAAATAGGCGGCAAGGACATTCCCGACGGTGTAGATGGCGTAGACCCACGCCGCAGCGGAATAGCCCGATTGCGCGCAAAACAGCGCGATCGCGAGCAACAACAGCTCGGACGCGAGCGAAATCTTCCCGCCGTTTGCGAACAGGCGCCATGCCACCCGGTCGAGCATCGGATGCCCGCTTTCGAGAACGGCCTTGTGAAACGCGAAGTTCGCAATTCCCAGGATGAAGATGGCAACGGTCGGCACACGCGGTTTGTGGCGAGGCGCCGGTCGGTTGGCAATTGCCGTTCGACCGACTGCCCGAGCCATCCGTCCGCCCTGCATAGCGCCGGTCCGATCGATTACGCATGTAATCGAAACGCCCGCGACCGCCGGATCACGATGCCCTATCCCTGTCCTCGCGGCCGGACAGCCCCCCCGATCTGGCCGCGGATGGAGGAAACGATGATCAAGGCACCCCTGATTGCGATTGCCGCGATGGCAAGCGTACTGTCCGTGAATCCCGCGCTGGCCGGAGAGACAGTGCCCGACATGGTGGTGAAATACGCCGATCTCGACCTGACGTCGAAGGCCGGCCAGCGGACGCTGGAGGGCCGAATCGACGCCGCCGCCAAGAAATTCTGCGGTGTCGGCGAACAGACCACCGGCACGCGCCTCAAGTCCTCGCAGGCCGGCAAATGCTTCCGCGAGGCGAAGCGCCTCGCCAACCAGCAGTTCGCGCTGATCGTGAACGACGCCAATCGCGGGGGCTGACGCGACCCCAGCCCCCCGAACGGCTGCCGATCGAGTATCGACCGGCGACCCGACCCCGAGCCGGACGCAGTCCCCCGGCTCGGGGTTTTGCCTTGGGACAGCGGACCGAAGCGTTGCCGCCGCGACGAGGCTCAGCGCCCGGCCATGGCCTTGACCTTGGGGAGATAGGTGCGGCCGATACGCAGCGCTTCGCCGTCGTCCAGTTCCACCGACCAGACGCCCAGCCCGTCGTGGCGCAGGCCGCGAATGCGGTCGCGCCGCAGGATGGTGGAGCGATGAATGCGGATGAACTGCGCCGGGTCCAGCCGTTTTTCCAGGCCCGCGATCGTCTGCAGCAGGAGATAGCTCCTGCCTTCCTCCGCCTCGCCGACATGCAGCCGGACGTAGTCGCGCTCGGCGTCGATGCGCCCGACTTGCGCTGTTTCGATCCGGATCAGCTCCGAACGGTGCGGAACCCAGAGTTCCTGCAACCACTCCGCCGGCCCTTCGCTGCGCGTTTCGCCGCGGCGGGCGACGGCCCGATCGATCGCGCGGCTCAACCGGTCCTGCGCCACCGGCTTCAGGACATAGTCGACCGCATCGGTATCGAACGCCTCGACCGCGAAATGATCGTGCGCCGTCACGAAAATGACCGCCGGCCTGCTTTCGTGCCGCGCCAGCCGGCGCGCGACCCCGAGCCCGTCGAGGCCCGGCATGGTCATGTCGAGCAGCACCAGGTCGGGGCGCAGCGCGTCGACCAGTCGCAAGGCCGCTTCGCCGTCGCTGGCAGTGCCGACGACGCTGAGCGAGGGGATCTTCGAACAGATGACCTGCATCCGCTCGACCGCAAGCGGTTCATCGTCCACGATCAGTGTGCGCAGGGCCGGGGCGTCGTCGCTCATGCAGAACCTTTTCTTTCGATGGGCAGGCGCAGCTCGCTGACATAGCCTTCGCCCGTCGCGCCCGAGACGATCGTTGCATCGCGGCCGAAGCGGGCTTCGATCCTGTCCTTTACGTTGGCGAGGCCGATGCCGAAGCCGGGCTTGGTGCCCTTCGGGACGCCGGGGCCGTCGTCGGTCACGCGGACGACCAGCCGGTCGAATTCCTCGTCTGCGCTGACCACGATGGTTACCGGGCGATTGACCGGTGCCACGCCGTATTTGACCGCGTTCTCGACCAGAGGCTGGAGGATCATCCCGGGCACGCGGCATGAAGCGAGCGCCGGCGGCAGGTCGAACCGCACCTTGAGCCGTTCGGGGAAGCGCAGCATCTCGATATCGAGATAGTGCTGTTGCAGGGCGAACTCGTCTTCCAGCCGCACGTCGGCAGTGGTGTCGTCGGCGAGGCTGTGGCGATAGAAATTGCTCATCGCCTGAATCATTTCCTCGGCCCGCTCGGTCTTCCCGGTCATGACCAGCGACGACAGCGAGTTCAGCGTGTTGAAGAGGAAATGCGGATTGACCTGGTAGCGCAAGGACCGCAGCTCGGCTGCCTTGGCTGCAGTACGGAACCGCTCGCCGCGCCGCTCGGCCGCCTGCGCCCGCGCACCGGCGAGCAAGGCGAGATAGAGCGCCGACCATGCCAGCAGCAGGAAATAGCGGCTCAGCGCGTGCTCGACCAAGCTGATCCACCGCTCGTCGTCGGCACTGGACTTGGGCAGGACGACCTGCGCCGTGGCCGCATCGGGGCCCAGGGCCCCCTCGGTATCGGGCGACGATGCCGCCGGAGCCTCGATCACGATATTGCCGGAGGCGTCGCGCCTCAGCTTGAATCCGCGGCTTTCGGCAAACTTGCTCTGAACCATGTCCTCGATCGGCGCGAAGACGAGCTGGTTCGTCTGCGTGATCAGGATCGCGGCCGGAAACGCGAGGACCAGTGCCGCCACGACCTGCATCCACAGCCGCCGATGATCGAACAGCCGCAGCAGCATCCACATGATGACGGTAATGCCGACCCCTGCGGTGCACACGAGGGCCCGTCGCCACAACAGCTCGCCGAAGAAGTCCAGTCCGACCATGGAGCTGCGCAGCGTGATCAGCGCAAGGTAACAGGCCCAGAGCCCGACGACCGAGATCAGCACATGGCGCAGCGGCACGCGGGCGATTTCGTCGGGTTGCTGGCTATCGTCGGTCAACATGGTCTTCGCCAGCCTCTAGACCCGTGGACGCCGCCGCAACAGCCCCGCGGTCGAAGCGACTCGGCATTTGGTCGAGCATCATCGGCGGTCCGGCCGTCAGCCGAGCAGGTGCTCCTCGGCAATCCGCTTCTTCCACTGCGCCGGGGCGAGGGTATGGACGTTGTTGCCGCGCGCGTCGACCGCCACCGTCACCGGCATATCCTTGACGGTGAACTCGTAGATCGCCTCCATGCCGAGATCCTCGAAGGCGACGACCTTCGATCCCTTGATCGCCCGCGCAACCAGATAGGCCGCGCCGCCCGTCGCCATGAGGTAGGCCACCTTGTAGCGGCTGATGACCTCGACCGCGTTGGCGCCGCGTTCGGCCTTGCCGATCATGGCGAGGAGGCCGAGGTCGAGCATCATCTCGGTGAACTTGTCCATCCGCGTGGCGGTGGTGGGGCCGGCCGGGCCGACCACCTCGCCCATCACCGGGTCGACCGGACCGACATAATAGATTGCGCGGCCCTTGAAGCTGCAGGGCAGCTCCTCACCCTTAGCCAGCATGTCCTGGATGCGCTTGTGCGCCGCGTCGCGCCCGGTCAGCATCCTGCCCGAGAGCAGCAGCCGGTCGCCATGTTCCCAGCTGTTGACCTCTTCCTGCGTCAGATGATCGAGGTCGACATGTTTGGCAGCCGCATCCGGTTCCCAGTGAACGTCGGGCCATTGCGACAGGTCTGGCTGTTCGAGATACGCCGGGCCGCTGCCGTCGAGGGTGAAGTGGGCGTGGCGGGTCGCCGCGCAATTCGGGATCATCGCGATGGGCTTGCCTGCGGCGTGGCACGGCGCATCGAGAATCTTCACGTCGAGCACGGTCGAGAGCCCGCCCAGACCCTGCGCGCCGACACCCTGTGCGTTCACCGCATCGAAGATATCGATCCGCAGCTGCTCGAGATCGGTCTGCGCCCCGCGCGCCTTGAGCTGCGCCATGTCGATCGGTTCCATCAGCGAGAGCTTGGCGAGCTTCATGCAGTGTTCCGCCGTGCCGCCGATGCCGATGCCGAGCATGCCCGGCGGACACCAGCCGGCGCCCATCGAAGGGATCTGTTCGACCACCCAGTCGACGATATTGTCCGACGGGTTCATCATCTTGAACTTGGACTTGTTTTCGCTGCCGCCGCCCTTGGCCGCGACGTCGATGGAGACCGTGTTGCCGGGCACCATCTCGACGCTGAGCACGCACGGCGTGTTGTCGCGGGTGTTGCGGCGGGTGAAGGCCGGATCGGCTAGGATCGAGGCGCGCAGCTTGTTTTCCGGGTGGTTGTAGGCACAGCGCACGCCTTCGTCGACGACGTCCTGCAGGCTCAACTTCGAATCGAGACGGCAGTCCTGCCCCCATTTCACGAAGACGTTGACGATGCCGGTATCCTGGCAAATCGGCCGATGGCCTTCGGCGCACATCCGGCTGTTGGTGAGGATCTGGGCAATGGCATCCTTCGCCGCCGGGCCTTGCTCCGCCTTGTAGGCCTCGCCCAGGGCACGGATGTAATCCATCGGATGGTAGTAGGAGATGAACTGCAGCGCGTCGGCGACGCTTTCGATCAGGTCTTCCTCGCGGATGACGACCATCTCGCTTTTCGGCATGTCGCTCATCGAAGCCATACTCCTTCTCGTAGAACCGGCGCCCCTTTAGTCCGCGCTGCCGCTACGCGTCAAAGCGCTTGGCGCACAAGCCGTCAGTCTTTAAAGCGGCAATTGACGAACTGTATTGGTCTTGTAATACAGTCGGCTCAACGAGGTACCATGATCGACACCGCTGCCCGTCCGCTGGATTTCGCCGCCGCCCGCAAGGCCATGCTGGACAGCCAGCTGCGCACCTCCGGCGTCAACGACCCGGCGGTCCTGACCCGCATGGGCGCCGTACCGCGCGAGGATTTCGTTCCCGACGAGGCGCGCGGCTATTGTTACATGGATCGCGCCATCCCGCTGCCCGGCGGCGGCACGCTGGCCCAGCCGGTTTCCCATGGCAAGATGCTGGCGCTGGCGCGTCCGGACATGGTCGAGCGCGTCCTGGTGGTCGACAACGGCAACGGCTATCTTTCGGCCCTGCTGGCGCCTCTCGCCGGCCAGTGCGAAACTTCGAGCGTCGTCGACGCTGCCGCAGGCAAGCCGCAGGGGCCCTTCGACCTGATCGTGGTCGACGGCGCAATCGAGCAATTTCCCGCTGCCCTGGCCGGGCACCTTGCCGAAGGTGGCCGGATCGTCACCGGCCTCATCCAGAACGGCGTCACCCGTCTCGCCATCGGCCGGGTTTCGGGCGGCGATGCCGTCTTCCGCCCGGTCGAGGACATCGCCCTGCCGCGGCTCGCCGCATTCGATGCACCCAAAGGGTGGAGCTTCTGATCATGATACGTCACGCCCGAAAGGCCGTCTGGCTCGCCGGGGCTGCGATGTTCGTGGCCGCGCCGGCCCATGCCGATACCCTGCGCGAGGCGCTGGTCGAAGCCTACAACACCAACCCGACCCTTGCCGGAGCCCGGGCGCAGCAGCGTGCGGAGGACGAGAATCCGAATATCCAGCGCGCACAGGGCCTGCCCAATGTCACGGCGACCGGGCAGTATGTCGAATTCGTGAAGCCGTCGCCCAACAGCTTCGCCCCGACCGAGAGACTGTTCAGCATCGGCCCCGACCTGACGGTGCCGGTCTATTCCGGCGGGGCCGTGAAGAACGGCATCGCTGCGGCCAAGGAACGCGTGGCGGCCGGCCAGGCCAATCTGCGTGCGACCGAATCGGCTCTCTTCAGCCAGGTCGTCGCCGCCTACATGGACGTGCTGCGCAACCAGGCGCTGGTATCGCTCAATGCGAACCAGGTCGATGTACTTGGCGTCAACCTCGAGGCGTCGCGCGACCGGTTCGAAATCGGCGATCTCACCCGAACCGATGTCGCGCAGTCCGAATCGCGCCTCGCCCTGGCGACCGCGGACCTGCGCAGCGCCCAGGCGAACCTGATCCAGTCGCGTGAGACGTACATTCAGCTGGTCGGTTCCGCGCCCGAGGATTTGCAGCCGCCCCCGCCGCTGCCGGGCCTTCCGGCCTCGCCGGTCCAGGCGGTGGAAACCGCGCTCGAGAACAATCCCGACCTGATCGCCGCGCGCGAGCGGGCGCAGGCCGCAGGCTTCGACACCGAAGTGGCGGGATCCGGTCGCCTGCCCAATGTCGCGGTCTTCGCCGGGCTCGACTACAACGACTATTTCGGCACGCTGGGCGGAGGCAATCCGACGCTGTCGCAGACGGAAACCACTGCCAGCGCCGGCGTGCGCTTCTCGGTGCCGATCTTCCAGGGCGGCCTGCCCGCAGCGCGCCAGAGGGCTGCGGCAGAGCGCGAGACGGCGGCGCTCGAGCAGGTGATCGCGGCAGAGCGCGAGGTCATCGCGCAGACCCGCGCCGCATTCTCCAGCTACCAGGCCTCGCAGCAGGTGATCGAGAGCTCGCAGCTCGCCGTCTCGGCGGCCGAGCTCAGCCTCGAAGGCGTACGGGCGGAGAATTCGATCGGCAACCGCACCATCCTCGACGTGCTCAACGCCGAGCAGGAACTCCTGCGGGCCCGGGCGCAGCTGGTGACCGCGCGGCGCAACGCCTATGTCGCCGGCTTCACCCTGCTCGCCGCCATGGGGAGGGCCGAAGCGCGCGATCTCGGCCTCGACGGCGGCCCGCTCTACGATCCGGTCGCCAATTACGAAGACGTCAACGGTCGCTTCTGGGACTGGGACCGGCCCGAACCTGCCGCCGTGACGTCAACGAGAACGGTTGACATTCCTCCCGCAAATGCGGAGATTCCGGCCGACGCTGTGTCATCGACGCAGCCACGCTAGGGTCAACGAGGGGGTAGGGCATGCGCCAGCAGGGCGAGGCCTCGGTCGAGGAAATTCTTGAATCGATCAAGAAAGTCATCGCGCGCGACAATCGCGCCGGGGCGATGGACGCACGTCGGCGGCGCGAGAGCGAAGCTGCGCTCGAGGATGACGCGCAGGACGCGGAAGCGGCAGAGGAAGTCCTCGAGCTCGAAGCAGACGACGCGATCGACCATGCGCTCGAAGAGCCCGTCGACGACGCCGGATCGGATGGCGCGGATGGCGACGAACCCGAATCGCTGCTGACCGAATCGGCACGGACTTCGATGCGCGACAATCTCGCCGCGCTGGCGATGCTCGCCGAACCGGGAGCGCGGCCGCAGATCGTGCGCTCGGGCGAGACCTCGCTCGAAGGCCTCGTGCGCGAGATGCTCCGCCCGATGCTGGGCGAATGGCTCGATCGCAACCTCCCGCCGATGGTGGAGCAGATGGTTCGCGACGAGATTTCGCGAATCGCCGGCAAGCGGGGCTGACCGGGCCAGTCGGGCAGGAAAAACCTTGCAGCCGGGCGGGTAGGGGCTAGACCCTCGCGCCATGACAAAACATATCGGGATTGCGCTGGCGCCCATCGTCGCACTGGGCCTCGCACCTTCGCTTTCGGCGCCGCTCCTCGCCCAGGACGCCGCAGCCACCCAGCCCGCGCCGATGACCGCGCGCGATCTGGTGACCTTGCCACGGCTCGGAACCCCGACCGTCAGTGCCGGCGGGCGCTACGCGGTCTATACCGTGACCGTCACCGACAAGGATACGCTGACACGCCGTTCGCAGCTTTACCTGCGCGACCTTGCCGACATGGAGCGTGAGGCGCGCCCGATCGACCTCGGCGGATCGGCGAGCGAAGCCAGCTTCGGCCCGGGCGACTGGCTCTATTTCCTTTCCGACCGCCCGGACCAGGGCAGCACCGACAGCCAGGGCAGTACCGAAGTCTGGCGCGCCCGGCTGGCCGCGGACGGCACGTTCGGAGCGCCGATGCAGGTGACGAACACCGGCACCGCGCCCGACGGTTTCTCGGTCTCGCCGACGGGCGATGCCATCGCGCTCTGGGCCGCCATCGCACGCGACTGCCCGACGTTCGGCTGCGCGGCTGACGGGAAGGCGCATCTTCCAGGCCCCGGCGATGGCCGCCTCTACGACGCCGAAGACGGCTTCGTGCGCCACTGGGACGAATGGGAGACCCCCGGAACCTACAACCGCACCTTCGTCTTCAGGCTCATCGACGGCAAGGCGGCGGACACTGGCGAGGCGGTCGACGGCCCGGTGGGTGCCGAAGGCGCGCTGACCGGCGACACGCCGAGCAAGCCCTACGGCGGCGGCGAGGAGATCGCATGGGCGGCAGACGGTTCGGCGGTCTATTTCACGGCGCGCAAGGCCGACAAAAACGAGCCGATCTCGACCAATCTCGACATCTGGCGCGCCGCTCTCGACGGCAAGGCACCGACCAACCTGACTGCCGACAATGCCGCGACCGACACCACCCCGGCCGTTTCGCCCGACGGGCGCTATCTCGCATGGCTGGCCATGGAGCGTCCGACCTACGAAGCGGACCGGCTGCGGATCATGCTGCGCGATCTGCGCACCGGCAAGGTGCGGGCACTGACGCAGGACTTCGACCGCAGCTTCGGCTCGATCGCCTGGACGCCCGATTCGCGCTGGATCGTCGCCACTGCGCAGGACGTCCTCGATACGCCGGCCTTTCGCATCGACCCGCGTAGCGGCAGGATCGAGAAACTCGACCTGATGGCCGGCAACGAAGCCCACATCGGCAATGTTATGCCGCTGGCGGGCGGGAGGTTGCTGTTCACCCGCGATTCGATCGGTGCCCCGGCGGAACTGTTCCTGTCGTCCGGCTGGAAACAGGCCAAGCCGCTGACCCAGGTCGCCGCACCGACGATCGGGGCGATGGCATCCACCGTCACGACCCGTTTCAGCTTCGCCGGCGCGGGGGGCGATACGGTCTGGGGCCAGATAACCAAGCTCGAAAATCACCGCGGCGAAATGCCGGCCATCCTCTACATCCACGGCGGTCCGCAGGGATCGTTCAACGACGCCTGGTCGACCCGCTGGAACCCGCGCGTGCTGGCCAGCCAAGGCTACGCCGTGATCTCGGTCGATTTCCATGGCAGCACCGGATATGGCCAGGCCTTTACCGATGCGATCAACAAGGACTGGGGCGGCAAACCGCTGGAAGACCTGCAGAAGGGCCTTGCCGCTGCCCTCGCACTCGATCCGCAAATCGACGGCACCCGCGCCTGCGCCATGGGGGCGAGCTATGGGGGGTACATGGTCAACTGGATCGCCGGCCAGTGGCCCGACCGCTTCAAGTGCCTCGTCAACCACAACGGCCTGTTCGACAACCGCGCCTTCTATCTCTCGACCGAGGAGAAGTGGTTCCCGCGCTGGGATTTCGGCGGCTCCTATGCCGAGGCGGCCGAGACCTACGAAAGGTGGAACCCGGTCAACCACATCGACAAGTGGAAGACGCCGATGCTGGTGGTGCTGGGCGAACGCGATTTCCGCGTGCCCTACACGCAGGGCCTGGGCGCCTTCAGCGTGCTGCAGGAAAGGGACATTCCCGCCCAGCTGCTGGTCTTCCCGGGCGAGAATCACTGGGTCCTGGGCGCGAAGAATTCGGTGCAATGGCACGACACCGTCTTCGCCTGGCTGGACCGCTGGCTGGGCGACACGACGGAATGACCGACCAGCGCGCGCTCGACAGCGCCCGCACCGCGTACGGCTATATCGGCGGCGATCGCATCGTCCGGCAGATTTTCCTGTGCGCGGTGAGCGAGAAGCAGAAATGCTGCCGGCGCGAGGAAGGTGAGCGGGCCTGGAAATATCTCAAGCGCCGGTTCCGCGAACTGGAGCTGACGGATCGTTACGGGCTGCAACGGTCCAAGGCCGATTGCCTGCAGATCTGCGCTGCGGGACCGATCGCGGTCGTGTGGCCGGACGGTGTCTGGTACCATTCCTGCGACGAGGACGCGCTGGAGGCGATCATCCAGCAGCATCTCATCGGCGGCCGGCCGGTCGAAGCGAACCGGCTGAGTGGACCGGAAAGCTAGTCTTCGTCGGAGCGCGGCAGGCGATTGTCGACCGAGGCATCATGGCCGGTGCCGTTCGACAGGAACACCAGCCCCATCAGCGCGCTCATCAGCATCATCGAAAAACCGATGCCGAGGCCGACGGCGATGAAGAAGTGCGGCGAGACGTCGTTGTTCTGGGTGTAGAGCAGCGCCAGCGCGATCGTGACCGTGGCGATCGTGGCCAGGAACATGAAGCGCATCAGTCGCCGGTATCTGGCCCAGGCGAAGGCTGCGTTTTCCGGATCGTCGAGAGGAGATTTGCCGACCATCCCAGCCTCCTGAACCCCTTGCGCTCCGCAGTAAAGCGCCGGATTCGCCAAACCGGCCGATCCGTGGCATTCTGCCGCCATTGAGGAAGGAGGTTTCCATGGAAGTCGCGCAGCTCATCGCCGGGCGCAGCCCATCCGACATCTTCAGCGTGGACGCGGACCAGACGGTGCAACAGGCCATCGCCATCCTCGCCGGCAAACGCATCGGCGCCCTGCCGGTCATGCAGAACGGGACGATCGTCGGCATTTTTTCCGAACGCGACGTGATCTACCGTATGGCCGACGAAGGGACCGCCTGCCTCGACAAGCTGGTCGCGCAGGTCATGACCGCGCCGCCGATCACGGTCGAGAAGAACGCCAAGATCGACGAGGCGCTGGGGCTCATGACCCGCCGCCGCATCAGGCACCTCCCGGTCGTGGACGGCGGCGCCTTCGTCGGCTTCGTGTCGATCGGCGATCTCGTCAAATCGCGGATGGACGAAGTCGAGCGCGAAGCGCGCGCGATGCGCGACTACATCACCACGGCTTGAGCGAAGGCCTGCGGCACCCTACATCGCTGGCATGAGCGAAACCGCCACTTCGAGCCCGGCCCTGACCGAAGCCGCCGCCGCGCGCGTGCGCTGGATCGCCGATCGCCAGGGCAAGGCTCCGATCCTGCGGCTGGCAGTGGAGGGCGGCGGCTGTTCCGGCTTCCAGTACAAATTCGAAATCGCCCAGGCCCCCGACGCCGACGATACCGTCAGCGAAACCGACGGCGTGAAGCTGCTGGTCGATCCGGTAAGCCTCGATCTCGTTGCCGGATGCACCGTCGATTTCGTCGAATCTCTCGGCGGCGCGGCCTTCCGGGTCGACAATCCGCAAGCCGCCGCAGGCTGTGGCTGCGGATCGAGCTTCGGGATTTGAATTAGACCTGAGGCCCGCGTTGCGGCATGGATCGGCGATGCGCATCGCCACTTTCAACATCAATGGCATCAAGGCCCGCGAGCCGCGCCTGATCGAATGGCTCGAAGAAACGCGGCCGGCGGTCGCCTGCCTGCAGGAAATCAAGACTCAGGACGAAGGCTTCCCGGCCGAAGCCTTCGAGAAGATCGGCTATCACGCCATCTGGCACGGACAGAAAAGCTTCAACGGCGTGGCCATCCTTGCCGACGGCGTGAAACCGGTCGAAATCCGGCGCGGTCTCGGGATCGACGGCCCCAAGGAGGGCGAGGGCGAACAGGCCCGTTATCTCGAAGCCGAGGTGGGCGGCGTGCGCATCTGCAACCTCTATCTGCCCAACGGCAATCCGCATCCGGGTCCGAAGTTCGACTACAAGCTGGCGTGGATGGAACGCCTGCGCGCCCGCATGGCGGAAATCTGGGCCGAGGAAGTTCCGGCGATCGTGCTCGGCGACTTCAACGTCATTCCGGAAGACAAGGATGTGTGGTCGGCCAAGGCGATGGCTGCCGATGCGCTGATGCAGCCCGAATCGCGTGACGCCTATCGCAGGCTGCTTGCCGACGGCTGGACCGATGCGATCGACAGCCGCAATCCGCGCGGCGGAGTGTGGACCTTCTGGGACTATCAGGCCGGCGCATGGCAGCGCGATCACGGCTTCCGCATCGACCATTGCCTGCTGTCGCCCGAACTCGCCGACAGGCTGGTCGCCTGCGGCGTGGACAAGGATTATCGCGGCCGCGAGAAGGCCAGCGACCACACCCCGGTGTGGGTCGAACTCGACGTCTGACAGGCATCAATAAGAAGACCCCGCCGCCGCTGCTGCGACGACGGGGTCCCCTGCGACCCTATCCTTCCGGGAGAAGGAAGGACGGGCTAGCGGTAAAAGATATGCGTGCTAATGGTCGCACGCGCCTGCTTGCGATGGCTCCAGCTCGGCTTCACGTATTTCGCGTGGAAATACAGCGAGTCTCCGGCTTCGCTCTCGACCAGCCCCTCATGCGCGATGCGGGCGATCTTGGCCGCCTGCTGCCAGGCTGCCGAGCCGCGCTTGATGCTCGGCATCCGACCGCCCTTGACGAAGGAGAACTGCGACGGCTGGTACACGACGCCGCAGTAATCGGACGGAAACCGGCCGGACTGGGCGCGGTTTATCACCACTTGCGCCACGGCCAGCTGACCCGATGCCGGCTCGCCGCGCGACTCGAAATAGACCGCTCCGGCCAGGCATTCGAGCTGGCGCGAAAGCTGTTCGGGAACGGCCATTTCGGCCATAACCTGCGACAGCGAGGCCCGCCTCGGCGCGATCGGCTGGGAAGGGGCGTCTTCCTTGGCCGATGCGGGCAGCGGCTGGACCACTTCCTGGGCGATGAATTCGGGAACGGTCTCTTCGACCAAAGGGGCTGATGCGTCCGCGGTTGCTACCGCTTCGGCCTGCTGGGCGTTGGCACCGGAAAGCCCCGTGGTACCAACTGCAAGGGCGAACCCGACTGCAACAACAGTCGCGCTCGCAAAACGTGTCTTGCGACGCATGAAACCTAGTCGATGTGCGGTGAGCGCGCCTGTCGCAGGCCGGGAACCGAAAATGCGCCAGGCGCGTTATCGAGCGGTTCGTGGCAAGCCTGCCGGTCGCCCCCCGTCTGCGTGCTAGCCTTGCGACCGTGATGTCGCTGAGCCGCCTTCGCATTGGGAAGTCGGCGGGCCAAATATATTGTGCAGGTGCGAAGTCAACTTAACGAGGCAGGGATTCGACGAAGCGTGTCGCATCAGCGACGTCTACCTCGAGAATCCAGAGATCGCGGTCCTGGGCGCTTCGCCGGGACACATATTCGCTGAAATTCTGTGGATTTTCAGGATCTTGGGACCTCGTGGCAGTCCATGCCCGAGTGCCGTCTAGTTGCGGCATCCTTTCGTAAAATTGCGCGTTTGCGCCATTTTTTATGGTTACGAGTGCGATCGTACCGGCATCGCGCTCGCCTTTGGCAAGTATGGTGGCAAACCCGCCCTGCGCCTCAGCTAGCCGGATAAGCCCGGATATTTCGATATGTGCGGGCAGGCGCGAATCGCTCATTTCACGCCGCGCCGGCCGATTCGGCGTAGCCCGCCAGCCCGGACAGGGGGATGTGCGAGCGCATGAACGTGCCGGTGCCGCGGCCGATCTCTTCGCCTTCCTCGTCGACCAGCCGCGCTTCGGCGACGTAGACCCGGCGCTTGCCGCTGATCCAGCGCCCTTCGGCGATGACGGGGCCGATGCGGACCGGCTTGGTGAAATGCAGGTTGAACGACGTCGTGAGGAGGAAGCGATCTGTCACGAGCGTGTTGGCGGCATAGAAGGCCGCGTCGTCGAGCATCTTGAAATAGATCGTCCCATGCGCGGCGCCGGCCGCGTGATAGACCGTTTCGGTGACATCGAAGCGGATGGTCGAACGCCCTTCGCCTTCGATGGAGAGCTGCGAGGCGAAAAGCCTGTTGATCGGAGCGGCAGCATAGAGCCGCTCGAGCGCGCGGTAATGAAGCTCGGCCCCGCCGGGCGCGCCGGGCATGCCGTCAGGCGGCGTCACGATCGACCGCATTGGTGAGGAGCGCGTAGAGCGCCTCGCTGTCCGGCGCCTCGACCAGATGGCGGTGCATGTCCTCGTCGCGTACCAGGCGCGAGATCGCTGCCAGGGCGTGGAGATGCGTCGTACCGGCATTGGCGGGCGAGAGCAGGCCGAACACCAGATCGACCGGCATCCCGTCGGCAGAGCCGAAGTCGCGCGGCTCGTCGAGCCGGAGGAGGATGACCTTCGAGCGCCGGATGCCGTCGATCCGCGCGTGCGGGATGGCCACGCCCCTGCCGAACCCGGTACTGCCGAGCCGTTCGCGTTCCTCCAGACCCTCCAGCACGGCAACCGCGTCGAGCCCATATACGGTCTCGTAACGCTCGGCGAGGAGACGCAGGATATCTGCCTTGTCGGCGGGCGCTGCACACAGCACCGCTTCGGCAGGGAATCGTATCAGGGCGTCCATGAAATCGGCAACGGTCTTTCAGCCGGCTAATGAGGTCCGAATCCACAAACCGTTTCAAGGCCTTGCAGTTTCCGAAGAAATGCCGGGCCGAACGAATCCGTGCGCGGTCAGCGTGGTTCGACCCAGCCGATCGACCCATCGCGGCGGCGATAGACCATATTGTGCCGTCCCGTGCCAGCATTTTTGAAGAACATAGCATTGGTATCGCGCAGGTCGAGCATCATCACCGCATCGGCGACGCTGGATTCGGGAATGTCGACGCTGGTTTCCGCCACGATCGGCAAGGCGCCTTCCGGCTCGAGCTCGTCGACATCGTCGGGCTCGGGCGAGAAGATCGTGTAGGCGGCCTCTTCTTCGCGGATGGCATGGTCGGCCTGCTCGTGCCGGTCCTTGATCCGGCGCTTGTAGCGCCGCAGCTGTTTCTCGATCTTGGCGGCGGCATTGTCGAGCGCGAGATGCGCATCCGAAGCCTCGCCATGGGCCTTGAGCACCAGCCCCTGCATCACGTGGGTGACGATGTCGCAGGCGAACATTCCTGCCGGTGCCTTGCCGAAGGTCACATGCGAACTGAGCGCGCGGCTGAAGTATTTTTCGACGATCGCGTTGAGCCGGTCGGCGGCGTGATCCTGCAGGGCTTCGCCGGTGTCCATCTGGTGGCCCGAAACACGAATATCCATTCTCGCCTGTCTCCTTGTTGTTCGACCTCATTTCTCGCCGCTGCGGGCGAGCTAACTGTTCCAGAGCGGCTTGTTGATCCCCTCGAGAAATTCGCGGTGCCGCGCCAGTTCATCCGCCGTGGCGAAATGCGGCCGCGGCGCGCGGAAGATCCGTTCGATGGTCTCCATGGCGGGTGATGTGCCGGCCGGCACGTCACTGCTTTCGGCGTCCAGTACGAGACCGATTTGCCGCCCGCCGAGCAATTCGAGATAGACCTGCGCCAGCAGTTCGGCATCGAGCAGCGCGCCGTGCTTCACACGGTGGCTGCGGTCGATCCCGTAGCGCGTGCAGAGCGCATCGAGCGAGGCCTTGGCTCCGGGATGCTTCTTGCGCGCGATAACGACGGTGTCGACCATCCGTTCGAGCGAGATCGGCTCGCGCCCGCACAGCGCCAGTTCGTTGTTGAGGAAGCCGAAATCGAACCCGGCATTGTGGGCCACCAGCGGCGCATCGCCGAGGAATTCGAGCAGGGCATCGGCGCCTTCGGCAAACAGCGGCTTGTCCGACAGGAAGGCGGCGGAGAGGCCGTGCACTTCCTCGGCCCCGGCCGGCATGTCGCGTTCGGGATTGTAATAGGCGTGAAATGTCTCACCGGTCGGGATCCGTCCCATCAGTTCGACGCATCCGATTTCCACCATGCGATCACCCGTCTTGGGGTCGAGGCCGGTGGTTTCCGTGTCGAAAACGATTTCACGCATCGGCGGCACTATCGGCCCGAAGGCACGAGTCTGCAAGGGGGCGCGGTCAGCCCCGGCGCAAAGAAAGTTGCCGGATCAGCGCGGCGACTTCCGCGCCGGTTTCTTCGAGCGAGCGGCCCGTGTCGACGACATGGTCGGCGCGCGCGCGCTTTTCGGCATCGGGCACCTGCAGGGCGAGGATATGTGCGAATTTTTCCTCGGTCATGCCCGGGCGCGCGAGGACGCGCGCGCGCTGGGCTTCGGCCGGGGCCGAGACCACGACGACGGTGTCCACCGCCGCGTGCCCGCCCTTCTCGAACAGCAGGGGGATATCGAACACCACCATCGGCCGCTCGGCATTGTCCGCCAGGAAGCGCGCGCGCTTGCGGCCCACGGCCGGGTGGATAAGAGCCTCCAGTCGGGCAAGAGCCGCCGGATCGGCGAAGACCTGCGCACCCAGGGCTTCGCGCTTCACGCCTTCGGGGCCGGTCGAACCGGGGAAGGCCGCCTCGATGGCATCGATCAGCTCGCCTTCGGGGCCCTGCATCCCGCGCACTTCGGCATCGGCATCGAATACCGGCACGCCGGCCGCCTCGAACATGGCGGCGACCGTGGACTTGCCCATGCCGATCGAACCGGTGAGACCGATGATGAGCGGCCCGCCATGGTCCTTGCCGGCCGGCTGATCGGTGTCGCTCATGCCAGCAGGGTCTCGCGCAGGGCGGCATCCTGGCCGCGCGGAGGAGCAAGACCGAAGAATTTCTCGAACGCTGCGGCGGCCTGCCCGATGAGCATGGAGAGCCCGTCGATGACCGTAAAACCCGCAGCCTCGGCTGCCTGCAGCAGGGGAGTGCGGGCGGGCGAGGTGACGATGTCGTAGAAGATAGAGCCGGGCGGAGCATGCGACAGGTCGAAGGCCAGCGGCGGCTGCCCAGTCATGCCGAGCGGGGAGGCGTTGACGACGAGATCGAGCAGGCCTTCGCGGTCGTCGAAGGCGAAGTCGGTGGCATCGGCGAAGTGATCGAGCGGGGGCGTGTGATGGTCTCCGCCGGGCGCCAGCTCGTCGAGCAGGGTGCGGGCCTTGGCCGGATCGCGCCCGGCCAGCACGAGCGTGAAGCCTTCGGCTGCGAGCGCGGCAACGATCGCCCGCGCCGCGCCGCCGGTGCCGAGGATGCGCGCCATGCGATAGAGATGCGGATTATCGAGATAGACCTTCAGCGGCTCCAGAAACCCCGTCCCGTCGGTATTGTAACCCTTGAGAGACCCATCGGCGCCGCGAACGACGGTGTTTACCGCGCCGACGGTCTGCGCCAGCGGATCGAGACTGTCGAGCAGGGGCATGATCGCCTGCTTGTGCGGCATGGTGACGTTGCAGCCGCGCCAGTCCGGGTCGCCCCGGCGCCGGTCGAGATAGGCCGCAAGCTCGCCCGCCGTGACATGATGCGCATGATAGTCGGCATCGAGGCCGAGCTGTTCGATCCAGAAGCGGTGGATGGCGGGCGACTTCGACTGGACGATCGGATCGCCGATCACTTCGGCATAGGGTCTTCCCGGCGCTTGACTCATGCGTCGAGCACGCCGCGGGTCCGCAAGGCCTCCAGCACTGCAAGGAGCGGCATGCCGAGCACGGTGAACTGGTCGCCGATTATGCGGTCGAACAACTGCACCCCGCGCGCCTCGATCCGGAAGACGCCGACACAGCCGGCGACGGCGGGCCATTCGGCGTCGAGATAGCTTGCGATGAAACCGTCGGACAGTTCCCTTACGTGGAGCGTGGCCAGCCCGTGGTCGATCCAGGTGATCCGGCCGTCCACCGCCAGCGCCGCGGCGCTGTGCAGGCGCATCACCTTGCCGGAGAAGAACTGAAGATGCGCCGCCGCTTCCTCGCGGCTCGACGGCTTGTCGAAGCGGCGGCCGTCGACTTCGACAAGGCTGTCGCTGCCCAGGACCAGCCGCCGCGGATCGGCGGCGGACACCGCGACGGCCTTGGCCGCGGCCAGCGCCTGCGCCACTTCCTCGGGCTCGGACCCTGCCATGGCGGCTTCGAGCGCACGTTCGTCGATGTCGGCGGGCCGCGCCTCGAAAGGGACGCCCGCGGCCTCGAGCATGGCGCAGCGCGAGGCGCTTCTGGAGGCGAGGACGAGCGTCATATCGGTCTTTCTTCGGGCTTGCTGTCGGCATGCCGGTCGTTGTGCAAACGGATGATCGCCGCCGCGGTTTCCTCGATCGAGCGGCGCGTCACATCGATCACGGGCCAGTTGTTGTCGGCGAACATGCGCCGCGCGAACTTCACCTCCTCGGCCACCCGGTCCATTTCGACATAGGCAGTCTCGGCCGTCTCGTTGAGCGTCAGCAGCCGGTTGCGGCGGACCTGCACCAGGCGTTCGGGGGCGGTCGTCAGCCCCACCACCATGGGGTGGCGCAGTTCGAACAGCTTCGGCGGCGGCGGGCTTTCGATCACCAGCGGGATATTGGCCACCTTGTAGCCGCGATTGGCGAGATAGATGCTGGTCGGCGTTTTCGACGAGCGCGACACTCCGGCCAAGAGGATGTCGGCTTCCTCCCAGTTTTCCCAGCCGATCCCGTCGTCATGGGCGATGGTGAACTGGATCGCCTCGACCCGCTTGAAATAGGCCTCGTCCATGCGGTGCTGGCGGCCCGGGCGGCCGTGCGCCTCCTGCCCGAGCTGGACTTCGAGCGCCGCCGTCACCTCGTCGAGCGCATCGACCGCGGGCAGCGACAGCTGGGCGCAGTGTTCGCGCAGCGCCGCGCGGGTTTCCGGATTGACGAGGGTGAACAGCACCAGCCCGGGATGACTCGACAGTTCGGGCACGATCCGTTCGAGATGCTGGCGCGAGCGCACCATGGGCCAGAAGTGGCGCACCACGTCGGCGTTCTCGAACTGCGCCAGCGCCGCCTTGGCGATCATCTCCAGCGTCTCGCCGGTCGAGTCCGAGAGCAGATGGAGATGGATGCGCTTCATGGTCGGCCCGCTGCCCGCCTGTGGAGAATGACCGGCATAAACCACGGGATGGAATGGCGGACAAGCAGGGCATGGGATTCCACCCCCGCTGTCCGCGATTCCGCCCCGCGGGATATGGACAGATACGATGGCTTGTCCGCAGGCTGGGGATAGCGGGGAGAAGTTTGCTTTGACTCAGGAACCGTGCAGAGTCGGCGCAAGGTTTGGGGGTGGCATGGAAGGGAGAAATCGGGCAGGCATGGCTTATGCCCGATATCCACAGGGCCAACAGACTCCTTCATCCTTATATAAATATCATTATTGATTGGAATCCCGACGCGATGCCTGGCCTTCTTCTCGACACCCTGCGCGGACACAGGGGCCCGCGCGCGCCGCTCTGGCTCATGCGGCAGGCCGGCCGGTATCTTCCCGAATATCGCGAACTGAGAGCCGAGAAGGGCGGCTTCCTCGAACTCGTATACGACAGCCCGGCCGCCTGCGAGATCACGCTGCAGCCGATCCGCCGCTTCGGCTTCGACGGGGCGATCCTGTTTTCCGACATCCTGATCGTGCCGCATGCGATGGGCCAGAACCTGCAGTTCCTCGTCGGCGAGGGGCCGCATCTCTCGCCGCGGCTGGCGGACAGCGAGCTCGAGGCCCTTGTCGGTGCCAGGCATCATCTGGACCCGATCTACGAAACCGTGCGGCTGGTGCGAGCAGCGCTGGGCGAGGAGACGACGCTGCTGGGATTTGCCGGCAGCCCCTGGACCGTTGCAACCTACATGGTCGCGGGCGAGGGCAGCCGCGACCAGCAGGCGGCGCGCAGCATGGCCTACACCGACACGGGCAAGCTGCAGGCGATCATCGATGCCATCGTCGAGGTGACCATCGAATATCTCATCGGCCAGATCGATGCGGGTGCCGAAGGCGTGCAATTGTTCGACAGCTGGGCCGGCAGCCTCGCGCCCGACCAATTCGAACGCTGGGTAATCGCCCCCAATGCGCGCATCGTCGCCGCGCTCAAGGCGGCGCGGCCGGATACGCCGGTCATCGGCTTTCCCAAGGGGGCGGGGGCGAAGCTGCCCGCCTATGCGGCGGAGACCGGGGTCGATGCCATGGCCCTCGACGAGACGATCGATCCGGTCTGGGCCGACCGCGTGCTTCCGGAAGGCATGCCGGTGCAGGGCAACCTCGATCCGCTGCTGATCCTCGCCGGCGGCGAGCAGTTGTCGCGGCGGGCGGAGTTCATCCTCGAAAGCCTCAAGGGACGGCCCCACGTCTTCAACCTCGGCCACGGGATCGACCGGCACACGCCGATCGCCCATGTCGAGCAGCTGGTCGCGACAGTCCGCAATTGGCAGGGCTGATCGGCCGCGCTAAGGCAGCGTCATGCAGGAATTCCTCTTGATGACCTACTACTGGCTCAAGGCCGGGCACATCATCTTCGTGATCTTCTGGATGGCCGGCCTGTTCATGCTGCCGCGGCAGATGGTCTACATGCATGCCAGTGCCGCGGGCTCGGACGAGGAAGCGCTGTGGGCCGAGCGGACGCGTACGCTGGCCCGGGTCATCCTGACCCCCAGCATCATCGTCGTGTGGGTGCTGGGGCTGGCGCTGGCGGTGACGATCGGCGGATTCTCGCAGGGCTGGTTCCATGCCAAGCTGCTGCTGGTGCTGGTCCTCAGCGGTTATCACGGCTGGATGATGGCGACCGCCAGGAAGATGGCGCGCGGCGAACGCCCGCTGCCCGAAAAGCGGCTCCGCCTGCTTAACGAAGTGCCGGCGCTGGTGGCGATCGTGGTCGTCATCCTGGTGATCGTGAAGCCGTTCTAGCCAGCGGCCGAACCGAACCATTCGGCGATTGACGCGCCCCGGCGCCAATCGTATCTGACACGCATCTGGCCCGGGCAGGGCACATCCATTCCGCCGCTGCCCCGTCTCGCTATCTCCAAGCCCGATAAGACCGGCCGGCCGAACTCTCACTATTCCCCCAAGGGACACGATTATGCATCTCAGAGACCTCAAAGCGAAAACCCCGGCCGAGCTCGTCTCGATGGCCGAGGAACTCGGTGTCGAAGGCGCGTCGACCATGCGCCGGCAGGACTTGCTGTTCAGCATCCTGCGCGAACTCGCCGAAGACGAGGAATACGACGAACAGATCATGGGCATCGGCACCATCGAAGTGCTGCAGGACGGTTTCGGCTTCCTGCGCAGCCCGGAAGCCAACTACCTCGCCGGGCCCGACGACATCTACGTCAGCCCCAACCAGGTCCGCAAATGGGGCCTGCGCACCGGCGACACCGTCGAAGGCGAGATCCGCGCCCCGCGCGAAGGCGAGCGGTATTTCGCCCTCACCAGCCTCAAGGCGGTCAATTTCGACGATCCCGATGCGGTTCGCATGCGGACCAATTTCGACAACCTCACGCCGCTCTATCCCGACAGCAAGCTGATCCTCGACACGGTCGACCCGACGGTGAAGGACAAGAGCGCGCGGGTGATCGACATCATTAGCCCGCAAGGCAAGGGCCAGCGCGCACTGATCGTCGCCCCGCCGCGCACGGGTAAGACCGTGCTGCTGCAGAACATCGCCAAGGCCATCACCGACAACCATCCGGAAGTGTTCTTGCTGGTGCTACTGGTGGACGAGCGTCCCGAGGAAGTGACCGACATGCAGCGCAGCGTGAAGGGCGAGGTGATCTCCTCGACCTTCGACGAGCCGGCGCAGCGCCACGTCCAGGTCGCCGAAATGGTCATCGAGAAGGCCAAGCGGCTGGTCGAGCACAAGCGCGACGTCGTCATCCTGCTGGATTCGATCACCCGTCTCGGCCGCGCCTACAACACCGTGGTGCCGAGCTCGGGCAAGGTGCTGACCGGCGGTGTCGACGCCAACGCGCTCCAGCGCCCCAAGCGCTTCTTCGGCGCCGCGCGCAACATCGAGGAAGGCGGTTCGCTTTCCATCATCGCCACCGCGCTGATCGACACCGGCAGCCGCATGGACGAGGTGATCTTCGAAGAGTTCAAGGGCACCGGTAACTCGGAAATCGTCCTCGACCGCAAGGTCGCCGACAAGCGCATCTTCCCCGCGCTCGACGTGGGCAAGAGCGGCACCCGCAAGGAAGAACTGCTGGTCGAGAAGGACAAGCTCTCCAAGATGTGGGTCCTGCGCCGGATCCTCATGCAGATGGGCACGGTCGATGCGATGGAATTCCTCCTCGACAAGATGAAGGATTCCAAAACCAACGAAGACTTCTTCGACACGATGAACCAGTAATCCGGACTGCCGGAATGCCATCGCCCGCACCCCGCCGCGTTGCCATCATGGGCGCGCCGGGGGCGGGCAAGAGCAGCCTCATCGACGCGCTCGCCCGCCGCGGGTGGCGCGTGATGCCGGAAACCGCCCGCGCCATCCTGCGGGCGCCGGGTGGCATGGAGCTGCGCGCCGCGGACCCGCTGGGCTTCGCTTTTGCCATGCTCGAGGGCCAGCGGGCGGCTTTCGAGGCCGTTGCCCCCGGGGAAATCGCCGTCTTCGACCGCGGACTGTGCGATATCGCGGCGTTCCTGCATATCGAAGGGCGCGAAGTTCCGGCCGACATTGACCGCGCCTGCAGGGAGCTGCGCTTTGACCAACCGGTGCTCCATGCGCCGGCCTGGCAAGAGATCTACCGGCCCGACAGCGAACGTATCCAGAGCTGGGAGGAGGCTGTCGAGAGCGACCGCCGCAACCTGCACGCCTGGCGCGAGTACGGCTACGAGCCGGTGACGATGCCGCTATGGCCGCTGGAGGAGAGGGCTGACTGGGTCGAGCGTGTGCTGCGCGCCTAGCCGGCCTTCTGCCGCTCCAGCATCGCCGCCATCTGTTCCCACACCTTGTTGACTGCCTTGAGTGGCCGCACCATCACCTTGAAGTCGGTGATCATCCCGTCGTCGTCGAAGGTCATCAGGTCGATGCCGTTGACGTGGATTCCGTCCATCGTGGTGGTGAATTCGAGCAGGGCGTGGTTGCCGTCGGCCATTTCGCGGACGTAGCGGAAGTCGCCCTGGCCGAGCGTGCCTGCCGCCGCCATCAGATAGGCGGTGACGATCGGGCGTCCGCGCTGCGGAGTGTGGACCACAGGCGAGTGGAAGACGCAGTCCTCGTGCAGCACCTGCGCCAGGCCCTCGGGCGAGCCTTCGTGATTGGCCATGTAGTCGTGCCACTTGGCGAGACCGGGATTGGTGCTGGACATGCGTGCTTGCTCCTCAGGCGAGATGCTGGGCGAAAAAGGCGTCGGTGCGCGAATCGGCGAGCTTCGCCCCGGCATCGTCGCGGCGGTTGCCAAATTCGGTCGCGAAACCGTGGTCGAGCCCTTCGTAGTCGTGCAGCGTCACCTTTGCATGATCGTCCAGCCCGGCGTGCATCGCCTTCTGCGCTTCGGCATCGACGAAGCCGTCCTCGGTGGGAATGTGCAGCATGAGCGGATTGGCGATGGCATGCGCCTCGCCCAGCATGTCGGGCACGCCCACTGCGTAGTAGCCGACGGTCGCATCGCTGTCGGTACGCGCCGCCGTCAGATAGGCGAGCTTGCCGCCGAGGCAGTAGCCGACCGCGCCGACCTTCTTGCCGCCGGTCTCGCTGCGCGCCCATTTGATGGCCGATTCGATGTCGCTTATTCCTGCATCGGCGTCGAATTTACCAAAGTAGTCAAACCCTTGTTGCAGTTCGGAAGGGATGTCGGGATCGAGCTCGATGCCGTTCCCGAACATCCAAAAAAGGTCGGGCGCCACGGCGAGGTAGCCTTGTTCCGCCAACAGGTCGCACTTGCGGCGAATGCCGGCGTTGACGCCGAAGATTTCCTGGATGACGACGATGGCCGCCTTCGCCTCTCCTTCCGGCCGCGCCACATAGGCCTGGAACGAATGATCGGCGTAATGCGAGGCTATCGTCACGGTTTCGGTCACTTCCAAATCTCCTCGAGCTTTGTTCGCGTATTGCCTATCGCTTGCACCGCAGCCTTGGCAAACCCAAATAGGGTTTCGAGCAGACGCGACTCGCGGGAGGATAGATTCATGAAGGTACACATCGAGATCGACTGCACGCCCGAAGAGGCACGCAGCTTCATGGGCCTGCCCGATGTGAGCAAGGCCAACAGCGTCTATGTCGACACCATGGCCAAGGCGATGAAGGGTGTTTCCAACCCCGACCAGCTGCAGGAGCTCGCCAAGACCATGGCGCCGATGGGGCAGGTGGGGCTCAAGATGTTCCAGAACTTCGTCGAGGGCAGCATGGTCGCCAGCGCTATGCGCAACGCGAAGAAAGAGACCGACTGACGCAAGCCCCGTTCCACGTGGAACATACATCCGACACCATCGTCGCGCTGTCCAGCGGTGCGCCCCCGGCTGCTATCGGGGTGATTCGCGTCAGCGGGCCGAGAGCAGCCGCCGCGCTCGAAACGCTGGCGGGTGACATCCCCGCCGCGCGCAGGGCGAGCCTGCGGACCCTGCGCGATCACTCGGGAGAGGTGCTCGACGAGGCGCTGGTGCTGTGGTTGCCGGGCCCCGACAACGCCACGGGGGAAGACTGCGCCGAGCTTCACTGCCACGGGGGCAGGGCGGTCATCGCCGCCGTCGAGAGAGCGCTGCTCGCGCTGGAGGACGTTCGCCGGGCCGAACCGGGAGAATTCACTCGGCGCGCCTTTGCCAACGGGCGGATGGATCTCGCCCAGGCCGAGGGACTGGCCGATCTGCTCTTCGCCGAGACCGAACTGCAGCGCCGCGTGCTGCAGGAAGCTGCCGGTGGGCGGCTCTCGGCCCAATTCGAGCGGTGGCGCTCGGCGCTTCTGGCGCTGGGGGCGAGGGTAGAGGCCGCGCTCGATTTCGACGACGAAGACGATGTCGGCGGTCTCGATGCAGCGTTCTATCGCGACGTAACCGTGTTGCAGCGGGATATCGGCGAGTGGCTGGCAAGGCCGCAGGTGGAGCGCCTGAGAGATGGCCTGCGGGTGGTGCTGGCCGGACCGCCCAATGCGGGCAAATCGACGCTTTTCAACGCCTTGCTGCAAAGCGAGGCGGCCATTACCTCGCCCATCGCCGGGACGACACGCGACGTGCTCGAACGACCGGTGGCATTCGGCGGCATACCGTTCACCTTTGTCGACACCGCGGGACTGCATGCCGGCAGCGACGATGCGATCGAGGCGATCGGCATCGACCGAGCACTCTCCGCGCTTGAGCAGGCGGATCTCGTGCTCTGGCTCGGCCCGGAGGGAACGGGGCCGGCAGGCGCCTGGGAGATAGAGGCCAAGGCCGACGATCCTTCGCACGCCGGGAAGCGTGATCCACGGGCGAGGCTGTCGGCGCAGACCGGTGAGGGGCTCGAGGCGTTGACCGGGCAGTTGATAGATTACGCGCGGCAGAAGCTTCCCAAGCCGGGCGAAGCGGCGGTCAATGCGCGTCAGCATGCGCTGCTCGCGGATGCCTCCGCATCTCTGGAGGGAATCGACCCCGATCTCGACCTGCTTGTGCTGGCCGAGAAGCTGCGTGCCGCGCGTGTGGCCTTCGACCGGCTTATCGGCCGGGCGACGACCGAAGATATGCTCGACGCACTGTTCGGCAAGTTCTGCATCGGAAAGTGAATCGCGCCTGCGGTGTTCCACGTGGAACAGCGCCGGATAAACAGGGTGTTTTTCGCCTGCTCTAACCTGTAAGGGGCGCGGCATGCATTCTTTCGACATCATCGTAGTCGGCGGCGGAAATGCCGGCGTCGAGGCGGCCTGTGTCGCTTCGCGGATGGGTGTGCGCACCGCGCTCGTCAGTTTCGAGCCGGCGAAGATCGGGGCGATGAGCTGCAATCCGGCGATCGGGGGCCTCGGCAAGGGCCATCTCGTCCGCGAGGTCGATGCCTTTGACGGCGTGATCGCCCGGGCGGCCGATGCCGCCGCGATCCATTACCGCATGCTCAACCGCTCGAAGGGGAGCGCCGTGTGGGGTCCGCGGGTACAGGCCGACCGCGCCCTCTTCCAGTCCGCCGTTCAGGCAATCGTCGCGAGCGAGCCGCAGCTTACCGTCATCGCCGGGGAGGTGGAAGCGCTCCGGCTTGCCCGCGATCGCGTCACCGGTGTCGACCTTTCAGACGGCACCGTACTCGAGGCGCAGGCAATCATCCTGTGCACCGGTACTTTCCTGGGTGGACGCCTGTTCCGCGGCGAAGAGCGGTTGACTGGCGGACGCATCGGCGAGCATGCGGCCTCCAGGCTCGCCCAGCAGATGTACGCCCTGTCGCTGCCCATGGCGCGGCTCAAGACCGGTACGCCGCCGCGGCTCGACGGGCGCACCATCGACTGGGCGGCCCTCGAAGAGCAGCCCTCCGACGGCGAGAGCTGGACGATGTCCGCGCTCACGACGCAGCGAACCAATCCTGAAGTGTTCTGCGCCATCACCCGCACCAATACGCGCGCCCATGACATTATCCGCGCCAATCTCGACCGGTCTCCGCTGTTTTCCGGAGCCATCGGGGCTGCCGGCCCGCGTTACTGCCCCTCGATCGAGGACAAGATCCACCGTTTTGGCGATCGTGACGGGCACCAGGTCTTCCTCGAACCCGAAGGGCTGGGCACGCATCTGGTTTATCCCAACGGCATCAGCACCTCGCTTCCGACCGACGTGCAGTTGGCGATGCTGCGAGCGATGGACGGATTGTCCCACGTGGAAATGGTCGTCCCGGGCTATGCGGTGGAATACGACCATATCGATCCACGGGCGCTGACCAGCGGACTCGAACTCAAGGATGTGCATGGGCTCTATTGTGCGGGCCAGATCAACGGCACAACGGGGTACGAGGAGGCGGCGGCGCAAGGCCTGATCGCAGGGATCAGTGCAGCCTGCGCGGTGCAGGGCAAGGCCTTCCCGGCACTCGACCGCGCCAACAGCTACATGGCCGTGATGCTCGACGACCTGACGTTGCAGGGGGTGACCGAACCCTACCGCATGCTGACCTCGCGCGCCGAATATCGCCTGAGACTGCGCGCCAACAATGCTTCGACCCGGCTGACGCCGCTGGCAATCGAAATCGGCTGTGTCGGTGAGACGCGGAGACGCTGGTTCGACAATCGCGAGGCGCGGCGGAAGGACACCGAGGCGGCCCTCGACGCATCCGCCAGTGCCGCCGAGATCAAGGCTTTGGGCCACGAGGTACGGCAGGACGCGGGCCGGATGTCGCTTCGTGAATGGCTGCGTTTTCCCGACATCACGCTGGCGACGCTTGCACCGCTGATGGCAGTCGCGCCGGCCGAGGACGAGCTGGCCAGCGAAATCGAAGAAGAGGCGGGCTATGCCCCATACCTCGCCCGGCAAGATGCAGAGCTGCGCGAGCTGCGCGCGAATGAGGCGGTGGCGCTGGATGCTGGCTTCCCCTTCGCCGCCGTCCCGGGACTGTCGAACGAGATGGTAGAGCGCCTTTCGAAGGCGCGGCCCGAAACGCTGGCGGCAGCCGGGCGCGTACCCGGCGTAACCCCGGCTGCGCTGGCCGCAGTGCTGGTCCATGCGCGGAAATTGCGGTCAGTAGCGGCATGATTGCCGACGAGCAGCAGGCACGGGCGTTCGTCGCCGCCAGGTGCGACAGCGAGGCGATGGAGCGGCTCAAGGCGCTGGTCGCCTCCCTCGGCGAGGAGAATCTGCGGCAAAACCTGGTGTCGGCGGCGTCGCTCGATCACGTTTGGCAGCGCCACATTGCCGATAGTGCGCAGCTCCTCGATCACGTTCCACGTGAAACACCGGGTGGATCCTTGTGGATGGATCTTGGGTCGGGCGCAGGCTTTCCGGGTCTGGTAATCGCTGCGATGCGACCGGACTTCGAAGTCGTGCTCGTTGAATCGCGCCGCAAGCGGATCGACTGGCTGGGATCGATGGCCGCTTCGCTGGGTCTGGGGCGCTGCTCGGTCGCGGGGACGCGGCTGGAGGTGCTCGAAAGCCGCAAAGCCCGTGTCATATCGGCACGCGCGTTCGCCCCGCTCGACAAGCTCCTCCGCTTGTCCGCAAGGTTTTCCACCGACGACACCATATGGCTCTTGCCGAAGGGTCGGTCCGCCGCGTTAGAGTTGCAGGGCGTCGAGGAAAGATGGCAGATTCTGTTCCACGTGGAACAATCGGCCACGGATGAAGCGGCGGCCGTGCTTGTCGGGCGCGGAACGGTAGCAGGGAAGGGTCCGAAATGATCACCATCGCGGTCGCAAACCAGAAGGGCGGGGTCGGCAAGACCACGACCGCGATCAACATCGCCACGGCGATGGCCGCAACTGGTTGGAAAACCTTGCTAATCGACCTCGATCCGCAAGGTAACGCCTCGACCGGCATGGGCATTTATGCCGAAGACCGCACGACTTCGAGCTATGACCTGCTGGTCGATCGGCTGCCGGTGCAGCAATGCATCGTCCCGAGCAGTATTCCGGGGCTCGACCTTGTTCCAGCCACCCAGGACCTGAGCGGCGCAGAAGTCGAGCTGGTTTCGGTGGAGGACCGCACCGACCGGCTGCGGCAAGCGCTGGCAGGGTACACCGATCACCAGATCTGCTTCATCGATTGCCCGCCATCGCTCGGTCTCCTGACCCTCAATGCGCTGAGCGCTGCCGACACGCTGCTGGTGCCGTTGCAGTGCGAGTTCTTCGCGCTCGAAGGGCTGAGCCAGCTGTTGCAGACGGTCGAGCGGGTGCAGCAACGGTTCAATCCCGACCTCGGCATCATCGGTGTGGCGCTGACCATGTTCGATCGCCGCAACCGGCTCACCGACCAAGTCGCCGACGACGTCCGCGACTGCCTCGGAGAGCTTGTTTTTCAATCGGTTATCCCTCGCAACGTGCGCCTGTCGGAGGCGCCCAGCCATGGGTTGCCGGCCCTGGTCTACGATCATTCCTGCGCCGGCAGCCGGGCCTACATGGCGCTGGCGCGTGAACTCATCGGGCGCCTGCCGGAACAAAGGAAAGCTGCATGAGCACGACCTCGCCCGAAAAGCCGACCGACCCGATCCGGATCACCGCGCCGCGCCCGGCTGACGCCAAGAAGCGGCTCGGCCGCGGGCTGGGCGCGCTGATGGGGGAAACACGCCGCGAAGAGCCTCTGGTCGTGCCATCTTCGGAAGCGGGAGAGGTGTCCTCGGCAGGCGCGGCGGCGACGGGGGGTCTCGCCTCCATTGCGGTGTCGAAGATTTCGCCGCTGCCCGGGCAGCCGCGCACCTATTTTGCCGAGGAAGCGCTGGCCGAGCTGGCGGCGTCGATCGAGGCGCGGGGCGTGATCCAGCCGGTAATCGTGCGGCCACTGGGCGAGGGCCGTTACCAGCTTGTCGCAGGCGAGCGCCGCTGGCGCGCGGCGCAGAAGGCGCGGTTGCACCAGATTCCGGCCATTGTCCGCGATCTCGGCGATCGCGAGGTCATGGCGCTGGCGCTGATCGAGAATATCCAGCGCGAGGACTTGAATCCGATCGAGGAAGCGCGCGCGTATCATCGCCTGGCGGACATGGAGGGCATGAGCCAGGCGGAGATTGCCCGCATGGTCGACAAGTCGCGCAGCCACGTCGCCAATCTGCAGCGCCTGCTTTCCCTGCCCGAGGATGTCATCGCCCTGGTCGAGCGCGGCGATCTGTCGATGGGCCATGCCCGCGCGCTGATCGGCTTCGAACAGGCGAGCGAATTGGCCCGCGAGGCGGTGTCGGCGAAGCTGTCGGTGCGCGATGTCGAGAAGCGCGTCCGCACCGCGACCGCCAGGCCCCGGTCGTCGAAAACGTCGCACGGGTCCAGCGATCCGATGAAGCACGCCGATATCGCCGCCGTGCAGGGCCACCTCGAGGAATTCCTGGGGCTGCCGATCAAGATCAAGGCCGATGCGGACCCTCGCTCCGGCGCCGTGACCATCCGCTACCGCACGCTGGATCAGCTCGACCTCATCTGCCAGCGGCTGACCGGCGGGGATATCTAGCGCGAAAGTCGCGCCGCGCGACTTAGCCGCAGGGGCGGATTTCGATGTCGCGGACCACGATATCGCTCTGCGCGCCGGTGGCTAGGCTGTAAGCCTCGACCAGGCAGATGCCGAGCCGCTCGGCCTGCGCCGGCTCGATGGCGACGGTGTAGGTGCCGGGCATGAGCTGTTCGAAGAAGTAGTACCCGTCGACTTCGGACTTGGCGAAGGCCACCGGCTTGCCGTCGCTCCCCAGCAACTGCAGCCGTACGCCCGACACTTCGCGGCGCGCCTCGCCCTGCAGCAGGTATACCTTTCCTTCCGCCTCGCTGAGTTCGACGATCGGCACGTCGAGCGACTGGATCCGGCCCGCGCGCGGGACGATCTCGATACCCTTGGTCACCGGGGCAAGCGTGATGTCGGGCAGGCTGGCGCTGTCGACCTGCACCGTGACGGGGCGGCCATTGCCGAGGCCGGTCAGGAGCGCGGTTCCGGCCGCGTCGGTCTTCTCCGAGGCGTTGAAGGCGACGAACTCGACATCCGGCAGCGTGTCGTCGCCCGGCCCGTAGGCACCGTCGCCATCGCGATCGCGGTAGGCGCGCAGGGCAATGCCGCCCGAGCCGGCCAGCGATTCCCGCTGCGAGAACAGCCCGCCGCCGATCGGGTCGCGTCCGAAACTTAGCCCGAGGCGCAAGGCCAGCGAATAGGCTTTCGAGGAAAAGGCGTAGTTGCCGTCGAGCGAAAGGCTGAAGCGGTCGAAGTCGCGCCGCGCCGAGGCGCTGACCTGGGGCGATTTGCTCGCGAAGATATAGTTGATGGCCCCGCGGACCGAAGTGCGCTCGTCGAGATAGTGGTCGGCCTCGACCCCGGCGGAAAGGATGTCCGGCCGGGGCAGAAGCGCATAACCCACCGAACCGCGCACCCGCGTCTTCGAGCGTCCCACGGTTGCCAGATCGAAATTGCCGAAAACCTGATAGAAAGTGTCGGTGCCGGGCTGGGAAATACTGTTGTATTCCAGCGTGTTGGAGACAAGCATGCCGCCGGTATAGAGCGAACTGCGCAGATTGGCCGATAACTGGCTGCGGCCTGTGAGGGTCTCGTAATAGCGCACGCGCGCATTGATCGGGATGTCGGTCTTTGCACCCTCGGCGCCGATCAGGATGCCCGTGTTGAGGTCGAGTTCGGTGGCACGGCGGAGTAACGACGGGGTGACGGTCCGGGTCTCGTCGTAGAACCCACCCTGGTATTCGGTATGGGTGAGCGTGAGTCCGGTCCGGCCGAAACGCCCGGCCACACCGCCGCTGAAGGCGCTGGAGCCGTCATCGCCAACCGCAGCGTCGGCTTTCAGCGCGAACGGACCGATTCCGGTGCGGATCCCGCCCGTCGCCAGCCAGCGACTGCCGCTGTCTTCCTCCAGCCAGGCGGCGCTGGCAATGGCGGTCAGGCCCGACGTCAGGCCGTAGGCGACTTCGGCCGAGGCGCGCCAGTCGCCGCGATCGGGCGGAGCGATCGAACGGGGATCGCGCACCCCGAGCACGTTCACGTCTTTCTCGATCGCGCCCAGCTTGTAGACCAGATCCCCCTTCGACAGGCGGCCGTCGCCAACCGAGATGGTGCGCAGTTCCTCGTACTGCTGGCCCTGAGGGCCGTAGAACACCAGCCGGAACAGGTTGAGGCCGAAGTCGACCGGGACCTGCAGAAATTCGTAGCGGCCGTCGACACGGTCGCGCGTCGACCCGACAAGGATGCCGTTGCGATAGAGCTCGACCTCGTAGCCGTCCTGCAGGACGCCGCGCAGATCGATCCGCTCGAACACCGACAGCGATTGCAGCGGGCTGTTGGTGACCGAAACGCCGCGTCCCGACTGGCTGCGTAGTCCGAGCGCGATTGTCGGGTTGGAGGTGTCGCCGATGGAAAACTCGGTCGCCCCGAGCGGGCCGAGCAGTTCGCCGTCGGGATCGATCCGCCCGAGTTCGATGGAGGCTGCCGTCAATCCGTCGGTGGTATTGCCGGAAAAGAACGCGCGGCCGTTGAGCATGGCGATATCGCCTGCCAGCGTGACATCCTGTTCGATGCGCTCGCCGCGGCCGGAATCGGCGATGGCCCGCATTTCGAGATCCACCGAAGGGATGGCGGCCAGCAGGTAGGGCGCCTCGTAGCGCGGCCAGCGCTCCTTCTCGTCGTCCTCGACCTGGCCGAGCCGTTCGCGCCGTGCGTCGCGTTCGATGCGATCCTGGAAAGGAAAGCGCTCCAGCGTCTCGAGAAGCACCTGCTGCGCGCGCAGGTCCGTCTCGACCTTGACTGGCAGCACCCGCGCCAGGTCGACGCCGCGGATGTACATCTCCCCGTCGAACGCCACCGCGAAGCCGGGCGGCAGCTCGGTTTCCTTGTCGCCGAGTGTGAGTATGCCCTGTCGCAGGTCGATACCGACGATCCGGTCCTCGCTGAGCGCCCAGCCAAACGCATAGCGGCCCTCGTCGCTGACCTTCACCGCCAGGTCGAGAATGCGCACCAGCGTGCCGAAGGGCAGGTAGATGCCCTGCCGCGTGTCGTAGGCGATGATCGTGTCCGTGACATCGATACCCTTGACCTGCAGCTCTAGGATCAGCTCGTCGTTGTAGTCGAAGACAGGGACCGAGGTGCCGAACCCTGCCGGTGCCTCGCGCGGGGGCGCGGCGAGGAGGGCCGTCTCATCCGCCGGTGCGACCGGGGCGGCCAATTCTGCGCCAAGGCCCAGGATCGACTGGTCGCGGGCCTGCGGAAGTACCGCGGCGGCCGAAGACACGGGCGAGGACGCAGAGCCGGCGCCGACCTCGGGGGCGGGTCCCGCATCGGTGTCGTTGGCGGCAAGTTCGGGCTGGCGCTCGGCCTGCGGCAGCATCGTCGAGACGATCGAGGGTAGCATGCCGCGCTCGGGCAATGCCGCGGCGAGCGTGGCGATCTTGGGCGTATCGGTCGAAATGGCCTCGCCCTGTTCCGCAACGCCCGGCCCGGGCGCAGCAACCGCACCATCTGTCTCGGCGGACGCCCGCGCCTGGATCGAGCGCCGGGCCGATGCAGGAGCCGCCGGGGCGACTTGCTCCGGAACCGTGCGTGCCGCTTCGACGGTCTGCCCGACAGGGCCGACGCGCGATGTGAGCGCGACCGGCGCGTTCGCGGGCTTGGGCAGGATCGCCTGCTGCCGCGCCGGGGCCGGGAAAGCGGCTTCGAAGCTGGGCGGAGGCGCCGGGACAGGGGCGGTGGCTGCGTCGGACGCGGGCTCCGGCGCGGGCGTGATCAGCGCGGCGGGCGGTAGATCGGCATCGGCGGAAGGCGCCGACGTGCCCAGCTCGGTAACCGCAGCTTCGCTTGCCACTTCCGGCCCGGCCGGCGCCAAGTCTGGATCGTCGTCGCTCGCAGCAGGGATGTGTGACTGTGCGTCGAGATCGGGCTCCGACACAAGACCCGCCTCTGCCGGCACCACCTCGGTTACGGCCTCGCTCGCGAGCGCCGGCTCCATCGCGGTGGGCTCCTCCTCGGGCACGAAACCGGCCGCAAGAGGCGCTTCGGGAGTCGGAGCCAGGCCGGCGGGTGCTGCCGGCTCCGGTCCGGGGCCTGGCAGGGCGGGAGCGAGTGGATTCGGCGGCGTCTCCGGCTGGCTTGCGGGTGTCACCGCAAGCGCGAGATCGCTGGCCGAAATCAGCAGCCGCGACTGGGAAGAAGCCTTGCCCTTTGGCGTGGACGCGCGAGCTTTGGCAGCCGCCTGCACCATCCGCTCGATCCGCGGCGCGGCGCGCACCGCACCCTGTTTCTCCGCCACCGCGACGGGCGCGCGCAGGCGCGGAACGGAAGGCGCCGCTTCGTCGCCTTCGGGCGGGAAGGGCAGGGGCCTATCGGATCTCGGCTGGTCGTCGGGCTGCGAGCACCCCCAGCCGAGCAACGCGGTCCCGACCCAGAGGGTGCCTAAACCGCGTCGAACCAGCGGGCGGTTCACCGCACCGCGAAGCTATGCTCGGCGAGTGTCTCGCCCGGCTTGAAATCGTCGTCGACGTAGGAAATCGTGATGCGCGCGCCGCCTGCGAGTGCGTTGGCGGGCACGGCGTCTTCGACCGGGATCACGACGCGGCGCTGGCCGACTTCGGGATAGATGCCGATGCCGCGCGAAAGGCCGATCGGCTTGCCGAAGGCGGAAGAGGTGATCGTCACGTCGCCGAAGGCCGAGCGCGTCCCGCTGCGGTTGATGGTGAAGGCGATCGCGGGCGAACCGTCCGGCGCGGTAACGATCTGGGGATCGCTGATGCCGACGTCGAGCGTCGTCTCGCCGATGCGGACGATGACCGGGATCGAGATGCCGAAGCGCGGGCGGATCGTGACCCCGATGCCGTTCGCCTGCTGGCCGCCGAGCGCGCCTTCGACGGACAGGCCGCCGAGTTGCTCGGGAATGGAGCTGACCAGGAAATGAGTGCGATATTCGCCGGCCGGCAAATCCGGCGGGGTGCGGACCATGATGCGGACCAGTTGCGATTCGCCGCCGCGCAGCGTCACCCGGCGCGGGGAATAGCGCAGATATTCGCTGGCGGTCGCGACCGAGGCCTTTTCCGCTTCGGTCAGGCCGTTGTCGAACGCGACCAGGCGGCCTTCCGCATTCATCGCCATGTCGACGAGGCGGATCTCGTAATCGCCTTCGTTGGAGGTCTTATTGTACAGCCCTACCTGCGCGATCTGGCGGCGTCCGTCGATGACGACGCGCTTGGGGAAGAGGTTGACATCGCCCAGCCCGCCGACCGAACCTGCGGGCGCAGGAGGTGCTGCGTCCGGCGCGGCAGCAGTGGCGGAAGACTGGTCCTGCGCGGGCGCGGATGCAGGCGCCACTACCGCGAGAATCATCGCGGAAAGGGCGAGGCCCCATCGACTTGCCGGCATAGACATGGTTAATGACCCTTCCCGCACCAACCCCGGTGCCTGGTCACACCATATAGATCAGGCAAGAATCAAAGGTAAACAACCGTCAGGTCGAATGTGCCTGAATATTGGCCTGGCTGCTGGTTGGCGCCGACATTGAGGCGCGCGCCTACATCCATGACGAATTCGCCAGCCGCATTGAGGCGCGCGGTCAGGCCCGGAGGGACGGCATTGGTGCGGAACCGGTCGACGACCATGAAGGAGGTACCTCTGGTGACGACCATGCTGTTGGGCAACTGGAACAGGAAGCGCCGGTTGGGGTCACCCGTCACAAGAAAGCGGGCCGCGCCGCGCGAATAGGGAAAGCTGGTGACGTCGATCGTGCTGGTGATCGAACTATCGGGCGCAATCGTCACGGTTCCCGCGGCTGCAGGCCGGATGATCGCACCGAAGCGCAGATCCTCGATCAGATAGACCCGGGCGGGGGCCGCAATGCGGACCTGTGCCTGGCCGGTAACCTTGGCGGTTTCTCCCGGCGCTGCCGAAGCAGGGGCTGCTGTCGCCGCCAGTCCCAGAAGGAAAGACAGGAGCAAGTATGGTCGCAAGCGCGCCATCGATGCTGGTCTGGCCAAGCGCAAGGCGGGACCGGCCAATCGCCGGCCCCGCCTCGCTAGCTCTTAGTTGTAGGTAACCGTGGCGTCGTAGGAGCCGGTGTAGTTGCCCGGAGCCTGGTTTGCGCCGACCGTCAGCGTGCCGCCGACGCGCAGGGTGAAGGTGCCGGTGCCGCTGAGCGTTTCGCTGGCATTGTTCACCGCCGTGGTGAAGTTCATCTGGTTGGTGCCCGAGGCGACGGTGCCGCCGGTGGTGCTGACCGAGAAGCTGCGGCTCGGATCGCCGGTCACCGAGAACGAATCGGCGCTGTTGGTCGAACCCGTCAGGATGCTCACGTCGCCGCCCTTCGAGGCAACTCCGCCGGTGGTCACGGTAACCGTGCCGCCGCCGCCGGCGGTCAGGGTGCCGAATGCGAGCGCAGCGCCGGCGGTGTGCGTGATCGAGATCGGTGCAACGATCTGAGCAGTGGCACTACCCTGGGTAGTGGCAGTGTCGCCCGGTGCAGCAGCAGCCGGAACGGAGAAGGCTGCAAGTGCGGCCACGAGTGCGATTTTTTTCATCTTACAATCCTTGTCGATTGATCCCGAATGACGCGCATTTGGTCCCCACGCGCCGGACGGCATACCCCGTCTGGAACCACGAACTACTACGTAGATGTGAAGAAAGATTTACCGGGGGATTTACAAACCGGGAATGCCCGGTCTTGCGAAGGCTGTGAAGAAACGCGCCGCATTACAGCAGCTTGCCGCAGCGAAGGCCAGCACCCCCGGTAGGTTACATGTAAGCCACGGTAACCGTGATTCTTGCCCGATACCGGCCGGGTCTTGTCCCTTGCGGTACGACGAGCGTGCCGCCCACCGAAAGCTGGTCCGCCCCAGCCGCATCCAGAGTGCCGACATTGCCCGCACCGGGCGCGTGGCGCGCCCGGCCGGCGAGGCTGCGCACTTCGAGGGTTTCGCCGCTGCCGCTCTCATGCACCGCGATGGCCGCCGGGTCGATCAGGAAGCGGTATTCGCGGCCCGCGCTGCCCGAAACCGTGAACCGCGCCGGCGCATGGCTGCAGTTCGCACCGCCGACCGGACGCACGCCCCCCGCATAGGCGATGCTGCCGTCTTCGGCGGCGATCGACACCTCGCCCGGATCGCGGGCGACCAGGCAGCCGAAGTCGAGCTGGTTCAGCGCGGCAATGCGCAGCGGCATGACGATCTCGGTCGTGACTGTCCCCTGCGAAGTTGCGCCGCGCCCGTCCTGCGCCACCGCCGACGCCGGGATAAGGACGAGCGCCGCAGCGACCGCCGCCAGCCCCGGTCGCAACCTAGGTGACCGAGACGAGAAAGGCATTGACCGGGATGGGAATGGCCACGCTCGCCCCGCCGAAGCGGCGATCGACATCGAGGCGGCCGCCGACGGTGAAGCGCCGTTCGCATACCCGCTGGCGGCAATTGGGGATGACGACTTCGAGAATCTGGTTGGGCGCGATGGTCGGATAGTTCGGCAAGTCCGATTGCAGCGCGCTGAGACTGGCGGTGACGCCGCCCTGCGTAACGCCCCCGGGGGCGGAGAAGACGAGCCGGATCCGCAGTTGCAGCACCTTGCTGCCGTTGTTGCCCCGGTCGTAGCGCAGCGTGAACCGCGCCGGCGATGTGTCGCCGGGAGAAACGGAGATTATGCCGCTTCTGGTGACCGCGCCCGTCGGGCTGACCACAATCGACCCGCGGGTCGGCACGGCAAAGCGGCCGAAGCGCAATTCGCTTTCGGGCAGGATCCGCAGCAGGGGTGCATCCGCCCCGGCCGGTACGGACCAGGCAAGTGCGGCCGGCAGGGATACGAGCGGCAGGCAGAGGCGGCGCAGCGACGGCATCGGCCCCTTATGCCCAATTGCCGCCTCCGTGCCTATAGGGCGCTCTACGGGGACCGGACGAGGCCATCGCTCCCGGTGCCCGTATTGCCGGGTGTCAGCGCGACTTGATGTATTTCACCGGCTTGGCCGGCCGGGCCTTGATCGGGCGCAGCTTCGGAGCCGGTGCCGGGTGGTACGCTTTCTTGTAGGTCACCACCTCGTCGGTCACCCATTCCTCGCGCACGATCTCGCGCACGACGGGCACCATCGGGGTCTGCTGCACGATCACGGTCGTCTGCGGCATGACCATGTAGCCGCCCGACCAGCCCCAGCCGCCCTGACCGTGCGGCCAGCGGCCGCCGCCATGGGCATAGGCGTCCTCGTAGGAGCGCAGCCACGCCTTGCAGTCGCGTTTGGTCCCGTCGCCGCCCGCAAGCGCAATCGCCTGGCCGATGAACAGGCCGGCCAGACCGCCGATGCCGGCCCCGATCAACGTGCCGCCGAGCCTCTCGCCGTCGGCGACCCGGTTGCCGATGACGCCGCCAGCGATAGCCCCGAGCAGGCCGCCGGCCGTGCCGCCGCGATCGGCCCGTCGCCGTTCCTCGCGCAGGTAGGCGCGGCAGTCGGCAATCCACGCATCGCGGTCCACCACCGGCGGCATCGGCGGATAGCCGGCCTGCGGCGCGTAGGCCGGATAAGGCGGGTACTGCGGATAGCCCGGATAGCTCCCGTAGGATTGGACGACCGGGGGATGCATCGGCGCACCCGGCCCGTGCCAGGCCTGCGGCGCGGGACCGGGGAGCGGTGGCGGCGGCAGGCGCGGATCGCCGTAGGCCTGCTCCTCGCTGTCGTACTCGTACTCGTAATCGTAATCGGCCCCGGCATCGCTTTCGGCGGGAGCGGCTTGGACGACCGGCTCGCGCACGAAGACGGTCTGGGTCTGCGTCTCTGCCTGCGGGGCGGGGCGAGCGTATTCGTAGGTCTGCTGCTCGTAATCCATCTGCTGCGCCGCGGCAGGCAGGGCGGCGAGGCTGGAGGCCAGCACGGTCGCGCTGGCGGCTGCATGGCGGAAGGTCAGGGCAACAAGCATGGGCATTCCTCTTCACGTTTCCGCGACTCGCGCAGCCTGCGCGAACTCCCCGGCGTTAAGAGAAAAGTTACCATAAGCGGCGGCCGAGTCATCATCGCCCCGGCGGATGTCCCGTTTCGGGTCGGAATGTCAGCTAACGCCGCTCACCGGCGTGGGAATTCGTGCGGTCAGATGCGCGCGGCGATCCGGCGCGCCAGCTCTTCGACGCCCGCTGCGTCCTCGGGCCCGAAATGTGCCGGACGCGGCGAATCGAGGTCGATGACCGCCACGACCGCGCCATCGCGCAGGACCGGCACGACGAGTTCGGAGGCGCTGGCGGCGTCGCAGGCGATATGGCCGGGAAAAGCATGGACGTCCTCGACCAGTTGGGTCTCCCCGGTCGCGGCCGCCGTTCCGCACACCCCGCGGCCCAGCGGGATGCGGATGCAGGCGGGGCGGCCGATGAACGGACCGAGCACCAGTTCGCCGCCGACCATGCGGTAGAAGCCGGCCCAGTTGAGCCCGGGCACGAATTCCCAGATCAAAGCGGCCAGATTGGCCATGTTGGCGACGGCATCGCTCTCGCTCTCGGTCAGGGCATCGGCCGCCTGGACCAGTTGGCGGTAGCGTTCGGCCGGCTCGAGCTCGGCAGTGGGCGCGAAATCGTACATGCGGCGCGATCTAGGCCGATCGACGGCACGTGCAAGCGCGCCGGGTGCAAAACAATTGCCGCCCCCGGATAGCTCGCCTATCTCCCCCGTCATGAAGACATCACGCAAGATACTCATCGGCCTCGTCGTTTTCCTCGTTGTCGCGGCGGCGCTGCTGTTCTGGCTGACCCGCGGCAATGTCGCCGACCTCCCCTTCGACGAAGTGACGGGCGACGATCCGACCCTGGCCGAACCGCAGGCGGAAAGCTTTCCGACCGTAAAGATCGCCGAGCCGGTGGGCTGGGCCGACGGGCAAAAGCCCGATGCCGCGGCCGGGCTGCAGGTCGTGCGCTTCGCCGAAGATCTCGAGCATCCGCGCGTGCTGCATACCCTGCCCAATGGCGACGTGCTGGTGACGCTGACGCGCGCGCCCAAGGTAGAAAAGGAAGGCGGCGGCATCATGACCGCCATCACCGACTGGGTCGCCGGGCTGCTGATGTCGAAAGCCGGGGCGACGGGCGAATCGCCCGACCAGCTCGTGCTGCTGCGCGATGCCAATGGCGACGGTGTGGCGGAAACGCGCAAGGTGCTGCGCGACGACCTCGCCTCGCCCTCGGGCATCGCCTGGCGCGACGGCAAGCTCTATGTCGCCAACCACAATGCCCTGCTCGCCTTCGATTATGCCGAAGGCGCGGACGCCGTCACCGGCAGCCCGCGCAAGCTGATGGACCTGCCCGCTGGCGGCAACCACTGGATGCGCAACATCGTCCTCAGCCCCGACGGCACCAAGATCTACATCGCGGTCGGCTCGGCATCCAATATCGGCGAGCGCGGCATGGAGGCCGAGGAAGGCCGCGCCATGATCTGGGAATACGACCTCGTCGCCGGCCGCCAGCGCCAGTTCGCCATGGGGCTGCGCAATCCCAACGGGCTCGACTGGAACCCGCTCACGGGCGAGCTGTGGACGACGGTCAACGAGCGGGACCAGCTCGGATCCGACCTCGTGCCCGATTATCTGACCAACGTGCCGGTCGGCGCGCAGTACGGCTGGCCGTGGATCTACTGGAAGGACAATATCGACGCCCGCGTCGATGCGCCGCGCCCGGCCTTCATCGGCGAATACACGCGGCGGCCGGAATATGCGATGGGCCCGCACGTCGCCGCTCTGGGCATGATCTTCACCGCCGAGGGAAGCCGCATGGGCGAGAAGTTCCCGCGCGGCGCCTTCGTGGCCCGTCACGGATCGTGGAACCGCAAGCCGCCTTCGGGCTACGATGTCGTTTATGTCGCCTTCGACGAGCGCGGCAATCCGACCGGCAAGCCGGTTCCGGTGCTGACCGGATTCCTCAATACCGACGGCACCACCAAGGGCCGTCCAACCTGGGTCGCGTGGGCCGGCGACGGCGCGTTGCTGGTCAGCGACGATACGGCCGGCATCATCTGGCGCGTCATCGCGCCCGGCGCGACGCCTGCCGCCGCGCTGCAGCGGGTGCAGGGAAGCCGCTTGCCGCCGCGCGAATCGCTCGAAGGCAATGCGGCAGCGACGTTCAACCAGGATTATGCCCGGCAGAGCAATCCGCTCGGCAACTGACGCCTAGTCGCGCTTCCTCGACCGTCCGGCCAGTTCGGTGACGAACTGCCGGGCCGAGCGCCCCGACAGCTGGCCCTGCCGCCGCGACCACGCCAGCGCCTCGTCCTCGTCGACCGTCAGGCCGAGCGGCGCGGCATGGGCGCGGACGATGGCGAGGTAGCCCTCGCGATCGAACGGGTGGAAGCCGAGGCGGATGCCGAAGCGGTCGGCCAGCGCCAGCGTATCGTCCATCCGGTCGCGCTCGTGCAGCGGGTCGGCCTGATCCTGTGCCCCGCGGGCGAGGATTGAGCGATGATTGGTCGTCACCGCCAGCCGGACATTGGACGGGCGAAGGTCGAGGCCGCCCTCCAGAGCGCTGCGCAGGGAGCGGAGCGTAGAATGGTCGCGGTCGCCGAAGGCCAAATCGTCGATGAAAAGCAGGAATTGCCGCTCCACCGTGCGCAGCGCGTCGAACAGCTCCGGCAAGCCGTCGAGGCTCGCCAGGTCGAGCTGGACGAGCGCCAGCTTCGTCGAGGCCGCCTGTTCGTTCGCCACTGCGGCGCGCAGCAGCGCCGACTTACCGGTGCCGCGGGCGCCCCACAGCAGCATGTCGTGTGCCGCGAAGCCGGCGGCATGACGGGCAATGTTGTCGCAGACGTCGGCTTTCTGGCGGTCGATGCCGATCAGCCGGTCGAGCGGCAGGGCGTCGATCTGCGGGATTGCCCGGACCCCTTTGGCCGACCAGCCATAGGCGGGGGCGGAGAGCCAGTCTGGCGTCCTGTCTGCGACCGGTGCCAGCCGTTCCAGCGCCTCGGCGATGCGGGCCAGCGGGTCGCCCTGGTCGCTCACCGCATCGCCGTCCTCAGGCCGTCAGCTTTTCGGCGTCGAGCGCGTAGAGCAAGCCCGCCCCAGCCGTGGCCGAGGCCTTGAGCCCGTTCGCCTCGGGCACGATCCGGTCGAGGAAGAAGCGCACGGTGACCGGCTTGGTCTCGGCCAGCGCGGGCGCTTCGCCTGCCTCGACGGCGGCCAGCTGCCTGGTCAGCTGCCAGCCGGCGACCGCGACCGAGCACATGGTGGTGAAGGGCACGCTGCCCGCCAGACGGTCGTCGAGGCTCGCCTCGGACTGCATCCACCGCGTCACGGCAAGGCAGTCTTCGGCCAGCGCCTTGAGCCCGGCCTCGCCCGATGCGTCGCGCACGATCTCGGCCAGCAGGCCGGTCAGCGCCTCGCCGCCGGCAAGGCCCAGCTTGCGGGTGACGAGGTCGGCGGCCTGGATACCGTTGGTGCCTTCGTAGATCGGGGCGATGCGCGCGTCGCGATAGTGCTGCGCCGCGCCGGTCTCCTCGACGAAGCCCATCCCGCCATGGACCTGCACGCCCAGGCTCGCGACCTCGATGCCGATATCCGTGCCCCACGCCTTCAGCATCGGCACCAGCACTTCGGCCCGCTGGCCGGCGGCCTCGTCGCCGAGCGTCCCGCGATCGACCTGGCCCGCGGTGTAATAGAGCAGCGCCCGCGCGCCTTCGGTCAGCGCCTTCATCCGCAGCAGCATCCGCCGCACGTCGGGATGCTCGACGATGGCGACGGGCGACTTGTCCGGCGATCCGGCGCGGGCCGACTGCACCCGGTCGCGGGCATAGGCGAGCGCCTGCTGGGTGGCGCGCTCGCCGATCTGCACGCCCTGGTTGCCGACATTGATGCGGGCGTTGTTCATCATGGTGAACATGGCCGCGAGGCCGCGGTTCTCCGCCCCGACCATCTCGCCCACACACGCACCGTTGTCGCCGTAGCTCATGACGCAGGTCGGCGAGGCGTTGATGCCGAGCTTGTGCTCGAGGCTGACGGGCCTGAGGTCGTTGTGCGGACCGAGCGAGCCGTCGGCGTTCACATGGTACTTGGGCACAATGAACAGCGAGATCCCGCGCGTTCCCTCCGGCGCGCCGGGCGTGCGGGCGAGCACGAGGTGGACGATGTTGTCCGCCAGCGTGTGATCGCCCCAGGTGATGTAGATCTTCTGCCCCTGGATCAGCCACTTGCCCGCATGTTCGCCGTCGGCAATGGGCGTCGCGGTGGTGCGGAGCGCGCCGACATCGCTGCCGGCCTGCGGCTCGGTCAGGTTCATCGTGCCCGACCACTCGCCGCTGACCAGGCGCGGCAGGTATTTCTGCTGCAGATCGGCGCTGCCGTGATGCTCCAGCGCCTCGATCGCGCCGACGCTCAGCATCGGCAGGAGGTTGAAGGCCATGTTGGCGGTGCCGAGGTTCTCGAGCACGTTGCAGCCCAGGGTGAAGGGCAGGCCCTGCCCGCCGAATTCGGCCGAGGAGGCGATGCTGTTCCAGCCCTGCTCGACATAGGCGCGGTAGGCTTCGGCGAAGCCCTCGGGCAGGCGAACGACGCCGTTTTCGAGCCTGGCGCCTTCGAGGTCGCCGATGCGGTTGAGGGGCGCCCATTCGCCCGCCGCGAAGGCGCCGACGCCCTCGACAATGGCTTCCACCATGTCCGGCTCGGCGGCGGCGAAGCGTTCGCTTTGCGCCAGTTCGGCAATCCCCGCATTGGCGCGAATGGCGAGCAGCTGGTCCTGGGTTGGCGGGGTATAGGGGATCACGGGGCAGTCCTCTTGGGGCTATGCGAGCTTGGAATCTGGCGGCGAGAGATATAGCGCGCGGGCATGACGGGCAAGAACGCTACGGAAACGATACTGGCGGATGCGCAGGGGATCGCGCGCGCTGCGGCGATTCTCGAATCGGGCGGGCTCGTCGCGGTGCCGACAGAGACGGTGTACGGTCTCGCCGCGCGGGCCGACAGCGCCGAGGCGGTGGCGAAGATATATGCCGCGAAGGGACGGCCCAGCTTCAATCCGCTGATTGTCCATGTGCCCGATATCGCCTCCGCGACGCGGCTGGTCCGGTTCGACAGACGGGGGGAAAAAGTGGCGGAGCGGTTCTGGCCGGGGCCGCTGACTTTGGTGCTGCCCTTGAACTGCTCCGCAGGCCTGGCGGGCGCGGTAACGGCGGGCTTGCCGACGCTTGCGGTGCGGGTGCCCGACCATGCCGTCATGCTGGAACTGCTCCGGACGGTCGGCGTCCCGCTGGCCGCGCCCTCGGCCAATGCCAGCGAAGCGGTCAGCCCGACCAGCGCGGCGCATGTGTTGAGCACGCTCGACGGGCGGATCGATGCCATACTCGACGGCGGCGATACGAGGCGCGGGCTCGAATCGACGATCATCGCCTTGCGGGACGACGGCCGCTGGAGCCTGCTGCGCGAAGGCCCGATTCCCGGCGGTGAAATTGCTGCACTGCTCGGCAGCCAGCCTTCCGCCGCAACGAATGCGATAGAAGCGCCCGGACAGCTTTCGCGGCACTATGCCCCGGGCAAGCCCTTGCGGCTTGATGCACGGCATGCAGGCGCGGATGAGTACCTTCTCGGGTTCGGTGAGGTGCGAGGCGACTGGTCGCTGTCGCCGAGCGGCGATCTGGCCGAAGCGGCGGCCCGCCTATACGCTGGTCTGCACCGCGCGGGGGCGGCCGCGCAGCCACGGATCGCCGTCGCACCAATCCCGACCGGCGGCATCGGTGCCGCCATCAACGACCGGTTGCGGCGCGCAGCGGCCTGATCAGTTCTCGGGTTCGCCGAGCGGTTCCGGCTCGACCGGGAGCGAGCGGCTCAGCACTTGCATTTCCTCGTAGGTCCGGCGGGCCTGGTCGCAAGCCTCGCGCACGCCGTCGAGGCATTTCTTGCGCTGCTTTTCGTAGTCGCGTTCGAGCTTGCCCAGCCGCTCCTCGCGCTTGCGCAGCTCGCGCCCGCGCTTCTCGTCGGCTTCGGACTGGCTAGTGGTGGCGAGGTCGACGCCCTTGCTGGCGACCTTGACCGGCAGGGTGACGACATCGAGCGCCGTTTTTGCGAGGCAGCCCTGCAGGGCAAACCCGGCAACGGCTAGGATCAGGGGGGTGGCGACACGCATGGACGGCCCCTACCGCAAGCGGCGTGAGCCGTCCATGAATGAGCTTACTCTTCGGGCCGGGCGTCGGTGGTTGCCGTGTCGCCGGCTTGCGGCGCCTCGGGTGCGGCGGGGGCTGCCGGTGCTGCCGGCGCGGCCGAAGCCGGCTTGCAGGTCAGCGTGCCCGAGCCGAAGGCCTGGATGTTGCACTTGGCGCTGCCGTTGACGACGATATCGCCCGATCCGGCAACATTGGCTTGCACGGTACCGTCGGAAGCGAACTCGGCATCGCCCGATCCGCCGACGGTGATTTCGGCCTTGTCGACCTTCAGGCCGGCCATCCGCGCCTCGCCAGATCCGCCGACCGTCAGGGTCAGGGTTTCGACCGTGCCCTTGGCCATGACCGTGCCGCTGCCGCCGATGGTCACCTCGAGGCTTTCCCCGGCCAGCGTGCCGACATCGACCGTCCCGCTGCCGCCGATCATCACTTCGGCCTTGCGCGCCATGCCCGGCAGGGTCGCGGTGCCCGATCCGGCGATCACCACTTCCTCCGGCAGGGGCATGGTCACGCGTATGATGGCGCTGCCGCCATCCTTCCAGCCGTTCTTCTCGCGCATGATGCCGAGCTTGCCGTCATCGAGATTGAAGCGCAGCGCATCGACCGCCGCCGGGGCGCCGTCGACCTTGATGTCGAGCGTGTCGCCCTCGGTCACGATTACCGTATCGGGGCCGGCCAAGATCACGCCGGTGGGCGCAGCGCCGCTCATGTCGAGCTCGGCCAGCGGCACGCCGTCCTTGTCGCCGATGCGGACATCCATCCCGTCGCACCCTGCGGCGGCGAGGCCGAGGCCGAGTATCGCAACCGGCATCAATTTCCTGAAAAGCACGTTCAACATGGGGGTCCCTCCGTCGCAAATCTGTATTGCCGACATAATACAGTGGCCCGCCGTCCGCAACCCGGATGCGAGAAGGGCCGCCCCTTGCGGAGCGGCCCTCGTCGGATTCCATCGGCGCCCGGTCGATCAGGCGTCTTCGGCGTTCTCGTAATACTGCGGCGCATGTTCGCGCAGCACGTCGAGGATCTTGCCGAGCGCGGTCGGCTCGTCGGTCTTTTCCATCGCAGCCAGTTCGCGGGCGAGGCGGCTCGAGGCGGCTTCGAAGATCTGCCGTTCCGAATAGCTCTGTTCCGGCTGATCTTCGGGGCGGAACAGGTCGCGGGTCACCTCGGCGATCGACACGAGGTCGCCCGAGTTGATCTTCGCTTCGTATTCCTGGGCGCGGCGGCTCCACATGGTGCGCTTGACCTTGGGCTTGCCCTTCAGGGTTTCCATCGCTTCCTTCAGCGTCTTGTCGCTGGAAAGCTTGCGCATGCCGATGGCTTCGACCTTGTTGACCGGAACGCGCAGGGTCATGCGTTCCTTCTCGAAGCGGAGCACGTAGAGTTCGAGCTGCATGCCGGCGATTTCCTCGCTCTGGAGCTCGATCACACGGCCGACACCGTGCTTGGGATACACAACATAATCGCCAACATCGAAGGCGGGAGCATTGGCTGCCATCTAAAGTCCTTTCGTTCTGTCGGGCCGTTCACGCGGACAAATGCAGCAGGCTGGAGACCGCGCGAAGCGGGCCACAGGGCGTGCCAAATTGTCGAAGATGCGCGATCCGACCTTTCCAGATTTCGCCGCCTACGGAATGGAAGCGCGGGCGGTTGATGGATTATATAACAGATTCGCAAGAAAATTACCAGTGCAGCCGCAATCGCCGGGATTCCCTCTTGGGATCGGCGTCAAAACGGCACTGCGATGCAGGCTCGCCCGGTAGGGTTCAGTCGCCTTCGCCGGGCTCTGCGCTGAAGTACTTGTCGTACTTGTCCTCTTCGCCCTTGTGCTCGTCGGCGTCGGCCGGCGGCTCTTTCTTCTGCGTCACATTGGGCCATTCCGAAGAGAACTTGGCATTGAGTTCGAGCCACTTTTCCAAGCCGTCCTCGGTATCCGGCAGGATCGCCTCGGCCGGGCATTCCGGTTCGCACACGCCGCAGTCGATGCACTCGCTGGGGTTGATGACGAGCATGTTCTCGCCTTCGTAGAAACAATCGACCGGGCAGACCTCGACGCAGTCGGTGTACTTGCACTTGATGCAGGCATCGGTGACGACGTAGGTCATGGTAGGCGGTTCCCCTTGATCTTCCGGGCCGACGACCGGCCCTTTTCCGCATCGCTATGTCGGGCGTGTGATTTGGTCAAGCACGCGATAGCAGCTTTGTGCCTCCCCCGGCGGGCCGCGTCGTTCGGGCAGGGTTACGATCTCCGCCACCAGCACGCCCGCGCCGCGCGGCAGGGTCAGCACATCGCCGGCCTTCACCGCGTGGCTGGCATGGTCGGCGCGGCGCGCGTTCACGCGGACGTGGCCCTGTTCCACCAAGCCGCGGGCGAGGCTGCGGGTCTTGACGAAGCGCAATCGCACCAGCGCCAGGTCGAGCCGCATCAGCGGACGAGCTTGGCCAGTTCGGCGAAGGGATTGCCGGGCACCGGTTCGTCGCGCTGCACGGCCTTCGCCGGGGCGGGCTTGCCGCGCTTGTCGGCGGGCCCGCGCTTTTGCGGCTTGCCCGAAGCGCGCCGCTC
>FWWL01001636.1_pt1 | contig 51823 bp, 46 predicted proteins | sample 2228331 | NCBI WGS metagenome assembly FWWL01 (sample SAMEA103939775, study PRJEB20133) | metagenome | reverse complement strand
AAGATTTTTAAGGGTAACTTTAATACCTCTTTATGAGTCAAAAGGCGAGCTTTTAGGCTATCTTCATTTCTTAGAAGAGTTCACTCAAGAAAAGGAAATAGCCAAGATTTTAGAAATCTTTATTAACCACTTTAAAGGAATCTTTTTTGTGAACGATGAATCCTTTGATGTGCTTTATAAAAATAAAAATTTGGAAAGCCTTTATAAGGGAGAAGAGAAGAAATGTTTTGAAGTTCTTTATGGAAGAAATTTACCCTGTGAGGGCTGTCCCTTTCTCTCTTTGCGTACCTCTGGAGAAGATATTGTCTATTCTCCTAAACTAAAGAAATGGTTTAAAAGATATTATCAAATTTTTCCTTTCGGGGAAAAGATTCATAAAGTTACCTTTTACACTCATATTACCGAGGAAATTGGGCTTTTTGAGGAAGCTGGAATTCCTTTAATAGTGACTACACCCGAAGGGAAAATCCTTTGGGCTAATAAAAGAGCTCGGGAACTTTTTGGGCTCTCAGAGGAGGATTTACAATATCATAAAGCCCAAGATTTTTGGATGGATCCTTTAGAAAGAGATTCCTACTTAGAGAGGCTTTTTAAGGAAAAAGAGGTTCGGAGTTTAGAAGTAAGATTAAAAAAGAAGACGGGAGAATCTTTTATCGGTCTTATTTCTTCAAAGTTGTATGAGGATGGAGGGCCTATTATTTATTCTGCAGTGGAAGATATAACTGCCTATCTTAAGATAAAAGAAGAGGCCTTAAGCTTTGTTAAAAAAGTAATTGAATTTTTACCAGTAGGATTAGCTATTATTGATGTTCAGGATAGAGTTCTTTGGGTAAATCCAAAACTTTCCGAGATAACAGGTTATTCAACTGAAGAGTTAATAGGAGCTAATCTTCATCAATTACTTATAGCTGATCCAGTTCTAAAAAAGCGAACCCAGGAAATTTTTAAGAATATAGCTTCAGGAGTTCACTCAGCCTTAGCTAAAAAAAGAGTAGACTTTTGGGCTAAAAGAAAGGATGAAAATACCTTTCTCGCAGAGGTTTATTTTGATGAATTCTTCTGGGAAGGACAGAGAGTTTTTATTGGAACTATTCAGGATGTTACGGAGAGAAAGTTAATAGAGGACAGATTGTTAAAATTGGAAAGGGAAGCTTTGGTTGAGAAAATAGCTCGTGGAATTGCCCATGACCTTAACAATTACCTCTTTGTAGTAAAGGGTTATTTGGACTTGTTAAAGGAGAAAGCTAAAGACTTTTTAAAGGAAGAGGGAAAATATATTGAGAGGATGGAAAGAGCTTTTACTTTAATGCAAGGTTTAGTTCATCAGTTTTTTATCCTTGCTTCTCAAGAGATTAAAAAAATAGAATTTGTTAATCTTAAAGAGTTCATTGAGAGTTGGGCTCCCTTTTATTTAAGGGGAAGTGCGATAGAGCTGAGGTTGGAGATAGAAGAAGATTTTTATCTTCCTATCCAACAACATCATTTTCTTTCCCTTTTGCAGAATCTTCTTTTAAATGCCAAGGAGGTCTTAAGGGACGAAGGCGAGATTAGGATTAGGGTTTCTAAGCTGGAAGATTGGGCTCGGATAGAGTTTTCAGATAACGGTCCTGGAATTTTGCCAGAGCATTTACCTAAAATCTTTGAGCTGGGTTTTTCTACTAAAGCTGAAGGTTCAGGGCTTGGACTTTTTATAGTGAAAAAGATAGTTGAATTTTATAAAGGAAAGATAAAGGTAGAAAGCCAAATAGGTCAAGGAACGACTTTTATTATAGAACTTCCTGGAGTCCAACTAAAGAGGGAAGAAAAGCTGGAAGAACTTTTTAAAGAAAGTCCAAAGGGACTCTATAAGATTCTTATTTTGGATGATGAAGAGGGAATCAGGGAACTTTTAAGAGAGTTTTTATCTGGACAGGGGATTTTAGTAGAAACAGCTCAAGAAGGAGATTTAGCCTTGGAAAAGATATTGTCCGCCGAAAGGGAAGAAAGGCCTTTTACTCATTTAATCTTAGATCTCACGGTTCCCTATGGAAAGGGAGGAATTTATCTTATAAATAAGCTTAAGGAAAAGGGGTTAGACCCTAACAAGTATAAAATTATTTTAATAACAGGCTACACCGCAGAGGATGTGAAAAAAGAAACGAAGGATATAAAGATTGATGCAGTTTTATATAAGCCCTTTAAACTAGAAAATATTTTAGAAGTGTTATAGCGATGGGTTCTAATCTAAAGGTGGCAGTTCTATATGATGAGATTTTTTTAAAGCATAAAGCTGGTGAGTATCATCCTGAGAGCCCTTTGCGACTTTTAGCTATTTTAAAGCGTTTAGAGGAAAGGGATGTAAGAGAATTAGTAGAGTTTATTAAGCCGGAGAAGGCTTTAAAAGAAGAGGTTTTATGGAATCATACAGAAGAGTATTACCATTTGATAGCTGGTAGTTCGGGAAAATCTTATTTTCAATTAGATCCGGATACCGCAACCAATGAATATTCCTTTGAAGCAGCTCTTTATGCGGTAGGAGCTCAAAAGAGAGCTTTAAAACTCCTTTTAGAAGAGGATTATAATTATGCCTTTGCTTTGGTACGCCCTCCTGGGCATCACGCGGAAAAGAATCGGGCTATGGGTTTTTGTTTTTTTAATAATGTAGCCTTAGCAGCCTATTATGCTAAATATTACTATAATCTCAAAAGGATTTTAATAGTAGATTTTGATCAACACCATGGAAATGGGACTCAGAATTCTTTTTATGAAGATCCTGAAGTTTTATTCTTTTCTACCCATCAATTTCCTCATTATCCTGGAACCGGAAATTATACAGAAATAGGAGTTGGCTTGGGAAGAGGTTACACTCTTAATGTGCCTCTTAAAGCTTATACAGAGGACAAAGACTTTCTCTTTTTCTATCAATATCTTTTGAAGCCAATTTCTCTTCAATACAAACCGGAAATACTGTTAGTGTCAGCCGGGTTTGACTGTTTGAAAGGAGATCCCTTAGGGGATCTAAATCTTACCTTAGAAGGTCTTTCAGGAATAATTTGGATTTTAAAGGAGATAGCTGAGAGTTGCACTAAAGGAAAGATCCTTTTTACCTTAGAAGGCGGATATAATCTAACTAATTTAGCTGAGGGAATGGCTACAGTTATTTTAACCCTTATGGGCCAGAAAAAGCCTCCCTCCTTAGAAAAGCTTCACCCCTCTGATTATGCGCTAACTCTCTTTAATAGAATTGCCGATCTTTTAAATCTTAAGAACTATTGGGAGATAGAAACTTTATGAGTCTTTCTTATTTGGTTGAGAGTTATTTAGAGAGAAGTTCTTGGATTAGAAGGATGTTTGAAGAGGGTTTAAAATTAAGGGAGAACTATGGAGAAGATAAGGTCTTTGACCTTAGCCTTGGTAATCCTGATTTACCTCCTCCTCCAGAGGTTAGAGAGACCTTAAAAAAAATAGTTGAGGATTATAGACCGGAGTATCATCGCTATATGCCTAATGCTGGTTTTCCAGAAGTAAGAGAAATTATGGCTAAAAAGGTTTCCAAAGATCAGGGGGTAAATCTTTCAGGAAAGGAAATTATTTTAACTTGCGGAGCAGCTGGAGCTTTAAATATTATTTTTAAGACTATCCTTAATCCTGGAGATGAGGTTTTCTTTCCATCCCCTTATTTTGTAGAATACTTTTTTTATGTAGAGAATCATCAAGGAAAAGCCATTCCAGTTCCTACTAAGGAAGACTTTTCCTTAGATATTTCAGCCTTTGAAAAGGCAATTACCCCTAAAACTAAAGCTATTTTAATTAATTCACCTAATAATCCTACTGGGCAAGTTTACTCAGAAAAGGAGCTTGTGGAACTTTCTAAACTTCTTCAAGAGAAAAGCCGAGCTTTTGGGAGAAAAATCTATCTTATTTCAGATGAACCCTATAGAAACCTGGTTTTTGATAAGGTAGTTGTCCCATCTATTTTTAAGATCTATCCAGAGAGTTTCGTAGCTTATAGCTTTTCCAAAGAGCTTTCCTTAGCTGGAGAGAGAATAGGTTTTTGTGCGGTTCATCCAGAGATGGAAAATAAGGAGAAGATCTTAGAGGGCTTAATTTTGGCTAATCGGATTTTAGGGTTTGTGAATGCCCCGGCTTTGGCTCAAAGAATAGTAGCTGAATGTGCCTTTGCTCAAGTAGAGATTGAACGCTATAGAAAGAGAAGAGACCTCTTAGTCTCCATCCTAACTGAAGCAGGTTTAGAGTTCATAAAACCTAAGGGAGGTTTTTTTATTTTTCCCAAGGTTCCTATAGATGATGTTAAGTTTTGTGAAGTCCTTAAAGAGGAATTAATTTTAGCTGTTCCAGGAAGGGGATTTGGTCTTCCTAAGCACATTCGGTTAGCCTTCTGTGTGGATGAAGATGTTCTCATAAGGATGAAACCTAATTTTCTAAGAGCCTGCGAAAAGATTTTGAAAGTTTAACTTTTCTAAAGGAGTTTTTATTTTTGTTGCCTTAAGCCAAGTAGGAAAGTTTTGTATTTTGAGCTTTCTTCTTCTCCCTTTTGTAGGATCCTGGTGAGTTTCTTTTTAGTTGCAATCTTGAGATTGTCTTCTTTCTTTTAAAGAGTATAATTGGAATAACCCGAAATTCTAAATAAGTATGTTTAAATTTAAGATCCTTTATACAGATAAAAAAACTCAAGCTCGTTTAGGGCAAATTATAACATCCCGAGGCCTTATAGAAACTCCTGTTTTTATGCCTGTTGGAACAGTAGGCAGTATTAAGGCCCTTTTTCCTGAGATTGTTTCTGCCATGGGTTTTAGAATTATTCTTTCTAATACTTATCATCTTTATTTAAGGCCTGGTTGCGAGATAATTAAAAAGTCTGGAGGTCTTCACAAATTTATGAATTGGCCAGGACTTATTCTTACCGATAGCGGAGGTTTTCAAGCCTATAGTTTGGCTTCTCTTAGAAAAATTCTTCCAGAGGGAATTCTTTTTAAGTCCCCTTTAGAAGGCTCTGAACATCTCTTTACTCCAGAGAAGACCTTAGAGATTCAATTGGATCTTAATGCGGATATTCTTATGGTTTTAGATATCTGTATTCCCTATCCTTGCGAATCCAAGGAGGTTAAAGAATTAACTGATCTTACTCACCTCTGGGCTGAGAGAGCTATAGAATTTTGGGAAAAGAATAGGAGGGCTTATGAAGGGAAAGCCCTTTTTGGGATTGTCCAAGGAGGAATGGAAAGGGAATTTAGGAAATTTAGTGCTAAACACATTGCTCAATTACCTTTTGATGGCTACGCCTTAGGAGGGCTTTCTGTAGGCGAGCCTTTGGAATTGAGAAGAGAGATGGTAGAAGTGGCTCTTCCTGAACTTCCTGAAGAAGCACCCCGCTATCTAATGGGTATTGGCACACCCTTAGACTTAGTGGAAGCTGTTAAACAGGGCATAGATATGTTTGATTGTGTTTTACCTACCAGAAATGCAAGAAGAGGAACCCTCTATACCTCCCAAGGGATTATTTCCATTAAAAATTCTAAATACAAAGAGGATTTTACACCCCTTGATCCTAATTGTTCCTGTTATACTTGTAAAAATTATACTAAGGCTTATTTAAGACATCTTTTTGTTTCTAAAGAACTTTTGGTTTATAGTCTTCTTACTATTCATAATTTAAGTTTTTACGCTAATTTAATAAAGAGTATTAAAAAAGCTATTTTAAAGGGAACCTTAGATGAATTAAGGGAGGAGATGTTTAAGAGGTTTAATAAGGGTTTAGAGGAGGTTGAAGAAGGTTGAGTTTAAGGGGTTGTAATTTTGAGAAGAAGGGTTAAAATTTGAATTAGCCGAGGTGGCGGAATTGGCAGACGCGGTGGACTCAAAATCCACTGGGGTTTACCCCCGTGCGGGTTCGACTCCCGCCCTCGGCATTTTTTATTTTTTAAAATTGGGAGGAGTGCCCGAGTGGACGAAGGGGGCCGACTCGAAATCGGCTAAGGGAGTTAAACACTCCCTTCGGGGGTTCAAATCCCTCCTCCTCCGTTTTTAAGTTCCTTCTTGCCAGGTGGAAAGATATCTCTCTTGTTCAGGAGTTAATTCATCTATTTCTATACCCATACTCCTTAGTTTAAGCTTAGCAATTTCTTCATCAATTTCCTTAGGCACAGGATAAACCATGGGATTCAATTTCTTAGGTGCTTTTACAAGGTATTCAATAGAAAGGGCTTGATTAGCAAAACTCAAATCCATAACCCCTGAAGGATGTCCTTCCGCTCCAGCTAAATTTACTAACCTTCCTTGAGAAAGGAGATAGATCCTTCTTCCATTAATTAAGGTATATTCTTCAACCTCCGGTCTTATGGTTCTTACCTTTTGAGAAATTTCTCTAAGACCTCTTATATCTATTTCTACATCAAAATGTCCTGAATTGGCTATAATTGCTCCATCTTTCATTTTAAGAAAATGTTCTTTTCTAATTACATCTTTACAACCTGTAACTGTTACAAAGAAATCTCCCATTTCGGAAGCTTTATGCATTGGTGTCACTAAATAACCTTCCATTACAGCTTCTAAGGCTTTGAGAGGATCAACTTCTGTTACAATTACTCTGGCTCCCATTCCTTTGGCTCGCATGGCTAAGCCCTTTCCACACCAACCAAAACCAGCTACTACAAAAAAGGAACCAGCTAAAAGCCTATTTGTAGTTCTTAAAATTCCGTCAATCGTAGATTGCCCTGTGCCATAACGGTTATCAAAAAGATGCTTAGTTAAAGCATCATTTACCGCAATTATAGGGTATTTAAGAAGACCATCCTTAGCTAAAGCTTTAAGTCTGATTACTCCGGTGGTAGTTTCTTCAGTTCCACCTAAAATTTTTTTAGTTTGAGCTGGTCTTTCCCTATGAAGGGTGCTTACTAAATCAGCTCCATCATCTACCGTAATATGAGGCTCCCTATCCAAAACCGCCTTAATATGGGCATAATAACGATCCCTATCCTCTCCTCTTATAGCAAAAACAGGAATATCAAAATGTTTTACTAAGGAAGCGGCCACTTCATCTTTAGTAGAAAGCGGATTAGAGGCACAGAGATAGACCTCAGCTCCACCCTCTTTTAGAGTTAGAGCTAAATTAGCTGTTTCCGTGGTAATATGTAAACAGGCTGAAATTTTAATACCCTTAAGGGGCTTTTCTTGGGAAAAGCGCTCTCTAATTAGCCTTAGAACTGGCATATCCCTTTCAGCCCATTCAATTAACCTTAAACCCTCCTCTGCCAAAGAGAGATCCTTTATATCATAATCCATCTATAGTCCCTCCTTTTTATTTATCAAAACCAGCTAATTCTTTAATCTTTTCTATCAAATCCAATTTTTCCCAAGTAAATTCAGGTTCCGATCTCCCAAAATGTCCATAACAAGCTGTTTTTCTAAAGATAGGACGCCTTAAATTTAAATATTCAATCATATGTTTAGGTCTGAAACAAAAGAGTTGATTAATAATTTCTAAGATCTTTTCTACGGGAATAGTTTCTGTGCGGTAGGTGTTAACATTTATAGCTAAGGGTTCAGACACTCCTATGGCATAGGCAACTTGAACTTCCAATTCTTTAGCTACCCCAGCAGCTACTAAATTTTTGGCTATATATCTAGCATAATAAGAAGGTGTTCTATCTACTTTTGTAGGATCCTTGCCAGAAAAGGCTCCTCCTCCATGGTGCCCTCTTCCTCCGTAGGTATCTACAATAATTTTTCTTCCTGTCATACCACAATCAGCCAAAGGCCCTCCAATGACAAACCTTCCAGTTCCGTTAATAATAATTTTGGTGTCCTTTTTCAAATGTTTAGGGTCAATAACCTTTTGAATCACTTCTTCATAAATAGCAGATCTTAATTCTTTCAAAGTAACAGTAGGATCGTGTTGAGCAGCAATAACAATAGTGTGAACATCTACAGGACATCTATCTTCATATCTGACAGTAACTTGAGTTTTTCCATCCGGTCTAAGAAAAGGTAAAATACCCTTTTTACGAACTTCAGCCAATCTCATAGCTAATTTATGGGCATACCAAATCGGCATAGGCATATAATCAGGTGTTTCATCACAGGCATACCCAAACATTAAACCCTGATCTCCTGCTCCAATCTCTCCATCTCTATCAATGCCCATAGCAATATCCGGACTTTGCCTATCAATACTAATTAAAACCGCACAGGTCTGATAATCAAAGCCGAGATCCGAATGATTATAGCCTATTTCCTTTACTACTCCTCGAGCAATAGTGGGATAATCTATTTTGGCCTCAGTAGTAATCTCTCCTGCAATAAGAATCATTCCTGTATTAACCAAAGTTTCACAAGCCACTCTGGCATAGGGATCCCTTTCTAAAATAGCATCCAAAATGGCATCCGAAATTTGATCCGCCACCTTATCCGGATGCCCCTCAGCAACAGATTCAGAAGTAAAAAGAAAGTTCTTTACCAGCATTTTTTCCTCCTTTTTCCTAAAATTTTTTTAAATTTTTTTTATTTTAGACTTTTTTATTGGAGTGTCAAGAAATTATAAATTATTTAGAGCCTATATCTGGTCAACTAAATAAATTTTAGTGATAGCTAAATCTAAAAAGGGATTCTCAATCTTAAAAAGGTCCTTTAAAAGTTTTTTGATAGAAATAGTTTCATCTTCTAAAGGGAGTTCCAAAAGATTTTCCTTTATATTCAATTTCTTTTTTATTTCTTCACTAAGGGGCTTAATTTGATATAAAATTTTACTCTTAGGAGGTTTGGGCTTTTTCGATCCTACTAAATTAACTTTCCTTATCCTTAGCCCTGGAAAAATTTCTCTATCTTCTAAAAGCTTAGGCTCTATTTCTTCTTTTAAAGCTAAGGCTAAATATTCTCCTAAAACGGCTACTCCCACAGGAGAGGCTTCTTTACAGAGAATTTTTGGTCTTGGATTAAAACCTTGGGTATAGACTGGAAAAATTCCCCATCTCCTTAAGGATAATTCAAAAAGCCTCAAAACCTCTAATTGAGAAAAAAATTTAGCTGGTCCTATCTTGTCATAATAGATTTCAATCCAAAATTCCCCTTCTTCTCTACTTGGGACTTTTTGGTGGGGTTGAAACTCCTCTTTTTCCTTCTTCCCGTTCTCTTTAATTAATTCATTTTGAATACCTTTATTACAGACTCCACATTTAGAACATTTTTCCCATCTACAATCAGGAGTAATTTCTTCTTTCAAGGCCTTCTCTCTTTCTTTCCAAAAGAATTCTTTTTTTATCCCCAGATCAATATGTTCCCAAGGTAGAGGTTGATGAATATCCCTTTCTTGAAGATAGGCCTCAAGGTCTATCTCTAACTCTAAGGAAGCTTTCTGCCAAAGGGAAAAATCAAAATATTCCTTCCAGGAATCTAAACGAGCTCCTAATTGATAAGCTCGCTCAATTAAAGGAAAAAGCTCCCTTCCTCCTCTTCCAATAACTCCCTCTAAAAAACTTTGGTGGGGATTAGAGACTTTTAAAAAATTTTTAAGATAATTTTTTAAAAATCGGATTTTTTCTAAAGCTTCTTCTATAGAGATTTGTCTTTCCCACTGAAAGGGAGTATGAGGTTTAGGAACAAAAAGGGATGCTGAAAAGATAAATTCCTTTCCAGAAAAGGTCTTTCTTAATTTTCTAAAAAGCTCAACAATTCCCCAAAGATCTTCTTCCCTTTCTTGAGGAAGTCCAAGGATAAAGTAAAATTTAAAACGTCTAAAACCCAGTCTTTGAGCTAAAGAAAGATCCCTGAGGAGAGCTTCTTCTGAGATAGCTTTATTTAAGATTTTTCGCAATCTTTCAGTTCCGGCTTCAATGGCTAAGGTAAGGGTGCTTGTTCTTCCTTTTCTAAGAAAATTAAGGATCTTAGAAGTTAAACTACCTACCCGGAGGGAGGGTAAACTAAAAAAATATCTTTCTTTTTTTTCATAGAATTCTTTCTCCAGAAGTTCTAAGAGTTTCTCTAAACCAGTATAATTTCCTAAGGAAAGAGACATAAGGCTTGCTTCCCTGTAGCCAGTTTCTTGAAAACCTTTTTTGAGGTCAATTACTATTTCCTCAGGGCTTCTTTCTCGCACAGGGCGATAATAAAAGCCTGCTGAACAAAATCTACAAGAGCAGGTGCAACCTCTTGAGACCTCAACAGAAATTCTATCATGGGAGAGGGGAATAATCGGTAAGGAATTAATCCCTGAAATATTCTTCTTTCCCATAAAGATTCTTCTTTTTACGAAATTTTTCAGAAGGGGCACATAGACCCCTTCAATTTTTGTAAGGTCCCTTAAAAGTTCTTCTTTGTCACTTCCTTCTTTCTTCCAAAGGTTTACTTTTTCTAAGATTTCAAGAAGGACCTCTTCACCGTCCCCGATCACGATAGCATCAAAAATGGGTGCTATAGGTTCAGGATTTCCACAGCAAGGTCCACCTCCTAAGATTAGAGGAAAATTTGAATCGCGCTCCTCTGCTCTAAAAGGAATTTTAGATAATTCAAGGATTTGGAGAATAGAGGTGGTGAGTAATTCATAGGCATAGGTGATTCCAAGGACTTCAAACTCTCTCAAGGGTTTTCTATAATTAATACTGAGAAGAGGAAAGTTTCTTCTTTTTAGTTCTCTTTCTAAGTCCGGTCCTACCGCAAAGGCAAGATCGCAAAGATAAGGAGATTCAAAGTTAATTAGTCCTGAGAGAATCTTCAAGCCTAAATGGGATCTTCCAATTTCATAAAGATCAGGATAAATTAAACAAACCCTTAACTCTACCTTTTCCCAATCCTTATAAGGAAAACCTGGCTCCCTTCCCAAATATTGAGAGGGTTTTTTTACAGAGAGAAGGAGATCCTCTGGATAGTCCTCAAACATAAATTAAAATATAATACACTATGTTTTATTTTCTGGGAGTAGATTTAGGAGGAAGTTCTAAAACCTATGCCTTAGCCCTTAAAGAGGAAAGGAAAAAAGTTAAACTTATTAAAGCTCTTTCGTTAACTGAGAAAAAAATAAAGGCCCTTTCTTTAAAAGAAATTGAAATTTTTACTAAAGAAAATAGGGTGCTTGGATGTGCTATAGATGCTCCTTTGAGTTTTTCTCCTTCCATTGAGAAAGGATTAAGAAAATCAGATCAGAGTTTAAGAAGCCTTTTACCTAAAAAGGCTCAAGGTTGGGTCCTTTCCTATCATACCCTTATGGGAATTCCTATTAGAGGTTATTTATTAGCTCAAAATCTAAGCCCTTTTTGTGGAGCTCTTTTGGAGACCCACCCTCGAGCAAGTTTTTATTTTCTCTTACCTGAAGAAAAAAGGGCAATAACCTTTAAATATAAGAAAGAAGCTTTAACTTTGGAGGAAAAGACTTTCCTCTCTGAGCTCTTTTCCTCTCAATTTTCTTTAGAAGTTCCTTTGCCTATTTTTGAGCATCCTGATAGCCTTGATGCCTTAATTTGCGCTTTAACTGTTTATTTTTATTTTAAAAACCCTGAAAAACTTCTCTTTCTTCCTCAAGAAGAGGAACTTCAAGGGTTTGGTCCCTTTGTTATCATAAAGGACTTAAAAGGGTGACCTTATAGAGTTCCTCTTTGTTTATACAAAAATCTTAGGGTTACTTTAATTTAAGAAGTTTATGAATTTGAATTTGAAAGCGAATGGGTTTTTTAGTTTCCAAGATCCAGTTAGCTAATTTTTCCGGAGCTAAATAGGGACTACAGGGAGAAAAAAAACAGGGCACTCTCTCCAACAAATTAAATTCCTCTATCCGATCTAAACTCCAGCGAAAATCCCTTTCATTTTTTATGACAAATTTTATGGCATCTTTTTTTTGGAGATACATCAAGTTTTCGTAAAGATTAAAATTTTCCATTCCTGAAGAAGGAGTTTTAAGATCCAAAAGGATGATTACCTCTGGAGGAACCTTGGCTATTGAGAGGGAACCATTTGTTTCAAGAGTAAGGATAGCCCCTTTTTTTAAAAAAAGACTTATAAGGTTATAAATTTCTTCTTGTAAAAGAGGTTCTCCTCCAGTAAGGGCAACATAAGGGATTTGATGATAGTTTGTTTTCCAAATTTTAAGGATTTCTTCCCAACTTTTTTCTGTAAAATTGTTACCTTCTCGGGCATAGGAGGTGTCGCACCAATTACAGTTTAGATTACAGCCGTAGAGTCTTATAAAGAAGGTAGGATATCCTATTAAAGGTCCCTCTCCTTGAAGAGAAAAAAAGATTTCCGAGATCCTCAGAGCCATTTATCTTTAGATTAATTAATCTTCAAAATAGGTAGCTGAGGAAGTTTCTGTTTCGTAGAGGGTTATTTCTTTAACCTTAACATGGGGATAATCTTTAAGTTTTTCTTTTAATTTTTCAAAAATAAAGTAACACAAGTTTTCTGAGGAAGGATTTTTGTCTTGAAAATAGGGATGTTCATTAAGAAGGCGATGATCTAATTCTTTTAAAATTTCTTTTAAATAAGATTTTAAGATTTTAAAGTCTATAAGAATTTCGGTAGAATTTAATTGTTCTCCTTCAACAACAGCCTCTATTATCCAATTATGCCCATGAAGATTTTCACAGGCACCTTGATAATTTTTGAGATAATGGGCTGAGGAGAATTGGTCTCTAACCTTAAGTCTAAACATAAGAAGATAAGGCGGCGCGGGGATTTGAACCCCGGATTCACGGCTTTGCAGGCCGTCGCCTTACCGCTTGGCTACGCCGCCATCAATTTTTAAGTGGCGACGGAGGGACTCGAACCCCCAACTCTGTGGATATGAGCCACATGCTCTAACCTGTTGAGCTACGTCGCCACCTTCCCCCCCCTTTATTTTTAATATTTAAACATCCTTATCCTAATTGTCAAGAGGGATTTTTGAATTTTTATGTTCCCAAGTTTAAACTAAACTTGGAAAATACTATCCCACCAATAAGAGGGCCTTTTGAATTTTTATGTTCCTCGTGGAACATAGTTTAAAAGGAAACTTCCATCACAAAAACCCTTCTTGTAAAACTCCTCTAAACCTTCCCTGCAGAGAGCGAAGGTTTTTCCCTTTTTTTGAAGTTTTTCTATAAAAGGAACTAAAAGCTCTTTCCTTTTCTCTAAGGAGAAATATCGGCTTCCTTGAAAAGTTTCTCCTTCTTTAAGGTAAAGTTTTCTTAATTTGGGTTCTTTATCTTTAAAAACAGATAAAAGCGCTTTTAAATTGTTAGGCTTGGCTTTATAGGAACTTAATACAAAGTGGTCAGCTAACTCTAAGGTTTCCTCTAATATCTCTAAAGCCGAATCTACATTTATTTCAGGAATAAGGGGATCAATTCGCACAACCACTTTAAAACCTCTTTTTTTTAATTCCTTTAAAGCGAATAATCTTCTTTCTACAGAAGGAGCAAAAGGTTCCATTCTTTTAGATAGTTTATTGTTAGAAGTAATAGTAAGGCTAATTACCGAAGGAATCTTGGAGAGAAGATCCAGATCCCGCAAAACTAAATCTGATTTAGTAAGAATGAGAAGCTTAAAGGAGGAGCCAATAAGCATCTCTAAAAAACTTCGGATATATTTATATTTTTCCTCTAAGGATTGATAGGGATCAGAAGAGTTAGAAAGAGAAATAAGGCTTTTCTGAGGAAGTTTTAGAAGCTCCCTTTCTATCTTTTTTAAAAAGTCTTTTTTGGGGCGAGGAGAATAAAAATTAGGAATAAAAGATGAGGAATAGCAATAGAGACAGCCATGAGAGCATCCTGTATAAGGATTTAGACTCCATTTGGGAGGACAGCTACAAAGAGGGGATTTCCAAGGGTCAAAGGGTTGTAGATAAGACATAGTTTTTAAATTTTTCTAAATTTAAAAAAAAGATCTTTTTTTGATCCATAATAAAGAGGCCCTCTTCTTTATATTTTTGAAAGAGTCGAGAGAGGGTTTCTGGAGTAATTCCTAAGAGAAGGGCTAAATGTCCTTTGTTAAAGGAAAGTTTAATTTCTTTTTTTCTTCCCTCTTCAGAGAGTTCCCAAAGATAAAGAAGAAGCCTTTCTCCAGCTTCTCGTAAAGTAAGGTTTTCTATGGTGTTAAGAAGTTTTTTTAATTTAAGAGAAAATAATCCTAAAAGATTTAAAGCCAGTTCTGGTCTTTTTTGAATAAGCTTTAAAAAACTTGTCCTTTCAAAAAAAGCTAATTTAGATGGGGAAAGAGCTTGAGCATAGGCAGGATAAGTTTCAGCTCCAGAGAGGACGATTTCAGCAAAGACTTCTCCTCTTCCTAAGAGATGAATAATTTGTTCTTTTCCTTTAGAAGAGAGCTTGTAAATCTTTATATGACCTTCCAGAATAATAAAAAAACCTAAGGCTCGCTCACCTTCGCCAAAAACTTCTTCTCCCTTTTCATAGGATTTTATTCTGGCAAGGGTGACTATTTCCCTTAAAAGATTCTCTTTTAGCCCTTGAAAGTAAAAACTTTCTTTTAGGACCTCAAAAACCAAATTTTCATCTTTTTTCATGTTCCACGTGGAACATTAGCACAATTTATAAGTTTCTCTGAGGATAGTCTTAAGTTGGTTAAAGGAATTTTCTGTGAGGTCAGCTAAGGGAAGCCTAACTTCAGGAGACTCAATTAATCCCATTAAATAAAGAGCGGTTTTGGCAGGCACAGGATTTGTTTCTACAAAGAGAATTTTAAAGAGGGGATAGATGTAATAATGAAGCTCTTGAGCTCTTGTAAAATTTCCTTTTAAAGATTCGTTCATAAGATCTGCCATCTCCTTAGGCATTACATTAGCTGCTACAGAAATGACACCTTTTCCTCCCAGAACTATAGTAGGATAGGCTGTAAAGTCATCTCCGGAGAGAATAATAAAATCTTCGCGGCATTTTAATTTTAGCTCACTAATCTGTTTTAAATCTCCGCAAGCCTCTTTAATAGCTACTATGTTTTCAATTTCTGAAAGTTTGGCTGTAGTTTCAGGAAGAAGATTAATAGAGGTTCTTCCTGGCACATTATATAAAATAATAGGAATCTTTACCTGGGAAGCAATATATTTATAATGTTCATAAAGCCCCTTTTGAGTAGGTTTGTTATAGTAGGGGGTAACAAGAAGAACTGCATCCATTCCTATTTCTTCAGCCATCTTAGTTAATTCCAAGGTTTTAGCGGTATCGTTAGTTCCAGTTCCGGCAATTAAAGGAACTTTGCCTTTGGCTTCCTCTAAGGCGATTTCAAAGAGTCTCTTTTTTTCCTCTTTAGTAAGGGTAGCTGATTCACCAGTAGTTCCTGAAAGAAGGATTCCGTGAGTGCCCTCTTTTAAGTGCCATCTAATTAAATTTCTAAAAGATTCTTCATCAATTTTCCCTTTTTTAAAAGGAGTTATTAGGGCCACAATGGATCCTAAAAGTCTTTCTCTTATCATGGCTTTCCCTCCTTAGATTAGGGCATCTTCAAAAATTTGAAACTTAAAGGTATATTTAGTATCACCTTCTAAAAAAAGCTTTTCCTTAGAAGGGTCAAAATCAATTGTAAGAATTTCTCCACCTTTAGTAAAGACCTCCACAGGAAAATTAATAAGATCTAATTTATAGGCTATATAAGCAGAGGCACAAGCTCCAGTGCCACAGGCTAAGGTTTCTTTCTCTACTCCTCGCTCATAAGTCCTAATTTTAAGAGAGCTCTTAGAGTCCTTTTTCACAATTTCAACAAAATTTACATTGGTTCCAGCTGGTTGAAAGAATTCGTGGTGTCTAATTAAAGGGCCAATTTTTTCAAGAGGTGCAGAATCAACATCTTCCCAAAAAAGGACTGTATGGGGAACACCAGTATTCACAAAGTGGGCTAAAAAAAGATCGTAATTAGTTTTTAAGACCAGATTCAGCTTTAGATTCTTAGGATGTCCCAAGGAAATTTTAACTCTTTTTCCCTTTACCTCGGCATAAATAAGACCCGCTAAGGTTTGTAAATAGAAAGGATTAGGAACCAAAGAATGTTCTTGAAGAAAACGAGCTATAGCCCGAGCTCCATTTCCGCACATCTCAGCTATACTTCCATCGGAATTATAAAATCTCCAAGCTATGTGGGCTTGAGGATGGGTAGGCTTTTCCAACATAATAAAGCCATCAGCTGATATAGAAAATTTTTCCCGACAAAGGGCTTTAGCTATAAAAGTTCCCTCCTTTTCAGTAAATTTTTGATCCAAATTTAAAAGGACAATAAAATCATTTCCAGAAGCTGAAACTTTGTAAAGGATTTCTTCTTGGAGTTTGAGGTATAAAGTTTTGATTTCTGTATCCATCAAAATAAAAATAACCTAAAAAAAATTAATATCAAGAGATTTTTAAATCTTTATTTTTTAGTATTTGAGCAAGTTTTAGTTCTTCTTAGGTAAAATTCTTAGGGTCCTTTAAGCCTGAGCAAGGGTAGTTCTTCTTCCCAGAGAATAAACCTTATAAATGTGATGGTTTGAATAATCCCAGTCCCTCTTAGGATTAGCTTAAGGTTTATAATTTTTACCTATTTTAAAAAATTAGACAATAGGAAAAAGTAAAAAATTGACTAAAATTAGTTTAAATATGATAAAGGGGAAGTTAGAATTTACCCTTTTTGGCTTTATAGGTTTAAATTTTTTTTAAATAGGGATATAATACCTATTTAAGATGATTAGAAATTCCTTTCCCCTTAATTTTTATGTAGTTCTTACTCTTTCCTTAGGGGTTTTACTTCTTTTTTTCTATCTTCTTTATCCTTTTTCTTTGCTCTTTTTTTGGGGAGCTATTTTAGCTTATTTTTTTTATCCCCTTTATAAAAGGCTCCTTAAAATTTTTAAAAGGAGATTTCCTTCTGCTATATTAATTATTTTAATCTTTATCTTTTTTATCTTTTTTCCTTTAATTTTTCTTACCCTTCACCTTTATAACCAGATTACAGATCTTATAAATTTTCTTAATCAATACACCTTTGAGGATATCTTTAATTATTTTAATCAATTTAAAGACAAGTTCTTCTTTTCCAAACTTTATTCTTATCTTGAGCCTCATCTTCAGTCTTTACAAGAGAATCTCTCGGCCTATATCTCTTCCTTTATGCAGAAAATTCTTCAAAGGTTAAGCTCCTTTGTTTTAGGCACTTTTGGTTTTATTATAAAGTTTGTTTTTACTTTATTAATTTTTTATTATTTTTTGGTGGATGGAGAAAAGATAGTTAAAATAATTGAAGATTTAATTCCTGGAAGTTTAGAAGAAAAGGAAAGGATTTTGGAAAGAATTTCCCTAATTCTTCAAGCTGTTCTTTATGGAAATCTTCTAACAGCTTTAATTCAAGGTTTTATTTCCTTAGGAATTTACTACTTTTTAGGAATTCCCCAGCCTATTTTATTTTCTCTTTTAACGATTCTGGCTTCTTTTATTCCTTTAGGAGGAACCGCTTTAATTTGGGTCCCTTTAGCTCTCTATCTTTTTATTATAGGCTCCTATGGCAAAGGTTTTCTTTTAGTGATATTTTGCAGTTTAACGGTAGCTCAAGTAGATAATATTTTAAAACCTATACTTATTAGTGGAAGGACTAAGATTCATAATCTCCTTATGTTTTTTGCTGTAATTGGAGGTATTAACCGGTTCGGATTAACTGGTCTTTTCTTAGGGCCTTTAATTTTAGGTCTTTCCCTTTCGGTTATTGAACTCTATAAAACCAGATGGCTACCCTCTTCTAAGGAAGAAAGTAAAAAAGAAAACTCTATTACTTAGTTTTTTATGCCTGAACTTCCTGAAGTAGAAACAATTAAAAGGGATTTAGAAAAGGAACTCGTGGGTGCGCTTTTAGAAGAGGTTAAGGTTTTTCAAAAGGATTTTATAAAGAGGTTGGGCTTAGAGTTTGAAAATTTTGAAAAACTAAAGGAAAAAAGTTTAAAGTCTCTTTGGCGAAAGGGAAAGTATTTAATTTTTAATTTTGGCTCCCACGTTCTTATTTTTCATTTAGGATTGACCGGAATCCTTATCTTTTCCTTTGAAGAAGATCCTTTGGGCCAGGGCAAGCACAAGCTTTTAGCTTTAAAATTTTCTTCAGGTTTTCTTATTTTTTATGATATTCGGAAATTAGGAAAAATTTTTATAGTTAGTAGGGAAGAGTTGCCTAAGGTTTTGAATATTGGCTATGATGCCTTGGAGATATCCTTAGAGGATTTTAAAAGACTTTTTCAAACTTTTAGAGGATCCAAGGTTTCTCTGAAAGCCTTTCTTTTAGATCAAAAATATTTAGCTGGGTTAGGGAATATTTACATAGACGAGCTACTTTTTAGGGCTAAAATTAGTCCTCTAAGACCTGTATCTGATTTAAAGGAAGAGGAGTTGGAAAGGCTTTATTTTAGCCTTAAAGAACTTTTAGAGTTAGCTATAGCCTTAAGAGGTTCTTCAATAAGGAATTATCTGGATGGAAGGGGAGAAAGGGGAAGTTTTCAAGAAAGACATCTTGTTTACGGAAAGGCTGGATCTCCCTGCCCCCTATGTGGAAATTCTCTCCAAAAGATTAAAATAAACCAAAGGACAACAGTTTATTGTATTAATTGTCAAAAATAAAATCATTTACTTTGTTTGCAATTTTATATTGGTAAGACTTATTTTGATAAGGGAAGGAAAATTTAAAGTATGGTCGGGTGTTGAGTTGGAAGGAGATTAAAAAGGAGATTAAGTTTGAGAAGCTTAAAGAATGGCTCCAGGTAAATTGTTCAGATTGTTAATATAGAAGAATTTGTGCAAAGGAATTATCCAAAAGGTATGGGGGATAATTTAGAGGGAGATTTTAAGTTTTCTTTTTTTGAGGTAGAGCCTGAAAAGGCAGGTTTGAGGATAGATCAATTTTTAAGAGAGAAGATCCCTGAGTTTTCTCGTTCACGAATTCAGAAATTAATTGGAGAAGGTTTTATTCTTTTAGAGCAAAGAAGAGTTAAACCCAGTCAAAAGGTTAAGGCTGGACAAAGAATAGAAGTTCAGACTCCTCCGGAAGAGGAATTAGAGATTAAACCACAGGATGTTCCTTTGGAAATTATCTATGAAGACGGAGACCTTGCTATAATTTATAAACCATCATGCCTTGTGGTTCATCCGGCACCAGGGCATAAGGAGGGAACTTTAGTTCATGGTCTTTTAAAGAAACTAAAGGATCTTTCTGGTATTGGAGGAAAACTTAGACCAGGTATTGTTCATCGTTTAGATAAAGACACCTCAGGGATTATGCTTGTGGCTAAAAACGATTTTACTCATCAAGCTTTAATAAAAGCTTTTAAAGAAAGAAAGGTTTCTAAGGAATATTTAGCCCTTCTTTGGGGTAATCTTAAACCTTCTCAAGGGCTAATAGAGACTTTTATAGGAAGACATCCTGTCTATCGGAAAAAGATGGCTGTTTTAAAAGAGGGAAAGATAGCCATTACCAGTTACCAGGTGTTAAAATACTTTAAAAGAGCTTGTTTAGTTTTAGCTAAGCCAATTACTGGAAGAACTCATCAGTTAAGGGTGCATTTCAGCTACCTCGGACACCCTATTTTAGGAGATCCCATCTATGGAGGTTTAAAATTTAATCTTCCCCAACCGAAAAGGCTTATGCTTCATGCTTGTAAAATTACCTTTACCCATCCCAGAACCGGTGAAACTTTAACTTTCTATAGGGAAGCTCCCGAGGATTTTCAAAACTACCTTTGTTTAGAAAGAGATGCTTAAAAAAATTGCCATAACTGGAAATTTAGCTACTGGTAAAAGCACTTTTCTTAAGATTTTAAAAAAATTGGGCTTTCTTACTCTTTCCTGTGATGATATAGTTAAGGAGTTATATCAGGACCCCCAAGTTAGAGAGGAGATAGAGAAGCTTTTGGTAAAGAAGGGAATCCTTTCTGCTAATCAAGCCTTAGATAAAGAAATTTTACTTAAACTGGTGGTTGAGAATGTAGAGATTAAAAAGGGTATAGAGGAAATTCTTCATCCTAAGGTCTTAAAAAGAGTGCTTGAATTTTTTAAAGAATCTCAGGAAAAAGTGAGGTCACTTTGTTTTGTTGAGGTTCCCCTTTTTTTTGAGGCAGGATGGGAAAAATATTTTGATGAAGTTTGGGTGATAAGTTGTTCCTTAGAAACTCAAAGAAAAAGACTTTTAGAAAAAGAGACCTCAGCTGAATATTATTTAAAATTGGCGGAATTGCAGATGCCCCTTTCTGAAAAAGAGAGGCGAGCTAATTTAGTTTTTTCCTCGGAAGAAAACGTAGAAATTTTGGAAAAAAAACTTAGAGAGCTTCTAAAGGAGTATTTAAAAGATTAAGTCCCTCTTGGGTTAAACCTTGAAAAAGATAGTCCTTTCCTAATTTTTTTACCCTTAGGTTAAATAAAGGAGATGCCTCTTTTAAGAAATTAAGGGGTTTTCCTGAAAAAGAAAAGATTCCTTTAGGATCTCCTATAAGAAGAGGAGCGGTTACTATAAAGACTTCATCAATTAATCCCTCTTTTAAAAAACTTCCTTGGATAGAGCCTCCTCCTTCTACTAAAAGGGAATGAACCTTTTCCTGATAAAGTTTATCTAAAAGGGCTTTAAGGTCAATTTTATTGTCTTTTAAAGGTAGTTGCCATACTTCTATACCTTTTTTAAGAAAGGGTTCTATTTTACTTGGTGAGATATTGTCTCCACAAACTAAGATAGTCCTTTTATCTTCTGAAACCTGGAAGACTTTAAAATGGGGAGAAAGGTTTGCTTTGGAATCCAAAACTATTCTTAAAGGGTTTGGTCCTTTAACTAAGCGGGTTGTAAGCTCGGGATTATCCAGAAGAATAGTATTTTTTCCTACCAAAATAGCATCACACCAGGCTCTGAGTTGATGAGCCAATTTTAAGGTCCTTTCTCCTGAGATCCATTTAGAATCTCCTGTAGAAACAGCAATTCTTCCATCTAAGCTTTGGGCGCTTTTAACTATGACCCAAGGTCTTTTTCTTAGATGGGCACTCAGAAAGAAGCGTGTTAAATATTTGACCTCCTGAGCCAAGACCCCGCTTTTAACTTCCACTCCTCGTTCCTTAAGAAAAAGCAAGCCTTTACAGGCTATAGGATTAGGATCTTTGATTCCAACAACGACCCTTTTAATTCCGGCTGAAAGGATGGCTAAGGTGCAAGGAGGAGTTTTTCCGTAATGACAGCAAGGTTCAAGGGTAACATAAAGATAGGCTCCCTTAGCCTTTTCTTTAGCTTGAGAAAGGGCTTCAATCTCAGCATGGGGAGCTCCATAGGCCTTGTGATAACCCTCCCCTATAATTTCTCCAGATTTAGGATCTACAATAACTGCTCCCACCGGAGGGTTAGGAGAAGTAAATCCTAAACCTTTATAAGCTAATTTAATAGCCCTTTTTATGTAAAATTCATCCTCCTTTAAAACCATGCCTTTTTATTAGGGCCTCTTTCTATAAAAGGTCCTAACAGAAAGAAGATGACTTAATTTTGAGAAATCAATCTTAGAGGGGTTTTCCTTTGGAGTGGGTGAAGAATATTTATAAAGAGATACCTTTTTAGCTATTTTTATATAATATTCGCTCTCCTCAAGTTTTATAAATCTATCTTTTAATTGGTTGAGATGAAAGATAAGGGCCTTTAACTTTTTAATTCTATCGTAGGCAATTTGATGTTCCTCATCTAAGTATTGGGCTAAATTTTCAATTTCCTTTCTTAGTTCTATCTCTTTTGGTAAAAAGCCTGCATTTTTTAAAATTCTAAAAACAATTCGCAATTCCTCGGGAACAAAGGGATCCTCTTTTAGTTCCACAGGCTTTCCCTTTAATTCTAAATTGTCAAACTCTCCCCTTTCCATAGCCTCTTTAATCCTTTCTTCCGCAATCTTTCTAAAGACACTTAAAGGCATTTTTTAGTCCCTATGCTATCCTTAAAGTTAGAGAAAGGCAATCTTGGAGAAGACTACTTTTTATGAACCACCTCTTAATTGGCTTTCAATTATTCCAATTCCGTAAAAATTAGGGTTCTCCTTTTTAAGCTCTTCTAAATATTTTTTAGCCTCGGTTTTGGAATAAGAAAGAGAGAGGCGAGCCAAATCAAAGAGCACTAGTTCTCTAAGGACAGTTTTTTCTTTCAAAAGATCTAAATAAATTTTTTGGGCGGATTCCTTTTTAGTATCCTCATAAAGCTTAGCTTTTCCGTAAAGAATAAAAGGTTCTAATTTTTTGGGATAGATTTTTTTAAGAGTTTCTAAATTAATTGATAACCTCTGAGGTTGGCCTTGATGGACCAAGGTTTCCCATAAGATTAAATTGGCTTGACGACCAGCTTGAGTAGAAGGATACTTTTTAGCCAATTCTTGAAGAGCTTTTAAATTATCTTGACTATGAAGGGCTTTAACAAATTCTTCTAAAGCTTTTTTTTCTTTATGTTTTTGATAATAGAACCATCCAAAAGATAGCACTATCAGAATAACAAAAAAAATTACGATGTTCAAAAGCAAGTTTAAATGTTTTTGAATAAACTCTTTAAGCCTTTCATGGAAGCGAAGAAGTTTATCTTCTTCTATAAGATTTTCCTCTTTAAGCATTATTCGCTTACTCCTCCAAAATAGTCATCCCATCTAAAAATTAAAGGATTAACTTTTTCTTTGAAAACTTCATGGTCTACTACCTCACCGATGACGATATGGTGATCTCCGCTTTCATAGATATGGGTTACTTCGCATTCAAAATAGGCTATAGCTTCAAGAAGAACGGGAGAGCCTTTAAGAGCAAACTTGTAAGGAATATTTTCCAATTTATTCACCTTTCTTCCACTTTTAAATCCGAAATGTTTGGCTAACTCTACCTGATCCTCTCCTAAAACATTAATACAAAAAACCTTAGATTTTTCAATTAATTCGTAGGTATATCTCTGAGGAGCAATGGCTACTGCTAAAAGCTTTGGTTTAAAGGAGACTTGGGAAACCCAAGCCGCTGTCATACCGTTAATTTTTCCCTCAGCCTGAGTAGTTATCACAAAGACTCCTTGAGGAATATAGGAGGAAATCAATTTTTGTAAGCCCATCAATAGGACCTCCTTTTAAAGGTTTTTCTTTTATGTTAAAGTAATTTTGAATTTAAGTCAAGATCTTTAATTTTTTTCTTAGTTCTTCGGCCCCGACTATAACGGAGGCCCCGAGGAAGATAGGAAGCCAATCTTTTAAAGCCAGAGGACTCACTTGAAAGATTTTGTTTAAAGGAGTATAAAGAACTATCAAAAGACCAGTAAAAGAAAGGAGTATAGCTAAAAGAAGATAGAAATTATTAAATAAACCAGTTTTCAAGATACTTAGCCGGAGAGACTTACAATTTAGGGCATTAATTGTTCGGAAAGTAATAATTCCAGCGAAAAAGACAGTGCCTGCCTTTAAGGGATCCATACTTAAATAATATTCGTAGAGACTAAGAATTAAGAAAACTATCCATAGGGAAGTAAAGGCTAAAAAGTTTAAACTTTCTCTATTAAGAATAGGTTCCTTTTTGGAGCGGGGAGGTATTTTCATAATATCAGGCTCAGGAGGCTCTAAACCTAAACCTAAAGCGGGAGCTCCATCCATTAGAAGATTAATAAAAAGAATTTGAAGAGCTGTCAAAGGGAGAGGTAACCCTATTAAAAGGGAGATAACAAGAGCTAAAGTTGTAGCGGTATTTCCTATCAAAAGATATAAAAGAAATTTTCGGATATTTTCAAAGATGGTTCTTCCTTCTTTTATGGCTTTGGTAATGGTAGTAAAGGATTCTTCTAAGAGGATAAGGGCGCTTACAGATTTAGCCACTTCTGTTCCTGTTTTTCCCATAGCAATTCCAATATCTGCCTCTTTCAAAGCAGGAGCATCATTTACTCCGTCTCCGGTCATAGCTACTATATAACCTTTCCTTTTAAAAGCTTCTACAATTCTAAACTTATCTTCAGGAAGTACCCTGGCAAAGATCTCCACCTTTTCAATTTCTTTTTCTAAATCCTCTAAGCTCAATTTTTTCAAATCTTCACCGGTTAAAACCAAGCCTCCTCTATAAAGTCCAATCTCTTTTCCTATTGCTGTTGCTGTAATTTTATGATCTCCCGTGATCATAACTACCTTTATTCCCGAATTTAAACAGGTTTCTATAGCCTCTCTGACCTCCTCCCTTGGCGGATCAATAAGCCCTATTATTCCTAAAAAGATTAAATCTTTCTCAGGATAGAGGGGCCTTTCTTTTTCCTTTTTATAAGCTATAGCTAAAACCCTTAAACCATCTTGATAAAAATTTTCGGCAGTTTTTAAGAGAGCTTTCTTAGTTTGAAAATCCAGTTTTTTGATTGAGGAATTCTCTATTATAAAAGAGGAGATTTCAAGAACCTTCTCTAAAGCCCCTTTAGAAAAAACAAAATGTTCTTCTTCCCTTTTATGAAGGGTGGTCATAAGCATCCTTTCAGAGGAAAAGGGAATTTCTGCTATTTTGAGAAACTCCTTTTCCAACAGGTCAAGATTAAGTCCGGCTTTTTTAGCCAAAACCTTTAAGGCTCCCTCGGTAGGATCTCCTAAAATTTCCCATCTTTTTTCTTCTTCCTTAAATTTTAAAAGGGCATTATTGCAAAGGGCTCCAGCTATCAAAAATAGCTTCGTATCCTCATCTATTTCTATTGTTCTATCTTCCAGTAAAAACTCTCCTTTAGGTTCATATCCTACTCCGGTTATTTTAATAATTTGATTTTTAAAGAAAATTCTTTGAGCGGTCATTTCGTTTTTAGTAAGGGTTCCTGTTTTATCAGAACAGATGATGTTAACGGAGCCTAAGGTCTCTACCGCAGGAAGCTTCCTTACCAAAGCTTTTTCCTTAGCCATTTTCTTTATACCTAAAGCCAAAGTGATGGTAGTTACCGCCGGAAGGGCCTCAGGGATAATGGCTACTGCTAAAGCTATACTCCAAAGGAACATTTCTTTTATTTGGTAACCCTTCAAAACCCCAAGAATCCCTATCCCAACGGAAAGAAGGACAATAAAGGTGCCGAGTTTTTGACTGGCATAATCTAATCTTTCTTGAAGGGGAGTTTTTTTATTTTCTGCCTCTTGTAAAAGAACTCCTATTTTGCCGAATTCGGTATTTTTTCCCGTAGCGGTAACTATGATTTTGCCTTTACCTTTAACTACAATCGTTCCCATAAAGACCATATTCCTTTGGTCATAAGGAGGAACTTCCTTCTCTAATAAAGGCTCTATTCCTTTTTCTACAGGAAAGGATTCTCCAGTTAAGATGGCTTCATCTACATAAAAATCTTCCTCTTCAATTAATCTCCCATCAGCAGGGACTCTATCTCCTGCTTGAAGAAGAATTATATCTCCAGGAACCAAATCCTTTACAGGTATTTCTTTAATTTGTCCCTCCCTTAAGACCAGACAGGTGGGTTTTATTAGTTTTTTTAGGGCTTGTAAACTTTTTTCAGCTTGATATTCTTGAAGAAATCCCAAAAACCCAGCTAAGAAGACGATAAGGATAATGGCAAGAGCTTCTAAGGGTTCGCCAAGTAAGAGGGATATTCCTGAGGCAATTAAAAGAAGGATAATTAAAAAATTAGTGAATTGGGAGAGAAAAATTTTAAAGGGAGAAATAGGAGGCTCTTGTTCTAGTTCATTAGGTCCGTAAAAGGAAAGTCTTTCTTTAGCTGAGGCTTCGGTTAAACCATAAGGAGAGGTAGAATAAGCTTTAAAAAGAGCCTCTTTAGAAAGTTGATAGGGAGGACACAACTTGGATAACATCTAATAAGGGAAGGAAATTTTAACGGAGGGGGCGGGATTCGAACCCGCGGTACGAGGTTTTGCCCCGTACATGCGATTTCCAGTCGCACCCCTTCGTCCACTCGGGCACCCCTCCAATCCAATTTTAATCATAACTTCTTTTTTAAAAAATACAAGAGATTTAAAAAAGTAATAAACCAAAGAAGGGAAGGGGAAGGACCTAACTTCCAGGTACTTCCCCTTTTTAGAAAAGGCAGACTCTAAAAGAGAGCATTATTTTTAATTGAAATAAAAATTCCAATAATTACCATTATAATAATCCAAGCCCACAAAAGAATAACAGAGAGTCTCCCTAACTTATGAGCTCCTACTTCTTTAATTCCTTTACCACACCTATAAGCAACCAAGGCTACATAGTAAACTACAATTAGTCCCATAATAAAGGTAAGGAGAAAAAGAATGAGAGATCCTACGGAAAGATTGACTGGATAATCCGCAAAGGTATAACCAACCTTGCCGAAGTAGGCTATTCTTAAAGCCTCTCGGGCAATAGACATAAATAGGATAGTTATTCCTAAGAGGAGAGCTATAGGAATAGCATACTTGGATGGATTCTTTTTAGTATAAAAGAGAAATCCTAAGAAAACAAAAGCTACTAATAAAGCCAGAATAAAAAGAGGATGACTGAAGAATTTAAGGTCCGCAGGAAGAGAAAGGAGCCAGAGAAAGCCTATTCCTCCTTGAATCAGCGAAAAAATTAAGGCAAGTTTAATGCCTAAATTTTCTATCCAATTAAGATATTTCTCTTCATATTTTCCCCGAAAATAGGAAGAGGAAAAAATTAGCCATACTCCTATTACACTCAAAGAAGGCACTATAAAATGGAGAAATCTAAAAATTTCAAAGCCATGGAGATATTTTCCAGAGGAAATATAAGAGTTATTCAGGGTAGTAAAGGAAGGCCATTTTTCAGGATAAAGTTGGGTTACCGTGAGAGAGTGAATGACTACTCCGGATAAAATAAAAAGGATTAAGGCTAAAATGGTCCAGATTAAATTACCTCTACCTTCCTCGGCTCCTCCTAAATAAAAAAGGTAGCTAAAGAGGAATCCTAAGGCAATAAAGAGGAGAAAGGCTAAAGCCCAAACTGCTGAAAGAGTATTAGCGGTATACCAAAAGGGATCATAAATAACTTGGATAAAAAGTAAAGGAGCTATTCCTAATACAATAGCCCATGAAATAGAATTAACCGTTAGCTTGGAAAGGGAGCTAGATAGTTTCCTTCCGTATTCATCTCCTTTAAGTCTTCCCCATATAGTTAAAAGAATAGAACCAAGGACTAAATTGACTAATAAGATATGAAGGGCAAAGGTTAAGACAAGAAAAATATCAAAAATAAAGGGAGGAGCAGGAAGCCCTGAAGTATCTCTTATGGCTTTAACATATTCTCCTAAGGTTATCATAGACTACCCTCCTTTACATGTATTTACTTAGGGTTTTTAGAAACTAAAGTAAAAAGGTATTCGGCAGTTACTTTTATTTCCTCTTCATTTCCCACAAAGGGAGGCATATAGGGATAAGCTCCTAAAGCGGAAAGAAAATTTTCTATGTCTTCAGGCCTCTCTGGAGAAAGCTTAGCTAAAAGTTTAGGCAGAGGTCTTAATCCTTTTTTAGTAAAGGCGTGACAGTTGGCACAATTATGGAGGGCCAGAATTCGACCTACCTCAAGCCGATTTTCTGGAGTTATCTTTCTCAAAGATTCAGGAAGATATCCTAATCTTGAGAGTAGTCCTTTCTTTTGGAGGACCTCTATCTCTGCTTTAATATTCTTAGCAGATAAATCTCTGGCAATAACTTGATGTCCATACATAAAATAATTAATTATGTATGGTCTTCTGAGTCCTTCTCTTATTCCCTCTCCACAGAGAATTCCAAAAAAGGTTATCAGAATAAAGATAAAGGAAAGATAAAAATGGTTAATCTTGGGGAAGATAAGAGTAACGAGAAAATAAAGAGTTAAGGAAAAGAAGGTGAGTATTCCAATCTTTCCAAGAGTTTGCATATAGGAAAGTCCAGCATAAAGCTCTTTAGCCTCCTTGGGTAATTTAGCAATATACCAAATAAGGAAGATTCCTCCAAGGATCATTCCAGCTAAGGCTGGCTTTGAGATGATTTTAGTAAGATCAATTTTAGTTTCTTCTTTAAGGGTGGAAGCTATAAGAAGGCCGTAGATTCCAGCTACTCCGAACATAATGAAAGTTCTAGCCAAAAGTTGAGGGAAATAGGTAGGATTGAAAAAACCATCAAAAAAGTCTCCAGTCTCTAACCATTTTCCAGGAGTTAACATAAAGGCTAAAATACCAGTAATAATGATCATACTGATCCAGGCAGCCAGAGCATAGAGATAACCAATGCGAATATGGGTTTTAGGATCTACCTTGCCAAGGGTGTAATAATAGGCATAAATGGTAGCAATTTCTATTACAAAGAAGACCCACTCTGTAGCCCAACCCCAGACATAATTGTGAATAAGAGCTGAGATCCCTCTGGGGCTTGAAACAGTGGCAGAATACCAAATTCCAATCCCTGAAAGAGATCCGAAAATAAAACTGAATATAAGAAGAAGTAAGGTAAAACGCTTAATAAAATCTAAAAAATCTAAGCGATTCTGAGAATAAGCCAGTCTCTCAATGTAGACGGTTACCCAAAGGGCTCCTACCGCTAAATGAGAGGGTAAAACATGAAAGGAGGCAATTAAACCAATTACTAAAGCTGAACTTAAATAAGGGACCTCCCAAATCGGATACATATCCCCCCTCCTTAAAAAGTAAATTTCATCTACTTAATTTATTCTTAAACAAAAAAAATAAAAAAGTCAAGAAAATTTTTTAAAATTTTTAAGAGAAAAAGAAGTTTTTAGAATGCGGGAGGGGGGACTTGAACCCCCACGGAGAAATCCCCACCGGATCCTAAGTCCGGAGCGTCTACCATTCCGCCACTCCCGCTAATTTAGTTCCCCTTTTTTAATATTAGAGTGATTTTATCAGTATGTCAATTCGTTTACTAAGCAGAAGTAGATTTGTTGTTTTTAGAGGTCTCTTCAGAAGAGTTCTTTAAATTTTCCTTTGTTTCCCTTCTGACATAGTCTGTTACATACCAACCAGTTCCTTTTAAGATAAAGCCGGTAGGACCAATAAGTCTTTTAAGTTCCCCTCCACATTTTTCACACCTTTTTAAGGGCTCTTCAGTAATTTTTTGCCATACCTCCATACGGTTCCCACAGTTTAAACATTCATACTCATAAATAGCCATTTCTTTTTCACCCCCCTCTAATTTTTGATGTTAAAATATAAGACTACTTTTTGAGATTTAAAGAGGTTTCCCTTTGGGATAGGAGCCTAACCAAACTACTTGCAGACAATATTGTTGCATTTCTTCGATACATTCTTTCATTAAGCTATCTTTGATGTGGCCTTCGCAATCTAAAAAGAAAACATATTTCCAAGGTTCATTCTTAGAAGGTCTACTTTCAATTTTAGTGAGATTTATTTTTCTTTCGGCAAAACATTTCAATACCTTAAAGAGGGCCCCTGGTTTATCGGCTACACTGAAGAGCAGAGAGGTTTTATCCTTTCCAGTGGGATCTCTTTCAATTTTTCCGATAATCCAAAATCGGGTGGAATTTCCCTTGAAGTCTTCAATATTTTTAGCTACAATTTGAAGATGATAGAGTTTAGCTGCCATAAGACTTGCAATAGCAGCTACTGAAGAATCTACAGCTGCCCACTTAGCTGCCAAGGCTGTTGACGAAACACTTTCAACTGGCACAGAAGGAAGCTTTTTCCTTAACCATTTTCTACATTGGGCAATGGCTTGAGGATGAGAAAAAATTTTTTTAATATCTTCCAATTTTCCGGTTTGGTTAATTAAATGATGACTAATGGGTTCATAGATTTCTCCACAGACCTTAAGTCCGTATTCATAAATAGCATCCAAAGTTGTAGCTACTACTCCCTCAATAGAGTTTTCAATAGGCACTACTCCGAAATGGGTTCTTTCTGAACTTACCTCTTCAAAGACCTCTATAATGCTTTCAACCGGAATAAATTGAGCAGAGGTGCCAAAATAATGCTGAGCAGCTAAATGACTAAAGGTGGCTTCTGGTCCAAGAAAGGCTATCTTGGGTTTTTCCTGACTAGATCTACAAGCTCTAATAATCTCTGAATAAATTACCTTTAAAGTCTCTTCTGGAAAGAAACCTCCATTCAATTTGAGGATTCTTTGAAGAACCTCCTTTTCCCTGTTTAAGTCAAAGGCTTGAAAACCTTCGCTTTCTTTAATTTTTCCGATAGTTTGAGCTACCTTTAGCCTTTCTTTTAAAAGCTTAATAATTTCTTCATCAATTTCATTAATCCGTTTTCTTAAGTTTTCTAAGTGTTGGAAGGGTTCTTTTTGGTTCATAGGAAAAATTTAAATTTAAAATAAAAAATTGCAACTTAAGGGGAAAGATAATTTTTAAGGGCTTGAGAAGTAGGGGTATCTACTTTCAAAAAGTCCTCAATTGGTCCTTGAAAAAGCAATTCTCCTCCCCTTTCTCCTCCCTCAGGTCCAAGTTCAATAATCCAATCGGCAGATTTAATTATTTCTAAATTATGCTCAATTACTATTACCGTATGACCTTTATCTACTAATTCTTGTAAAACCTTAGTGAGTTTTTCTATATCTAAGATATGAAGGCCCGTTGAGGGTTCGTCTAAGATATAGAGAATGGGTTTGGTATGGACTTTACTTAGTTCCTTTGCCAATTTTATTCTTTGGGCCTCTCCTCCAGAAAGGGTGGGGCTTGGTTGTCCTAAATAAAGATACCCTAATCCTATTTTACAAGGAAGACTTAATTTGTGAGCTATTAGGGGATAATTTTTAAAGAAGTTATAGCTATGTTCAAAGTCCATTTCTAAAATATCAGTTATATTTTTTCCTTTTAAAGTAATTTCTAAGGTTTCTGGATTATATCTTTTTCCTCCACAGTATTCGCAGGTTTGGTAAAAGGAGGGCAGAAATTTTATCTCAATTTCTATTTTTCCTTGTCCTTTACAATAAGGGCATTGTCCTTCTGGGGTATTAAAGGAGAATCTTCCTTCTCGGTAACCCCTCTCCTTAGCTAACCGGGTTTGAGCAAAGGCTTTCCGAATCTCAGTAAAAACTCCAATATAGGTGGCGGGAATGGACCTCGGAGTATTTCCAATAGGAGAAGAGTCCACTAAATAAACATCTCTAAGTTCTTTATATCCTTCTATTTCTTTTAAACCGAAAAGTTTGCTCTTCTTATTATGCAAAAGATTATGGAGATTATTGTAGAGGACATCACAAATTAAAGTAGATTTCCCTGAACCAGAGACTCCTACTACACAAATAAGATTTTTAAGGGGAAAGTTAACTTCAAAACCTTTTAGATTTCTAAAGGTCACACCTTTTAAAGAGATAAACCCCTTAGGTTCTCTTTTTTTAGAGATTAATTTTTTTCTTTCTTTATTTTTTAAAGCTTGAGAGGTAGGGGAGATCTGAGAAGAGAAAAGGCGGTTCCTGTCTCCGGCATAAAGAATTTTTCCACCCCTTTGTCCCCCTCCTGGTCCTAAATCTACAATGAAATCCGCATTAAGAATAACCTCTTCATCATGCTCTACTACAATAAGGGTATTACCTTTGTCTCTAAGTTTTTTTAAGAGAGAGATAAGTTTTTGGGTATCCCGAGGATGTAGTCCGATGGTAGGTTCATCCAAGATATAAACTACTCCGGTTAGGTTGCTTCCAATTTCAGCCGAAATTCTTACCCTCTTAGCCTCTCCAGCTGAAAGGGTATCTGCGGAACGAGAAAGAGTTAGATAGGAAAGCCCAAGATCCATAAGAGTTCTAAGGCGAGATTCAATCTCAGGAAGTAAAGTTTCCGCTAAAATCTTATCCTTCCCTCTAATTTTTAAATTTTTTATAAACCTATGGATCTCCTCTATAGAAAGATCGCAAAGTTCCGGCAAAGAAAGGCCTTCAATTTTATAATAAAGGACTTCTCTTTTATATCGGCTTCCTTTACAGGATGGACAAATACTTTCTTCCTCTTTTCCTGTTCCGTTACAGATAGGGCAAGCTCCTGCCTTAGTATTAAAAGCGAAGAGAAGAGGATCTGGCTCAGGAAGACTGATTCCGCAATCTAAACAAATTCCCTTGAGAGAAAGATAGAATTCTCTATTTTCTCCCTTTAGAATTATTGTCCCCCTTCCTTCTTTTAAACCCTTTTCTATTAAGACTTCCAAAGAAGATTCTGAGGTCACCTGCCCTAAGGAAAGTTCAATGGTATGTTCTTTATACCGAGAAAGTTCCGGAAGAGGAGGAAGGTGATAGAAGATTCCGTCAATTCTAAATCTGTGATAGTTCTTTTTTAGAAATCCTTCCAAAAGGGGACGATAATGTCCTTTCCGATGTCGCACTAAGGGCACAAGGATTTCTACTTTTTTATTTTCTTGTCTCCAAAGGGTTAAGGCTAATTTTTTAAGAGCTTCCAAACTTTGAGGTTTTATTTCCTTACCGCAGGAGGGACAATAGATTTGACTTATCCGAGAATAAAGAAGTCTTAAATAAGGAAGGATCTCGGTTAAGGTTCCTACCGTTGACCGAGGAGAAAGCTCCCCACTTTTTTGTTCTAAGGCTACAGTGGGTGGAAGACCTGAGATGTCGTCAAAATCTACTTCCTCATAAAGTTTAAAAAACTGCCGAAGATAAGTAGGAAGAGTTTCTAAAAATCGTCTTTGTCCCTCAGAAAAAAGGACATCAAAGGCTAAGGTAGATTTTCCTGAACCCGAAACTCCGGTGAGAACTATTAGTTTTTCTCTGGGAAGATCTAAATTGATATTTTGAAGGTTATGATGTCTTATTCCTCTTAATTGGATTTTCTTTTCTTCCTTAGGATAAGAAAAAGTTAAGTCTGAGAAATTTTTAAGAGTTGTACCTTCCAAGTATTCTTTTAAATATTGAGCGGTGGGGTTTGAGGTTTCTAAGAATTTTTTAAGGGGACCCTGATAAAGAATTTTTCCTCCTCTTTTACCTCCCTCAGGTCCGAATTCTATAATCCAATCAGCTTTATGGATGATTTCAGGATGATGTTCCACAATAATCACTGTATGTCCTTCTCTCTTTAATATCTCTAAGGCAGAAAGAAGTTGGCTGACATCTTTTAAATGAAGTCCTACGGTAGGTTCATCTAATAAAAGGACTGCTTTTCCTACCTTGATTTGGGAGAGGACTTCGGAAATTTTTAATCTTTGGGCCTCTCCTCCAGAGAGGGTAGAAAGGGGTTGTCCCAATTTAATATACCCTAAACCTAAATCTTCCAAAAGTTGTAATCTCTTTTGAATTTCAAGATGATTGCCAAAAAATTCTCTGGCTGAAGAAACAGTTAAATCTAAAATTTCGGCTATGTTTTTTCCTCTCCAGCGAACCTCTAAAACCTCTTCCTTAAATCGGGTTCCCTTACAAATCTCACAGGGAATAACCAAATCAGATAAAAACTGCATCTCTATCACTTCAAAACCCAAACCTTTGCAATTAGGGCATTGGACGTATTCAGAATTAAAAGAAAAAAAGGTTTCCGAATAACCATATTTTTTGGCTATTTCGGTGTTAGCAAGTAGTTTTCTGATATAGGGATAAATTTCTATAAAAGTAGCTATTACTGATCTGGGAGAGCGAGCTAAAGGCTCTTGTGTAAGATAGAGCACTTGATAATAACTTGGAAAATTAATTATTTCTTCACAATACTCAGGTTTTCTCCCTTCTTTAAGGGAGGTGAGACCTTTATAAATAATTTCTTCCAGAAAGGTAGATTTTCCCGATCCTGAAACTCCAGTAATTACGGTAAGGGCTGAAAAGGGAATTCGGGCTGATACATTTTTAAGATTAAAACGGGTGGCAGATTTTATTTCCAAAAAAGAAAATTCTCTTTTTTCTTTTGGAAACTCCCTTTTTTTTAGTAGATTCCTTAAAGCCTGCGAGGTAGGGTTATCTTTTTTTAAGATTTCCTTGGGGCTTCCGGCATAGAGTAAATAACCTCCCCTTTCGCCACCTTCAGGACCTAATTCTATTAAAAAATCTCCGTTAAGAATGACCTCAGGATCGTGCTCTACTACCACTACCGTATTATTTTTAGCCACTAAACGGTGCATAAATTCTAAAATCTTCTGAGTATCCTTGGGATGAAGGCCCGTTGTTGGCTCATCTAAAAGATAAAGGGTTTCTACTAAATTAGAAGAAAGGGCTCTTGTTAACATACAACGATTAACTTCTCCACCGGAGAGGGTTTTGCTGGTTCTGTTTAAAGTAAGATAAGAAAGTCCAACCCCAACAAGATAATTTAATCGCCTTAGGATCTCTTCTCCTAATCTCTCTCCCAGAGGAGGTAGTCTCCTTTTTAAAAACTCCTCTAAAAAGCTCCTTAGATGGTCTATTTCTAAGTTATAAAAATCTCCTATATTAAGACCGTCAATATAAAAAATTAAGCTCTTAGGATTAAAGCGTTTAGCTTTACAGATGGGGCAAGGGATTTCTCTCCGCAGTTTAGAAAGAAGGATCCTATAATGAGCTTTATAACGATGATTTTCCAACCATTCAACCACCTCCTTTAGTCCATACCAATTTCCTTCTCCCTCAAAAATACTTTTTTTAATATCTTCGGAGTATTGAGAAAAGGGAAGATCCAAGTCTACTCCTTTTTTTCTTAAAAAAGTAAAGAGGTCTTTTTTTACTTCATAAAGAGCGGGGAAATCAAGAGCTGGAATAGCCCCCCTTTTAAGAGAAAGGTCTGGATATTTCACAAAAGCTGGCAAATCCACCTTGAGAAGATTCCCAAATCCTTTACATTCAGGACAAGCCCCTTGAGAGGTATTATAGGAAAAAAGGGAAGGAGTTTTGATCGGGGGTTTAAAACCGCAAATTGGGCATTCCTCCTTAATAGAAAAAGACAGTTCCTCTCCGTAGAGTGTTTGAATTTTAATTTTCTCTGAAAGCCTAAAAGCCTGCTCTAAGGAATTAATTAAAGCTTCCCGGTTTTCTTCTTCTACTTTTATCCGGTCTAAAAGTAATTCTAATTCCTCTACTGGAGGAAGTTCAGAGAGTTCATCTAATTCACAGACCCTTCCTTTTAGAAAAATTCTGGTAAAGCCCTCCGCTAAAAGACCTTCTCTTAAATAATCTAAATTTTCTTTCACAGGAATAGGAACTAATAGATAAACTAAGTGTCCAGAGAAGGCTTTAAAAATTTCATCTGCTATTTCGGAAAGACTTTTAGGACGAATAAAGAGATTACAATGGGGGCATTTTGGGATGGATAGGTGATAGTAAAACATTTTAACAAAATGGCTAATTTCAGTAAGGGTTGCTACGGTAGAACGAGAGGTTTTAATAAAGTTGCCCTGGGGAAAGGCTAAGGCCGGAGGGATATTTTTGATTTCTTTAACTAAGGGTTTGGGAAGGCGCTCTAAATATTGACGAATATAGGTAGAGAAGGTTTCCAGATAACGCCTGCTTCCCTCCGCATAGAGAGTATCGAAAAGAAGACTAGATTTTCCAGCTCCTGAAACTCCGGTAACAACAATTAGTTGATAAAAAGGTAAGAGAAGATCAAAGCCCTTTAAATTGTTCTGAGAGACTGAAAGAAGCTCTATATATTTCAAAGGTCTTATTCACCCTTAATTTTCTCCATCCTTTCTTGAGCCTTTTTGCAATCAATGCAAAGAGTAGCCTCTGGTCTAACTAAAAGTCTCTTTTCATCTATTTCACAACCGCAGGCTTCACAAATTCCGTAGCTTCCCTCTTCAATCTTCTTTAAGGCTTTCTCAATCTTTTTTAAAAGTTTTTGTTCCCTGTCCCTAATTTTTAATCCTATCATCAAGTTGGTTTCTTTTGCGGCTTGGTCTACTACATCAGCCAAGTTTTCTTGCCCCTCTTCTAACTCCTTTAGGGTTTCTTCTATTTCTTTTAGAATTTCCTCTTTTCTTTTAAGAAGGATCTCCTTAAACCTTTCTAATTTTTCTTTTTCCATCCCCCTCCCCCTATTGTTAATTTTTTGAATTTATTCTAAAATAACCTCTCCGCTTTTTCCTCCACTTTTGTAAACTAACCTGATATTTTCAATTTTAATCCCTTTATGAAGAGCTTTACACATATCATAGATAGTTAAAGCTGAAATAGCTACAGCTGTTAAAGCTTCCATTTCTACACCGGTTTCAGCACAAGTCTTAACCTCAGCTGTAATTTCTAAACTAAAATTTTCCTCTTTAAAGTTAAAGGAAATATCTATGTGAGTTAGTGGTAGAGGATGACAGAGGGGAATAAGTTCAGAAGTTTTTTTAGCCCCTAAAATTCCGGCTATCTTAGCACAAGCTAAAAAATCTCCTTTAGGGATCTCTTGGGACTTAATTTTAGAGTAACTTTCTGGAGGGAAGATAACTTCTCCTTTAGCTATAGCTTTTCGCACTGTAGGAGCTTTCTGAGATACATCTACCATACGAAGGCTTCCATCCTCTTTGAGATGGGTAAATCCCGGCATAGAAATCCTCTAAAAGATTTTATTCCAAAATTTCCCTTTTTTCTTGGGAGAATTTTCTTCCTTAGAATTTTTTTGCAGATGTTCTTTTTGTTTTTCCTTAAGCCATCCTTCTTTCTCAGCCAGCTCCTTTAAAAGGGCCTTTCCTTCAGGGGAAATTTTTTTAGGGATTTCTATCTTGACTTTTAAAATAAGATGTCCCTTTTCTTTTTTTCTCCAATTAGGTAAGCCCTCTCTTTGGATTATAATCTCTTCTTCAGGTTGAATTCCTGGTGGGATTTTTATTTCTAAGGTCTTTCCAAAATAGGGAAGTTGGATAGTATCTCCTAAGATAGCGGAGACCAAATTGATTTTGATTTCTCCGTAAACATCATCTTTTTCTCGCCAAAAATAGGGATGGGGTTTTACTCTAACTCTCACATAGAGATTTCCAGGGAGTCCTCCGCCCCATCCTGCTTCTCCCTCTCCAGGAAATTTTAAGATACTTCCATCTTCAATTCCGGGAGGAATTGATATTTTAAGCCTTCTTTTCCTTCGGATTCTTCCAGTTCCTCTACATTCGCTGCAAATTTCTATATGTTTAGAACCTCTCCCTTCACATTCAGGGCACAAATAGGTAACCTTGAAAAAACCTTCTCTATATTGGACTTTCCCTTTCCCTTGACAATGTTCGCAGATAGTTACCCCCTTTTGGGGATTATATCCCAATCCAGCACAGGAAGGGCAGTTTTCCCATCTTTCAAAGTCTAAATCAACTTTTAAGTCCTCTTTAAAGAGGTCTTCAAAGTCTATCCAAATTTCAGCAGAAAGATCCGCTCCATCTCTTTTTCGAGCTCGAGAAGATTCAAAGGAAAAACCAAAAAATTCTTCAAAGAGGTCCGAAAAGGTTCTAAAGATATCGGAAATATCTTCAAAACCCCTAAAGCCAGAGGATCTTAAGCCCGTGTAACCTCTATTGTCATAGAGAGCTCTTTTTTCCGGATCCGAAAGAACCTGATAGGCCTCTGAAATTTCTTTAAATTTTTCTTCAGCCTCCTTATTCCCTGGGTTCTTGTCAGGATGATATTGCATAGCTAAACGACGATAAGCTCGTTTAATCTCATCTTGAGTAGCGTTTCTCGGCACTCCTAAAATAGTATAATAGTCTTTATAAGTCATAGCCCAACTTCAATAACTTTCTAACTTTTTTGTTTTAAAACCTCAAGGATATCATAGGGGGTTTTAGTCTTTTCTTTCTTAGCTAAGGATTCAATATTTTCTGGAGTAATTAAGCCCATAGCAATTTCTCTTAAAGCTGTTACAATTTTTTTGTTCTCCCTTTTAATTAAAGGGTCCGCTCCGTCTAAATATTGCTTCACCCTTTCTATAGTTAAGTGAATTAATTTAAATCGGCTCGGGACCTGTTTAAGACAATCCTCTACTGTAATTCTGGCCATTAACTAATCCCTCCTAAAATTCTTTAGGATTTTTAAACTGCTACTATTTCTGTAATTTCAGGAACTTCCCTTTTGAGGTATCTTTCTACTCCCATTTTTAGGGTCATAATAGACATAGGACAACAGCCGCAGGCTCCTGTAAGTCTTACCTTTACTATTCCATCCTCGGTAACCTCTACCAATTCTATATCCCCTCCGTCCGCTTGAAGCATAGGTCTAACCTTTTCTAAAGCCTTTTCTACAGCTTCTTTCATAATAAAACCTCCTTTTTTGTAGTTTTTATAAAAAAGGTAATACCTTTTTTCTTGACAACAAGTCTAAAATTTTTATAATAACTTTTTATTGAGTTATTTCAAGGGGGATAAAATGAGAAGTGATAGGATTAAAAAGGGATTAGAGCGGGCTCCTCATAGATCCCTTCTTAAAGCTTTAGGTTTTACTGAAGAGGAGCTTAAGAAACCTCTTATCGGAGTTGCCAATTCTTTTAACGAGATTATCCCTGGACATATCCATCTTAAAGATTTAGTTTCCGCTATCAAAGCTGGTATTCGGGAGGCTGGAGGAGTTCCCATTGAATTTGGAGTAATTGGAGTTTGTGATGGTATAGCTATGAATCATGAAGGTATGAAATATTCTTTGGTAAGCAGGGAGATTATTGCTGATTCCGTGGAAATTATGGCGCAGGCTCATAGTTTGGATGGTTTAGTTTTGGTTACCAGTTGCGATAAAATTACACCGGGAATGCTTATGGCAGCTTTTCGTCTTAACATTCCCTCTATTTTAATAGCTGGCGGTCCTATGTTAACCGGAGAATTCCGAGGACAAAAGGTTAATCTCATTTCTGTTTTTGAAGGTATAGGAAAGGTTAAAAAAGGCGAGATGAAGGAAGAAGAGCTTTATGAATTGGAAAGTTGTGCCTGTCCGACTTGCGGATCCTGTGCTGGAATGTTTACCGCCAATTCTATGAATTGTTTAACTGAAGCTCTTGGTTTAGCCTTGCCAGGTAATGGAACCATTCCAGCTGTCTATGCCGATAGAATTCGTTTAGCCAAGGAGACGGGGAAAACCATTGTCCAATTGGTTAAAAAAGGTCTCACTCCCAGGAAGTTTATTAAAGAGAGCAATTTCAAAAATGCTATTGCTGTAGATATGGCTCTTGGGTGTTCTACAAATACGGTGCTTCATTTATTAGCTATTGCTTATTCTGGAGGAATTTCTTTGGATTTAAAGGTTTTTGATGAACTTTCTCGGAAAATTCCGGTTTTAGCTAAGCTTATTCCAGCTGGCCCTCATAGTGTGCCGGAACTTCATTGGGCTGGAGGAATTCCTGCGGTAATGAAAGAATTAGCTAAAAAGGGTCTTATTGATACTTCCGCTAAAACTGTTTCTGGAAAGAGTATCGGAGAAATAATAGAAAAGGCTGAAAATCGCAATCCCGAGGTAATAAGACCGATTGAAAATCCTTATAGTAAAGAAGGAGGGATAGCTATCCTTTACGGAAATTTAGCTCCTGAAGGAGCGGTAGTAAAAATTAGCGCTATCGTTCCTGAGATGATGAGACATATTGGTCCAGCCAGAGTTTTTAATTCTGAAGAAGAAGCTTATTCAGCTATTTTATCAGGAAAGATTAAGGAAGGAGATGTAGTAGTTATTAGATATGAAGGACCTAAGGGCGGTCCTGGTATGAGGGAGATGCTTTCTCCAACTTCAGCTATCATTGGAATGGGTTTAGGAAGTAAAGTAGCCCTTATTACAGATGGACGCTTTAGCGGAGGCACCCAAGGAGCCTGTATTGGGCATATTGCTCCTGAGGCAGCTGAAGGTGGCCCCATTGCCTTGGTAGAAGAAGGAGATTGGATTGAAATTGACATTCCCAACCGGAGGTTAGAACTAAAAGTCTCAGAAGAAGAACTTCAAAGAAGAAAGAAAAGCTGGAGAGCTCCTAAGAAAAAATTAAAAGGGGTCTTGAAAAAATATTATAATTCAGTAAAATCTTCTTCTATAGGAGCTATTACACTGTGAAAATTTTTCAAATTCTTGGCCAGTTTTTTTTAAAGTTTCTTACTGAATCCGGTGGTATTTTTATTCTCTTTTTTCAAGCCCTTGTATATACCTTTTCTTATCCTTTTAGAATCAGACTTTATTTTAAACATATGGAATTTATCGGGGTTAAGTCCTGGTTAGTGGTTGTTTTGACAGCCCTTTTTTCAGGAATGGTTACAGCTTATCAGGTCTATCATGCTTTAGTAAAATTTGGAGGTCAGAGTGTTTTAGGAGGAGTAGTAGCTTTAACTTTAATTCGGGAACTGGCTCCGGTTTTAACAGCTATTATGGTTACAGCCAGGGCAGGTTCGGCTATTACAGCTGAATTGGGAACTATGCGAATAACCGAACAGATTGATGCTTTAAAAATTATGGCTGTTAACCCTATCCAATATCTTATTACTCCCAGGCTTTGGGCTGCTATCCTTATGCTTCCTTTGCTTACAGCCATAGCCGATGTAATCGGTATTATGGGTGGTTATTTTGTGGGAGTTTTTCTTTTAGGAATAGATCCCGGAATCTTTATAGCCAAAATGGAAGATATGGTAGAATTAATGGATGTCCTGAGTGGAATATACAAATCCTTCTTTTTTGGAGCCTTTATTATAGCTGTTTGCGGTTATAAAGGATATTATACTAAAGGAGGAGCCGAGGGAGTAGGTAGGGCAACTACAGAAGCTGTAGTAATTTCCTCAGTTGGTCTCTTGGTCTTGAATTATATATTAACTACTATATTTTTTTAAGAGCTATGATAAAAATAATAAATTTGAAGAAGAGATTTGATTCCTTAGAAGTTTTGAAAGGGGTTAATTTAGAAATTCCAGAAAATAGAATTTCTATTATTATGGGAAGAAGCGGCACAGGAAAAAGTGTGCTTTTAAAGCATATTGTAGGGCTTTTGAAACCAGAAGAAGGAGAGATCTGGTTTGAGAATCAGGATATTACTAAGCTTTCCGAAAGGGATCTTCAAAAGGTCAGGAAAAAAATAGGTTTTCTTTTTCAAGAAGGAGCCCTTTTTGATTCTATGACAGTAGAAGAGAATGTAGCCTTTCCTTTAAAGGAACATGCTAAACTTTCAAGAGAGGAAGTAAAAAAGAAAGTAGAAGAACTCTTAGAGGCGGTAGATCTTCTATCAGCCAAAGAGAAATATCCTTCCGAACTTTCTGGGGGAATGAAAAAAAGAGCTGCTTTAGCTCGAACTCTGGCCCTCAATCCTAAAGTGATTCTCTTTGATGAACCTACAACAGGCCTTGATCCTATTCTTCAAATTACTATTATGGAATTGATTAAAAAGATTAAAGATCTATTTCAAGTAACCTGTGTAATTATAAGTCATGATTTATCTCTTGCTCTAAAATACGGTGATTTCCTCGCTTTCTTAGAGGAGGGAGTTATTATAGAAGCTGGAGACAGGGAGACTATTCAGAATTCAAAACATCCCTTTGTGCAGAAATTTATAGAGAGTGCGCTTTTATAAAAAAGTAAAAAAGGAGGAGAAGAGTATGGCTAATAGAGGAGCTACTGAAATTAAGGTTGGTATTTTTGTTTTCTTGGGGATTTTAGCTCTTTTTTATCTAACTTTTCAATTGGCTCAAGAGGCCTTTGTCCCTAAGGATGTTTATAGGGTTTATGGTGTTTTTGATAGTGTCTCGGGTCTTCTTAAGGGAGCCAAGGTAGAGATGGCAGGGGTTCCCATTGGAAAAGTAGGAGAGATTTCCCTTACTCCTGAGGGGAAAGCTAAGGTTGAACTTTTAGTGTATAAAAAATTTAAAATTCCCCAAGATGCGACAGCGGTAGTTAGGACCTTTGGGGTCTTAGGAGACAAATTTATAGAAATTCGTCCTGGGCAGTCTCAAGCCTATCTTTCGGAAGGAGCTTATATTACTAAAACCGAAAGCCCGGTAGATTTAGATCAAATCTTAGCCAGCATTGGACCCACAGTGGAGGGATTAAAGGAACTACTTGGAACTCAAGAGGGAAGAGAAAATCTTAAAATTTTGGTAGCTAATATTAAAGATGTTAGCGAATCCCTTAAAAATATTACTGAGAGAGTGGAAAAAGGAAAGGGAACTTTTGGAAAACTACTTACCGATGATACCCTTTATAAAGATTTAACCTCTACTTCTCAAACTCTTAAAAATATAGTTCTTCAAGTAGAAAGAGGGGAAGGGACCTTAGGAAAATTTATTAAGGATGAAAGCCTTTATCAAACCTTAAAAAATACAGCTTCTAATTTAGAACAGGTATCTAAAAGATTGGAGAAAGGAGAAGGTACCTTAGGAAAACTTATTAAGGATGATGAACTTTATAAAGATTTTAGGGTTTTATCCAAAGATTTAAAAAATACTGCCCAAAATCTGGATAAGATTGTAAGTCGTATTGAAAGAGGAGAGGGCACCCTCGGAAAACTTTTAAAGGATGATTCTCTTTATACTGAGGCTAAGAAGACTTTAAAAAGTGTAAACAGGGCTGCTAAGGGAGTGGAGGAGCAGGTTCCTATTTCAGTGCTTGGCACAGTAGCTGGCGCTGCTATGAAATAGATTCCTAAGGAGTTCTTAAGAAGGTTTAAAGGTTAAGAGTTTTGATTAAAAGGTAAGCAATAAGGATAGCTGCTGTAATCCTTAATACCCAGAGATACCAAGGGCTTTCCCTTAGATAGGTCCAAACAAATTTTTTATATCTTTGCCAAAGGGTAGGTTTATTCTCCATTTTTTATTACTTCATAGATGCCGGGAAGATGGCGATATTTTTCCGCATAATCCAGGCCGTATCCAACCAAAAATCCCCTCTCTACGGTGAACCCTACAAAATCTATGGGGCTCTCTTCTTTTCGTCTTTCCTTTTTATCAAGGAGGGCACAGATTTTAAGACTTTTAGGATCCTTGTTCCTTAGATGTTTAATTAAAAAAGAAAGGGTTAAACCTGTATCAATAATATCCTCTATTAAAAGGACACTTTTACCTGAAATAGGAGTTTCAATATCCTTAGTGATAATTATTTTTCCCGAAGAGGTATCCGAAAGTCCATAACTTATTACTCGGATAAAATCTATTTCTAAATTTTTCCTATAAGGGAGAAAGCGAACTAGATCAGCTAAAAAGATAAAGGCACCCTTTAAAGTTCCTATAAAAACTAAGGATTCTTCGGGAGGATAGGAAGCAGAAATTTCTTGAGCTAACTCTTTTACTCGTGTTTGGATAGTTTCTAAGGAAAGGATTTCTTTTAATTTTTCCATCTTTAAAATTATATATCAAGTTCTCTATATTCCAAGGCGTGCTTATAGAGAAATTCTTTACGGGGCTCTACATTTTCTCCCATAAGAACGGAAAAGAGTTCATTAGCCTTTTCAGCATCTTGAATAGTGACCTTTTTTAAGACTCTTTTCTTAGGATCCATAGTAGTTTCCCAGAGTTGGGAAGGATTCATCTCGCCCAATCCTTTGTATCTCTGAATGTAAAGTCCTTTCCTTCCTTCTTCTCGTATAAAAGAAAGGATTTCGGTAATGTGAAAGAGAAAATCAGAAAAAATTCTTTTACTTTCTTTTAAATGGATTTCCAAATCAAAGGGGAGAGAGTCCTTTAAGTCTTCAAAAATTTTTAAAGCTTCTCTATAATCCCTTTCTAAGAGGATTTCAGGGCCTATCTTGCAAATTCCAAAGGTATCTCCTTCAGTGTAAATGTAAAATTCAAAATATTTAGGATTATAGGAGCTACTTTTAACTTTGGAAATTTTAAATTCCATTTTTTTAGCCATTTGAGAAACCTTCTCAACTAAATCTTGATTTTCAAAGGCGGTAAGGGAGTTTATGTTTTCCTTTAAGAGGCTTATAACTACCTTGGGAGGATAATTTTTTTTAAGAAGATTAAGTAGAACCTTTTCTAAGCGGGAAAGGTTTTGAAAAAATTTAGAGGGATCTTTGATTTCCTTAACTACCTTTCCCTCTTTGGTTAAGACAATTTGAAGATTATTTAAGATTCTTTTTATAATGAGTTTGTCCAGTTCTAAATCATCTTTTATGTAGACCTCTTTTTTTCCTTCAACTACTCGGTAAAGAGGGGGTTGGGCTATATAGATCCAGCCTCTTTCAATTAACTCGGTCATTTGTCGATAAAAAAAAGTAAGAAGAAGGGTTCTAATGTGGGCACCGTCTACATCAGCATCCGTCATTAAAATAATTTTATGAAAACGGCAACGGTCAGCCTCAAAACTCTCAGGTCCTATTTTAGTGCCAAGGCTGGCAATAAGACTTTTTATTTCCTCGGAAGCTAACATTTTTTCATAATTAGCCTTTTCTACATTAAGGATCTTTCCTCTTAAAGGAAGGATAGCTTGGAATTTACGATCTCTGGCTTGTTTAGCTGAACCTCCCGCTGAGTCTCCCTCTACAATAAAAAGCTCTCTTTTTTCCGGATCCTTTTCCGCGCAGTCTGCTAATTTTCCGGCTGTTAAAAATTCTTCAATTTCACTTTTTTTCCTGACCAATTCTTTAGCCTTTTTAGAAGCTTCTCGAGCTTTGGCAGCTGTAATTATCTTTTGTAAAATCTTTTTGGTTTCTCCTGGGTTTTCTTCAAAAAACTTAAGAAGACCCTCATAAACTAAGGATTCAACTAAGGGTTTAATCTCACTATTGCCTAGTTTTAATTTAGTTTGACCTTCAAATTGAGGGTTCGGCACCTTTAAAGCTATAATAGCAGTTAAACCTTCTCTAACATCTTCGCCCTCTACTTTTACTTTAAATTGCTTAGGTAATTTTTCTAAGTCAAGATATCTATTTACAGCCTTAGTAAGGGCTGATCTAAACCCAATTAAATGGGTTCCTCCCTCTTTAGTATGAATATTATTGACATAACTATAGATAGTTTCAGTGTAGCCTGAATTATATTGAAGGGAACACTCTACCTGAATATTTTCCCTTTCTCCGGAGATGTAAATAACTTTATTATGAACAGCTTCTTTTTTTTGATTAAGGGCTTTTACAAGCTCTACAATTCCACCTTTATAGTGAAATTTTTCGGAATACCCGATCCGTTCATCTTTAACATAAAATTTAACAGTAGGATTAAGATAAGCTAGTTCTTTAACCCTTTTTAAGACTATGTCTAAATCAAATTCAGCCTCGGGTTCAAAGATTTCTGGGTCTGGTTTAAAACAAACCTTAGTTCCCCTTTTTTCAGTTGTTCCTTTAATTTTTACTGGAGCTTGAGGCACTCCCCTTTTATAATTTTGAAAATAAATCTTGTCTTCTTTATAGACCTCAACTTTTAGCCATTCAGAAAGGGCATTGACTACAGAAACCCCAACTCCATGAAGTCCTCCTGACACCTTATAAACTCCGTGATCGAATTTAGCTCCTGCATGAAGTCTTGTCATCACTAATTCTAAGGCTGAAACATTTTCTTCAGGATGGATATCTACAGGGATTCCTCTCCCATTGTCTTCTACACAAGCAGACCCATCTTTATTCAGGATTATTTTAATTTCAGTAGCGTAACCGGCTAAAGCTTCATCTATCGCATTATCAAGAACTTCCCACAGAAGATGATGAAATCCATAAATATCCGTAGAACCAATATACATAGCTGGTCTTACTCTAACTCCCTCTAAACCAGACAAAACCTTTATACTTTTAGCAGAATATTTTTCCATAAAGAGGATAGCTCCTTTAATGTTTTTAAGATTTAAATGACCATAGGCATAAGAAGATAAAGGAACCCCTCATCCCTAAACCCTAAAAGCAAAGTAGGTGATCTTTCATCATTAATTTTTAATTCAACCTCTTCGGATTCCATTACTTCCAAAGCTGAGATTAAATAGGTGGCATTAAAAGTAATAGTAAGAGGCTCTCCCTCATATTCGGCTCCTAATGTAATTTGAGCTTTGGCTAATTCGCTTTCGGGAGAACTTAAAATAACTTCGGAAGATGTGATTTCAAATCTTATAGGTTTGAATTTTTCGGTAAAAACTTTGGAAATTCTATGACAAGCAGAAAGAAGGTTTTTTCTATCAATCTTTAATTTATTTTTAAATTCCTTAGGAATAACCGCCCTGTAGTCAGGGAAGGTGCCTTCAATCGTTCGGGTAAAGAAAAAACCCTCCCGATAGAATAAAACCACATTATTGTTACTAAAACTCAATTTTATAACTAATTCTTCTTCTGAAAGCTCGGCTAACCTTTCAGCTGCTTTCCTTGCTATAATAAAACCCTCTTTTAAAGAGGAGTTCTCTAAACCTAAGACCTCTCTATCTAAAAGAGCTAATCGGTGTCCATCAGAGGCTACAGCTCTAAGTTTTCCCTCCTCTAAGAGAGGTTCAAAATAAACTCCGCTTAGGACAAAGCGAGAGGAATCCCTTTCCGCAGCAAAAAGGGTTTTTTCAATTAATTCACTTAAAACTTTACCCGGAATTTCAAAAAGATTATCTTCAAAGAAGTCAGGAAGGTTCGGAAACTCTTCACTATCAGCAATAGATAATTCATAAATTTCTTTTTTCGCTTCATCTCTAATAATAAGCCTTGTGTCTTCTTTAATAAGATAGACAATATCTTCAGGAAAGTCCTTTATAATTTCATAAAATTTTCGGCAGGGAACACAAAAACGTAGTTTTTCTTCAGCTGTTATTCTTTCACATCCTATCTTACCTTTAAAACCTTGTTCTAAATCAGTAGTAGTAATATATAATAGGTTTTCTTCGGGATAGACTTGAAGGAGAGACATAGAAAGAATAGCCATACTGGCCTTTTTATCAGCTACAGCCTCACTTCTTTTTAAAAGCTTTTCTAATTTATTTTTCTCTACTACAATTTCCATGATCCCTCCCCAATTAATTTATATTTTCCTTCATCCCTTAATACTTTATGGCAATGAATTTCTCTATGTAAATAGTTAATTTTTGTTTTTGGGCAAAGCCAGACTGAATCTGTAACTTTCTTTTTTTCTTTCATTCCTGGCACATAGTAAGATGGATTCATTATTACAAAATCAAGCCTGAGCCAACCATGCCTTTCAAGCTCTTCATATATTTCATTCTTACGCCCAGAAATCATCGCCATACCTTTAATTCTTAATAAAATGTCCACAAGTTCTTTATGGTCTTCATCCGTCATCTCATATTGGTAGGCTTTTCCACTTCGTGTCGATAAAACATAAGGAGGATCACAATAAAAAAAAGTATCTTCTGTATCATAACGACGAATACAATCTCTGAAGTCTAAATTTTCAATAATTACATTTCTAATTCTTTCATGGAAGATTGGAAAGAAATCAATTACATTGTAAAAGGTTTTTGACAGCTTTCTCTTAAAACTTTTGGTGTAACCGAAATCTCTACCACAAGCACAGAAGCTTTGTCTAATTACTACGAAAAATCTTCTTGCTCTCTCTACATCATCAATATTTTCTTCATCTAAATAGTCTCTACAAAAATAAAATTCATCTCTTGAATATGGTGTCTTTTTTAAGAGTTCTTGAAGTTTTTTATATTTTTCTTCATCCCTTAATACTTTGAAAAAATTAACAAGATTGCCTTCTATATCATTAAGCACTTCTATTTGTGATGGTGTTTTTGTAAATAGTAATCTCGCACCACCAGCAAACACTTCAACATAACTTTTATGAGGAGGTATAAGAGAAAGCAAATTATTAAGCATAGAATTTTTTCCTCCAAAATATTTCAATGGATACAGCTTCATTATATCAATAAACAAATTAAAACAGTCTTCCTATTTCAAGTATTCTTTCTACTACATTCTACCTTCTCAATCATTGCTTTTATTTAATCAATTTCTTTTATGTTTTCTCCTCTTATGTGCTTTCTCCTCTTAAATTCAATTATAAAATCAACAGTCTTGTTAACTTCCAAAAAATTGTTTAATGCCTTTTCTGTAATTCTAATTGTTCCTCTTCCTTTTCCAACCTTAATTGCTTCTAAATACCCAAAATCAACCCAATTATATACAGTTCTTAGTGATACTTTAAACATTTCAGCTACTTCAGCTACTGTGTATAATTTCATATTCCTTCCTTAATTTTTTTTGAATACTTTTTATACAGTGCAGAAATAACCGCTCTTGCAGTATAAAAATCTAAAAATCTTTCATGTGACACTCCTGTCACTTTTTTTATGAAATTTCTTAAGTGCTCATCTGTAATCTTATACTTCCTTTGTAATTGTTTAATTTTAATCCACTCTGCCGGTGCCTTAGGACATTTATATTCTGCCTCCATTTTCCGCAACATTTTAATTGTATCATCAATCTCCTCATCTGTAAGTTCTCTTAACCTTTCTTTTCCATAACAAAAAGTAATCGAGTCATAAATATATTTTTCTTTTTCCTTACCCCAAAGAGAATTTGCAAGAGCCCAGAGATGCTTTATTTTTCTTGTTCTTTCCATTTTATTTGCACACCCTTTTCTTTAACAATAATACATTCTGCTATCTCTTTCCCTCTATCTGCATCAACTGCCATGTCTATAAGATTTGCTGTTGCATAATATATTGTTTTTGTTTTAACCAAATCATTAAACCTTTCGCCAAGCAGTTTTTTAAGCTGTTCAACTTTATCATTAGGTATGATTACTTCATGCTGAAATGTTATTTTGACTTCAATTCCACTATGAACAAAAGTAATTGTTCCTTTATCCCCAATATATGTCCTTGCTTTGCTTATAAGTCTTTTCTTTTCTTCATCATACTCTTCTTTTAACTCCTGCATTACACTGTATAACATATAAGCCCTTTTTAGCACATCTGCCAGATCTGCATCTGTTATTTCTCTTGTATCTTTACCAAATTTTATTGTTATAACTGCTCCTGCATGTTTTAACTCTTTAATCTTTGCTGTTCTTACTGCCATTTTATCCCTCCTTGATGTATTTATTTTTTAAATACTCTAAATATTGAGTTATAGATTGAATATTTTCTCTTTCGTCTTCTTCATTTACTTTCTCCTTTAACTCTGTTAAAGCTTCTTCTGCTAAATCAATAACCATTCTCCATAATAAATAATTAGGCTCTTGCACTTGCTTACTGTTTAATATTAATCTCAGTAATGCCTCAACTTTTTTCATTTTTGCCCTCCAAGATACATAATTGAAATCGCTATATTTTCATTATTGAGAATTTTTGCCCTTCTTGCTACTTTTTTGATAAATCGAAAAAAACCCCTATGAATCGCCATACCAACAATTTTTTCTGCATTCTTAAGCCCTTCAAGGTGTGCAAACCTAAGAAGTTCCTCAGGTGATGGCTCTCTGAGCCGAGCATAATAACCAAGCCTTGAATATATATAACTTTCAGCACACCTTGAAATTGCATCATCCAAAGTAGGCAACCCCACTAATGCAACCGCAGTAACCTCACTAATCTCCCTAAAAATTTCTATCTTTTTCAAAAACCTTTTTTCACTATCTTCCACCATTAAATCAGCCTCGTCCACAATAAACATTGCAACGTTTTCTTTTGCAAACTCTTTTATTCTTTGTAATTTTGCTCCGTTATTACTATAATAAGGAAGCCCTAAAAGAACACACAACTGCTTCAAAATTTCGCCAGCAGATGCAATTTTTTGTGCTTTATATAGACATACTCCCTCCTTTCCTTTAATAAATTGATTTATCGTATATGTTTTTCCTATACCTGAAGGACCAACTATTAAAGAAAACTCTCGATCATCCAAAGTTGCTTCAAGAACAGCCAGCATCCTCCCTTGTGCATCTGTAATAAAATCTTTTACAGACAAATTGCATAATTCTTCAATTTTTGCTTTTAATTCTTTATTCTGATATTTCCCATTAAGCAAAAGCGTCACACTTGAACGAGGCACGCCTAAACTTTTTGCAATTTCCGAATGAGAAAGCCCTATTCTTCTTACCATCTCTGAAAGTTCAATATTGTTTTTTGCCACACCCTGCATACATTACATCACCTCCTTTTTATTTATATCCATAAATCTCTGCAAGTCTGCCTAATGCATCCCAGTTTTTGTCCTTCTCCTTCCTCACCAAAGGCAAGAGAACAATCTCTCCTTGCTTCTTCACATCTTTTGTGATCTTGCTTATCTCGCCGATCTTCTGGATACTGGCAGGTCTATGTTGGTGAATCTTCCTTAATGCCTCAACAAACTGTTTTAAATACCTATACTTGATCTCCATTGCCTGTGATAATCTTTCCTGATCATGGGGATGCACTCCATATCCAATCCACGGAGTAGCACGGCATAGATATTCCCAATCATCTCCTTTCTGCATCAGAATCATTGAACCTTCATGTGGTGGGAAGGGATTGAGAAGAATCATCACTTCTTCTCCTGTGAGCCATGCAAGCTCTGGAGCAGTAAAAATAACCTTTTTACCTGATACAGTTACAACTACAGATGCATTTCTTACCTTTCTAATTAATCTTGGATAAAATAGCATTGCAAGGTCTTCATCCGAATAAACAACCCTTCTTCCTTCAAGCCCGCTCCAGAGAAGTTCTGATGGAACAAAAACCTTTCCTTCTTCAGTCTTCATCTCTGTATTGTTATACTTCTCTACTGCCTTCACAATCGCTTCCATACCAGCCTCTACACTGAGTAGAGACCTCTTTTTAATTAAGCTTTTAAGCTCATCTTGAATCTGTTTATTACGGAAAGGATCAGACATATCCCTTTTGAAATATCCAGGAAGTCCCATCTGATTAAGAAACTCTGTAAACCTTCTAAATCCAGCCTCAATTGGCTTTACAGGTGGCACAAATGGAGTAGACCTCTTTCTTGATATCTTTGAATCAGGATATCTCTCTTTAAATTTATCAAAATCCCCAATATGAATACTTCCCTGACTTAACCTTTGAATTAGTTCATCCATAGCCTTTGCATTCTCTTGTTTGCCCCAATCTGTATATATCTCATTGGGTATATGAATTCTACAAGCTTCTACAAGTGATGCTTGCACATGCCACTGGGTATAATTTCCCAGTGCAGGAACAGCAGAAACAATGTATCTTGAAGTGCAATCAAGCCATACATACAAGGTAATCTTTACCACATCATCCAGTTCATCAGAATAAAAATAGAAATCAAGATAATGCTGGTCTCCAACAATCGTGTGCATCACAGGAAGTTTAGTCCAAGATCTTATAATCTTTGGCGTTTCATCAAGAAGACAAGCAACCCTTCCTGAACGATGATACTTGATGAGCTTGTCAATCGGAGGTTGCATATTATTGAGTATACGGGTGTATTGACTATAAGAAATATTATAGCCCTGCTCAAGAACATACTCATACGCTTGCTTGATTCTTATCTTCTGATGCCCAAGAATAATATTGATGCTTGCTAAGATTACATCCTCTGGAACCTGCGTGCGTGGAAGTCTTACTGGTATCTTTATGCTCTCTATCTCAATATATCTCTGCTTTTTTGCTGACTCCTTAGCTTTATTCACCCAACGATAGATCGTGCCAGGATGGATATTGAACCTCTGCGCAAGTTCCTCTACTGTCTTGTAGCAAGGATTAAGTAAATACTGCTTAACGCAATATGCCCTTATTTCTGCCTTATCAATCTCTCCACCAGTCTCTACCATGTATATATCATCCTCCTTGCTGACATTTGTTATAAGCCTTGCATACTCTCTTTTGAACTCTTCAGATGCCCTGTTTAAAAACTCAGGAGGAATCTCTACAGGAAAGTGGCTTCTGAGCCACTCTACCTGTGCAGAAGAAGGAAGAGAGGAGAGGGCAATGCGATATTGAAGACCACCATTGCCGTAGACAGGGATGGCTTTATATTTGCCTCTTTTAACTGCTTTAAAAATTGCTATCCAAGAAACACCTAATAAGCTTTCGGCCTCTTTTTTTGACAGATAAATATCATCATTGGGGGGCTGATTCAGGTTAATACCTTTATCTAAATTTGCGGTTAATACCTTGCCTAAAAAGTTAATACCTTGGTTAATACCTTGGTTAATACCTTTACCCTCAAAATTCCCACCTTTGGCTTTAAGCTTACTCATGCCCTTCCTCCAAAGCCTTTATCTGCATTTCAATCTTTTTCTTTTCTTGATAAAGCCTAAA